>Ga0209624_10003788_pt1 | contig 10576 bp, 7 predicted proteins | sample JacPinW_OM2H0_O1_FD_188565 | JGI IMG/M metagenome (GOLD analysis project Ga0209624, IMG submission 188565) | Forest soil microbial communities from Algoma, Ontario, Canada - Jack Pine, Ontario site 1_JW_OM2H0_O1 (SPAdes) (version 2) | ecosystem: Environmental > Terrestrial > Soil > Boreal... | reverse complement strand
ATGGAAAGCTGTTTCCGAAGCTCAGCTTGATCGATCCCAGTGCATGAGACGATGCACTGGGGCTACGCGCTCAGACGAACCGCGTGGTGTTCCACGCCAAGATGGAGTAGTTACGCCGCGAGTCCCTACGGACGGAGTTCCACCAGCGGATTCGCGACGTGCGTCAGGGCCCCGACTGGGTCTAACCGGTACTGCCATAGCCACGGTCTGTTCGAGAGGAATTCTGGTCCTCACGACGGATCTGGACCTGCAATTAGCGCTACAGCAGCGCGGGGCGGACGCCTTGAACTTCAACCACGTTCGGCCCCTGGGATGGGCCTGAGAAAAAATGTAACTATCGCCGTAACCGCGTCCGTGGGACAATGAGATATGGACAATGTGACATTTGAAACGCAGGACCTGCGTGTGCGCATCGAGGACAAGATCGCGCGCATCGATCAGCGTAAACTCAGCGGCGAAACCTGGAAAGAAATTGACCAGAGCACATTACCTATTCCGGAACAATGGTTTAGCAGTCCAATTCGGACGTCACCGTTGAAGGTTGCTCTGTTAGCTTTTGAACGCGAAAATCCCGGCAACATGACGTTGCGGGTCGCCTTGCGATCCTAAGTCTGCTGGTAGAGCGGACTCGGTCCGCCGGGACTTTTTCAGCAACTGCCAACAAACAGGTAGGGGGAGTTGCTGAAAAAGAGGCCGCGCTGATACGCACGGCCCCTTGAAGTATCGATTGAATCAGTTACCAGCGATTGTTGCCGCGGCCACGGCCGCCGCCACCACCGCCGCCTCCAAAACTGCGTTCCGTTTTGGGACGCGCTTCGTTCACGTTGAGCGCCCGGCCGTCCAGCTCTCTTCCATTCAGTTCAGCGATCGCACGATCCGCTTCCGCGTTGGCGCTCATTTCGACAAATCCGAATCCACGGGGTTGCCCGGTATCCCGGTCCGTGATGATGTTAACGCGCTCGACTGTTCCGTACGCCTCGAACAGAGATCGGACCGCAGCTTCGGTAGCTCCGAAGTTGAGATTTCCTACGAAAATATTCTTCATGCTTTTTCCTTTAACTTGCAAATTGGTTTAATCGGGCAGGATCGGACTCGGGCGGTTGGACCGGACTAATGCGAAGATGCCAAAATAGTTGACGTTTCAACTGTACCACGGAACGGATTGCAACCCGGCTTTTGTCGCTGCCGCTAGCAGCTATCTTCGGATACCCTGCGGAGTGGCTCGCACGGCCCGTTCAAACGCCCAGCCCCGGATGTGGTTGATCTGTTCCTTCATGGTTCGCGAGAGCGGCACGGTGCGGACGGCCACATTGATGAGATCCTGCTCAATCAACTCGCGGCCGGCCAGCCGGGCCTTGGTGATCGCCGATACGACACACTGCTCGATTTCAGCGCCCGTCCACCCGCCCGTGAATTGAATCAGCTGCTCGACGCGGAAGGCCGCCGGATCGATGCCGCGCCGCTTCAGGTGAATCCGGAAGATCTCGATCTGTTCTTCCTCGCTCGGCAGGTCGACGAAAAACACTTCGTCGAAGCGGCCCTTGCGAATCATTTCGGCGGGCAGCAGATCGATGCGATTGGCCGTTGCCGCGACAAACAGCCCGCGCGTTTTCTCCTGCATCCAGGTGAGGAAAAACGCGAAGATGCGCCCCTGTTCGCCGCCCGAATCGGTGGACGTGATGCCCATTTCGATTTCGTCGAACCACAGCACCGCCGGCGCCATGTCTTCCATCATCTTGCAGGCCTCCACGAACGCGCCTTCGGGCTTGCCGTGGCGTCCCGAGAAGATCTCGATCATGTCCACCCGATACAGCGGAAGATGGAATTGCGATGCGATGGCCTTCACCGAAAGGCTTTTGCCACAGCCGGGAATGCCCATCATGAGCAGACCCTTGGGGACGATCTCGGCGTCCAGCGTATCGCGCATTTCAAACAGCTTGCTGCGCTCAATCAGCCAGGTCTTCAAGCCCTCCAGCCCGCCCACGTCGCCCAGCTCGGTGCCATCGGCGATAAACTCGATCACCCCGCTGCGATTCACCAGCAGGCGCTTCTCTTCAAGCAATGCGGGTAACGATTCGGGGCCCAGCCCCAGGCCTGTCGCCACCGCTCGCCGCAATGCATAACGCGCTTCATCCAGCGTCAGCCCCAGCAGCGTGCGCGCCACCTGCTGGAGCACTTCATCATTGGCGCCGGGCGCCTCTTCCCGCAAAAACTCCAGCAGCTCGGTCACATCCGGCGGCCGGAGTTCCAGAAACAGGATGTCGCGCTCCACTTCTTCGGGAACAAAGCGGACGGGTGAGGTAATGACCACGAACTTGCCTTGGTCCAGGCAAGTTTCATAGACGTCGCGCAGCCGGCGGCGGATCTCGGACGAATCGCGCAGCGGCTCGTGAAAATCCTTGAGATGAAAGATGCCCGGGCCGGCCTGGATGATGTAATTCAGCACGCCGCGCGGGCTTTCCGTGCCCTCCGCCAGCGTGCCGTTTTCGGAACGCATCCCTTCTGTGAGACTCCAGGTGGAAACCGGCAGGGACCGCAGCGCGCCAGCCACTTCCTTTAATATTCGAGCGACGCGCTGCTCTTCGGACGAGCGAATGTACGTGAGCGGCCGCCCCGATTCGAAGATTTCCCGAACCGTCCTGGCGGCACGGCTCTCCGCGCGCTTCCTCCCAGACCCGTTGTCCGTCATCTTTATTAAGACGGCCGCATCATACAAAAAGACTTAGCGGGGAAAAAGACCGAGGCGGCTGGTTCACTTCGGCAGCCGCCTCTGAGTCGCTTTTCACCGGCTGATCAAGAATACTGCAAAGTAACAGTCGCGGTTGCTGTGACCCCCTTGGAATCCGTCACTGTCAGGATCAGCTGATAGGTCCCGGCGTAGGGGAGCTGGATGGTGGGCGTTGCGCTGTTTCCGCCCGGAATACCAATGGTCGGATACCCGGGCGCAGCGGTCCAGGAGAAGGAAAGGCTGCCTGGGTTGGAACTGGTGGACTTGGACGCATCCAGATTGACCAGGGCCGAAAGGACTGGGAAGGTATTCGTCGCCGACGTTGCGCCGCCCGGTCCGGTGATCACAATCGTGATTCCGGTTGGAGGGGGCGTGGTTCCGCTGCCGCCGGGAGCCGTCGGAAGCACGGTGGCAGCGAACGGACCTGTCAGCCAAGGCGTGAAGACCACCGATCCGCTGGTGTTCGCGCACCCTGGCGATGCCGGCCCGCCCAGGCAGCCCCACCAATTCTGCGGAGCGTTCACGGTGCCTGCGCCGCCATTAAAGACGCCGGTGACAGCCGTGAAATTGTTGAGCGTTGCCGACACCTCACCGCCCGGCGCCGTGAAGGCCACAGCGAGGGATTCCTGGCTGATCAGATTCTGTGAAATAACCGTGCCATTGACTGGCGCCAGGCTATGGATATTGATCCCGGTGGGTCCCGATGTGGCGGTGTCCTCGACGTCCGCGCCGTTTTGGGAAATGGTGTTCCCGACAATCACGTTGTCGTCCAAATCCACCGCGGGCGCGCCCGCCGGGGCCGCGTGGTTATGCATCGCCACGCCAGGCAGTCCGTTGCTCATGATCACGTTATTGACAACCTGATTGGAATAGTTTTTCATGCCGGGACCCGCGGCGTATATACCGACTCCGGCGCCCTCTCCATTCAACAGCAACCCGTTGCGGAGGGATTGATTTCCGATCACCGTGTTGTGATAGACGCTCATCCCGCTATGCGACGCCATGGTGATTCCGCAAGCATAGCCGTTGTCGCTGACCAGATTGCCGGAGATCACATTGTCATGCGTGGCGCCGGTATCGTCGCTGATCAGCATGCCGCCGGAGTTGTGTTGCACAACATTGTTGGATACCACCGAGTGATCCACTCCGGTGAGATTGATCCCCTCTCCGCAATCGAAGGCTTCGCCGGATGCCAGCGCCGCCGGCAAGCCCGGACACGAACTCCCCGCAGCGGACGGAACCAGGGCCTTGTTGTTGTTGAGCACCTGATTGTTGGAAACCGTGACGAACGATGCATTCTGGACCAGGATGCCCTGGAAGTTCGCATTTTCGACCGTGAATCCCGTCACCACCACGCTGCTGACACCCGACATGGGCGCCGCAGCCGAGCCGTCGATATTGATGCCGTTAGCCAAGCCCGTGGCGTCGATGATGGTGGTGGCGCTCCCGGCTCCGATAAGCGATAGCGTGGTGCTGATGGTGACGTCTTCTTTATAGGTGCCGGCCGCCACCTGAATGACGTCGCCGGACGATGCCGCGCTCACGGCGGCGCCAATGGTGGCCTGGCAGCCGGTGGCGCCAGTGGGATTCACACAGAGCGTAGCGGCCCACATGGCCTGGCACGCGACAAAGAGCGTAAGGGAACAGAACACCATTCCCCGTTTGAGGGCAACGTAGCCCATGAATCGCTGAAACATATCTTTCCTCCTCATGATCTGTTGAAGTTGGCTCGTTGGCCGGACGGAGACCGGCGCTGCTTTTGCCAACGGTTTTGTGTCGGGTTAACGCGCGCAGCCGAAGCTTTAGCGTGGCCTACCGGCTGCCCGAATCTTTCCAGTCTAATCCACTATCGCCAGCCAATCTGGTCAATATTGCTCTCAGCCGCCGGCCTTTTTCCGGATTGACGGATTCCACCCATCCGATCCGCCCCTCCAGATGCTCTAGAAAGTGCGGATGGGCCGTTCGGTTCTGACTAGCCAGACCAAAACGAACACAGTTATGGAGCGTCGCCTTGAGCCGGTCGAAATCGGTTCTCAGCACGTTCAAGCGTTGATTGGCGACTAATCCCGCCAACCGTTGCCGGACGCCTTGACGCATGATGCGCGTCTTGCGGTGATTCACGATGAATCCCTCTTCGGACAGGATCGCGGCGACGTGAGTCGAAAACCGCTGGACGCCCCAATCAAAATCCGCGCCGCCTGAAAACGCGAGATCGTCGGCGTAGCGCGTGTATTCGGCGCCGGCGGAGCGCGCCAGGCCCGTCAACCGGCAATCCACTCGATAAGCGCAGACGTTCGCCAGCGCCGGTGAGGTGGGCGCTCCTTGCGGCAAGTGTGGCCGCGTATGGCGCATCCGCGCTTCTTGAAGTTGGGCTTGATCTGCTTCGGCCGCCGCTCCGTTCCAGACGTGACGCGGCACGGCGTTGGTGCAAATACCTCCCAGCAGATCGGCCACCGGTTCGGGATAACCCAGCATGCGGAAAACTGTCTGAATTCTCGCGCCCGTGATGGAGGGAAAGAAATCCTGCAAATCCATCTTCAAGACAACACGCTGGCCGAGATGCGGCGCGGTGAAGGTTTTGACGGACCGGCCTGGGATGAAGCCATGAGCCGCGGAATGAGGCGGGATCTTGTCCAGAATTCGCGCGAGTATCTGCCGCTGCAGCTCTTTGAGCCGGGGTTTGGGCGCTTCAATCAATCGAATGGCGCCGGATTTTTTCGCCAGGACGCGATAGTGGTAGTGCGCCAGGCGCGGACGTCCGGTCTTGTAGCCGAGTCCTTTGAGATCGGCGAACCACAGTAGTTCGTCCGCGGTGATGGGGGGCGTGACGACGAACCAATCGGCCAACGCGCCGACGGATTCAATGGCCGGAACGTCCCAGGCCGCGGCCGCCGCCACGGGTTGCATCTGCTGCGGGTCGCCGAGCCAGCGGGCAACCGACAGCTCATCGAAATATTTCCACCACGCGCGCCGGAAGCCTGGGTCCTGAAGAAAAAACCGGATTACCTCGCGCCGGCGGGGACGCGTTTCACCGGCCACCGCTTCGATATAGCGCCGCGCCAGAGGACGAAGCCAGCGCCAGTTCCGGCCGAGGGTGCGGCTTGCGCGAGCGACAATTCCTTCGACGGTTGCCTCACCGGAAAGAAACGCTTGCGCTAACGCGCTGACCAACGGTGCGCTGGGCATACAGCAGGGACGGCGGAAAGCCCCAACCAGTCTGACCCTGCGTGAGCGGTTCTGCGTGCAGCGCAGTGTAGTCTCACGCGACGAAATGTGGAGTCCTTCACCATTCCCTGGGGTAACCCCAGAGAGGCCTCACCGAACCCGAAAGCCCGGCATTGCCAGCTTAGAGCGATCCGCCGCCCGAAGTGCATAATAGCAGGGCAGGCGATACAATACCGCACATGCACCGTTTTGTCCTGTTCGGAATTTTCGCGCTGGGAAGCGCCTATGGCGCCGGCTGCGACCGCGCGTGTTTGAAGTCCACGCTCGATCAATATCTCAATGCAGTGCTGCAGCACAATCCAGCGGCCGCGCCTCTTTCGGTGGGCTACCGCGAGACCGAGAACGCAATGGTCCGGCGCCCCGGCAACGGATTGTGGCAAAGCGCGAAGGCGCTCGGCAAAGTGCAGCGCAGATATCTCGACGCCGAGAGCGGGCAGGCGGGTTATTTTGGAACGATCGAAGAAGAGAGCGGGACCGATATCGTCACCGTGCGTTTGAAAGTGGAGGAACACAAAATCAGCGAGGCTGAGTGGTACGTCTCGCGGAAGGGCGATGCCGGCATCGGCGTCTCGGCCGGCGCGCAGGCCAACGCCGCGTTTCACGATCCGGATTATCTGGCCGCGCATCCTCCGGTGGAGCGAGTGGTTCCCAAAGCCGAGCGGCTGTCGCGCGCGGACCTGGTTGCCATCACCAACACCTACTTCGACGGGCTGTCGGCGCATGACGGGACGCTGATTATCGCGCACCCGGGATGCATTCGCCTGGAGAATGGCGTCCTGACCACGCAGCGGCCGGTTCCGAGCGGAGGCATGTCGGACTGCACCTCGAACGGCGCGATGGCCAACATTTTCGCCGTGACCGCGCGGCGCTATCCAATCGTGGACGAGGAGGCGGGCGTAGTGCTGGGCCTGGGCCTGTTTGAACGCAAGCCGGGCGTGGCGATGCGGCGGAATCTATTCAGCGAGTGGTTTTATATCGAGCAGGGCAAGATTCGGTCCATCTACAGCGCGATGATGTATCCCGAGCAGGAGGCGATGGCGCCGAACTGGGCGCCGTTCGATGGGAACTGGCCGGTGGCGCCGCCGCCGAAATAACTGAAACTGGCCGCAGATAAACGCTGATTAACGCCGATAAGAAACAAGGAGACTTGAGTTTGTTTTATCCGCGTTTATCGGCGCTCATCGGCGGCTAATATTTTTACCCCGCCGCCCCGCCCTTGCGCTTGATCTCCACGCTCAACCGCTTGATCTTCTGATTCAGCGTCGACAAAGGAATGCGCAGCTTCTCCGCCGCCTCGGTCTGGCTCCAGTTCACCGCTTCCAGCGCATCGATGATCTTGCGCCGCTCGAAATCGGCCAGAATCTCGGGCAGCGACGCGTCGGCGGGCAGCGCCCCGCTCTCGTCGCGCCGGATCTTCACGCCACCTTCCTGCAGGATCGAATCCGGCAGCACGTCCATGGGCACCATGGCTTGCGACGCCAGCACCACCGCCCGCTCGATCGCGTTTTCCAACTCGCGCACGTTGCCGGGCCAGTTGTAATCCATCAGCAGTTGCAGGGCCTCCGGCTCAAACCGCAACAAGCTTCGGCCTTCTGAATCCAGAAACTTCTCGTTCTCGCGGCTGAATTTCGTCAGGAAATGCTCCACCAGCGGCGGAATATCTTCCTTGCGATCGCGCAGCGGGGGCAGCGCCAGATTGATCACGTTCAACCGGTAATACAGGTCTTCGCGAAACTTGCCGTCGTCCACCAGCTTCTTCAGCTCGGCATTGGTGGCCGCGATGATCCGCACATCCACCTTGATGGTCTCCGCCGACCCCACGGGCATGAATTCGCGCTCCTGGATCACACGCAGCAGCTTGGCCTGCGTCTCGGGACTGATGGTTCCGATCTCATCGAAAAAGATGGTGCCCTTGTTCGCGGTTTCGAAGTAGCCTTTGCGCGACGTGATGGCGCCGGTGAACGCCCCCTTCACGTGGCCGAATAGCGCGGATTCGAGCAAATCCGCCGGCACCGATCCGCTGTTCACGGCCACGAACGGCTGGTCGGCGCGCGCCGAATTGGCATGGATGCCTTTCGCGATCAGCTCCTTGCCGGTGCCCGTTTCGCCGGTGATCAGGATGGTGGCGCGGCTGGGCGCCACTTGCGTCACCAGATCCAGGATGCGCAGCATACGGTCGTTCTTGCCGATGATGTTCGGAAAGCTGTACTGCTGCTTCAGCGCTTTTTTGAGCTGCGCGTTCTCGCGCGCCAGGCGGCTGTGCGCGATCATGCGATCGATTTCGATCAGCAGCTTCTCGTTGTCCCAGGGCTTGGAAAAATAATCGTTCGCGCCGTTCTTCAGCGCCGTTACCGCCACTTCCACCGATCCGTAGGCGGTGATCATAAACACCGGCGTTTCGCCGTCCCGTTCGCGAAGCTCGCGCAGCACTTCCATGCCGGAGCGGTCCGGCATCATCAGATCCAGCAGGATCATGTCGTAGTTGGCGGCTTCCGAGCGCCGCAGCCCATCGCCGCCGTTGTGCGCCAGCTCCACCGTGTAGCCTTCCAGGCACAGCAGCGTCTCCAGGCTTTCGCGGATGTCTGCTTCGTCGTCAATTACTAAGATTCGGCCTTTGGGTAGGGAGGCTGGTTCATCGGGGGGCAATCGATCAGACATGCACCGGCTTTCTGGCTAACGGGAACTCCACGCGGAATCGCGAGCCGGCTCCGGGCCGGCTTTCCACTTCAATGCTACCGCCGTGCTCGCGCACGATGCCGTAGGTGACCGAAAGCCCCAGGCCGGTTCCCTTGCGCGCCGCTTTGGTAGTGAAGAACGGATCGTAGATGCGCTCTAAATGCTCGGGCGCGATTCCCTGCCCGGTGTCCGCCACATCGATGCGCGCGAATCCGTTTTCGCTCCAGGCGTGAATGGCCAGCGTGCCGCCCGCGTCCATGGCGTCGCGCGCATTCAAAAACAGATTCAGGAACACTTGCTGCAGCTTGCCCGCGTTGCCTTTGACTCCCGGCAGCGACGGCGGGGCGTCCAGCTTCACTTCCACACCCGACGTTTTCAGCTGATGCTCCACCAGGTTGAGCGTTTCGTGGATCACCTTGCTCACGTCCACTTCCACGAACTCGGTGGGCGAGGTTCGCGAAAAACTCAGCAGCGAATTGACGATCTCGCTGGCGCGGAAAGTTTGCTTGGCGATCTTGTCCAGCAATTTCGATTTCTGCTCGTCTTCGGAGATCTGCTTGGCCAGCATCTGCGCATAAGTGGAAATCACGGCCAGCGGCGTGTTGACTTCGTGCGCCACGCCCGCCGCCAGAAGCCCGATGGAGCTCAGCTTGTCGGCCTGCACCAGCCGCCGTTCCAGCTCATCCCGATCCGTAACGTCGTCGAAGATGATCAGCCGGCCGATCTGCCGCATGTCCTTGGACACCAGCGGCGCAATCGCGAGATTCAGAATATGGACGGCGGGCCCGCCCGGTTTTCCATTTCCATTCGAACCGCCGTTAGCATGCCCGTTGGCGTGGCCGTTCCCGCGCGCGGCACTCTCTGGAAGATTGGCCGGCGCTTTTAAAACAAACTTGTAGATGTTGTGGACACCGGCCTGCCTGCGGGCTTGATCGAACATTTCACACAGCTCGGCCGGGAACAGCTCGGCCAGCGGACGCCCCAGTGCCGCGTCGCGCGGAATACCCGTCAGCCGCTCGATCTGCGTGTTCCAGCTCTCCACGCAATCGTTCAGATCCGCCGCCAAGATCCCGACGTTGATGGACTCGACAATATTCTCGCTGAACTCCTTCAGCCGCTCGTATTCCTCCACCTTGTGCTGCAGGGAACTGTACAGCCGCGCGTTCTCCACCGCAATGCTGACGTAGCCGGCGAGCGTGGTGATCAGCTCCACGTCGTCGCTCGAGAGGAAGTCGCCTTTATCGGTCCGGCTCAACGCCAGATAGGCAATGGTCCGACCCCGCACGCTGCACGGGAAATAGTAAGTGAGATCCAGCTCGGCGATCGTTCGCCGTACCGAAATCGGCCATTGATGCGACACCGCGTCCAGCAAATGTCGCGTGCGTTCGAAAAACAAGTAGGGCTTACCCGTTTCGGCGCTCAGGAAGCTAAGATCCAGTTCCTGCGACTGTTTCTGGCCCCGCTCCTTCCGATTCCCCAGCGTCATGTGAAGCTGGAACTGCTGGTCGCTGTCGGCACTTAGGAAGAATGCCACATGCTGGATGGAAAGCGTGTGCAGTAGCCGGTCCGCCACCGAACGCAGCATTTCGTCCAGATTCGTTTCCGATCCCAGCTCCCGCGCAAACTCGATTAGCGTGCGCCGGTAATCGTAGCGATCCTTATAGAAGAAGTAGCGGTCCAGTTGTTCTTGCAGCCAGTCGCGAATGGGTTGGAAGATAAAGGTCGCAATTAGAATCAGTCCCACGATCGCGGCCGGGCTCAGATTCTCGGGGCTCGCGAATGAAAATATCAAGCCGTAGAAAATTCCCAGCACCACCAGCGTCGCCAGCGTGTAGACATAGCCTTGCTGAAAAATGATGTCGACGTCCATCAAGCGATAGCGCAGAATCGCATAGGCCCATGTCAGCGGCAGCAGGATCAGCGAGAGCACCGCCATCTTCTGGTAGT
>Ga0209624_10003787_pt1 | contig 10578 bp, 9 predicted proteins | sample JacPinW_OM2H0_O1_FD_188565 | JGI IMG/M metagenome (GOLD analysis project Ga0209624, IMG submission 188565) | Forest soil microbial communities from Algoma, Ontario, Canada - Jack Pine, Ontario site 1_JW_OM2H0_O1 (SPAdes) (version 2) | ecosystem: Environmental > Terrestrial > Soil > Boreal... | reverse complement strand
CTCACGCGCGTCCACCCACTTCGGCTCGCTTTCTCGACCGGCGTACTCGATGACGATGCCCATTCCCGCTTTACGAAAGTCCTCGCGCGTTTCCCCAAAGATCCAGACCCCAGGATTGTTCATTTCGACGACAACATCGGCTCGCTCGGCCGGTGCAAGGCGAAGAGCAGAGACGCGGGTCGGTATCGGGACTGGATTGCCATCCATCGCCATAACAGTCATTTCGTGACCTGCGAGGCCGAGCCAATGAGTCATCGTTGCACTCGCGTTCACGATGCGGAAGACGACGCGTTGATTCTGCTTCACCTGGATGGGTGGTGCGTGGCCCAGCATGCGATCGTTGATCGTTGAGTAGTCGTAGGATGCATCCATCGAGGCATCGGTAGCCGCACCCATGTACGCATTCCAGTCGTGCAGAGTGAGAAAGGCTTCCTGATCGAAGGCGCCGGGTTCATCTTTGGGCTCAATGTAGAAGCAGCCGAACTGACCCGAATAGAGTCCTATCTTCAAATCGTGGCCAGCCATTGAATGTGTGTGATACCAGCGCAACCCGGAAGGTCTCGGCGTAAAGCGATAGCGTTGCGTTGCACCGGGCGCGATCATAGGCGAACCTTCTTCCATGGCGCCGTCCTGGTCGGAGGGTATCCAGAGCCCATGCCAGTGGACTATCTCCGCTATGCCGGCGCGATTCACAACGTCGATTGCGATGGGCTTCCCTTCGGGCCAACGAATCAGCGGTCCGGGTACCTGTCCGTTGTAGGCGATCGTTTCAATGTGCTTCCCGGGTGCGATCTCCAGCTTGAGTGCAGCTATTTCCAGGCGCACATCCGCCGAGGCTTGCGCCTCAAGCTTGGGCTCTCCGGAAGAGGACAAGCCCAGAGCAGCCGCAGCTGCGGACTTCGCGATGAAGGCACGCCGGTTCATTGAATTCCCTTCCCTACTGCGTGCTTTGAGAACTTCCCGATCGATGGTGCGACCAATCGAAGCGCCTGCCCACAATTCCCTTCACGATCAGATGATCGGTGGCTGCGGTTGGCCCCACGCCAACGCCAAAGTTGATCTCCCAATTGGGGGAAACATTCAGATCGACGGCCGGGAAGAATTGCTGCTGCTGATCGTGCAACGAGTCGAAGCCCCGCAGAGATCCATAGTCCGCGTAATATTCGAGACCGCCGGAGATGTACTTGTTGAAGTCATAACTCACTTTGGCGTTGGGAGAAAATCCCACGCCCTGATTCACTGTCTGTCCGTGAAACGATCTCTCCAGCGCCGGGTTCACAGCAAAGTACCAGCGTCCCATCGTCTTGTCCACGATGGGGCGAATCTCCCATGTCCATGTGTCGGTGGAGAACTGGCGTCGCTGGTAGCCAACCTCGGTGGAAAGGCTTACACCCAATGGCCAATGCCAACTGTCAGGAACGCGGACACGGGGACGGATGTGGTCCCCGACCCATTGCCATCCGTCGCCATCGCGAGCACTGGTGAAAATGTAAAAGCCGACCTCCGACCAGCTATTGATACCTTGGGTGATCTCCACAGTCTCGTGTTCCGCGTGATTGGTGGGATAAAGCCCATCAGCCGCATACTTCGAACCTGGGAGCGGCTTGGATCCGTCAATCGTAAAGTTGCTGTGCAGCTCAAGCATGGTGGTTTTGGGCGCGACGGTGTCGGCGCCGTAAACCTGAATTTCGTAGTTGTCCTGCGCTTGCACGACACGTGCAGAGAGACCGACAAATACCCCGGCAATGAGGGCCAACAGCGGGAGAACGAATAGGCAGGGCCGCTTGAGAGCAACTTTGAGGTTCCACATACAGCCAAACACAATATCCCGATGACCCGATGAACGACGATCTGGCCGCAAGTTCAGGATCGTCCCTCGCCTCTCTTCAACAGTTTAAGGTGAAATTGTGCCGCGCTGGGATGCTAGGATTGCCGCGTGTTCAATTTTGGCAATCCGAAGACGCCGGCCCAGTGGGTCGGCCACGTTCTGATGGCGATAATTGGCCTTTTTCTGATTTGGTGGATGCTTCGAGTTTATGTTCACTGATTTTCGTGCCATCGGTTGTCCGGTCGCGTACCCCGCGACCGGTGCCTCTGGCCCCCGATGTCTCCGCCAACAGTTCTAAAAATTTAGATATGCACCGACCTTGGGCGATCCCTGCTCTCTGTTCGTGCCGCAATACCGATCTCGTTGGTACGGCGCGACACCGCATACGCCATGATGCCGTAGATTCCGATGGACCCGAGCACCCGCGCGAGAACTCCGAAGCCCGCGGTGAGTTTGGCAAATATCCGCTCCCGGCTTCATGGTGGAGTCGATCCACAAAGACTAAGTGTGGGACGGGATCACAGGGCCGTCGAATGCGCGCTTCGCAAATCTGCGGGCGCCGTAAGTCTACAAGGAAGATGTAATGGAAGTGCATGACAATCCTGGCTACGATCACCCTGATCGTATTGATCCGGGAATGCTCGTCACTCCGGATGAGAAACTCAAGGAACCGTGCATGAAGAAAGTTGAAGGTCTCATTCCCGAATCGATTTACATCGCGCTACAGGCCAGAATATCTGCGGATAAAGAGACCGCGGATCACATTCTAAGTGTGGCGCTCGCCCAATATCTGGATCAGCCGCTTCACACATTGTTTTCGGTCTCTACTTCCGCAGCCCTCGTAGAGGGCCTTTATCAGGGCGCGCTCCGAATCTCGCGCCTCTTGGAACACGGAGACTTCGGCATCGGTACGTTTATTAATCTAGATGGAGAAATGGTCGTTCTGGAGGGTATCGCCTACCAGATAGCGGCCGGAAATGCCGTCCGGATCGCTCCTCCGGACACATTGATTCCCTATGCTGTCGTCACGCGCTTCAAGGAGGAGGTCTCCAAGAATGAGGCCACGTTTGGCTCTTTCAACGAGGCCGCAGGTTTGTGTGACGCGATGAGAGCCTCCGAGAACCTGTTCTATGCCTTTCGCATCGACGGAAAGTTCGATACAGTCAGCGCACGAGTGATGCGCCCAGTTGGACACGGCACGGGCCTGGCCAATGCAGCTCAGGGCCAAGAAGAACTTACCTTCCAAAAGGTGACCGGCACCATCGTAGGACTTTGGACCCCCGGGTATGCCAGTTCCTTTAGCGTACCGGGATATCACTTTCACTTCATCTCGGATGACCGCATCCGCGGAGGGCACGTACTCAACTGTGCGGCAAGCCGCGCCTCAATCCGCGCCTGCTCTATCGCAGACCTGCACGTGGCGCTGCCGGAAACCGCGGAGTTTCTCCGAGCCGATCTCAGTCGCGACCCCAATGCGGACCTGATGACCGCAGAGCGCATGCATCCTAAATAGAAGTGCAGCGAACTTCCATTCTCCTCGCACGCCTCGCACGGTGGTCCTTGCGCCTCGCAACTGATCGCGAGAAACCCTGCTCGAATGACATGCGTTCCCGTACGGGTCTTCGTGTCGCCGTAACCGGACAGAACGAGATGCTTGTGCGGGTGATCGACAACGCTCCGGAAGTACGCGATACGGAAACATCTGGAACTAGGCACTGATATCGCGATTGTTTGCTTCGTCCGCTGCCGGAGCCAGTGTGAAGTGGAATGTTGCGCCGCGTCCCTCGTTCATTGTTGCCCATATATGGCCGCCATGCGCCTCAATGATCGACTTGCTGATCGACAGGCCCATTCCGCTTCCTTGGGGTTTCGTTGTAAAGAAAGCCTCGAATAGTTGGTCGGCCTTATCGGGTGGCAGCCCTGGGCCTGTGTCATCGATTGCGACCTGGATCAGATCGTTTGTTGCGAGTTCCGATCGGATTGTGAGCAGGCCCCCTGTGCTGCTCATTGCCTCGATTCCATTCAACATCAGGTTCATGAGCACTTGCTGAAGCTGCACCCGGTCCGCCAGCGTCATTGGAAGGTTGTCCTGGAGATCAGTGCGAATCGATACTCCGTGACTTCTGGCTTCACTGATCAGCATGCCAACCATTTCGTTGACGACCTCATTCATTGCAACCAACTCTTGCTTAGGCGGGTCCCTTTTGTACAAGGACCGCAGACGATCGATGATTTTTGACGCGAGGGCACCCGCTTCGACGATTTTTTCTGTTCCTTCGCGAAGTTTCGTTAAATCGGGCGGGCAGTGTTGAAGCCACTGCAAAGATGCCTTGGCATTCACGGTCGAAGCCATGATGGGCTGGGCGAGTTCGTGTGAAATCGACGCAACCAGCTCCCCCATGGTGTTAACTCGGCTGATATGGGCCAGATTTGCCTGGAGTTGTAGAGCACGGTGTCGATCGTCAATATCTGTTGCCGCGGCGCACCATTTCAAAATTTTCCCACGCTTGTCCCGCAGCGGCACGGCGCGCATCAGGAACCATCGATAGACTCCGTCCCCAACACGACGAATGCGTATCTCGTGCTCGAGAGCTTCGCCCGAAGCCAGCGATGCCCGCCATTTGTTGACAACGCGGCCGAGGTCGTCCGGATGAAGTGCGGACTGCCAGCCCGATCCTACCGTCTGCTCTACACTCAAGCCCGTAAATTCACTCCAACCTCTATTTACGAATGTGCAATAACCGTCGGATCGGGCGATAAGCGCCATCGCCGGCATCGTTTCGATTGCTTCCCGAAATCTCTGTTCCTCGCCGGCCATCAGCACGATTCGTTGCAGAAAATAGGCTGCGACAACCGCCGCCGATGTCAGCGTAGCCGTGAGTAGAAACCACCAGGTCTGCCAGAACTCCGCTCTGCCGTTGACCACCGCGATAGCATCTACGCCTCGGCCTATGGAGGGTAAAGATTCGGTACTCGCCGGAGGCCGGTAGCTCGCGTCGACGAGGAGCGCCGCGTATTGTGTCCCGAAGTGTGTCGAGCTCCGCCATTTGGAATCCGGTTCGATGGTTGTAAATGGCTGATCAACAAACGGCTGCACCCACCAGGGTCCCCAGTGGGCGAATAACACAATACGTTCTCCCGGACGAGCCCGAATCACCCGTCCCTCGATTGTGTCGGTCCGACCGGGACCGCCCTCGCTTGCGCGTGGAACTCTAGTAAACCGGATGACCGGCCCGGACTGGTTCCGACACCCGAAGGTCATGCAGGAGACCAGGGCGACGCAGAGCACACAACCGACTCGCCACATCCGACGAGCCACTGCGCGTGCATCGCCAAAACCCGGTCGAAATGCTGAGTTCATGGCCTCTATTGTCCGAGAATTCCCGACACCTTAACAAATGAGTTGTTTCAAAAGAAGACACTTTTAGAGATTGTCAGTCAATTCCATAAATATGTATGCCGATCTCTTTGCATGGGAAGCGGAGAGAGTGGATGGGACCTGGAGCCTACGCATCGCAGGCCCTCCTTGATCGGCGCTACCTAGCTCTTGATGAAGCTCAGGATGTCCTGGTTAATCGCGTCCGCATGAGTTGTCGCCATGCCATGCGGGAAGCCTGGGTAAATTTTCAGGGTGCCATGCTTGAGCAACTTCGCCTGCAGCAGTGAGGCATCTTTGTAGGGGACAATTTGATCGTCGTCGCCCTGCATCACGAAAGTCGGGACCGAGATCGCTTTCAGATCATCCGTCTGGTCCGTCTCGGAAAAAGCCTTGATGCCCTCGTAGTGCGCGAGCGCGCTGCCCATCATCCCCTGGCGCCACCAGTTCTGGATAACTCCCTGCGAGACCTTCGCGCCTGCTCGGTTGAACCCGTAAAACGGACCCGAGGGCACGTCGAGAAAGAACTGCGCCCGGTTGTCAGCCAACGCCTTGCGGAACCCGTCGAACACTTCGATCGCCGTGCCACCCGGGTTCTTTTCGGTCTTGACCATGAGTGGGGGAACGGCTGCGATCAGCACAGCCTTGGCTACGCGGCCCTGAGGTTCGCCGTATTTCGCGACGTAGCGGGCCACCTCGCCACCACCCGTCGAGTGGCCGATATGGACCGCATTCCTCAGGTCGAGATGCTCCACCACTGCCGAGGCGTCCGACGCGTAATGGTCCATGTCGTGGCCGGTGTCCACTTGCGAAGAGCGACCGTGACCGCGCCTGTCATGCGCGACGACGCGATAGCCGTTGGCAAGGAAGAACAGCATCTGATTGTCCCAGTCGTCCGACGAAAGCGGCCAGCCGTGATGAAACACGATGGGGTGCGCGCTCTTTGGACCCCAGTCTTTGTAGAAGATGGTGGCGCCGTCTTTGGTTGTAATCGTTGCCATGAGAGATTCTCCTTGGTTACTTGAAAGAGGAAGTGCTTTGAACGGAGTTGTGAGATCTGATGTGCCTTTTGCCGCGACTGCGAGGAGGGGACGGCCCCTCCAATCAGAATCTCACGTCTCGTCGGATACGCCATCATGGCCAAGAATCACCCGCTGAAATTCAGAATGCCGTGCCGGTCTTGCAAGAATCTAGCTGGACTTCGAAGGCGCCTATTTGCTAGCTGCGTCCTTGATCCCTTCGCCAGTCTTCTCCGATGCCTTCTTGACGCCCTTCGCCGAGTCTTTCGCAACTACCTTGGTGCCATGGCCCGCATCCTTGACGCCAGACTTCGTTGCATGCCCCACTTTCTTTCCGGCGTGCTTCACGAAATCTCCAGTCTTGGTTGCGCCCTTATCCACATCGTGAGCAGTGTCCTGGCCAAGCCCCATCCCAACACAGAGAACCAGTAGCGCCGGAATCCCTGCAACTTTTAGTGACCTCATTGTTTCTCCTTTTGCCGTACTGACCTTGCCGCAACGGAACACGCTTCGGCAGGTGAACAGCGCGATGGTAGCAATGCGTCGACGCTTGATAAATTACATATTCCTTGTACGCGAGTGCTAACGACGGCCCGGCATCGCTCATTCGATTCCTTCAGTGTGCAGCCGACCCTGCTTACGATGGGCCTATCGCCCAGTAATACCAGAAACATGTAATGGCGATCCTACGAGGGGCTCCATACGATAGAGCCGAGTTGCTCACATGTTCTCCAAGATTGCCGTCGCCTTGAATGACCTACCTGAGTCGCAGCGTGCTTTACGGGCCGCGATTGACCTCGCTCGTTTATCCAGCGCAGAACTAGCGACGGTATCTATCCTGGGGGATCTTCCCGCTTACGCTTCGTTTTCGGTCGTTGTCGATCCGGGCGCTCCTCTCTCAATGATGGAAGAGAGACGGAACCGTCACAAGGAAATACATGAGAAGGCAGCGAACCTTGCGCGGGAACTGGGTGTTCATGCGCAAGGCTCGATCGTAGTTGGGAACGAGGTGCGTGCCATTCTCCACTTTCTGCAAGAGCAGAACGCGGATTTGCTCGTCGTTGGGTTGCATCAACACGACTTCTATCTGTCCCGTCTTTGGAGTTCCGTCTATGACCTCGCGCAGGACGCCACTTGCAGCGTACTCGGAGTGCACTGAGTGAGCAGGGAGAAGACGAATGAGTCTAAGCGGGGCCGGGAGGCCCTGAGACATGAGTAAAAAAGCGTGGATTATTCCGCTGATCGTCTTGGTCGCGGCGGCGGGTCTTCTCTTCGGGATCACCGGACACTGGACGAGTTGGCAAGGGAGTCGCCCCGACCAGGAAACGGACGATGCCTATTTGAGAGCTGACATGACCCCTTTGAGCACACGGATCTCTGGAACCGTCCGACGGGTCAACGTCGGCGATTATCAGAGTGTAAAGGCAGGCCAGGCACTCATCGAGCTTGACGACGACGACTACCGTGCGAATTTGATGCAGGCCCAAGCAGCCTTGGCCGGATCGGAAGCCTCCCTCGAAGACAATCAGGCGGCCAAGAAAATACAGGATGCTCAGATTGAGGTTGCAAAGGCCGGTATCGTCCAGGCACAGGCCGCAATGGATGCAGCGAAGGCCGGTATCACGGCGGTTTCGCCTGAACTCGATAAAGCTCAAACGGAATTGCACCGGCAACAAGCCTTGTTCGATACCAAGGCCGCAACGCACCAACAACTGGAAGGCGCCACAGCTCAGGAAGGACAGCTCAGTGGACTGCTTGAGGCACGCAAAGCGGACCTCGCGCGCGCAGCTGGAGCTCTCGCTACAAGTCAGAGCGAACTTGAAGCAGCCAAGCGTCAGCGAGAGGCGCTCAACACAAAAGACGATGTCTACAAAGCTGACATTGAAGCAAAGAAAGCCGCGATCGTTGTCGCACAGGTCAACCTGGCCTACACCCGCATTGCAGCACCAACAGATGGAACCGTTGGCGAACGTCATGCTCTTGCCGGTCAGTTGGTCGCTCCGGGTACACAGCTGATCGATCTCGTGCAAAGCGACGTTTGGGTTCAAGCTAACTTCAAAGAAACCCAACTAACTAACATGCTCGTTGGAGATTCGGCGGACGTCCGGATTGATACGTTTCCGAATCGAGTGTTTCACGGCAAAGTTGATCAGTTGTCTCCCGCAAGCGGTTCCCAGTTTGCACTTCTGCCGCCGGATAATGCGACGGGCAACTTTACCAAGGTGGTGCAGCGAGTGCCGGTCAAGATTGTGCTGTTCCCAGGGCAGCCCTATCTCGACCACCTGCGACCCGGTCTCTCGGCAGTGGTCATCGTTCATACCAGGAAGGCTGGGGGCCGATCGGATGGTGAACAATGACAGGTCCTGACGTCAAGCCAGCTGAAGCTCACCCCCCTCTTACGACCCACCCATTGCTCGGGGTCGCGGGCGTACTGCTGGGGGCAATGATCGCCACATGCACGGGGCGGTTAATGAGTGTAGGTTTGGCTGATATCCGGGGCGCGTTGCATCTTGGAGTCGACGAAGCCTCGTGGATCAATACTTCGTTCAATGCATCGATGATGTTCATTGGACCGTTTTCTGTTTATCTGGGAGGCCTTCTCGGCCCTCGGCGCGTACTTCTGGCTTGTGCGTGGATTTTTACCGCCGTAAGTTTTCTGATTCCCTTTTGTCATTCCCTCGGAGCAGTGATCGCATTGCTTATCCTTGCCGGTCTTGCTGCAGGCACTTTCTACCCACTAACTCTGTCATTCGTACTGCGCAATTTGCCCATGCGCTATGTCTTGCTGGGGATCGCGATGTATGCGACGGACATCATCTTCACGACGGATATGGCACAGGCATGGGAATCGTTCTTTATCGAGCGCCTCTCGTGGCGCTGGATCTTCTGGAACGGGACTGCCCTGACCCCCTTGATGATCGTCCTGATTCACTTCGGCATTCCGTGGCAGCCGCTTCCAAAACCCCAACCGGGGCGCCCTGCTCCGAATTGGAGAGGCTTCCTGTACGCGAGCCTCGGAGCCGCGCTTCTGTATATGGCGCTCGATCAGGGACAACGTCTGGACTGGTATCACTCATCCCTCATCATCGGGCTGACGGTTTCAGGCATTCTGCTTGTATTTGCGGCGTTGTTTCGGCACTTCGTGTTACCAAATCCTCTCGTTCATTACCAGTTCCTCATCCGCAGAAACACGCTGCTGCTGGCACTTGTTCTTATCAGCTTTCGTTTTGTGATGCTGGCTACTGTCGTAGGTATCCCAAACTTTCTGGGTACCGTTCGAGGGTTCCTCCCACTGCAAGAAGCGCCGGTCCTGATCTGGGTGGCGTTTCCCCAATTTGTGCTAGGCATTGCCGCAATGGCATTGATGCGCAGAATCGATCCCCGACTGATCCTCACGGCAGGTTTTGGGTTGGTCGGGGTTGCATGTTTGCTCGATGCGCGGGTCGACTCAGTGTGGGCCGGCGCCAACTTCGGAGTCGCCCAGGCCGTGATGGCTGTGGGTTTAGCTCTAGCCTTTAATTCGATGGTCGGCTCTATTGTTCTGGAAGTTCTAGACACCGGGGCATTGACACGACCTGTAGACGTTTTGACGTTCGCCGGTTTCTTCCAGACCGCCCGGTTGTTTGGGGGTGAGATGGGAGGAGTCTTTATGGGGCACTTCATCGCTGTTCGAGAACAATTCCACTCGAATAGGCTCGGCCTCAACGTTCGCCTTGGAAATGGCATTACGGATTACAGGCTTCTTGGGCTCCAACATGCGTTCGCTTCGCATTCGACCGGTCTCACCGCGCTCGGCCGTGCCGCGGAAGTTCTGGGATTGCAAGTGAGGCAACAAGCCTTCACATTGGCCATTTCCGACAGCTTTCTTCTCGTGGCCGGATGCTGCGTTGCATGCCTCGTCGTGGTTGCCTGCATGTCCAGGGTGCCAACTCAGTATCAGCAAGTCACTGCTGCCCCTGTGGAGGCGAAATGAGAAGCGCACTCCAAAAACGGAGACACGTTACGATGTTGGCGTCCATCGTACTGTGGAAGCTTCGCTCAGTAGCCTGGTTGTTTTTGCCTCTATCGTTGTTGAGTTCGACACTCGGCGCGCGTGCGGTGGCGCAACAATCCTCACCCACTCCGATGCGATTGACACTCGAGCAGGCAATCGATCTCGCGCTGAAGCAGAATCATTCTGTGCGTCTGCGCTCTCTATCAGTCGAGCAGATGCAGAGTAAGAAGGATGAAGCGCGATCAAACTATCTGCCTCAAATCAAGGCGAGCGGCAGCGTACTCCACCTGACCGACTTTGAAGGCATCACAATTCCTGCGGGGACATTCGGGAGTTATTCCTCAACCGGGCCTGTACCGTC
>Ga0209624_10003786_pt1 | contig 10578 bp, 10 predicted proteins | sample JacPinW_OM2H0_O1_FD_188565 | JGI IMG/M metagenome (GOLD analysis project Ga0209624, IMG submission 188565) | Forest soil microbial communities from Algoma, Ontario, Canada - Jack Pine, Ontario site 1_JW_OM2H0_O1 (SPAdes) (version 2) | ecosystem: Environmental > Terrestrial > Soil > Boreal... | reverse complement strand
AGCGGGATGTTCAAGACGAAGGCTGGTATGAATACGCATCCGACCATCACGAAGCCAACGAAGGGGACGAGGAAGCGCACATCGAGCCCGCCGTGCTTTACCAGCCGCTAGGCGAAGCAGCGAGCGATGACGACAGCTTCGGTGATGAATGGCGCCGCATCCTGATCGAATACGGCTCGCGCTGCGAACAATACGGTGGGCATTGGAAGGGACACAGATGTGTCGGAGTTAGGACGAGCCGCCGGACAGCAAAGCCTCATGCAGCACGATCGCAGCGCCCGTGGAGGCTCCGTATGTTTGGCAGCCGGCAACTTGGGTTCCCTTCGCAGTTGGTATCGGGCTCTGCCAGATATTCTGATGTGGGCTCTGCGATGAGATTGGTTCTAAGCACGCTGAACTCGATGGTGCGCAAGCTTCCGGGACAGAACACCGTGACACGACTCGCGCCGGCATACGGAATGTGGCTGGTGCCAGCGGTGCTCGGCGTCATCCTCGCCTGGCCGCGCTGGCTTACACTTGCATTGCTCGTTCCAGGGCTTATTTGGTACGGCTGCAGTGAGGGTGTGCGTTCTTACAGCGAGCTGCGAAAAGCTCAGCCCGGAGAGCCTGTGGGACATTATATTCCAGCGCTTTACGCAGCATCATTCTTCGTTGTGGCTGTCGTATTCACGGGAAGATTCGCCGGTGTCCTTGTCGTTGCAGGGTTTGCCTACGTTGATCTCGTGTCGGTCTGGAGGCGGACCAGGCAATCGCGGTTGTCGATTCCAAGCCCGGAGTCTCCCTGATTACCCTGAGCTTTGATACCACTGGCACGACCGCAAGATATGTCTACGATGAGGCGGTAGACACGTAAGGCCACTGCTCCGAGGGCCTCAAGAAGAAGGCTGGTATGAATACGCATCCGACCATCACGAAGCCAACGAAGGGGACGAGGAAGCGCACATCGAGCCCGCCGTGCTTTACCAGCCACTAGGAGAAGCAGTGAGCGACGACGACAGCTTCGGTGAAGAATGGCGCCTAATCCTGATCGAATACGGCTGACGCTGCGAACAATACGGCGGCCACTGGTCGGGGCACAGGTGTGTGGAGGTTAGAAGCAGTCGGCCCAGACCTGAGAAGTGCGTGGCCGGAACCGCGAGCTACGGATCGTCGGCGTTCTTGCTGACGCTGTGAAAATGTCGCCCGCGGGTGCTGCTGTGAGTTGCTTCCTCGGCGAGCTGGCGCCTTGAGCACTCCCATGCGTCCGCGTCGCCTCAAACCAATGTCCAGCCCGTTTGACGCCATTATGCTCGTAGTCATTGCTGGCGCGTTGGTCGGCGGGGGATATGCGGTCGGCGTGGGGTGGTCCGTAGCAGCTGGCGTCATAGTCGTCGTAGCGGAGTTGGCTATTCGTCAGCTACGGAGACATCGGTTGGGAGCACAGGACAGACCGGACTCGTCAAGCGGATGATCAACGCCGATGCATCCAATACGCATACGACGTAGCGCCGAACCTTTTCAAAAAGAAGGCTGGTATGAATACGTGGGTGACAATGGCGAACCTGCGGAAGGCCATGGCGAACCGCACATTGAGTCCGCGGTGTTGGAACAGTCACTTGGCGAAGCCACCGACGACGACACGTTCGGCCACGAATGGTGCAAAGCGGCCTGTCACGGGCGTTGTGATTACGTTTGGACGACGACGCGGCAGATGATGAGCAGAGTGCCAACGGTATCGACGGCGTGCGCGGAGGCCGCTGGCTACGGCGATGCCCGCCGCAGTCGCCACAGCAGATAGACCACCACGGCAATGTTCACAAGCACCGCCCCGACCTTCAGCAACGAAGCGCTTTTCGTGAGCTCCCAGATCTCGGGGATGAACAACAGCGAGGTGGCAACGACGGTCAGCCACTCGCCCCAGCGTCGGCGCTTGAACAGGCCGTACGCCTCGGCGCCCTCGAGCGCGCCGTAGCCGATCGCGACTAGCCCAAAGAGGAGATCCTGGTTTGTGTGGATCTTGTTGACGTCGTTGATGATCCGCTGGATCCAGTTTTCTTTGGGGTCGAGCCCGAGGTGCTGGGCAAAGTGAGCTATGTCGCTGGCCCAGTTGGCGTGTGGATGGGTGACGAGGACGATTCCGACGGCGAGCAAGACAACAGCCCTGAATGCGCGCTCAGCGGCAATCCACGGCAAGAGCCGATCATGGGAGGTCGAGGGCGCGGGAGTTGAAGTCATCTGCCAGGCGAGGATCACGCTTCGAGCATCAGCGTGACGGGGCCGTCGTTGACCAGCTCGACGTGCATGTGCGCGCCGAACACGCCACGCTTGGCGTGGGCTTGCTCGCAGAAACGCTCATATAGCGGCTCGGCGTGCTCGGCGCCGGCGGCGGTGATGAAGCTGGGCCGGTTGCCGCGGCGGGTGTCGCCGTAGAGGGTGAACTGGCTCACGCACAGGATCTCGCGCTCGCCGAGCGCCTCGTTCATGTGCCCGTGTGCGTCGGGGAAGATCCGTAGCGCGCGTACCTTCCCAGCCAGCCGGTCGGCCGCGGCGGTGTCATCGTCGTGGGTGACTCCCAGCAGCACCAGTAGCCCAGGGCCGATTTCGGCGACCGTGCGCGCATCGACTCGTACGGCAGCGCGACCGACCCTCTGCACGAGCGCACGCATGTTGGCGGCCGAGTATAGGGACGCTCTGCGTGGAGGCGCTCCGTCCGAGTTTGCTGGCTGGACTCCAGTGATGGCGGGTCTTTGCCGAAAACGCTCGTATGCGCCTTCGTGGCCGAGTGAGAAGGCTGAGTGCACATCTGACGCTCACCAGGCAGGTGGCCCTGCTGAGCATCGTGCCGATCATCGCTTTGGGTTTCATCCTTGCGCGGGTGCTGGAGGCGCAGATTGTCTCGCGTACGCTCGCGGATGAGAGCGAGGCGGCGCGCATCATCGCCCACATCGGCATCGAGCCGCACCTATCTCCCCAGGATCTGCGCACGGGTCTCACGCCGGCGGGCATCCGTGCGTTGGATCAGCAGCTGAGCGCGCGCTCGGTGACACAGGATCTGGCGCGGATCAAGATCTGGAACTCGCACTTCAAGGTGATCTACTCCGACGATCACAGCCTGATTGGACGCACGCTGCCACCGAGCGACGATCTGCTGCACGCGCTCGCCGGCCGGCCGGACGACGCGGACGTGGTCACGCCTCGCCGGCACACGGAGACCGCGAGTGAGGTCGGGTTGGGTGAGCTGGTGGAGGTGTATGTGCCTTTGCGCTTCGCCTCCTCAGGGCCCCCGGAAGGCGCTTTTGAGATCTACTTGAGCTATCGCCCGATCGCGTCCGCGTTGGCGAGCGACAAGCGCACGATCGCGCTGCTGGTGGCAATCGGGTTGGCGCTTTTGTGGGCCATTCTGTATCGCATCGTCGCGCGGGCCTCACGCCGGCTGCGCCGCCAATCGCGGGAGAACTATCGCCTGGCGCGCTATGACCCGCTGACGGGGCTGCCCAACCGCACACTGTTTATCGAGCGTGTAAGCAGTGCGGCCCGCCATGAAAGTCGCCACGACGGCGCGGTGGCGGTGCTGTTGATCGATCTGGATCGCTTCACCGAGGTGAACAACACGCTGGGCGTGGCCAACGGCGATGAACTGCTGCGTGAGGTCGCCAGGCGCCTGCGGGACGAGATCCCTGAGGAAACGCTGGTGGCGCGGCTGGGCGGCGATGAGTTCGCGGTGCTGTGCTCGCGCACGGAAGGGGTAGCGGACGCGCTGAGGATCGCGGCGGCGCTACAGGCGAGCCTGCAGGCGCCGGCATCGCTCAACGGGGTTGCGCTGAACGTGGAGGCGAGCATCGGCGTTGCGGTGATGGGTGAGCATGCTGAGAATCCGGATGTGCTGCTGCGGCGCGCCGACGCGGCGTTGGCGCACGCACGCTCGCGCGGCGGGCGAATCCAGGTCTACGCGCCGGAGTGCGATCAGTTCGACGCGGAGGGCCTCGTGCTGTTGGGGCAGGTTCGCGCGGCGCTCGAGCGCGGAGAGTTCATCGTGTACTACCAGCCGAAGGTGGACATGCACAGCCGGCGGATCATCGGTGTGGAGGCGCTGGTGCGCTGGCAGCACCCCGAGCACGGGATGCTCCCGCCGATGCGCTTCATCCCACTGATCGAGCAGACAGCGCTGGTGGGTCCGCTCACACTGCATGTGATCGAGCAGGCGCTGAGGCAGCTAGTGGCGTGGCGTCGCAGCGGCATCGAGCTGGAGCTGTCGGTCAACCTGTCTGCGCGCAACCTGATCGACGCTGAGCTTCCCGGTCGGATCGCCTCATTGCTGGAGCAGCATGGGATTCCCGCGGAGCGGCTGACGGTGGAGGTCACGGAGAGCGCGGCGGTGATTGACCGTGGACGAGCGGTTGCTGGCCTGGAGGCGTTGAGGGCCAGCGGCGTGGGTGTTTCGATCGATGATTTCGGGACTGGCAACGCGTCGATCGAGTATCTGGCGACGCTGCCGGCGAGCGAGATCAAGATCGACCGCTCGTTCATCACCGACATCCTGGAGGACCGACGCAGCGAGGCGATCGTGCGCTCGACGATCGAGCTGGCGCGCAATCTCGAGCTGACGGTCGTGGCAGAGGGGATCGAGAGCGAGGCGGTAATGGATCACCTGGCAACGCTGGGTTGCGAAGTGGGGCAGGGATTCTTCATCTCGCGACCGCTGCCTGCGGATGAGCTTGCGCGGCTGCTACCTGCGGTTGCGCGACATCCGCTGAGCGTCGGCGCAGGCGCATGATGCCGCGTAGGTCTTCGTAGGCAGTGGCGAGGATGTGCACGCGCGAGTCGGGGTCATCGACCCAGTGGACGGACACCTCGTGGATGGACAGCTTGTTGCACTGGGCGAGATAGAGCAGCTCGGTGTCGAAGAACCAGGCGTTGTTCTCGACCTGCTCGAGCAGCGTCTGCGCGACGTCGCGGCGGGCGGCCTTGAAGCCGCATTGGGCATCAGAGAAGCTGGCCCCCAGCAGTGCGTGCAGCAGTAGGTTGTAAGCGCGTGAGATGAGCTCGCGCTTGACCCCACGCTCGACGCGTGCGCCGGGAGCGAGCCGCGTGCCGATGGCCACATCGGCGCGACCTTGCAGGAGCGGCTCGAGCAACTCTGAGAGCGCCTGCAGGTCGGTCGCGAGATCGACGTCCATGTAGGCGACGACGTCGGCTTCGCTGGTGCCCCAGGCGGCGCGCAGCGCGAGGCCCCGCCCCTTGCGCTTGAGGTGAATGACGCTCAGCTGGGGAAACTCCATCGACAGCAAGCGGGCGACTCCGAGCGTGCCGTCGCTACTGGCGTTATCGACGATTGTGATCTTGAAAGGGAGATCGAAGTTGCCGACCAGGTGCGCGTGCAATGTACGGATGCTGGAGGCGAGAATGTGCTGCTCGTTGTGGACGGGTATCACTATCTCTACGGCGGGGGTTTGCGTCGTGGCTGCGATGCGTGTCCTAGGCGTGGGCACGCCGTCGCAGCCGGGGCTCGGCATGGGGGTGTGAGGGGCTAGAGAGTTCATGTCACGCATCCTGGAGCGCGCGCTTGCGAGGCCCCTGGAGGAAGGCTGAGAGCTGGCTGAGCGTCACCACGGTGGCTGGCTCCATGACCTGATGGGAGCCGTCGTCGAACACGATCACGCCTCCGTCGGGGAGCCACGACGCCGCCACACTGGGGCCGCTGAGGATTGCCGCCTTGGCTCTGATCTCCGCGATCAGCGCGCTGGGGGCGAGCGCCGTCACCTGCACCACGCCGGTGAACGCGGGGCGACCGTTACGTGGGTCGAGCAAGTGGTGGGCTGGCTTGCCGTTGGCTGTGAACCAGCTACGCCGGCCGATGCCGCTGGTTGCCACGCCGGTATGCGACAGGTGAAAGGTGTGCAGGGTGCGCCCGTCGAACGGGCTTTGTACATTGATTGGGCGGGTGAACTGCGCACTTCCGCCGATCGTCAAGTCGCCGGCGCAATTGATGGCAAAGCTTGGGTGCTCGGCAAGCATCTCGCCGAGCAGGTCGGCGAACAGCCCCTTGGCAAGGCCGCCGCTGTCGAGCTTCAGCCCAGGTGGGCGGGTGACCGTGTTGGTGTCGAGGTCAACTTGGAGCTCACGCCAGCCTTCCCGCGCAGAGGCGCCCGCGGGCGCTCGCTCCGGCGCCAGCGCGAGTGCCCTGGCCAGCGGGACCGACGCGGGCAGCTTGCCGCTGTAGCCGGCGCTCTCGATGTCGCCGAGCAGCGTGGCGTCGACCAGGCCGCCGGTCAGCTCGCCAGCGTTGCACACGGCCTCAGCAAAGCGCGCCATCAACGGGCTTACTGGCACCTCTCGCCGTGGGTCGCGGTTCAACAGCGACAGCTCGCTGTACGGCAAGAAGCGGGAGAAGCGCTCGTGCCAGCTCAGTAGCTTGTCCCTGGCGAGGGCGCTGGCTTCGCGCGCTGAGCCCGCCTCGCCGGAGCCGATCACCAGCGCCGAGCAGCGCGACCCGAAGCAGTCGAACTCCTCGACCGCCTCCTTGCTCATGACTGCGAGGTGGTCACCGCGGAGGCGCCGCCGCTTGATTCTTCACTCGCTTCGGATTCAGTCGCCGAGCTCGTTGGGGATTCCGTGTCTGTTGGTTCGCTGTCTTCACCGGTCGAGGATTCGGTGCTGGTCGAGGTTGTTGAGGCTTTTGATGAGCCGGTGGTCGTGCTCGTGCCGGCGGTGCGTTTGGCGTTCGCCACGAGGGCGGGATCGTGACCGGAGGCGAGCTGCACGTAGATCACGAGAAAGGCGGTGCTGAACAGCACGGCGGTGAGGCTTGCGACCGAGCGCCGGATGCGCCGTGCGCGTCTCAGCAGCGCATCGCGTCGTGCCGAAGCGAGGGCCTTGGCGTCGAGCTGCACCGGCTCGCGGTGTGTACCGGGACTGCTCGAGGCGTTGTCGTTCGAGCTCATGGTCTCTCCAATCTGGCTGGTGGGAGTGCGGTCCCAGACAGCCTGCGTGAGCTGTGTGGGAGTCGGGCTGGAGCAGCCTGTGAGGTTGCCGAGTGAGCTTCGCTGGTGCGGGAGAAGCGGGTAACGAGTAGGCCAATCGCCGGGACGGCGACGATCGCGGTCATCGCCAAGAACCACGTCTGGCCTGCGTCGGTGCCCTCTCCGAGTGAATGTGCCAGGCCGAGCACCCACGCGAGCGCGGTAAAGCGGTGCAGTGCACGCCAGCGCTGCACGCCGATGCGGGTCCGGGCGTAGTAGGAGAGGCCGAGCGCTGCCAGCATCCAGAACGAGACGATGCCGATGCTGGTCCAGAACGTCTTGTAACCGCTCAGAAACGGGACCATCAGATCGCCCAGGCTCGGATTCAGATAGCCGTCGCCGAGCAGCGTCAAGCCATGTACGACGATCGCTGCCAGGGTCGCCAGCGACAGCGCCTCGTGTGCCACGCGCATGTCTGCGCGGCGACCCTTGATGATGCTGCGACCCATCAGTAGGCCGAGGCACACCGACAGGCTCGACAGCAGCAGCGCGGCGATGCCGGCCGCGCGGCTGGTAATCCAGAACAGGTGCGGGCCGATGGCTGTGGCGAGGATGTTCGCTTGGGTGGTGATCGTCATTTTCCTAAGAGCGAGGTTGTTGGGATCGCGGTGTGAGCAGCTGGGCACTGGATGGCGGGCGACGCCCGGTACGCCGCCCGCCGCCTCGCCACCTTCGTTACGTCCGGGTCGCAAACGCCGCGGAGCGGGCGGGAGCGGCGTGCTTGCGTGTGCGCTGATGGCGGAGGATTGGCTGCTGAGGCACGACCATCTGAGCGGCCGGCATGTGGGGGGTAAGGAGCTTTGCCCTGGACATGACGAATCCGAGCACGCCAATCAGGGCGAGGTCAGCAAAGACGATGGCTGCGATGGCGACGGTGAGGGACATGTTGGAAGCCTTTCGAGTCGGTTGCGGTTGACTGGTATCCAGTCTCGCCCGACACGCTCAGCCCTCCATGAGTGGAGCCTGAGAGAAACCTGAGAGCGCTAGTGGGGTCAGTCTGAGGCAGCCGCGGGCTGCTCAGCCTGTGCGGTGGCTTGGATCGGTCAACCTGGCGCGGGCTGCGTCGCTGCCGGCTGGGACAGGCCACCTGCCTCAGGCGGCTGCGGCGGCGTCCTGGGCAGCCGTACGGTGAAGACGGCGCCGCCTTCGGGGGCGTTAGCAGCGCTGATGTGTCCGTGGTGCGCGGTCACCACCTGGTGTGCGATCGCAAGACCCAGCCCGGCTCCGGCCTTACCCCGCTCGCGACCACCCTCGGCACGCCAGAAGCGGTCGAAGAGGCTGTCGTCACCGGTTTGCGGGAGTCCTGGGCCGTGGTCGCGCACAGCGACCGTGACGGTCTGATCGTCCTGCGCGAGCGAGACCTCGATGGGCGTTCCGGCGGGGGTGTGGACGAGCGCATTACGGGTGAGGTTGGCGAGCACCTGGCGCAGCTGGTGCTGATCGCCGATGACGAGCGCGGGGGCGTGCCCGTGCAGCACGATCTCCCTGTCGGGGGCGATCGCACGCGCGTCCTCGACTGCGTCATCTGCGAGCACGGCAAGGTCTACAGGCTCCCGTTGGAGCTCTGGCGCCTCATCCATACGCGCGAGTGTCAACAGATCCTCGACGAGCACGCCCATGCGCTTGGACTCCTCCTCGATCCGTCGCATCGCCATCTCGGTGGAGTCCCGGTCTGTGGTTGCACCCATACGGAATAGCTCGGCGTAGCCGCGGATCGAGGCAAGCGGGGTGCGCAGCTCGTGCGATGCGTCGGCGAGGAACCTGCGCAGGCGGTCTTCGCTGGCGGCGCGTTCGCCGAATGCCTGCTCTAGGCGGTCGAGCATGGCGTTGAGGGCAAGTCCCAGTCGACCGACCTCCGTCTTGCGCGTGGCGGGGCTCACGCGTCGGGAGAGCTCCCCTGCGGCGATCTCACCGGCGGTGATCTCCATGCGGTCGAGCGGACGCAGCCCGAGCCGCACGACGAACGAGGCGCTGATCGCAAGGGCCAGCAACACGCCGACGATCACCAGCGCCTCGACGAGCAGCAGACGGCTGAGCGTCTGTTCGACTTCGGTCAGCGGCACGGCGACGACCGTGATGGCGGAGTCCTCGGGGTCGCGTGTGGCATATACGCGATAGCTCAGTCCAGTCGAGCCGACGGAGCTGACGGTGATGAGCTTTTCCAGCGGTATGTGAGTGGGCAGGTGGGGAGCGGGCGGGTGCGATTCGTTGCTGTATTTGAATTCAGTGTTCCCGATCACTCTGCCCGAGGCTTCGCGACGCTGGCCGTAGGTGCCGGGGGGTAGGTTGATCGGGCCACCGGGGGGTCCTTGGGCCTGGTGTGAGCCATCAACGCCCGCGGCGTTGTCGTTGGCGTCGTCAGGAGGCGTGAAGCCTTCTCGGTCGAGCGCTCGAGAGACGGACGGGCCGGCGCCGCGAAGCTCCTGGTCGACCCGCCCTTCCAGGAACGAGCGCTGCTCGGTGTAGGTAACGAGCGCGAGCGCAACGAGTCCCGCTGCTGCGAGCAACAGCACGCTCGCTAGCACACGGGCGCGCAGCGAGGCCATTAGGAGCGTGGTGCCTGCAGCGCGTAGCCGACGCCGCGCACGGTCCTGATCAGCGATGGGCCATGGGCGTCAAGCTTCTTGCGTAGATAGCTGATGTAGGTCTCGAGCACGCGTCCGTCGCCACCGAAGTCGTAGTTCCACACGTGATCCAGAAGCTGTGCCCGGGTGAGCACACGCCTTGGGTTGAGCATCAGGTAGCGCAGCAGGCGATATTCGGTGGCCGTCAGCTCGATGGGCTCGCCCCCGCGGGTGACCTCGCGCGACTCCTCGTCCAGCTCGAGATCCTCGAAGATCAAGCGCCCGGACTCGGGGGTGGCCTGGCCGGTGCGTCTGAGGATCGTGCGGATGCGGGCGACCAGCTCCTCGAGGCTGAACGGCTTGGTCATGTAGTCATCGCCGCCGCCGCTGAGGCCATGGACCTTGTCCTCGGTGGCATCGCGCGCGGTGAGGAAGATGATCGGCACGCCTGCGCGCTGCGCGCCGAGGCGGGTGGCGACGTCGAAGCCCTCCATGTCGCCGAGCATCACGTCGAGGACCATCAGGTGTGGTTTGAAGCTGGCGACGGCGGCGAGCGCCTCGCGTCCGCTGGACGCGCTCTCTACCGTGAAGCCCTGAAAGCGTAGGGCCATCGAGATGACCTCGACGATGTTCGGCTCATCGTCAACGACCAGCACACGGTGGGCAGCGGTGCTCTCGGGCATATGCGCGCCTTCCTGTTGGAGTGCGGTGTTCATCGAGTCTCAGGATCGCCGGCCGGTGTGAGCGTATCCGCTGAGAATCCTGAGAGTTCGCTGAGAGCTCGCGCGTCCAGCAAGCGTCTCCCACGCGCTGCCTGATGCGGTGGGAAAACAAAAGCGACGCGGCCCTGAGCCGTGTGAGGAACCCTTCACTTCCGGCCCGAGGGCTTTCCGTTTCAGGTGGCGCGGCCTCACACCTCGGTGGCCTCGCTCTTGACGGCTCAAAACCGCGTCTACATTCAAGATAGGAGCCCGCGCGGGCGATTGCAAGCTACCGAGTACACGCTCCCGCATCCT
>Ga0209624_10003784_pt1 | contig 10579 bp, 10 predicted proteins | sample JacPinW_OM2H0_O1_FD_188565 | JGI IMG/M metagenome (GOLD analysis project Ga0209624, IMG submission 188565) | Forest soil microbial communities from Algoma, Ontario, Canada - Jack Pine, Ontario site 1_JW_OM2H0_O1 (SPAdes) (version 2) | ecosystem: Environmental > Terrestrial > Soil > Boreal... | reverse complement strand
TTCACCGCCGGAAACGTAATCATCGAGAGGTCGCCCCAGTTTGTTTTCTTCTGCAGGCGGCGTCGCTCATCTGCGGTCTTCTGCATGAGCTTGATGTTTTTTTCTTGTGGCGTCTGGTACCAGAAATTCATTGCCGCGATGCTTGCGGCGAAGTCACGGACTGTAACCTCGGAATAGTCCGCACCCGTCTCCGCTGAGTAGATCTCAGCGATTTCGGCAAACGATCTCTGCCCGTCGAAAAGCTGGATCAGACGCCAGCTTTCGGGAGGAAAAACAAACATGGAAGCCACACCAGGCACAAACGCCCGCACGACTGGAGCGCCGTCTTCGACATGTTCGCGGAACACGACATCGGGATGTATTCGCGGGGAACGCTCGCTGATAAGCCGCGCTGGCAGTTCAGGCAGCGCAACGTTGAGAGCTTGGGTGATATTCATCGCGGCATGGTCATGTTCACGCTTACATTCATCCCTGGGCGGAGGTCGATATGGGAGTTCTCCACCTGTACCATCACCTCGAACGTGCTGCTAGCCGGGTCGATGACCGGGCTTACTTCTACAATTTTGGCCTTGTAGCTGTGGTCTGGAACGTCGGGCGTTGTCAGGTTCACTTGCAGCCCCTTTTTGATCTGGCTGATAAACTTCTCCGGCATGGTGAAGCGCATCCGGAGCGGACCGTCGCCCGTGATCCAGAAGAGTCGGTCGCCGCGTGTGACCTGTTGTCCATCGCGTACGTATCGTCGAGAGACGACGCCAGAAAAAGGAGCACGTATGCGGGTCTTCTCCAGCTCCAGCGCGAGCGATTGCTGCGTTGCTTTTGCCGCAGCCAATGACTGTTCGGCGCGTTGAACTTCGAAGTGCTCTTCTTCCGATTTAAATTTGGCGTGGTCGAACTGTTCGAGGGGGATGAGTTGCGCATCCCACAACTTCTTGGCTCGATCGTAGTCGGTGTCCAGCACCCTTTCTTCAGACTGCCAGCCCTTGAGGTCTGCCTCGGCGCTATTGGCTTTGGATCGTGCCGCATCCAGATCAGCCATAAGCTGGCGATCGTCCAACTCAGCTAGAACATCTCCCATGTTTACGCGAGTGCCCACGTCCGCACCCAGCTTCGAGATCATGCCATCGCGCTGCGCCAGCAAGTCCAGCTGATGCTCCACCAACAAAGGACCAGAGGCCGTGAATGTGTTATCGCTCAATGGCGCACTGGACGGCCTGGGTGCAACCGCTGTGGGCTCCGGGGCCGCAGCAACGCTAGGGGGCATCTGATCTGAGCATGCGGTGAAGGTCATTGCCAGCCCGAGCAAGATTGCGGCACCTTGGGACAATCTTTTTGCTTTCATCTCACACTCCGAACCACGACCAAAATTGCGTATAGACCCACACCAACGGCCGACGGAAGAGCACATATCCGGACGGATACCAGCCGACTCGAACCTTTCCGCGGCCTTCCATGCCGGCTCGAATCTCTCGGGTTTGATTGGAAATGGCGACACGTGCGAAGAAAAATCGCTCATCTCCCAGAAGTGCGCCTTTCGGGCTCACCAGCATCACGTTCCCGCGAAAAACTCGGGTCGGAAAACTGTTCAGCTTGATTGCCGCCTGCTCCCCCGTGCGCATCAGCGGAGCGTCGCTCTCGTCGATTGCTACGTCCACGATCGTACGTGAAGTGTCGACGATCTCAGCGAACGTATCTCCGTACTGAAGCCGCCTTCCCAGCATGTTCTCCACGTGCGGCGTGGCGACCACACCGTCAATAGGAGAACGCAATTGTGTTTTATCGAGAAGATCCTGATCCCTTGTCACCTCTGACTTCCAAAAGTCAGCCTGCACCCGCTGGACTCCCGCTTCAGTTCCGTCGCCGACGGAGAGTGCGTGATTCATTTGCAACCGCGCGGTTTGATACTTAGCTTGTGCCTGAGCCAGTTGTGTTTGGTAGTCCCAATCAGCCAATTCGGCGAGCACTTGCCCCTGTGTGATATGGTCACCCTCCCGGACATTGACTCGCCGAACCACGCCCTCCACTTCGGGCTGAACCTGAGCCGTGCGTAGAGGTGCAACCACCGCATCTCCGTCCAGTCGCAAGGGCAGTGGAACCGCTGCCAGAAAGATCAGGAGAGCTGCCGCAGACGCAATCATCAACGTACGGCGTTTTTTCTCGATGGCCATGAATTTCCGCTTTCTCTCGAGGAACGGCTCGAGAACGGAAATAAACGGCACCTCTTTGTACATCTGCGCGTTGCGCAGCGCGACCGTCGCCTGACCAGCGATAACCTGCAGAACCTCCAAATGAGCGGGTAAGAGGAAATCCGGGTCGCGGCTCTCCATGCCCATGATGCCGACGCGCCCAGTGTCGTCGCGGAGCGGGATAGCATAGAAGGCTCGCATCCCGGAACTTGCGAAATAACTCTTGAACTTCGCGACAGTCTCTTCCCGAGTGCTGTCGACCTCGTCCCCGTGCTGACGAACGTGTACAATATCCTCCGACAGCATGGCCCAGCGCAGAATGTCATTGAGAGGAACGATGTCCGGAGAACTGGCATCGAGCTGTGTCACCCCGGAGACTGCGGCGAGCCTGTACCGCCCGCCTTGTTGCAGTCCGATCGCGGCGCGCTCGTACGGGATGAGTGCTTGCGGAGCATTCACGATCGTCTGTAGCACACGTTCCAGATTGAGAGTCGAAGTGATCTCGCGGCTGACAGTCACCAGCATTTCGACTACTTCCACCTTGCGCTCAGCCAGCAGCAGACTGGCGTTGTAGAGAGCAATGCTGGCTGTTTCATTAAGGCTGGTCAGCACAAACAGATCGTCATCGTCGAAGGGTTTTCCGTCCACCCGCGTTACGGCTTCCACAACTCCGACAAGACACCCTTTATCGATCAGGGGAGCCGCTATGATCGATTCCACCCGGCCGTCTTCAAGCTCGCCGTTGCGATGAATCAGGCGCTCGTCCTTCGACGATTCGACCAGGATCGCTTCGCCATTTTCAGAGACGTCGCCCGCGATACCCTCGCCGGCTCCTTGCGTCATGCCTTGGCTAGTAGTGGGGTCCGTGCCTGCCTGATGCATGAGCAATAACCAGCCGTCTCCTTGGACGAGCCAAATGTTGACTCCCACGCACTCCAGCATCTCTCGAGTCTTGCTCCCAATGATGGGCAACAATTCATCCATCTCGAGCGTGGAACTGAAGACTTTCTCGATGTCGTAAAACTGGGTGACGCGGGTGATGGATGTAAGCGAGTTGTGGCGTTCGGACTCGTAGAGCTGCGATGCGACTAGGGCGTGGCCAGCAATCTCGCAAAGTGGCTCAAGATCATCAACAACGGCGCTGTCGAGAACAGATTCAAATCCGAGAATCTCAATCGCCCCCACCACTGCCGCGTTACTCAAAAGTGGGAGACAGGCCAGGCATCGCAACGTCCGGCGTACATTAAGATGTGCGTATTGCTCCCTCGCCAGCGTGTGGCCCTCGAAGATAACCGCCTGAGGAGACTGCAGCAGCGATCCAAGGGTTCCGGCCCCAGCCGCGACTCTTCGGTCCGGTTCCGCACCGTCCCCAACCTCTGACTTTGCAGACCAGAATTGGCCATCATCGTCCTCCTGCAAGACGTAGACGATGGCAGTCGCTTCCGGGAAAATTTCGACGCTGGTTTGGGCGATGATACGGGCGCGTGCCGCCGTCTCGCTCACCTCAATCAATCGCGCAGCGAAACCGGCGATGTCTAGGTCCAGATTCGAACCCGGCGATGTCATGTTTTCAGGTACAAAGATTGACTCTCAAAAAGGCAGGACTAGCAAGAGCTTGCAAAAATCGCACGCTTCTTCTAATTTGAGCGGGCACTTTATCAGAGGCTCGGATTAGAGTCAACACGATCTCGTCAGCCTGTCCGCACAGCTTTTGTAAATCCGTGGCCTGAAGGTGGGAACTGGGTGGAGATTGAGATCCGCAGCAGGGGAGCAGTAAGGCTCATCAAATTAACTGGCAGGCTCAATTTGGGCGACGCAGTCGACCGCTTGCGAGCAACTTTTGACGATCTCGCCGGCACCGGAGCGTATCGCTACGTGGTGGATCTGAGCGAAATCTCCATGCTCGATTCGAGTGGCATCGGTTTGCTGGTCCAGTACCTTACCAACACAAAGCAGCAGGGAGGGTCTCTGAAACTTCTCAATCCTTCCCCGTTTTCGATCAAGACCTTAAAGATGATTGGGTTGTTGAAACTTTTCGAAGTCTTCGAGGACCAGGAATCCGCCCTGGCTTCTTTCGGCTCGTAGTCAGACGAAAGCCTCGCGCCTCACAAATCGCAGCAGGCCCACAACAATTAATTTCCGGTTTCCCCAACCACACCGATCCTGCGCCCGGGAAGATTGTTGGGGATACGATTCAAGAGCACGCTGGTGCCGGGAGGGGGAATCGAACCCCCACAGGGCGGTTAGCCCCTGCGGATTTTAAGTCCGCTGCGTCTGCCAATTTCGCCATCCCGGCTCGACATCATTCTAGCGTAGCCATGCCGCCGGGCGCGTCTTCATCCAACCTCGCACAGGCTGCAGTCATCTGTCCGAAAAAATCAGAAGAGAGAAGAGAGTCAGAAGAGTACGGCGGTGCTTGCGACAGGAACGGCGCAGGCCAGAACCGGCTTACGCGTGCGCCGCAGCGGCGTTATCAGAGGGCGGCGCCGGATGCGCGCGTTGTTTCTGCAATGCGTCGTGAAATTCTTCCGCGGTTAAAGACTCCCCGTAGAAAAGTTGCAGCAGCGGATCATCCGTGTCGGACGCAGCCATCTTCGCCGTTCCCGAGTCAACTCCCAAGCCTTCGGGCTCGACCAGCAACTCGGGCAGCAGGGTGCGATTCTCCGTCAGCACCCCCAGGAATTTTTCGACCGCGGCGCGATGTTCAGAAGTCCCTTGCGTAAACTCGACGCCCATCCCCTTTTCCGGATGCATGACGCGCACGACTCCTTGCACCCGTACTTCGACCCCTCCCGCTCGCATCGACAGGGTCACCAGGCTCGATGGAGGAAACGGAGATGCAATTTCCAGATAACATCCGCCCAGACTAAGATCCGTCAACTGGCAGCGGATCGGCGGATCGTCCTGCTCCGCTTCTGGCGAATTCTGCTTCAACCACTCCCGCAATGCGTGTGACGCCTCAGGTGACGTCTGCACAAAGCGCAGTCCCGCTTGCTTGCTCGAACCTTCCCAGGCAAATTCCGCAGGGATCTCCAGCGGAGCAGACATACCCGGCAGCGTGAACGCGATCTGCCACTTCCCTCTCGGACGCTGTTGGTTCGGAACGGCCACGGCCATCCCACCTTCGCTCAGATCGATGGTCATGACTTTCATGTTGCCGCCGGCTTCCGAGCTTCGCATCACGACGGGAATCTGCACCGCAACTCGAACGTTGCGACGGCGCTCGCTCTTCATCAGCGCACGCGCAGCGCGAAAACTCGACTTCGCCCGTTCACTCGAAACCGGACGGTAGAGCACGAAATGCGCTCCCACTCCGAACACGGCTTTCAGCCCCACAACCGGTTCCACGATCGCCACCGCAACGGCGTGCTTGTTGCATGGAGCGCCGCGCGCGCTCTTCAACACCTCAAAGGCGCCGTCGTCGGAACAATCGGCAATGATGGCTTCAAATCTTTGGCGGGTCAGCTTACGCAAGGCAGCGTCGGAAGTCGCGCACAGGTCCACCTCAATATCGAGGTCTCCCAGCACGCGTCGCAAAACGCGCACAACCTTATCATCCGAGCACAGTACGAGTGATTTCAGGCTCATGGACCAGACCAATTCCTGGCGCAACCATCCGGAGATCGCCCTCTTTGTCCGCTCTGCCGTCACCGCTGCCGGAGAGACTAAAGCTGATCCCCTTCCTGCACTCTATGACCACCTGAAGATCGGATCAATATCTGCGACCAGCAGACTGATTACTCCCGTAACTCGCAATTTCTTGCATCCCTAGCCGCAAGAGGCCGTTCCAAAGCCGTTTTTACATCGTGCGCCTCAGGCAAGAGTGGTTACTAACTTTAACTAGCCCTAAGCGTTGCATTTAAAGACACTTAGAGAGGGAGGAAGCTCGGCTTCGCGACAAATTTCCATTGACTTTCGAGTCAAATCGACTGTAGGATGTTGAGTCTCCGATTAGCTTTGAGATCATCTGTGGAAGACTCACGTCCTAGGTTTGTCCAACCTCGAAGACGTTCATAAAGATCGATCGGTGAATCTCGAAGCCCATTTCGAGAATCTTATAGACAAGCAAGTTGTGTACTTTCATCCCCTTGAGTGGAAAGGCAATTTTTTCATGGCCAAGCGACGCGGAAATCCGAACTGGGGTAAGCCTGAGCCGATCGGGCCCATCACTCCCACCATCACCGAATTCGAACAGGTTGTGCGCGAATACAAGCTCTCCCCCGACCAGTATCTGCGGTCGACTCGCTTGCGGGAGTGGGCGCGCCGTAACAAGAACTCGAAGTACATCCCTGAGCCGTTGCTGGAAGCTTGGGGCTTCGAGATCGAGTCCACGCTGTAACCAGCGGTGGATCAGCCTCTCATGGGTCGCTCTTAGAGCGACCCTTTCTCTTTCATAGGCGCAACACGCGATGCTCAATGTCCTCCAAATCCCGCCGGCGGAACTCTTCTCTCTGCTGGTCGCCATCGGATTCGCGGCGGGACTGAATGCGTACGCAACTATCGCCGTCCTAGGTCTGCTGGGTCACTTCGCTCATCTGCCGCTACCTCCGGGATTGCAGCTGCTTGCCGGATGGCCTGTCATCATCGCGAGCCTTGCCCTTTTCGGGATCGAGTTCTTTGCCGACAAGATTCCAGCCCTCGACCTGATCTGGAATGCGCTGCACACCTTCATTCGCGTACCAATCGCAGGATTGCTGGCTTACCGCGCGACCAGCCAACTCTCCCCCGAACATCAGCTTCTCGCGACGCTTCTAGGAGCATCCGTCGCACTTATCGCGCACGGAGGCAAAACCGCCGCTCGCGCCGCAGTCACTCCGTCTCCGGAGCCGTTCTCGAACATCACGCTCAGTCTCGGCGAAGACGTTCTCGCCATCGGCCTGACTTGGCTCGCAACGCGGCATCCTTATGTCGCAGGAACGCTGGCCACAATCTTTGTGCTGATCGTCGTGCTGATGACGCGCTTGGTCATCCGCGCCATGAGAGCTTTATTCCGCGGCGCCGAGGGGCAAGTGGCGGCAGATGTCACGAGAGCGAAGACACTCTGATTCGTCACTCCTCTCTTGTCATTCCGAAGCGGCGCAAGACCAAAACTCTTGTCATTCCGAACCGGTCTGCAAGACCGGTGAGGAACCTGCTTCTCCAACCTTCATGGGAACCAACTCGCCCCAACCCGCCGCAAGGTCCTCCCATGTAGGATTCTCTCGCCGAATCAATTCCACTTTCTTCCCGCGACGCCACTTCTTGATCTCTGTCTCGCGCGAGATCGCATTCTCGACGTTTTGAAATGACTCAAAATACACCAGCCGGTGCACGCGATATTTGCGCGTAAACGCTCCGCCTTCACCTGCCTGATGCCGCAATACGCGCGACATGAGAAATCCTGTCATTCCGACGTAAAGGACTCTGCTGTTGCTCGATAGGATGTACACGTAGTAGCGCCGCTCACGCATATTGCCACTCCAGAGGACAGCAGGTTCCTTACGGCAAAGCCGTTCGGAATGACAAAACTTTAGGGGATCGCGCAATCCGCGGCAGTGTCGTCAATCACAAAGTCGCCTGGAAACTCCTGGTCGTTCCGAATCGGTTCGGCAAGCCCAAACAACTCTTGTCATTCCGAACCGGTCTGCAAGACCGATGAGGAACCTGCTTTCCGCGTTAATCAGGATCAGAGCTCAACTGTTCAATCCCAGGAAGGCTCGCATCCGCTCCAGTTCCGCATCGAGTTCGCGCCTGAACGCTGTATCCTTCGGCGGATTCGAATCCACATAGCCGAGTTCAGCCGCGAGTTCTCCATTCTGGACTGACACATTTCCCCATCCGATCACGCGATCGCGCCAGAGCAACGGCAAAGCGTAGTAGCCTCGGATCCTCTTCTTCAGCGGCGTGTAGGCCTCGAAGCGGTACTCCCAATTCCACAGCACCTCGAAACGATGGCGATCCCATACGACCGGATCGAAGGGCGCAAGCAATCGCACCGATTCCTGCGGCGCAGCTTTGGTCGGCGTTTCGCTCGCCGGCCAATACCACTCAGTTCCATCGACTATTGCATGCGACATGCGATGCAGTGCGCGCTGGAAAGCCTTCGTCAGCCTCGACTGCCACTGTGGCGCGGCGTAGTGCAATCTGCGCACAAGATATCTCAGTCGCGATGCTGGCACGGGAGCGTAGACATGAACCACGGCATCGACCAACGCATCTATCGCTGCGATGCGAGCGGCTTCATCACTCGGTCCGGGAGCGTGCTCGTGCACCGCGTAAAGCCGAATCCCCGCAGCGCGGCCCGGAACTCGAAGCAAGCCGCGATAATGCATCGCGTCCAGCAGGCGCGTAGTTGCGTTCGATGATCCTCCCCAATAGTTCTTGACCGAACCGTGAGCGAAATGACGATCGACCTCTTGCGGATGAACCACTCCGCGCTGCCGCACGAATTCCAACACAAGCTCGGCGCGCTTTCGCCGGCCGGAACGCCAGGGCACACCTCCTTGAGCTGTCATGCGGCTGGTGAATCGTGGATGCATCAGCGCCTGCAGTTCGCGCGTGACGAAGCCGTAGTTGATGAAGAAGTCTTCGTGGATGTCGAGTTCGGCGTAGCGGCGCTCCAGATCTCCCGAGCGATAGCCTTTGACGCGATGACGCAGGATCAAGTCCTGCGCACGAGCAGGCGCGCGAATCGGATCGGCCTGCACGAATCCCATATGGTGAAGAGCACGTTTCAGCGTGGTCGGCGGAAACAGACTACGCGCGACCGCAAAGCGCCGCAGGTCGTCGAGGGAGATCGGCATCCCTGCATGTTATCGAAGTCGCGCGGTTTTTGAAGTTGCCCCAGGAGCCATTGACGCAAGGGTTTGTTCTGAACCATGCTCTCGGGTTGAAAATCGGAGTAGAAGTACTTAGTAGGTCATATCAGTCGAAATGGGTAGGAAGATTGTGAAATGTTTGAAAGGAAAGCCCGATCGACCACCGTGGAAATCGAGCACTCGGGGACAAACGGAACCTCTTCGGCCTCAAACCAGCGGATTCACCACCTGCACTGCTCCGTACCTCTGTTTCCCCGCCAAGTCCTCGGAGTACATCACCGCCGCACCTGCCTGCTCAGCCGCTTGCAAGATCAGCGCATCCCAGAACGACGTCTGGTATCGGACTTCAATCTCGAGCGCCTGGATCACCGCTTCTGGGCTGTTGGTCACGATCTCCCAACTTAGATAGTCCCGGATCAGTCCGCGAAGCTCATCGACCGAAATGGGGTTGGCTACCTTGCGACGCAAATTCACGCTTAGCTCCTGAAGCACCTGCGTGCTTAACACACCCTGCCCGTTCGTCCACAAGCGCTCGATCAGTTGACGCGCCCGCTCATGCTTGATGCCAGCCGCTCGGTCGTGCGCGTAAATCAGAATATTGGTGTCGACGAAGTATTTTTCAGCCATCGTGTGCGCCATCTAGCGCGAGCTGAGAAGTCCGCGCAAGCAGCCTCCGACTCACCGCTCATGAATCTCGTCGCGCGAGCCAGGTGTCCACCGCAGATCCATTCCTTCCCTAAGCCGGGCCAGCGCCCGACCGCGCGCCCGTTGGTAGCTCTTGCGCTCGCGCACGATCTGCTCGAGACGCGCCGCCAGCATTGCACTAATTGAAGTATCTTCTTCCGCCGCCAGCACTCGAGCCTCGCGGATCAAATCGGCTTCCAGTTTCAACGTAATATTCGTTTTCATCCCGTAGCACGCTATTACGTGCAGCACCATTATACGTGCTCAATGCCTGAATATCAACAGTATGGACTTGTGACATCTGACCTTGCCCCTCACCCCGAAATCAGCTCATCATGGTCAAGACCGAACGCAGATGGAGCGGCGGCAATTGGCGGCTGCTAAGTTCTTTCGATACAAGATTTTGCGCGCAAGTGATTGAGCGCCATAGATTTTTGGTTGATTTTCCTCTAAGTCGATGATTCCAAGAGACCCAGGGGGGAGGGGGTATCTTCGATTTGCCGAAACGAAACCCATCAGCCATAGCAAGAGGGTCTCGACTGACGTACGACATCGACAAGAGATTTCGTGCCGATCTCTACACCGGCCCCGCAGCTTTTACCAGCTCGACCTTGTGCCCTCGTGGTTCGGGTCTTTGACTTTCTCCATCCTTCCCTCTGCTAGAATCGCGTCATTATGAGCCCCCTGACTCCGTTTACCGATGTCCCCGATGCCATCGAGGAAATCCGCGCGGGCCACATGATCGTGGTCGTCGACGACGAGGACCGCGAGAATGAAGGCGACTTGACCCTCGCGGCTGAGAAAGTCACGCCCGAAGCCATCAACTTCATGGCGAAATATGGCCGAGGCCTGGTCTGCCTCGCCATGACCGAGGAGCGGCTCGAGCACCTGAACATCGGTCCGATGACCGCCGAG
>Ga0209624_10003783_pt1 | contig 10584 bp, 5 predicted proteins | sample JacPinW_OM2H0_O1_FD_188565 | JGI IMG/M metagenome (GOLD analysis project Ga0209624, IMG submission 188565) | Forest soil microbial communities from Algoma, Ontario, Canada - Jack Pine, Ontario site 1_JW_OM2H0_O1 (SPAdes) (version 2) | ecosystem: Environmental > Terrestrial > Soil > Boreal... | reverse complement strand
TGGAATTTCCGGCGGTGGAGAAGTCATACAGAACCGTCTTCGTCAGCTTGCCGGAAGAGATGTCAGAAACCTCAATTGTGTCCGTTGTCGATTGATCGCCGAAGATGGCGTAATGGCCATCTTGTGTGATGTCGACGCCCTGCGGAAATCGGCTGGTAGTGTAGCCTGTAGCATTCTGGAGGTCATTGTTGGATACAGGCACTCCACCGGAGATGTTGAACGATCCAATGGAGCCATCGCCGAACGTTGCGACCATCAGGTTGCCGTGCAGCGCCATGCCCTTCAAGTTCCCGGCGTGCAAGCCAATCGGAGTAATGTCACTCAGGAATTGCAGCACGCAACCTGATCCGATGGCATAGGTCGCCAGGGTCTGCGAGCTGGTAAAGTTGGCGTAAAGGTAGCTGCCGTTATTCGCCAGGCCGACACCGTTATCATGGCCGGAATCGCCGCTCCCGGCGGGAAAATTACCGATATCTTGTTGCGTATTGATGTCAACAGCGCTGACCTCATTGCTGCCACCCAGCGAAATGTAGGCGCAAGGGGTGGTCGTGTTGCTAAGCATGCTGACCCGATTCGCGGCAAAATAGCCGCCCCCGGAGCCCGAGCCACCCAGATTCACCCGGTTCGGATTGGACAGGGCCCCGGCCGTCCCAATCGTAAAGAAAGTTCCGGAACTCGGGAGCTGCCCGGCCAAGTCGTCATTCGTGACCAGATAACTGGTGGCGGCGGTTGGAGGTACCGGAGGTTTCTCCGCCGCGACAGCGCTGGGCAATGCCATCAGCCCGAAGAATGCGATCGAAGTGAGTGCGGAAAGAATAGGCGAAGCTGGAGATAGTCTCATAGGCAAACTCTTTCAAAGCTCGGCAGGGGACTCTCGCACGCGCGGGTTGCTAATACGAGGTTGACCTAGGATCAATCGCCGTATGGCCGTTGTCAAGGTGCAGGAAGTTGCAACCCCATAGTTCGACAGTATTATCGCCGATAGCAGTCGTGCTCTGGGTGAGCGACGCTATCTCGCTTCCAATTGACTTGACCGCCGGATCAAGGTTCATAGCGCAGATATCGCGATTCGTAGCATCCTGTTCCGCTCATTCGAGCCGTTCAAGCGGGGGAAAATTGCTAAGAAAACTGAAGAAAGCACGCTGCCTGCGATGCTATGATGCCCAACGTCACTGGGCGCGCACTTCACCTGTGGGAGGAAATCGAAACTATGGCCGTTGCAATCCCAAATCGTTCTACGACAGTTGCTTCTAGCGCCCCTGCTTCCTATACCGGACCCCTCGCGGTCGTGACCACGTTGTTCTTTATGTGGGGCTTTCTCACCTGTCTTAACGACATTCTTGTCCCCCACCTGAAATCGATCTTCGACCTGAATTACACGCGGGTGATGCTGATTCAGTTCGCATTCTTCGGTGCATATTTTCTCTTTTCGATTCCTTCCGCGAAAATTATCGATTGGATCGGTTATCAGCGGTCGATGGTTGTGGGTCTGCTCACCATGGGCGTGGGAGCCTTTTTGTTCGTGCCTGCGGCGAGTGTGCCGTCGTATCCGTTGTTTCTGGGGGCGTTGATCGTTCTGGCGGCCGGCATTACCTGTTTGCAGGTAGCGGCGAATCCTTACGTGACGATTCTGGGAAAACCGGAAACGGCGTCCAGCCGCCTCAATCTGACGCAGGCATTCAATTCACTGGGAACGTTTCTTGCTCCTTTTTTCGGCGCAATGTTTATCCTCAGTGCCGCGCCTAAGGCGATTGACGATATTCGCGCGATGGCTCCGGATGCCTTGCAAGCTTATCGACTGCATGAGGCGGCGAGTGTCAAGACTCCTTATGTTGGTTTAGGAATCGCGCTGGTTGTGCTGGCCGCCGCGATTGGCAGCTTTAAGCTGCCGAAGATTCCCCATGCGCAGCATCAACTTGGAGAGAAGGTCAACGATTCTATCTGGCGGCATGCCAACTTGATTTTTGGCGCGATCGGCATCTTCGTTTATGTGGGCGCCGAAGTTTCTATCGGGAGCTTTCTGGTGAATTACTTCAGCCAGCCGGAGATTGGCGGACTGACGGAAAAAGTCGCGGCCAGCTTTGTCGCCTTTTATTGGGGCGGCGCGATGGTTGGCCGCTTCATCGGCTCTGCGCTTTTGCAAAAGATGAATACCGGAAAGTTGCTTGGCATTTGCGCGATCTGCGCCGCGGGACTTGTAACGGTCTCCATGCTGACGACCGGGCATTTCGCCATGTATAGCATCATTCTGGTGGGATTTTTTAATTCCATTATGTTCCCCAGCATTTTCACCCTCGGCGTGGCCGAGCTTGGTCCGCTCACTGGCGACGGCTCCGGAATCATGATCATGGCGATCGTCGGCGGAGCCATTATTCCCGTCGCGCAGGGTGCCATCGCCGACCGCATTGGAATCCATCACGCATTTTTCCTGCCGGTAATCTGCTACCTCTACATCCTGTTTTTCGCGTTCAGTGGTTCAAAGCCTAACAGCCAACGCAGCGCCAAGGCTTAGGGCCGGGTTGCGCTCAGATGCTCGGCTATACTGAGACGCTCCATGGTTTCCCAGCCGCAAACGGACACTAAATCCTCCCGCGCATTGACCGCCGCGGCCCACGCTTCGTTCGTTCCGATTGGAATTGTGACCGTCCTTCTCGGTCCGCTGTTGCCCGCGCTCTCTGCCCGATGGTCCTTAGATTACGCCCAGGCTGGAACGCTATTTACCGCGCAGTATCTGACCTCGACTTTGGGCGTGGCTGCTTCAGGCTTTCTGGTTTCGCGTTGGGGATTTCGTTTCGCAATCAATGCCGGCCTTCTTGCGATGGCTCTTGGCGTGGGAGTGCTGCCGTTCGCCTCGCACATTCTCGGCGTGGCATGTATCGCATGTTACGGCGTGGGGATGGGGCTCTCGGTTCCCGCGGCAAATTTGCTTGTTGCCGAGGTGAACCCCTTGCGCCGGAGCGCGGCGTTGAACCTGCTGAATTTTTCCTGGAGCGTGGGCGCGGTGGCATGTCCATTTTTAGTGGCTGCGGCCAGCCAAAGGCATCGCACGCCGCTGTTACTGGAAGGCGTTGCAGTCTTCATGCTGGTTGTACTTGCCGGAATTGCTCTGATGCCTGCCAGCATTGTCGAGCCGGTGGCCGAGAGCGGGAGCGATCAAACGGCCGGTTGGGCGATGCGATCGAATCAGTCCGCGCTGTTGTTGCTGGCGGCGATCTTTTTTCTCTACGTAGGAACGGAAAATGCTTTTGGCGGCTGGACCGCTTCCTATGCGAAGACGCTTTCCGGAATTCCCGCCGCGTGGGCGGTAATGACTCCTTCATTTTTCTATTCTGCGCTGCTCGTTGGAAGATGGTTGGCCCCGTTCGTTCTGCGGTATGTGAACGACGTATCGGTAGCGCGATGGGGATTGTTAGTAGCGTGCGCGGGCATGATGGGATTGATTCTCTCGCACAAAATGGCTGGCCTGGCGGGGAGCACGGCGCTGGCGGGACTGGGCCTTGCTGCCGTTTATCCCATCACTATCTCTCTTCTGTCGCGCGAATTTGGATCGGCCGCAACGCGTGTGGGCTCGATCATGTTTACTATGGCCAACCTCGGGGGCGCGAGTATCCCGTGGCTTGTGGGAGTTTTTTCCAGCCGCTTTTCTGACTTGCGAATTGGACTGGCAGTGCCGTTGGCCGCGGCAGCCGTCATGTACGGCCTCTACTGGTCGCGCTGGAGATCGGCGCCTATCTAGATGACCGGTTCGCTACGGCGTGACAGTGACTTGTTGTCCGGTGTAGTGAACGAGCTTGTCTGGATTCGCTTCCGCGCTGATGCCTGCGCCGTGATGTTCTCCGGAAAAAACAATGTGGAAGGTTCGTTCTTCCAGCATTCCCGGAAATTGCCCCTTACGTTCACCAATGGTGAGGGTCTGCGTGGCGTCGTTCCAAGAGAGGGGAATGGTTGCGTATGTTCCTTTCTCGTAGTTGTAGTTGTCGTTTTCGTCTTCGTAGAGAGTGAACTGGCCGTCGGCTCCGCGATTGGATCTTCCGGCTTTTGTGTGGACCATTCCATCTCGGGTCCCATGGGAACGATGGAACCCGCGCGAACATAGAGCGGTATGCGATCGATGGGCGCTGCGGCGTCAATGGTTTTTGGTCCAGTGAGCACTTCTCCGCTCCAGAAGTCGTACCATTTCGCTTCGGGAAGATAGAGGCGGCGGCTTGCGGCTGCAGGTTGCGTAATAGGGTTCACAAGAAAAGCGGGTCCGTACATGAACTGATCGCCAATGTCGATAGCGCGGGCATCGGTGCGGAAGTCCATGATCAGCGGGCGCATCGGAGTGTAGGCCTCGCTGGTTGTCTTCCAGGCGAGAGAATAAATGTAGGGAAGCAAACGGTAGCGAAGGCGGTCGAAGTCGACCAGAATCTTTTGTGCGTCTTCTCCGTACGACCATAGTTCGTTCTCGTCAGGTTTTCGTGTGCCGTGAACGCGGAGAATCGGATTGAATGTTCCCCATTGAAACCAGCGCACGAACAGCTCGCGAAATGCGGGATCGGTGGGGCTGCCAAAAACAAAACCTCCGATGTCCGTCGTCCAATAAGGAATTCCGGAGACGGCGAAATTTAATCCTGCGGGAATTTGCCGGCGAAAGCTTAGCCAGTCGGAGTTGATGTCTCCCGACCACGCAGTGACGGAATTTCTCTGCGATCCTGAAAACGCCGAACGCGACAGAATGAACACGCGCTTCTGGTCGGAAGCCGCTCGCTGTCCCTGATAAACGGCGCCGGTATCGAGCAGAGGATAATCATTGACATAGCGATTCCCGCTGCCCGCCGCCAATTTGTGATCCAGCAAAATATTTTCTTCCTGGCCTTCGGTCTCGGGTTCCGTTGTGTCCATCCACCAGGCGTCAATGCCAATGCTGAATAACGACTTGTCGATTTGATCCCAATAGAATTTGCGGGCGTCCGGATTCGTGGCGTCGTACACGGCCATGGCATCGGTGTGGTAAGGCGGCTTGGCATACTTGAACTGATCGACAAACCAGCCCTGTTTTTTCATGTAATCGTAATTCGAACTTCCCGGCTCGAAGAATGGCCAGATCGAAAGCATCAGGTGGAAGTGTTCGTCGTGCAGTTGATCCACCATGCTTTTGGGGTCGGGATAATTCTTGTTGAAGACAAATTCGCCTTTGCGGTTCCACCAGAACCAATCCTGAACGATGTCGTCGGCGGGAATGTGGAGTTCACGATACTTTCGCGCAACGCCGAGAATTTCATCTTGCGATTTGTAGCGATTTTTACACTGCCAGAAGCCATACGCCCATTTGCCGAACATTGGCGCCTGACCGGTTAGTTGGCGATAATCGGCGACGATCTTGTCGATTTCCGGGCCGTAGAAAAAATAGTAATCGACCGCATCGGCAACTTCGGAACTGATGTAGAGATAATTCGCGAAGCGATTGTTAAAGCGGCTGCGCGATTCGTTGTTCCAATAAATTCCATAGCCTTTGCTCGAAACCATGAGCGGGATAGAAATGTTGGAATTGTCCTGTGAGATATCGATCGATTCACCGCGGTAATTCCAAACGCCGGCCTGGTGTTGTCCCAGACCGTAGAGTCCTTCATGCGAGCCGTAGATGCTCACGAACGATTCGGCTCGGTAAGTGTCTTCGCCATTGACGTGAACCGGCGTCAGCCAGCGATTCGCCTCCTGCATAATCGGTGCGCCGTCTGGTTCGTGATAAGTGATGGACCCGTCGATGCGGGCGACGCTGACTTTGAGCCGCGCGGTTGCGATCGATATGGCATCGTTTGTTTCGTCCATGGTCCACGCGACCGGCTCCCAGGAAGTTTTCATCACGACATAATTAGGATGGCGCTGAAACGATGCAGTCGCAGTGTAGACGACGTGAATGATCGAATCGGAACAGACTTGAATTTTGAGGGATCCTTCTTTCTGGGTGAGCAGCACACCGTCGCTCTGGCGCCGAACTGCCGTCACCGGATTCCGGGGTTTCCATTGGGCATGAACGAGCGGAGTGAAAATAGTGAGCGACACAAATGCCATAAGATAGAAGCGCGAAAAGAGTCTGTTCATGAGTTCGGTCTCTGGCGACGTATCCTACTCTCGCGGCGTTAACCTTTACAATAACGATTGGATACGGTGTTTTCCGAGAGCAGATCACGGCGGTTTCGTTTCGAGAGCGAGCTTTTGTTTTCGGCCTTGGGGTACAATCTGGGCGCGGAAAGCGTGGCTTCACTGCCGTTCTTCTAGACAGAGCAGGGAACAGCGGCTTCGATACACGTTCACATTTCCACCGACTTCCGATGAAAAACGCATCCCGCGTCGCATCGCCCCGAGTTGTGTGTATCGCGGATCTCCGGCCCATCGCGCGCCGCAGAGTTCCAAAGGCGGTGTTCGATTATCTGGACGGCGGCGCCGAAGGCGAAGTTACACTGCGGGAGAATTGCCGCGTATTTGACGACGTTACTTTTCGTCCGCGTCACGCCGTGGTTGTTCAGAATTGCAATCTGAGCACACGCGTGCTGGGCTTCGATCTCGCGCTTCCATTTCTTCTTGCGCCCGTTGGCTACAGCCGGTTGATGGATCCTGGCGGTGAAGTGTCTGCGGCGCGCGCCGCGGGACGGGCGGGAACCGCCTACATTCTTTCCACAATTTCCGGGCACACATTGGAGGACGTGAAGGCTGGCTCGTCCGGTCCCGTGTTCTATCAGCTTTATTTAATGGGCGGACGCGGCGCGGCCGAAGCGTCGATTGAAAGGGCGCGTCAGGCTGGCTTTTCAGCGTTGGTCGTCACTATCGATACGCCAGTTGCGGGCATTCGCGAGCGCGACTATCGCAACGGAATGAAGGAACTGGTCAGCGGAAGCATTTTTGAGAAGATTCGCTTTCTGCCACAGATACTTTCGCGACCGGGCTGGTTGACCAGTTTCTTACAGGATGGCGGCATGCCGGCGCTGCCGAATGTTGTGGCGCCCGGTAAGGGCCCGGTGGAGCTAACCGACGTTGCATCCGCTCTCGCGGCTTCGGCTGTGACCTGGGCAGACCTGCGCTGGATTCGTGAGCTGTGGCGCGGTCCGATCATGGTTAAAGGCGTCCTCACGGGAGACGATGCCCGGCGTGCCATTGATGAAGGAGCGGCCGCGATCTCCGTATCCAACCACGGTGGCCGGCAGCTTGATTGTGTGCAGGCTTCGTTGCGCGCGTTGCCGGAAGTCGTGCATGCGGTCAATGGGCAGGCGGAAGTACTGATGGATGGCGGCATTCGCCGCGGGACCGATATCGTCAAGGCTCTTTGTTTAGGCGCGAGCGCAGTGCTTTGCGGGCGGGCCTACGCCTATGGGTTGGCGGCGGCAGGAGAAGCCGGAGTGAATCGCGCGATCGAAATCCTGCGCACGGATCTGGAGCGAACGCTGCGGCTGCTCGGGTGTCCCTCGGTCGCCGCGCTGGATCGCTCTTACGTCAATGTCCCGAAGAGTTGGGAATTAGAAACCTGAGATTCAGCATTGTTGTTTTGGGATTTGGTATCCAGATGTCCTCCACACACCCGCTCGGAGGCAGTCATGCATTGGACTCAGATTTATGATCCGTTTGGTCGTTGGTGGGTCTCGACGCTGGTGGCTTCGCTGCCTATCGTTGTGCTTTTTGGTCTGTTGGCCGGGCTTAAGGTAAAGCCTCACTGGTGCGCCGTCGCCGGAGCGATGACCGCTATCGCTGTTGCGATCGTCTTTTTCAAAATGCCGCCTGTGCTTGCAGCAGTCAGCTTTGTCTACGGCGTCGCATTCGGGCTCTTGAAGATCGCGTGGATCGTCCTCGCCGCGGTTTATCTCTACGACATTTCGGTGGAGGCCGGACAGTTTGAAATCATGAAGGAGTCGATTGCCGGTATCACGCCGGACCGGCGATTGCAGGTGCTGTTGGTGGCGTTTTGTTTCGGAGCGTTCATCGAAGGCGCTGCCGGGTTCGGCGCTCCAGTGGCAATCGCTGGAGCGTTCATGATCGGGCTTGGCTTTAGACCTTTCCATGCCGCCGCGTTGAACTTGATTGCGAATACCGCGCCAGTTGCGTGGGGCGCGATCGGAACGCCAATTCACACGCTGGCCGCTGTTACCTCTTTGCCCGAGTCGGACTTGAGCGCGATGATTGGACGCATTCTGCCTTTCACCGCGGCGATCGTTCCTTTCTGGCTGGTGCGAACCATGGTTGGATGGAAGGAGACGTTCGAAGTTTTTCCAGCCATTCTGGTAGTTGGACTTTCTTTTTCTCTCACGCAGTTTTTCTGGTCGAATTACATCGACAGCAATCTGGTCGACATCATGGGCGGGGTGATCTCTATTGTCGCCGCTGTTGCGTTCTTACGCTTCTGGAAGCCGAAGCGCATTTGGCGATTTGATTATGATGACAAGCCCGTATTGCCGCACAAGCCCGTGGCGGAAATTTCCGATCAGATGGGGGGCGAGTGGCGGCCTGCAGAATTCGATGAGTACGGAAAAACTCGATCTCACACTGCGGGACAGATCATGAAGGCGTGGATGCCCTTCGCTGTCCTTTCTTTATTTGTCTTGCTTTGGGGATTGCCTTCCATCAAGTTGGCGATGAACCGCGCGACGACCCCCGCTTTTGAAGTTGCGCTTGCGGATGGAGCGAAGCGTTCAGGACCGCCGGGATGGGACGTGCCTTATCTACACAATGTTGTCTTTCGTGCCGCTCCGGTCGTGACGAAGCCGACTCCCGAGGCCGCTCGATATGACTTTAACTGGCTCTCGGCAACCGGCAGTGGGTGCTTTCTTGCCGCGCTCGTTTCGGGATTGCTGCTGGGGTTGAGTCCGGTGCTTCTCATGAAGATTTTCTGGAAGACGTTAAAGCGAATGCGTCTGGCAATGATCGCCATCTCGTTCATGCTGGGCCTTGGGTATGTCACGCGCTATTCGGGACTGGACGCGGTGCTGGGGTTGGCATTCACGCGCAGCGGCTGGTTCTATCCGTTCTTCGGAACTTTCCTGGGATGGCTGGGAGTCGCTCTCACGGGCAGCGACACATCGTCGAATGCGCTTTTCGGCAGCCTGCAGCGGATCACGGCACAGCAGCTTCATATCGATCCGGTTCTGATGTGCGCAGCGAACAGCGCGGGCGGAGTCATGGGGAAGATGGTCGACGCGCAGTCCATCACCGTAGCGACGGCAGCGACTGAGCAGGTGGGAAATGAAGGCGCAATTTTCCGCTATGTAGCCTGGCATTCGGTGGCGCTTGGCGCCATCGTCGGCGTCATTGTGATGCTCTACGCTTATGTTTTCCGATGGCTCGTGCCCCACGGGCTTCAGTTTGTGAAGTAGCCGGGCTATCTGCTGGAGAACTTTGCCGCGAGTCGAGACAGGCGCACCAATCGATGGAAGGGGAACAATGGCGCCGGCAGATGGACGGACTTCCACTCGCCGGGTCCGGGCGTTAATGCCAGCCGCCACAGAAAACGCACTCGATCGCGACGGCGTTCGCGGAGACGCATCATCGTCTGAAAATACGGCATGGATTCTACGTCGAGGGACGCGCCACTCATGATCTGTGCGGCGATTGATTCCGACCACGTTTGCGCCTCGGTATCGCCGATTGTTGTTTCTGCGATCGCAGGCGATATTGCGGCTTGGAGCAGGTGTTGAGCAAGCAGCAGGGTCACGCGTAAGATGCGGAGGATTCCCAGATCGCGCGCCTCGGTCTCAATCCAGTTCCAATCGACCGCAGGCAAATGCATAAGGCGGGCGATGTCGCACAGCCAGATAAGGCGCTTCCACATGTGTTTCGCAGCATGGACCGACAAGACGAGAACTTGGTCTTCGAGGGAGAGTGTTCTGACGTTGCGGCCCGCGACGGTCACAGGCTCTGCGCGCCGGAACAAACTCTCGATATCGAAATCGACAGCATAGAACCGCGGCTGCACGGCCCAGTGGACTTCCAGTAAATTCTTACCCGCTGCGCCGTCGAAGGCGCACTCATATCCGGAAACCAGGTACGCTTGTTCCTCTTTTTCAGAGAGCGCGAGGTGCGTGGTGTAACCAAGATCTTGGACAGCATCCTTGATTCGTGCCAAGTCCCGAGCGTGAATGAGTAAGTCGATATCGCCCGCCTGCCGCGCAGCGATGTCGCCATATAGCGTCTCCGCCAACGCCAGGCCTTTGTAGGGCATGATGTCAATTTCGAGAGAATCCAGGCGGTCGAGAATGCGAATCAGCTCTCGCGCTGTCAACAGGACTTTATGAAGATTGGACTCATAGCGTCGAACGAGTTCTCTCATTTCAGCGACCGGAACAATGTCTCGAAATCCCGAGAGCGACCGATACAGAAGGCAGGTTAGCCCGTGTTGATCGGCAAGATAAAAGAGTGGATTCCAACGGATCGCGGACTGCAAAGAAGAGCCAATACGAGCGGCCTTTTCTGTTTGAGGAACGGTCGCACAGGCGGCCAACAAAAGCTTCCACTCTGAGTCGAGGCCGGCGGCAGGAGCCTGCTGGATGCCGGTTTCGTCGATGGCTTTCAAGATGGGGCGAAATCTTAGTCTAGGCCGAAGCGCCGGCCGCAACAGGA
>Ga0209624_10003782_pt1 | contig 10586 bp, 7 predicted proteins | sample JacPinW_OM2H0_O1_FD_188565 | JGI IMG/M metagenome (GOLD analysis project Ga0209624, IMG submission 188565) | Forest soil microbial communities from Algoma, Ontario, Canada - Jack Pine, Ontario site 1_JW_OM2H0_O1 (SPAdes) (version 2) | ecosystem: Environmental > Terrestrial > Soil > Boreal... | reverse complement strand
AACGTATTCGGTGCCGACAATCGACGCGGCGCCCGGCCGATCCTCAATGACCGTCGTTACGCCTCCTGCCGTGCCAACCTGTTGAGCCAGCACGCGCACCAGCAGGTCGGCGGCGCCGCCGGGCGGCGGAAACGGCACAACGAACTTGATGCTTCTGGACGCCTGGGACCAAGCCCGGAGGCCTCCCAGGACCAGGAAAGGAGCGGCGCCGGCGATGCGGATAAAACGGCGACGGGAGGGTTTGGCCTGGCAGGAGTGGAGGGACTCGAACCCCCAACCCCCGGTTTTGGAGACCGGTGCTCTAGCCATTGAGCTACACTCCTAGGCGGCGTCCACATGCCTCTTGGCGGCCGGCAACGCAAGGTCCTTGAACCGGAAACGGCGGAATGGCCAAAATCACTGGCGCGTTTCCGAACTCATCTGGCCGACGCCCTGCCGCAAATCTGCGCGGGGCGGGTGGCTGAGTGACGCAACCCAGACTGCTTCGCGGCACAGGTTGGAGCGGGTGAAGGGAATCGAACCCTCGTCATAAGCTTGGAAGGCTTCTGCTCTACCATTGAGCTACACCCGCACGCCGCGAACGGCGGCACGCCGGCAAAATAGCGCATCCCGGCCAACCGGCAAGGGACGCCTTCACCTTAAGCTTATTTCGCCTTTTCCGCTTATTTCGTCAGCCGCGCCGTCGCCACCGCCTGCTGGAATAGCGTCTGCATCGCGGCCGTAATGTCGCCGTCGGTCGTCACCGAGAAGAACATCCCCGGCGAGGCGCAGCTCTCCATATTCGGGCTGATCTGGTTCTGAAACGGCGCAATCCAATCGTTGTACCAGGTATTGGTCGGCAGCGGTAGATAATCGGTGTATAGCACCGCGATCAAAATGCCGCGATTCTTTACCGTCGTGCACCATGTCGTGCTGAACGGCGCCTGGCAGCGGTTGCCGTCGAGCGACTGCGAGCAACTCGACGAGACTTCATCATCGACACCGTCGGAAACGATGAACAGCACCTCGCGCGGCGTGCTGCTCGGGGTGCCCAAGCCCGGGCTCAGCATGATGCCGTTGACTTGCGACATTGCCGTTTCGAAATTGGTATCGGTATCATTGTTGTTGTTGGTCTGGGTCAGATAGTTGTTGCTGTAGACTTCCAGCACATTGATATTGGCCGCCGCCGTCTTCGCGGTGGTGAGATTGGATGTCAGAGCCTGGATGGTGTTGAGGCCCGCGTCGTTGAACGTGTAAATCGCCATCTGATATTGCGAGGTGTTGGTGCCCTCCGTCGAGAGCGCCGTGCTCATCAGCGACTGGGTCGCGCTTGCTAGGTTCTCCATCCGCGTCACCACACCGAGCTGGCTGGCCAGCGTGTAATTGTCGACGCCGCGGGGATTGCCGAGATTGTCCGCCGCCGGATTACTCTCGTGGCAGGCGAATGCACAACCGCCTTGTGACGGAGTATTGGCGACCATGGTATTGATGCCCGCGGTCGTCGCCGCGATGTTCATCGACGGCGAATTGTCGAGCAGCAAATAAAAGTTGATGTCGGTCGGCAGTCCCGCCTGGGCGGTCGACGAGCCGGTAATGGTCATCGTCGGGTAGCCGAACAGCCCCATGAACAGGTTGGTTTTGGTCGCCGTGTAATTAACGACCGCAATGCGGCCCGACGTCGAGTCCGTCACCGTCGCCGACACGCCCGACACCGACACATTGGACAGATTGACCGCCTGCGCGGTGAAGGTGGTTTGCGCGGCGGTTTGAGCCGCCGCCGCCGTGCCCGTTATCGATTGGTGATCGACGGCCGCAAGCGCCGCAACATCGGAGATCGCATCGAGCTTTGCCTTCATCCTGTTGGCGGCGCCGTAATCGACGCCGGCGCCCACAGAAAAGATGAGCGGGACCGCCGTCAGGCCCATCATCATAGCCATGCTGCCGCCTTCGTCGCAGCGAAAGCGCCGCACGTTGTTGCCTATCCGGCCGGCGGCGTCACAAAGGAAGCGAATGACGTTCGACATCTCGAAGCCCCGAAGCTGTTGCGCGATCACTTCCCCAAACGATTGCTAAAATTGTCGTCAATTCCGCCGTGCCCTCTCACGTCGATCTGTTCGGTGATAAATTCGATATCTGAAAAGGAGGTGAAATTACCTAGCGAAGAGTCGTTGCTTCCGACTCACGCTTTTCGCGCCAAGCTGGATAAAACTTTCAGCGATTTGCGAAGGTAGGATCGCGCCGCGCGGCGATCCAGCTGTCAGGGATGGCAGCGCAACTGGCCGCTGAAATCGCAATAGCCGTGGCCGAGATGGCAGCAGCCGAACGAGCCTTCCGAGCAGTAATAGAATTGATAATCTCCGCCGCAATGGTCCGAGCAATACGGACGCCCGGTGAAATTCTCGATCGTGCAATGGTTCCGAAATCGCGGCGGCAAAAAGCCCGGTTCCTGCCAATCCACGCGAAGAGTGACGCCGTCCGGCGACACTGGGCCGAACTCGCCCGCACAAGACCCGGACGTCCACGCAATGCAGGCGAGAAAGACGAGCGCGACGGCTTTGCTCATGCGTCCGTCAGCGCCGCGGTCGTATCGATCGGCGCCCATTCATTCATTGATTCTGCCTGCTGGCGTGGCAGGCGGACGGCGAAGCGCGACCCCTCGCCTTCCTTGCTCTCGACCTCGACGCGGCCGCGATGCAAATCGACCGCCATCTTGACGAGGTAAAGGCCGACACCGGTACCGACGATGCCTGAGACGTTGCCGCCGCGGTGGTAGCGCTCGAACAGGCGGCCGAGATCGTTTTGCGGAATTCCGATGCCGTGGTCGGCGATAGCGACGACGACCTCATCGGCCGTGGTTTCGGCATCGACCACGATCGCCCCGCCGCCGGGCGAATATTTGATGGCGTTGGCAAGAACATTGCTGAACACTTGAAATAACAGCTTGGCGTCGCCGACCATGGGCACCGGCCCGGCAGCAAATCGCTCGATGATGTGCGAGCCGGGCACCATCTCGCGATGCAGCTGGCAAACTTCCTGCAGCAGCGCCGTCATTTCCATGTCCGCCGGCTGCAAATACAGCCCGGCGCCGCCGTCGATCAGACGCGATGCGTTGAGAAAATTGTCGATCAAATGCGTCATGCGGAGGACAGCGCTGCGCACCTTGCCGGCGCGCTCGGAGATTTCGGCCGGCTTCACCGCGTCCTTGATCTTGTCGAGCCGCCGGGCGTGACCGTCAATGATCGTCAACGGCGTGCGGAATTCGTGCGAGGCCATCGACACGAAATTCCTTTGCAGCAACGCCAGGCGCTGCTCGTGCGCCAATTGCTCTTCAAGCAGCGCTGCCTGGCGCGCGAGCATGCGCTGGCTGCGCATCAGGTCGATCGCATTGTTGCGAAACACCATGGCGGCGTGTGCCATCTCGCCGATTTCGTCCGTCCGCTTGGTCTCCGGCACGTCGATGTCGGTATCGTTGGCGGCGAGGCGGCGCATGCGGTCGGCAAGATCGAGCAGCGGCGCGGAAATCGAACGGCTGATATGAATGAGCGCCGCGACCACCAGCACCGCCGCAATCACGATGGCGAGGAGAATGAGCCAGAACGCCTGGCGATAGGCGACGGCAAGGCGATCGCTCGCCACCTGGGCGCTGGCGACGGCCTGATCGGTGAGCTGGCCGAGCGTATCGCTTGCCGCGTTGTAGGCGGTGCGCGACGCACCGCCGTAAATTTGCACCGCATCGACCTTGTGGTCATTGCGCCACATCAGCAGCATCTGGTTCACGACGGCGCGATAGTCGTTCCAGTGCGCCTTGAAGCGGCCGTAGAGCTCGTTTTCCGCCGCATCGTGCCGGATCGCCTCGAACTCGCGCTCGGAATCGGCGATGGTAAGGTCGAGGTCCTGCATCTGTTTTTCGGTGGCAGCGGCTTCGGACGGATCCGATGACAACAATTCGCCGCCCTCGAAGGCACGGAAGTCCGAAGTATAATTGTTAAGGTCGCCAAGCGCGCGGGTAGTCGGCAGCCAGACTTCGGCGACATCGGCGGACAAGGCGTCAAAATTCGACAGCCGCCAGATGCTGAATGCGCCGAGGATTACAACCAGCGCGAAGAACAGCAAAAACACCGCGGCGAGGTGCGAGCGGATCGATTGCGGCTGCCACATGACGATGTCCGTTCGATCGAAGGGCCTGCCGGGCAGGCGCTTTCGACAATAACCATAGCGCAAAGCCGTAACCACTGGAAACTGGATTGAGGTAAATTGCCGTTAGCAGGCGGCCCCGATTCCGGCTCAATTCGAGCCAGATTTGCGGCCATCCGGATGAGCGCAATGCCTCAAGCGCAAAAGAAGATTCTCTGCGTCGAAGACGACCGCGAAACCGCGGCGCTGATCGCCGAGGAGCTCGTCGATCGCGGCTATGACGTGAGCGTCGCGCATGACGGCCGCGAAGGCCTGGCGGCAATCCTCAAATTCATGCCGGACCTGGTACTGTCGGATATCAGCATGCCGGCAATGTCGGGGTTCGAGCTGCTCGATCGCCTTATCGTGCTGGCGCCGCGGTTTGCAAAAATGCCTTTCGTATTTTTAACGGCACTCACCGATCGCGATAACGAACTCAAAGGCCGCCAGCTCGGCGCCGACGATTATGTCACCAAGCCGATCGATTTCGACGTGCTCGCCACCATCATCACGGCGCGGCTCAATGGCGTCGCGCGCACCGGGTTATGGTCGAAGACGGTCGATCTCAACGAGCGCGAGATCGAGGTTTTGACGTGGGTGGCGCGTGGCAAGACCTCCGTCGAGATCGCGCAAATCCTCGGCCTGACCAAACGGACAGTCGATTTTCACACCGATAATGCGCGGACTAAACTTGGCGCCGCGACCCGCACCGAGGCGGCCATCAAGGCGGCGACGGGACGGCTGATAGAGCCTTAAGCGGAAAATGGACCGCTCACCAGACGGCGAATAGGCAAATCAGCGCAAACGGCACTGCGACCAGCCCGAGATAAAGCCAGGTGCGATAACCTTGGACGTCCGTAGGGCCATGAAAAAATTGGAAGATGAACCAGACGCATAACGCGAGGCCCAAGCAGAACCGGATGAGATCGGCCGGCGTCTCGTAGGCCGTCCAAATGGTTTCGCTTTGCGGCAGGCTGACGCGCAGCGTCAGCGCCAAGAGAATACAGATCAAGATTGTCCGCAGAACGATTGCTGCGATCCGCAGTACCGAGGACACGTTTGCCGCCGGCAATTTTGCGTCAGGGGTCTCCGACCGCGCCATTTCGCTTGCTCCGCCCGGCAGCCATGGCTCTCAACAATAGCCCTCACTCTTCATCGGCGACGGGCGGTTTCGAACACCTCGCACGCCGGTCGATAAGTCTTCCTCCGCACAGACACATATTAGTATAGGTCCAAACGGCCGCAGGCGTTAAGCGCCGAACGCGGCGCACTCCGAGCCTTCGGAGAACGTCTCAAGAACCGCCAGCGCGGTCGGCAATTGACTTCCGGTCATCACCACGCTGGTTTTGCTCGGCTTTTACCGCCGCGCGCGGCATCCCGCGAAGCTGATGCGCGCGCCTAGTGTTTCGGCCGCACCGTCGTCCCGTTGATCCCGGCGACGGTCTTAGCGGGGCCACCGAGACCGGAAAGTGCCGTCGACGGCCGAATCAAGCCGGCTCCATCGATTTTGCCGCGGCTTGGAGTGCTCGCCGTCGTCATCGGCTTGGCGATAACATTACGGCTTGCGATCGCGCTCTGAGGAGCGCGCGTGAGCGGCACCTCCAGCTTGAGCATCGACCCGCTTGTTGTCGCGGTCTTCGGGGGCGGCACCACGGTCACGCCGATCGAATTGCGTGGGACGGTGTCAGAGGGGCCAGGAACGGTGATGCGGCGGACCCGATAGCTGCCAGGCGCAGTGCTCTTGGTGGCGTTTGCCCCTCGCGCTCTCTCCGGAGACACGCCCCCGCGCGAAGGCGCGCCGCCGATCGCGGTATCGCCGTTATCTGCCGGGAGCGTCTCGACCGGCGTCGCGCGGATCGCATTCGGCCGCTTCGCGGTCGAAGCGCCTTCGGCGGCAGCGCCGCGCGCGTGATGCGTCTTTGCATCGGTCTTGGCAAAGGTCTTGGCAAAACCCGGCTGCATCGCCAAGCCGCCGATCAGCCCAATCGCCAACAGCAAAGATCCGGCTTTCAAACCGTTCTCCATCACATTGCCTTGCCTAAGGAGCGCCTTGCGCCGCATCAGGTCCATCCGCGGGCGCGGCGTGGCTGGTCCAATCCAGGAATATCGTCTGCAGCGCCGGCACGATGACGAGCAACATGATCGGACCGATCAACATGCCGCCGACGATCACCGTGGCAAGCGGCCGCTGTACCTGACTGCCGATGCCGGTGGAAATCGCGGCCGGAAGCAGTCCGATGCAAGCGGACAGCGTCATCATCAGGATCGGTCGCATCTGTTCCTCGACGGCATGGAACATGGCATCGACCGGTGCCATGCCGGACGCGGCGACCCGGTAATATCCGTTGATGATGAGAATGCCGCTCATCACCGATACGCCGAACAGCGAGATGAACCCGATCGCGGCGGAAACGCTGAAGGCCAGGCCGGACACATAAAGTGCCAACACACCACCGCAAATCGCAAACGGCAGGCCGAACAGCGCCAGCACGCTGTCGCGCCATGAATTGAACAATCCATAAAGCAGTATGATGATCAGGCCGAAGGTGATCGGAACGATGATGGCAAGCCGGTGCTTGGCTTCCTGCAGCCATTCGAACTCGCCGGACCATTCGATGCGGTAGCCGGTCGGCAGCTTTACATTGCGGGCGATCCGCTGTTGCGCGTCTTCGACGGCGCCGGCGAGATCGCGACCGCGCACGGAAAACTTGATTGGCACGAAACGCTGATTACGCTCGCGGAAAATGTAGGACGCCCCGGTATCGAGCGTGATCGAAGCAAGCTCACTTAGCGGCACATAGGCGTTGCCATTGGACGTCTGCACGCCGACCTTGAGGTTGCCCACGGCTTCGATGCTGTCGCGATATTGCAGAGCAAGACGCACCACGACGCCGAATTGGCGGTCCGACTCCAGGAGCGTGGTCGCAACGGCACCACCCAACGCCGCCTGAATGACATTATTGACGTCGCTGACGTTGAGCCCATAGCGCGCCGCCTTGGCGCGATCGATTCTGATATTCAGATTGGGCTGGCCGAGCACCCAGAACACCCCGAGATCGCTGATGCCCGGAACCTGCGCCATTTGCTCCATGCATTCGCGCGCGATCTGCTCAAGGGTTTTCAGATCGGGGCCGACGATCTTTGCCGAATTGGCGCCTTTGACGCCGGACAGACCCTCTTCCACATTATCTTGGATATATTGCGAGAAGTTGAAATCGATACCGACGAATTCCTTGTTGAATTCGGCCTGGAGTTCACCGATCAGAGATTCCTTGGTGACGTTCGGTGGCCATTGATCGGCCGGCTTAAGCGGCACGAAGAACTCAGCATTGTAAAAGCCGGCGGCGTCACTGCCGTCGTCCGGGCGTCCCTGCTGTGAGGTCACGGTCACGACCTCGGGATAGCGCAGCAGGATTTCGCGAATTTTGGTGACAATCGGTTCGCCGGCCTCCAGTGAAATGGTCGGCGGCATCGACGCGCGGATCCACAGATTGCCCTCTTCGAGCGTGGGCAGGAATTCGCTGCCAAGCCGCGTAGCGATCAGTCCGCTAAACAGCAGAAAGACCAGCCCGATAACGACCGTAAAACGCCTGTTATCGAGCGACCAGCGCAGCACCGGCGTGTAGGCGGCACGCACCCAGCGCACGACGGCTGTCTCGACTTCCGTGATCTGGTCCGCCATCAACAGCGACGCCAGGCACGGCGTCACCGTGAACGTTGCGATCAACGCGCCGATCAGCGCATAGGCATAGGTCCGCGCCATCGGCCCGAAAATCTGGCCCTCGACGCCTTGCATTGTGAACAGCGGGATGAAGGCCGCAACAATGATGGCGGTGGAAAAGAAAATGGCCTTATCGACCTGAAGCGCGCTCGCCAGAATGATGCGCAGCCGGTCGTTCCATGCCGCAAGACCCGCAAGCCCGCTCCAGCGCGTCGGATCGGCACCCCATCTTTGCTCCGCAAGCTGTCGCAGTAGCGCTTCCCTGGCGCGCGGCCCCGACTGGAAATTGCGATAAACGTTTTCGACCAGTATCACTGCGGCATCGACGATGATCCCGAAGTCGATGGCGCCGACCGAGAGTAGATTGGCATCCTCGTTGAGCAGCACCATAATGATGATGCTGAAGAACAAAGCGAACGGGATATTGGCACCGACGATGATGGCGCTGCGCAGGTCGCCGAGAAACAGCCACTGGATGAAAAAGATAAGCAGGCAGCCGTTGACGAGGTTATGCAGCACTGTTGCCGTGGTGACATTGACCAGTGACGTGCGGTCGTAATACGGAACGAGCTTCACCCCTGGCGGCAGCGTGCCGTCGGTGTTGATCTTTTGAACCTCGGCGCGCACGCGCGCCACCACGTCATTGGTGTGCAATGTCCGGTTCATTATTACGATCGCGGCGACGATATCGTCGTCGTGGTCGCGTCCGGCCTTGCCGAGCCGCGGCGCGTAGCCGACAGAGACTTTGGCGACGTCTTTGACGAAGATCGGCACGCCGTTGGACTGGCCTAGCGGGACGTTCTCGATGTCGTCGACTTTGTAGCCTTGCGTCAGATCCGCAGCCCCGCCGCTGTCCATCAAGCCGACGCCCCGGATATTCACGGACTGCTGGCCCATATTGATGGTCCTGCCACCGACATTGACGTTGGCATTGCCGAGCGCGCTGATCACCTGCGGCAGCGTGACATTGTAGGCGTCGAGCTTATGTAGATCGACCTCGACATCATATTCCTTGGTCGTGCCGCCCCAGGTATTGAGCTGCACTACGCCCGGCACGGTGAGGAGCCGCCGTTGTAATACCCAATCCTGGATAGTGCGGAGATTGGTCAGCCCGAAATGCGTCGGTCCGACCACCTGATAGCGGTAGATTTCGCCAACCAGGCTGGTGGCCTGGATTTGCGGCGTCACGTTGTTCGGTAGGCTGACGTTCTGCTGGAGGTTGATCGCCGTCTGCGTGAGAGCGAAGTAATAGTCGATGCCATAAGTGAAGGTCACCCGCACGAACGACAGACCATAAAATGAGGTCGAACGAATAACGTCGACGCCCGGCGTGGCGGCAATGCCGACCTCGATCGGAATGGTGTAATAGCGCTCCATCTCCTCGGCGGAGAGGCCTGGAGCCTGCGCCGTGATTTCCAGGATGACGGGGGCCGGATTTGGATAGGCCTCGATGTTCAACTTCGAAAACGCAAACAGGCCGGCGGCGAGAAACACCAAGAGCCCCAGCAAGACGAGCGGGCGGCGTGTCAGGCCGAATGTAAGTAACGCCTTGAGCACGGTTCGTCCCTACTCCACTCGCACGGCCGTTTCGCGCAATCGAAGCGCTCTCATTGCGCGGTCGTGGCGATGGCTAGCTCATTGCTGAGGAGAAGTGCGCCTTCGGTCGCAACCAGCTCGCCGGGCCGTACGCCGTCGAGGATCTGGCGGTAGCCGTTGCGCTCTTGACCGATCCGCACGATTCGCCGGGTGAAACGCCGTCGGTCGGCGGTGACCCAGATCGTCATCGTGCCGTCGCCCTCGCGCACCACGCCATCGACCGGGACGGCGGCGGAACGCATCGGCTGGCCGAGGCTGATGTCGAAATTGGCGAACATGCCCGACCGCAGTTCGTGTTGCGGGTCGCGGATTTCGGAAGACACCAGTACGCGCCGCGTCGTGGCATCGACCGACTCGCCGACAAAGTTGATTTTTCCTTCGAAGACCTGGCCCGGGAACGCGTCGAGCTTGACCTGGACCGATTGTCCGGCACGAAACAGCGGACTGTCGTCCTCGGTGACGTTCGCCAGCATCCACATCGTATCGAGGTCGGCAACGGCGAACGGCGCCGGTGCGCTACCCGGCTGCACCAGCAGACCGGGCGCCGCATTGCGCGCGGTGATCCGGCCGGCGATCGGACTCGGCACGACGAGCGTCGAGTCTGCGAGGCGATCGGCGATTATGTGGTCGATGTCACCGTCGCCCTTGCCGAATATGCGAACCGCGTCACGCGCTGCGCGCAAATTGCCCTCGGCGGTTTGTTCGTCCGAGGTCGCCTGCTCGACGTCATGCTGCGATACCGCGCGTGTGGTGTAGAGATCGTGCAAGCGGTCCAGGTTCTTGCGGTCGAGCTCCAATACGCCGGCGGCGGCGATCAACGTCGACTCGGCCTGTAACAGGTCGGGGCTGTCAACGGTGAACAGCGGTTGGCCTTTTTTCACGTCATCGCTCACTTCGGCGAGCGCGGCAATGATACGCCCCTGATAGGGCGTGAAGACCTGTACCGTCTTGTACTCGTTGAAGTCGATGCTGCCGACCGCGTCCTTCTCGAGAGGAAAGCCGCGTTCCTCGACCGGGGCGACTTTGACCGAATCGAGCTGCGAATTGGAAAGGTCGACGCTGTCGGGGCCCGGACCGGCCGCGCCTGGCGCGTTGGGATCGCCCGCGCCGCCCGCCG
>Ga0209624_10003781_pt1 | contig 10589 bp, 9 predicted proteins | sample JacPinW_OM2H0_O1_FD_188565 | JGI IMG/M metagenome (GOLD analysis project Ga0209624, IMG submission 188565) | Forest soil microbial communities from Algoma, Ontario, Canada - Jack Pine, Ontario site 1_JW_OM2H0_O1 (SPAdes) (version 2) | ecosystem: Environmental > Terrestrial > Soil > Boreal... | reverse complement strand
GAGCATATTCGGATCCAGGCGCACTTCGGTAGGCCTTTTGGCGAGCGTCATGGTGTCGATTTTGTCCTGCAGCTTGAGCAGGGCGTAGAAAAGATTCTCGGGACGGGGCGGGCAACCGGTTACGTAAACATCGGTGGGCACGATTTTGTCGACGCCCTGCAAGACAGCGTAGGTGTTGAACGGGCCGCCGACCGACGAGCAAGCTCCCATCGAGATCACCCACTTCGGGTCAGGCATCTGGTCATAGATGCGCTTCACTACCGGAGCCATCTTCAAGGTTACGGTTCCAGCTACGATCATCAGGTCGCTCTGCCGCGGGCTGGGACGGAACACTTCGGAACCGAAGCGTGCGATGTCGAAGCGCGCGGTCGAGGACGCGATCATCTCGATGGCGCAGCAAGCCAGGCCGAACGTCATCGGCCACACGGCGGACTTGCGCGCCCAGTTGAAGACGTAGTCCACCGTGCTGATCATGAAATTCTTTTCGAACTTGTTTTGCAGCCAGCCCATGCAATGACCTCGTTGCAGGATAATTATACAGTCCAAACGCTCGGCTTACGGCGCGAAGCACATCAGTCTAGGGTTAGCGCGGACAGGTGTCAATCAACTTCGACGGGCATGGTGCCGATTACCAAGTTGGAGTTCGAACGGATTGGTGGGATCATTAACCAAAAACGCGGAGGCAGCATGACACGCCTTATCGTTGGAATCATGGCCGGATGCGCGATTACCTCGCTGCCGTGGCTGGCGAGAAATCACGGGTCGCTGCGGTTCGTTGACCTCGTAGATTTGCCGGGCGGGATTATAGCCGTGTTATTGGCCGGCGGGAATATTCACAATTACAGCCTCACCGTTCTCCTCGTGGCAAATGTGGGATTTTACGCGGCGATAACGTATCTCTGCCTGCGACCGCGAAAGCACTGAAGTTCAAAACGCCCGACTTCTCAGATCCGCGTCCGAGTTGCCCCTGGCTCGCGAGTCAGCTACAAATAGAATCATTCATGAATTCAAGACCCGTCGTGGCCGCAGACCGCACACGCCTTTCCGCTCTGCTCGCGACGTGGGCTCATATTCGCACCTCGCAGTTTTGGATGGTATCCATCGCCCTGTTTCTGCGCGTGGGCTGGATCATCGTCGGCCATACTTATAAGTTCAAGAGCGCGGACGATAACTTCGGCTTTGGCTGGGAGATGGGACGCATTGCTGCGGCCATCGCCTCAGGACACGGTTTCAGCAATCCCTTTGGTGCGGCCACCGGGCCGACTGCCTGGGAGCCTCCGCTATATCCCTACTTGACCGCCGGGGTGTTCCACATCTTCGGCATTTATTCGCGGGCCTCGGCATTCGTGCTGCTCTCGCTCAACAGCGTTTTCTCAGCGCTTACCTGCATCCCGATTTTCCTTGTCGCCCGGCGGATTTTCTCCGAGAAAGTTGCTGTCGGATCTGCGTGGACATGGGCTCTGCTCCCTTACACGATGTATTGGTGCACGCGGTGGGTTTGGGAGACGAGCCTCTCGCCTCTGCTGCTGGCCGTGATCCTCTGGCTCACGCTCACCATGGAGGAACGCGACGGGTTGAAGCCGTGGCTCTGGTTCGGCTTGCTCTGGGGAATCGCCGCGGTGGACAGCACCGTGCTGCTATCGTTCCTGCCTGCCTCAGGGCTCTGGGCCTGGCATCACCGCGCGCGGCGGCGTAAAGCTTCGCTGGCAGGCGTCGTGCTGGCTTCCGTCGTCTTCCTCGCCTGCGTTGCCCCTTGGACTGTGCGCAACTATCAAACCTTCGGCAAGTTCATTTTCATTCGCGACAACTTTGGGGCGGAGCTGCGCCTGGGCAACGGCCGGGGCGCCGACGGCACCTGGATGCAGCAAGTGCATCCCACGCAGGATGTCTACTCCATGCGCCAGTACACCGCGATGGGGGAATTGGCCTACATTGCGATGCGCAAGCGGCAGGCCCTCGATTACATCGAGGCCGACTACGGACGGTTTGCGATCCTCTGCCTCAAACGTTTTATCTACTTTTGGGCTGGACCGCCGCGGCTGGCGCAAGTCTGGTGGCTGGCGCAGGTGAAGAACTCGCTTTTTCTGGCCTCGTCCGTGCTCATGTTCTGGGGCCTGGGACGCGCTTTGCGTCGGCGCAAACCGGGCGCCTGGCTGCTGTTCTGGCTGATCTTGCTATATCCCATGATTTACTACGTGGTGTTTCCCGGCCAGCGCTACCGGCATCCGATTGAGCCGGAGATGACGATCCTGGGAGTGTACTTGCTGACCGAAGCCGGGAGGAAAAACCGTTCCGACGACACCGCCGCAAACCGCAACTGAAAATGTGCGAAGAAGTGTCCCAAGAACGTGTGAAGCAGAAGCGCAGACTGCCCCGCGGATTGCGTTCAGCGAGGGACGAGAACCCGGGTATCGACGGCCTGCTTCAGCTGGACCCGGGCGGTGGGCAAGCACGTGGAATAGCCCGCAGGCCTGGTCGAGTCCGAGTCTGGGCTTTCGCGAACGACGCGATAGGCTCGGATTGTGAAACACGTCTTTTCGTCCTGCTGCAGCGTGAGAAGGTGCTGCGCGCTGGAATCCAGCGTTCGACTATCCAGCGTCCGAATAACGTCGGAGTCGTTCCCGCTTATCGTGCCCTCATTGTCTGACAGGCTCTGGCCATCCGCGAGAAAAGGCAGTTGGAATTGAAAGGTGCCAGTGCTGGCCTCCGGATTTTGAGGCGGCGCGGACGCGGAGTGAGAAGAATCAGAATTGCTCCTCGGCGAGGATTGCGCCGCAGCCGTCGCAACGCATAGCGAAATCAGCAAAGAGAGAAGCAGCAGGCGTGGACAATACATGAAGCCCTCCTCTTTTCAGCGAATTATATCCCAGCACCGAGAATGCCAGAAAGAATATTAAAGAATATTAAGGAGTAAAAATGACGGAACATCAGCGAGGTAACTTACGTATCGCAAGGTAGGAGAAGCGGGCCTTTTTTTGGTTCGCCCCTCACCATTTGCAAATCGCTGCGTCTAACCCGTTGAAACGGAGAAGCCTATGAACCGCCAACGCCAATTCCCGACCTGGTTGGGTACCGTTCTGGGAACCATCTGTGCCCTGCTCGTGCTCGGGCTCGGAGCTCACGCTGCCGATCATCGGGGCGCATTCACCGAAGAATTCCATCAGACCTACTCCCTGACTCCCGACGGCCGCGTGGAGCTCGACAACATCAACGGGGCGGTTCACATCTCCACCTGGGACAAGAATGAAGTCAAGGTGGACGCCATCAAGTATGCCGACGCGAAGGAACGGCTCGACGACGCGCGCATCGAAATTGATTCAGGCAAAGAATATCTTTCGATTCGCACCAAGTATCGCGACCACGACCTCACCTTCAACTGGGGATCGCACAACAATCCTCCGGGCGTTGAATACACGCTGACCGTGCCGCGCACCGCCCGGCTGGACGAGATCAAGCTGATCAATGGCTCGCTCGACGTCACCGGCGTCACCGGTGAGGTACATGCCTCGTGCATCAACGGCAAGCTGGAAGCGCATAATCTCGCTGGGCGCGCTGAACTCTCTACCATCAACGGGCATCTGGATGCGAAGTTTGACCAGCTTGCCGGATCGTCCATCGACCTGAATTCGGTGAATGGCTCAGTCGAGCTGACGATTCCTTCGGATTCCAAGGCGGAAATCGAGGCCAGCACGGTTTCTGGCGGAATTGACAATGACTTCGGGCTGCATGTGAATCATCACAGATTCGTTGGCCACGACTTGCGCGGCGAGTTGGGCAGCGGCGGTCCGCGCATCAAGCTGGAGAACGTAAACGGGCACATCGAGATTCATCACGCCTCCGACGGCCGCGCCCTGAGCCCGGTTAAGGACTTGAGCCATCGCGACAAGGACGATGACGAAATCTAGGGATTAGTAAGGACCATCAGTAAATCGTGTAACCTGGCGCCGGCGTCCGCAGGTCGGGCTTCGTCGCCATCAGCAACAGAGCGCCTTCGCGCTTGAACGCCCGTAAGTCTTCCAGGCTGCGAAATGATTTCGTCTGGTAGTCGTCAGGGGTGGGCGTGTCGTCGGGAATGCGGCAGGCCTCCACATTTTCGAAGGCGTGTTTCTTCAGGAGCTCGACGTATTCCGCCTGTGAGCGCACGTGGACCGGCACCTTCAGCTTGTCGACCCACTGCAGCGAATATGGATTGTCCCTGTATAGGTTGATCAGGATGAATAGTCTTCCGCGCGGCGCCATCACGCGAAAAAGTTCCATCAGGGCGCGGTCCTGGTCGGCGTAGTAGTAGAACGACTCGACCGAGAGCACCTTGTCAAAGAAGTTTTCCTCCCAGGGAATCTGCTGTGCCGATCCCCAGACGTAGAGCACGTTGTCGAAATCTTTTGAGGCGGTGCGAGCCTCGCGAATCATCTCGTCGGCCACGTCGAGGCCGACTACCTGGCCGAAGCCGTCCGGGCCTTCACCGACCAGCCGCGCCAGCAGCCGCGTCGCCCATCCCGACCCGCAACCCAGGTCGAGCACGCGCTCGCCAGGACGCAGGTTCATCCGGCGAATCGTCTTCGCCGTGATGTCGAGATGATGGTTCTCCATCTTCGGGCCTTCGCCGGCAGCGGCCCAGCGGTTGAATTCCTGCTGGAGTTTTTCGTCGGGAGTAAGGGATTTTTCAGGCATAGCGCCTAGATTCATAACGACGATTTTCCTTCCGACAACACGGTTTGGCAACTATCACACAGGCCTCGGCCATCGGGCTTCAGCTCGCCAAAGTATTTTTCGAGTTGAGATCGGCCGAGGAACCTGGCTGGCGCGTCGGTTCGGTACCCCCACCGCAGGCAGCCTGGGCATTGCGCCATCCATTTGCGCGCGCGTGGATCCTTCAGATACCACTCGGGATCGTGTTGTTCCTTCTTCATCTTTACTTCGGACTGCTTCCCCTCGATTTTATCCTCTAACGCGAAAGGCTGGGTGCCGATGCAGTGGGGCGGATTCGCGCAAGGAGCGCCTCTATGCTACAGTTTTCCTCCTCATGGCGACACGCCTTCAGAATCCTCCGCCCGACCCCAGCCCCGGATCACTTTACTGCCCGAACTGCGCCAAAGAAGTGAGCGATCCACTGACCTGCGGCGACTGTTCCTCCGTGATCTGCCGGCGCTGTGGCACTCCGTTGGAATCTCCTGACGAACTCGGGATCGGATAATGGACTCCGCTCCCGCCGCACCCACTGCCGAAAATCCAGCATCTTCGCAACCCATTCCGGCTCAACCTACTCTGGTGCGCGGACTCAGCCTGCTTGACTCCGTACTGCTGCTGGTCAGCGGCATTATCGGCTCTTCGATTTTTCTCACTGCCAAAGACATCGCCGGCCCCTTGCCACAGCCCATGCTGTTCCTGCTGGTATGGGTGATCGGGGGCGTGGTTTCTCTGTTCGGCTGCGTTGCCTTCGCCGAACTGGGATCGATGTTTCCTGAATCTGGCGGCCAGTATGTTTATCTCCGCGAGGCTTACGGGGATCTGGTGGCGTTTCTCTACGGATGGATGCTGTTCGCAGTCGCAAACGGCGGCAGCATCGCTGCTCTCACCGTGGCTGCAGCCGCATACACGGGACAAGTCTTCCCCATCTTCTCGCAAGAGCACGTTGTGCTCGCGTTCGCGGGGATCGCGATTACCCGCGCGCACTTGTTCGCTCTGCTCCTTATCGCCATCGTGACCTATGTGAATGTCGTGGGCTTGCGGTGGGGAGCGCTGCTGCAGAATCTATCTACCTGGACCAAGTTCTCCGCCATGGCCGCTTTCGTGGTGCTCGGATTCGCGATCGGTAAAGGCGACTGGTCACACTTCAGTTCTCACGGCGCCGGCCTCACCATGGGACTGCATCCGGCGCAATTTCTCTCTGCCTTTGGCGTGGGTCTAATCGCCGTGTACTGGGCATACGACGGATGGGTGTACATCACGTGGGTGGCGGGCGAGGTCAAGGAACCGCGCCGCAACGTGCCGCTGGCTATGGTGCTGGGCGTGTTCGCAGTCGGCGTGATCTATGTTGCGATGAATGTGACCTACCTCTATGCTTTGCCGCTCACCGAGATCGCTCGCCACGAAACTATCGCTCATGCCGCCGCGACCGCACTGTTTTCTCCTCACGCCGCGGTGTGGCTCTCGCTGATGATTGCGGTCTCTTGCTTCAGCGCCGCCGCCACCTGCACGCTCTCAGGAGCGCGTGTGTATCTGGCCATGGCTCAGGACGGCGTCTTTTTCAAGCGCATGGCCGTCATTCATCCAAAATGGCGCACGCCTGCCTTCAGCCTTATTGGACAAGGCATTTGGGCCGCGCTGCTCACCCTGAGCGGTCGCTATGACCAGCTCTACACCTACGTCATCTTCGGCATGGTGATGTCCTACACACTGACCGTGATTGGCTTGTTTATTTTGCGTTGGAAGCATCCCGATATTCCGCGTCCCTACCGCTGCGCGGGATATCCCTGGCTGCCCGCGATCTATGTCCTGATTGGTGCTGCCTGGATCTTGAATACCATCGTCAAGCGGCCAATGGAAGCCATTTGGAGTTTTGTGATCGTGCTCGTCGGCGTCCCTGGATATTTGTACTGGAAGCGCAGCAATCGGACTGGCTAGAAATTCGTTTGCAGAAACTCTCTCAGACGATCGAGGCGAAAACTGGCATCGCCGATCTCGATCTGCAGCAGCAATTGTGCGGTGGTCAATTGGTTACGGAAATCGAGGGCGGCAGTAGTGTCGGCGCTGCCCACAAGTTGAAGATTGCTTTCGATTTGCTTCTGTTGCACCTGAAGAGCTTTGAGTCGAGCGTCCTGTGCGGAAATGCCTTCTACTACCTGCTGCTTGAGGATATCGGCGTTGCGGATGACATCGCCTTCCTGAACCTTCTTCCACTCGCCGTAGGCGTCCGCGGTTTGGTTTAGATGTTTGTTGATGGTGTGGCTGGCTAGGTTATAACTGATCGACACCTCGCCGTAGGCTCCTCTGCTATCGATGAATGGACTGATCTGCTGGTGCTCGCCCACCGAAAGCGCTACATCCCAGTCATTCTGGCGATTCAGTTTGTCCAAAGCCCTTTGCTCGTTCACTTCTCTGCTCTGCTTCTCGGCAACCAATTCTTTGACTGGCCTGCCGCTCAGCGGCGGCGTATAGAGGGAGACTATCTTCGTCTGGGTGTCGGAACGATCCGCGTCCAGCTTGATTTTGGTGGTTTGCAGGGCGAAGGCCATGGGCCGGGTCATGTTCTGCGCCTCCACCATCCGGGTGGTGGCGGCGAAGAGCGCGTCCAGGTTTGCGGACGCTTGTTGTATCAGATCCAACCTGTGTTGCAGCGCCTGCTTCTCCAGGCTGGGCAAGGCATACTGGATATCCTGCTGGGTAGAGGTGGTGGCGCTGTAGAGCTCGCAGTTCTTACGCGCCGCATCCATCGTGAGGACGCCCTTCCTCACACTCGAAAGGTTCCCGGAAACTCCCCACACCGCTTGCATCGGCAAGCCGGTGTTAGGTTGAGTAATTCCGGCAACCGCATTCGGCACCATCAGCAGATCGCGTTGCGCCGCGGCTTGCTCGGTTACGTATCTGCAAAAGGCCTGCTGGTCTTTGTTCTTTGCTTCGGGATCCTTCGCGTCGGCCGCAAAAGTGGCGGGGACGAGGAGCATGGCGAGTGCGAAGCCTGCGCCGAATTTTCCTTTGAACAGTTTGAGGGCCGATTCAGGACTTAAGCTGGGCGTTGCGTTGCGCGTTATTTCGGCACGGGGCATCGAGCGTCTCCTCAGAAGAAGGTCAGAAGAAAAGCGGCTTGTGGTTCAGGAACACGGTTTTTGATTTCGCCGATTCAGGATGATCGAGCTGCATCTGGATCATGAAGCCGCGGATGTCGGTCCTGAAAATGGGATGGATGGCATGTTCTTCACCGGCAAAAATCTGCTTGACCGTCCCCACCTTCCTGCATAACACCATGTTCAGGTAGCAGTCGTAGACAGCCGAGCCGGGGGAAGCGCTGCTTTGATTGTCATAAGGCACAAAAGCGAAGTTCACGGCGGTGGCTCCAGAGACGCTGAGATAGTAAGGAGTCTGCTTGGCTGTGTTGATCGCCTCTTTGAGCCGATTGACCTGTTTGGTCTCTTCGGAGATTTGCTTTTGAGCCACGCCGATCGCAATGTCAAGCTGCGCAATCTCGGAGATCAGCTCTGCCTGCTTGTCGAGCACGTCCAGGGTCTTGGTGTCAGTGGTGGTCTTCTCCAGAATATTGTCAGTGAGCAGGACCGCGCCGATCTTGCTGTCGGTGTAGGAACTCTGCACCTGATTCAGCGCGGCGCGTTGGGTGGCGGCGTCGCCTTTGGTGATCAGGCCGGCGGCCAGATCCTTGTCGATGGCAGCCTCTACTTCTTTCACCTGCGCCATGACGGCTTGTGTCTTCAGGTTGTCGGCCTGCTTCTGTTTGTTGAGTTCCAGAAGTTGGGGGCCGGTGGCCAGGTTGTGCTCTTTTTCGCGAGCGATGGCAGATTGAAGTTCGGGTTCCAGGGCTTCCAGCGCAGCCCGGTGCTTGTTCATTTCCGCGACGCCGTCGTTAAGCTTCTTGAGGTCGACGTTCAGATCTTCGAGCGTCTGCCGGCTGGTCACCAGCTTCTCGGTGAAGTCGAGGCTCTTGTCATCCGCGGGAGAAAGAATTACAGGCGCAGCCCAGGACGTGTTCAGGGCGTAGAAGCCCATGACGAAGCCGTAGGCCAGCACGCCGGCAAGCACCGCGTAGAGAGTTACTATGGCGAAGATGCGGTAAACCGTGACCACCGACTTGTACACCATCGGCTGGATCACGGAAGGTTTGGCATCAGGCGCGTTCTTGACGACTTGCGTCGCCATCGGTGACCTCCTGTTGCGTTTCTTGTTCTTTCGTACGCGTGCCCCAGTCTCTGGAGTCGAGGGTGCACAGAGCCAGGGTAGTTAGAAATAAACTGCTGACGACCGTCCAGGCTAAATACGCCCCGAAGGCGAGCGGATTGTTGACTGCCTCCCGGGCGCTGTATTTTCTGATCACCCACGCGAGAATCGCGCCAATCGCGAGATAGCCGACGAGCGGCCCCGGACCAGCCATCTGCATGGGATTCCCGGACATCATGGTAAGAACAACCAGCAACCCCAGGAGTGCTCCGAGTGGTGTGAGCACCAGCGTGAGGACGGTGTTCGGGTGCAGAGTCCAGACATGCTGGGGCAGAGTCCGCAGCGTGTAGAAAAGATCGCGAATGATGCTGCGCTTCCAGCGGAGTTGCTGCTTGAAGAGTTCCGGCAGCGTCGAGGGTACGGTGGTCCAGCACAGGGCGTCGTTGTTGATGTAAGTTCCGTAGCCGCGCAGAAGCGTCTGATGAGTAAGGAACCGGTCTTCGCCCTGGTTCACCGGAATGCCGAACCAGTGGCGGCTGCGAATCTTGGGCTCGATCTCGAGCAACAGCTCACGGCGGATGGCAAACAGGCATCCGCTGATGCAGCCCACGCTGCGCGTCCAGTTCTCGGGAACCTTGTAGACCTTGAAGGCAGCGTAGTAGATGAACGTCTGGATGGCGGTGATCGCGTTTTCGTTGGGATTTCTTACTCCGACCCGGCCACCGACTGAGCCGATTTTCGGTTCGGAAAAGCAAGCCGCCAGCTCCCGGATCGCATCGGGATGAAAGATGCAATCGGAGTCGATGGAGATCATCAGTTCAGCAGTGGAGTGCTGCAGAGCGTTGCAGACAGTGCGGGCCTTGCCGCTGTTCACCGTGTTCCGTCCTACCCGGACTTTTATATTGGAGAAGTCACGCTGCGCCTTGAGCATCCACTCGTAGCTGTCGTCGACTGAACAGTCATCCTGCGCGATTACTTCAAACTTGTCGTTGGGATAATTGCTGTTACTGATGCTTTCGATGGTTTCGTAGACTGTTTTGCCCTCGTTGAAACAAGGCATTAGGACGCTGACCGCGGGCTGGTAGGTGTAGTCCTTCTTGACGGTCGCCCCTGGAACCGACCACTTCAGGATCAGCGCGAAGGTGTATTTGATGACCGAGATCAGCAGGCAGAGGAACAGAATGAGCCAGACTAAAACCGGAGCCACTTGTGTCCTCGCCCGCGACGGCTTGAAGCCGTCAGAGAGATTCTCGAACCTCACTGATTGCAGATGATTATGGCCTGAGGAGCGACAAATTGAAATAGCCGGAAAGGGGCGCGGGGGTTAGAGTTTGGGCACAATCGGCTTTGATGGCAGTATTGCGATCAGTCGGCGGCGATGGGCAGGGTCACTTCATCCTGCTGCGCGTGGCGGGGAGCGCGGTTCGAGGGCAGGCCAGCGTCGCGGATCTTGTACAGCAAGGCCCGATAGCTGATGCTCAGGGCGCGCGCGGCCTGTTTCCGGTTCCAGTGATGATGTTGCAGTACTTTGAGGATGATCTTGCGTTCCAGTTCACGGACTGCTTGCCGGGTGATCTTTTTCAGCGAAATGGGACCGTCGACGGAAATGTCGGAGGTGAAGAAATCCTGGGGCTGGGCCCGCAGGTCGCCGGAGATGGACTCTTCGGTGCCCAGGATCACGTAGCGCTTCATCAGATTTTCCA
>Ga0209624_10003780_pt1 | contig 10591 bp, 10 predicted proteins | sample JacPinW_OM2H0_O1_FD_188565 | JGI IMG/M metagenome (GOLD analysis project Ga0209624, IMG submission 188565) | Forest soil microbial communities from Algoma, Ontario, Canada - Jack Pine, Ontario site 1_JW_OM2H0_O1 (SPAdes) (version 2) | ecosystem: Environmental > Terrestrial > Soil > Boreal... | reverse complement strand
GCATTGACGCGCGGATAAACAACGTAAGGCGTTGACCCTGTCAGAAGATTGTCCTGCCAGATATTAGGCGGAATCACTGTGATCGCCCCGCCCATGTGCACATGCACCGCGTGGGGAGCGTTCCAGTCCACCTGAACACGCGGCCCCCAACCGTTCCAATCGGTTTGATAAGTAGGCTGCGGATTGATCAAGTATTCCTGCCCAACGCCCGCGGGTGGGAACGAATTCAGAAAGCTCGACGTTCGGCGCGCCCTCTCCGAAATCGGCGTATAGAGCTCATATCGCAGCCCATATTCGAGCGTCCATTCCGGATTGATTTTCCACGTGTCCTCGACGTAAGCGTTCACGTCATTCCGGTTGATCGCCGCGGGCCCAATGCGCGCGCCATTCGATGCGTAGGGAGGCGCGACCGCGATCGTGTATCCATACGGATAACCGAGTAACAGACTGCTCATCGTGTCTGGCAGAGACTGTCCCTGCTGCACATCATGCTGTCCACTCGCAGAGGGAATGAATACGGGCGAATAAACTGTTCCACCACCAAAATCGTACTCGCCATTGGGACTTATACCGAAGTATGTCGTGTCGCGGTTAAGGCGTGCTTCCGCACCCCACTTCACCGCGTGCCGCGGACTAGTCCGGACAAAATTCAGTTGTCCCTGGAACAAATTCCCGAACGCTGACATCACCGAACCCGCCGCGCTGTTGTACGCCTCATACAGACCATCGTTGAACTTGAGGGCCGGATCGGTGTGGTTCGGCGTGACAAACGAAGGCGTCGTCCGCGTAAAACTCACCGACGTCGACCAGAGAAAACGCGGGGACACGGTGCGCGTGTAAGTGATCACCCCGTTCCGCTGCCGATCCACGTACTGCACGCCAAAGCTCGGATCGAGCAGCGTTTGATCCGGATTTGTTGTCGGTCCCGTCAGATTGTCGTAATTGAATCGGCCAAACAATTGTCCTTTTGCGCCAGCTTTCTGATCGATGCGGATAGAAAACTGATCCGTATCCGTGTCGACGTTTGAAGGCGCAGCATAGGTTCGTGCACCATACGCGCCGGTTGGGTTGTTGGGGAGTGGATAGCGGGCCAGCACCGCAGCAATTGCCGGATTCACCGGTATCTGCAGCGTATCCGTGCTGCCGTCCGGGTACTTCACGATGTCCTGACCCGCTCGCTCGGCTACGGTTGGCACAGCCAAAACCTGGGTCGTTCCCAGCACCTGCCTGAATCCCTGATACTGCACAAAATAGAACGTGCGGTCTCGGCCGTCATACAGATACGGCAACACGACCGGCCCGCCATTCGTAAATCCAAACTCATTTCTACGGAATGGAGGAATTCTGCCCGGCTCCGCAATCGACGGGTGATCAAAATAATTCCGCGCATCGAGAGCGGAATTCCTTAAGAACTCGAAGAATGACCCGTGAAAACCATTTTTCCCGGATCGTGTCACGATATTGGTAAAGCCCGCCGCGCCGCGCCCGATGTCCGCCGGCATCCAGCCCGAGCTTGACTGTAATTCCTGAATCGCATCCACGTCGAAATTCGTGAACGTGCTCCCGCCCATCTCCGGATCGCTCACATCCGCACCGTCCATCGCGAACACGGCCTCAACGCCGCGCTGCCCGTTGATGGCAAACTGCTGGGTGAAATTCGTCTGCCCGTTCACGTCGGTCATCGTGCCCGCTGCTAACAACAACAAAGCGCTGAAGTCGCGTCCATTCAACGGCAGCTCATTCACTTTTTGGCTCGAGAGTTTCTCCCCACCTGTTTCGCTAGCCGGGTTCGAAGTTGTGCTCGGGTTTCGATCCGAGACTCCTGCTGCTGGAGTTTGCGGATTGGCTCCAATCGATAGCACGTTTTGATCGGATACCGTCAGCACAACTATGCCGCTAATATCCACTCCAGTTGGCGCTGTCGGATCTCGCCCGGGCAGTTGCACGTTCACGGTATGGGGCCCGTGTCGAAGGTCCGCAATCGCAAACCTTCCGTCGGCTCCTGTAACTGCGGCTAGCTTCTTTTTGGCGCCGGGTGTGAATACCGTTACCTTGGCTCCGGCCACAGGTTCACCGGCAGCCGTGCGTACGGCACCGGTCCACGTAGGCGCAGACGGAGAACCCTGTTGTGCTTCAAGCGAGACCGCGACCATCAGTCCCAGCAGCAAACACCTCTCAACCAGTCGCAAGGCCTTATGAAAAGTTCGAGCTTTTACGTGTTCCTTTGAGTAGCGGAATGAATACATGACAAATTTCCTCGAGTGAAGACGGAACGCAATCGAGCGAATGAAGGACTTAACGAAAGATGAAGACTTCCTATTGCGCATTGTCCGAAGATGCCAGGAACAAGCGGAGCGATCGAGCACCCAACCACTTCGATTTACGTACTTGTGACTTCTATGCCTTGAGAGCGGTAGGGATTCAGGACATCTTCGTCTGATGCATCGGTGATCAACCGTGTCAGTCGGGAAGCAGGACCGACCAGGTAAGGCAGAGATGTCCCCATTTTCCCAAGTGAAATCAGGCCAACCACTTCCGTTGAAGCCGCTATCATCGCTTGCTTCACGTACGCTTCTTCTCGGTCGCCGACGGTTATTCCGACCTCCGGGTGCAAGCTGCACATTCCGAGGAAACATAGATCAGCGCGAATGGATTCGACTTGACGAATGGTGTCGATGCCCGCCGTGACCCGCGCTTCTTTAAGAAAATTTCCTCCGAGCATCAGCACGCTCAACTTCGGATGATCGGCCAACGCCAGAGCTAGCGGTGGGCTGTTGGTGACTATCGTCGCCGAACGCTCTCTTGAAAGGTAGGAAGCAATTCTTAGATTAGTTGTACCTCCATCAATCAGCACTACCTGACCGTTGCGAATCATGTCGGCCGCCGCTCGAGCAATTCCAATCTTGCTCTCCAGGTCGATCTGTTGGCGAGACACGAAAGGAACTGCCTCGGCACGGCGGGGCAGGGCGCCGCCGTGTACCCGTTGGATCTTTCCCGAACTCGCCAATTCGCGCAGATCTCGACGAATCGTGTCTTCAGAAACCTTGTATCGACTGCTAAGATCCGCGGCGAGGACTCGTCCCTCACTGCGAAGCAGCTCCAGGATGTACTGGTGGCGCTCCTCCCTTAGGGCGATTTGGCCTGCTTCCGCTTCTGGTTTCATTCTTCCCATTTGCACGAATGCAATTGGTTATGCACGTATATACGTGTATTATCCGATTTATGCATGATACTGCCAAACCTAGCTCGATACAAGGTCTTCCTCAAAAGCGCTCGGTTCGGGCAGTCGTCTTCGATTACGGAAACGTTCTTTGCCTCGAGCAAACGCTGGAGGATATGAAAGGTATGGCGCTCGTGTGCGGCATTCCCCACGAGCAATTCGCGGAACTTTACTGGAAGCTACGGCCACCCTACGACAGGGGCGATATTGATGGACCTGCTTACTGGAAAGCCGTTGTTGGCCAGCAAGAACTGAGTGTGAGCAGAGATCAGATAGCTACGCTAATCAAGCTCGATAGCGAAAGTATCACTCGACCAAATCAAGGCGCTGTGCAATGGGCAAAGCTGTTGCACCATGAAGGCTTCCCCTTAACCCTTCTCTCAAATATGCCTCTCGAACTCAGTCGCCATGTGACTAAGTCCTTTCCGGGCCTCTCTACATTTGAATACCTGATTTATTCCTGCGACTACGGGTCAATAAAGCCGGAGCCAGCAATCTATCGAAATTGTCTCGAACTACTCAAAGCGGCCCCGCAAGACATCTTGTACCTGGATGATCGCGCCGAAAACGTTGAGGCCGCCGCTCGATTAGGAATTAACTCTGTACTGTTTGACACGGTCGAAAAGACCGCATCACGAGTCGAAAGCCGATTCGACATCCCAGTCCCGACTTACGGCCGCTCTCGCCAATCAAGTTCACAGTACAAATCAACAAATCGGCGCCCGGATCGGATGGGATCTGATTGATGCCGCAACGCACCCTCCAACAGGTACGCGTGAGCGTCTCCTTAATCTTTCTGATCCACGGACTGATCATCGCAACCTGGGCTTCGAGGATTCCTGCCTTCCAGGCGCACCTCCATCTTTCTCCCGCCGTTTTGGGCAGGTCGTTGATGATGGCAGCAATCGGTTCCGTTCTCGCCATGCCCGCCGCTGGATGGCTCATTAATAAGTTCGGCAGTCTGAGCATCGTGATTGGGTCGACATTGGGGTTTGGCCTCGCACTGCCCTTGATTGCCGAATCCAATACGGTCCTAACATTGTCGGTCGCTCTTCTTTTCTATGGGGCGATGGCTGGTTCGATGGATGTAGCGATGAATACTCACGCGGTGATGCTCGAGAAGCGGTACCAGCGTCACATCATGTCGTCATTCCACGCCCTCTTCAGCTTGGGTGGAATGGCGGGATCCGCGCTAGGGGGATTGGTGGCTTCACGTGCGGTTCCGCCCGGGACTCACTTTTGGATCAGCGGTATATCACTTTCCGCAATTTCCATCCTCGCATTCGGGTGGCTTCCGCTTCCCTCAGCACCTGAGGACGCCGAGAAAGTGGCATCCGGAGGCACGATTACGTGGTCTGTTCCATTAGGCGCGCTCGCTCTTCTTGCATTTTCGATTATGCTCGTTGAAGGTGCGATCGCCGATTGGAGCGCGATTTATCTTCGTACTTCGGTTCTCACCGGGCCAGGATTGGCCGCTCTTGGATATGCAGTGTTCTCAGGCGCTATGGCTGGAGGTCGACTGACAGGCGACTATCTCACTGGGAAGCTTGGACGCGGCCACCTCGTATGTTACGGGGCTCTGTTGGCCGCGGCAGGGCTTGTCTTCGTCTTGCTGTTCGGCAATGCCGGTTGGGCGTTGGTTGGATTTACGTGCGCTGGAGCAGGTCTGGCCACGATTATTCCCAATACGTTTGCAGCTGCAGGGAACATTGAAGGCAGTGCACCCGGTCCCAGCCTCGCCGTCGTCACGACGGCTGGCTACGTTGGCTTCCTTGCCGGCCCGCCCCTGATCGGGTTTGTCGCGCAGCTTTCGACCATTCGCGCTGCGTTATGGATACTTGTGGTCTTGAGCGGGTTGAGCGCTTTCGCATCGACCTCAATGAAAAAACCTTCGCCTCTCAGAAGAATACCCTGACATTCAGTCTTCCGCTTTCTCGCATGGAGTTCGTCGCTCGCGATTCTCCTGTGCCCTCTCCCAACTCAGTTGACCATTTCCGTTCGTCACACAGTGGTAATTCCAACACAATTAAGTCCAACACAATGAGGAAGAGGATTGTGCGTTCTGATAATCGAACCGCAACGCTGGCAGACTGCCTCCCTTCCTTCTTGCGAAACTTGACTGAGTGTTAACAATCAAATGACATTCTGCCCGAATCTCGCCCTTCCTCGCCCGTGTCTAACTCTACATACGTTGTGAAAATCAAAGGCAACGAACTTTAATCCTGGAGACATAATCATGAAAAGCCGTCTCGTGCGTGTTTCACTCTTTCTTTCCACTGCGCTGATTGCACTACAGCTTTGGGCAGGACAACTCAACCAAAGCGGTAAGCAGATGTTTACTGGGGAAGTCACCGACACATTTTGTGCCGCGAACAAATCGCACGAAGAGATGATGAACGAAAATAAGACCATGGGACGCGATAAACAGACGTGTGCGCGGAGGTGCGTGCAGCTGGCCGCCAAGTATGTATTACTAGACGCGTCGAAAGGAACGATTTACCAGCTCGACGACCAAGGAAAGGCTGCAGCGTTCGCAGGTATGGAGGTGCGTGTCGTCGGTTCACTGGAAAACAACCAGCTCAAGATTGCAACCATCGATTCTGGTTCGTCACCCGTAGCCTCGGGCCAGTAAACCTGATTCTCTACGCTGCGGGTAGTCCCCTATCAACCTGTGTTCCATGGTTGATTTAGGCACTACCTCGCGCAAGTAGCTTATTGAGATCGCAAAAAAGCGCGGAGGGAAAATGCGCAATTTCATTCTTGGAATCACTGTTACGCTGTTGGTAATCGGTCTGTTTGTGTTGGCGGAGGCAACTCTGGGCCTCGTGCCAACCAATGCGGATGCGACTCCACCTCAACTCGAACGTCGTGTTACCATGAGCGCGTTGGACGCTTCCATGGAGCGGCACGCACCGCGAGTAAGCAGCCCAATTCCACCGACAGATGAGAACCTAATCGACGGCATGAAGGTCTACACCATGAATTGTTCCATGTGTCACGGGACGCTCGACAACCGGCCTAGCCCGCTGGAGAAGTCGTTCTACCCACCCGCGCCACAGCTGGTCCTTGATCCGCTAACTGACCCTGAATGGCATATCTATTATGCGGTCCGCAGTGGGGTTCGTTACACCGGCATGCCAGCCTGGAATAAAACTCTGAGCGACCAGGACACATGGAAAGTCACGGCATTTCTTGCCCGAATACGAACGTTGTCCCCGGGTGTGGGGGACTACTGGAAACAATCGTTCGGGGTTAGTCCCCCAGTTGCCGGTTCGGAGAAGGATGTGGACAAGCGGTGACCGCAGGCCGATATCGAGCTTCTGGATAGGCGCGGCTGCGCGCTTCGATGTCTAGACGCATGTCGACTTGCCGTTCTATCCCGTCGGCATCTGAGGATCTTTCGGGCGAGTTGGGGGCACCGCGCCACATCGGTCTGCGAGCGGAGACCGAGCGACTTTAAGCACTAAACACAGCGCACCCGATTGGCGGTGAGCGACTGCACCAGTGGTTTCCACACACTGAAGGGCGACGATTCGCTTAGAGTGGGGCGTCTGCGGCAATGATCAGAACGCCCAAGCCGGACTCCTCACGTTTGAGCATCAGGACTGCCGGGAAATTTTAGCCGAATGGCTGCTTCCAGATGTCATGCGGCCTCTTTCTTCGCCCAGTTATGATCCTGTTTTGTTTGCGTGAGAAGCGACTTGAGCCGGTTGTTAATCTTCGAAAGTTCCCAGAAAATCGAAAGAAGCAGAACTGCCATCACGAACAGCAAGAACTGGATCATCATTTTTTTGGCCTTCAGGGGCAAGGAATTGGAAACGTGCGGGCATTCTACTCCCCATGGGGGTGGTTCGGACTAATGTTTCGACCCATCAATTCTTGGCTTCTCCTGAAACCTAACCAAATATGGCATGGCGGCTTAACAGCTTGCGCGCAGACGAGGGTCTTTTGACCGTGCGTAACCCTGGGACGCACGTTTGCTGCTCAAAACCCGCCATGCCAGTCACTAGCGGATTTCTAGGCCTTGGTTGCCACTGACCGATACCGTAGAACGAGCCGCTACTCGATGTTCTTACATGCTTGCTTCCGTCATTACAGGCTCGTCTTTACAACCCGCAAGTTGCAAGCAGGCCTAAGGCTCTCCTGTACCGCGCTTTGCGAGTTTGGTATAGATCGTGCTTGGGAGGTAGAAGCGCTGCTCCGGAAACGACGCAAAGGGCAAGTATTCATCTTCTTGTCCGGCGACAAATTGGAGGAGTGCGATGTCCAGAAGACCGCTAGTTCTATGTGTCGATGATCAACGGAATGGACTTGAGGGTCGCAAGATGCTGTTGGAGGAAGCTGGGTTAAAGGTTCTGATCGCCACCGGCGGAGCAGAAGCTTTGCAACTATTTGCCTGTAATCCCGTTGATTTAGTGCTACTCGATTACCACATGCCAGGAATGAGCGGGGATGTCGTCGCAGAGCACATGAAGGCTAACCAACCTGATATTCCAATCGCTCTGTTGTCCGCGGATGAGGGACTACCAGACATGGCTCTGACTTGGGTCGATGCATTCGTGTCCAAGAACGAGTCGCCCGCGAACCTGCTACAGATCGTCAAGCGTTTGCTCGAACTGCGTTATTTATTCGCGCCCATTGATGGACTAACTGGCGGGCGAAGAAGACGCGCCGCATAAGAAAGAAGAACACGATTCAAAACCGGTTCCCCAACAAACGCAATCGAGGAGCCCTCGCTATTTTGCAATTCCACCGTTCCTCGCCGATCCGTGATGTGCTGTTTTCTGCACAAGTTTCGGCGGCAGCGTGATCGCTACTCCGCGACTGAGTTAGCGAGTTGATTGCAGATTTCGTGAACGATTTCTTGCCTGATCTCGTATTCGAGGAGCTGGGTGTCATTTGCTGTGCCGGAGGTTCGTGATTCTAGGACCTCAGCTTGCTTTTTAAGTAGCTGATCAAGCTCAGCTCGTAGTTCGTTCATGCGATTGTTTTCCATGGGTGCCTTTCTTATGGCGAAGCGGCACCTCAGTCCAACTAGCTTGGCAAGAATCAGCCTTCCGTACCATACCGTACACACCGTACGAACTTTTCGCGACTAGCGCTTGCGGCGGCAACAGATCCGGTCGCTGCGTAGGGCCGTTTCCGTTACACGCCGCCTAGCAACCTGAGCTCACTGCACCACGACCTTGCCAGTCATCTTCGGGTGAATCGTGCAGTAGTACGGATACGTACCCGCCTTGGTAAAGGTGTAGGAGAATTTTTCATCCGTATCGAGCACCTTGGATTTGAAAACACCGTCTGTACTAACCGAGGTGTGGGGAATGTCATCTTTGTTTGTCCATGTAACCGTCGCTCCGACGGGCACGGTGATCGTCGGCGGACCAAAAACGAAGTTATCGATGTTCACAGCCGCGTTTGCCGCCGAGGGTTGATCATTCGCCGTAACGCTCGGTAATCCCGCAACGAGCAGTACGATCGCAATGATTACCGAAGCTGTAAAGCTTGCAAACCAAATACTGTTCCCTTTCATTTTTTGTTTCCTTTGTAATTTGATTTTCTTCCATGATTTCCATTTGTTGAGGGCCCCGCCCTCCGGCGATCCATGCAAGGGTTGAGTTAGCTGCCTCCAGTGCCGCCATTCCCGGAAGGCGAAGAGCCCGAGTCCCCCAGTGGCGAATCGACGACGGCAAGGCTGCGACCGCTCACCAGGTAGTTCACATCGGTGATTCCCAACACCCGCTGCAACTGATCAGCTGGGACCTTCATCGGTCCGGCTGAAGGAGCTGTTCCCGGCGCTGGTTGAGGAAAAGCGGTCGACATCGCCGTGTGGAACGAAACCTTCCCTTCGACTTTTTGCATGATCTGGTGGATGTGGCCGTTCAACACCGTTACGGAACCGAAGCGCTTGACGTAAGACAAGGCTTGCTCGCTGTCATCGGTTCCCCATCCCCAATCTGGATAGATGGTCCACAGTGGAATGTGAGCAAAGAGCACAATTGGAGTGCTGGCCGAACGGCCTTTGAGATCGGCCTCTAGCCATTCCAGCTGTTCGTGACCGAGCGACCCCATGCCTCCCGCTTTCAAATTGGCCACATTCACGAGACCAACGAAGTGCACACCCTTGTGATCGAAACTGGACCAGCCTGATCCTTTTGTACCCTTCCCGTAGCGCTGAAGGTATTGCTCGCCGTTGTCGGTCAACATGTCATGCTCACCCGGTACAAAATAGATTTGCTTCGCGGAGGCTCCTTTTAATACCTGATCCAGCGTGTCGAACTCACTCGGCTTGGAGAGCTGGCTCAGATCACCGGTGTGAATGATGAAGTCCGGCTTGTGAGGCATCGCGTTGATCTTGTTAATCGCAGTCTGCAGAGTGGCAGTGACGTCGGGGTTCGCCGGCTTGTTAAAGCCAATGTGGCTGTCGCTAATCTGCACAAAAGTGAAATCGCCGCCACTGTCACCTTTTCGATGCGCGGTCTTGGCGAATGCTCGAGACGATGGAATGCCAGCGCTCATTGTCCAGACTAGGCCTGTACCCGCCCAAGCCATACACTTCAGAAATCCCCGACGATCCACGCCGTCGTTGTTGAGGTCTTGCAATTTCTGATCGATAAGATCTTTGTTTTTGTCCGTCATCTGGCCTCCGTTGTTTTTGCAGCGTTCACAGTTGATAACTGGACGGAGTCGGTTTTATTCCACATGAAAACGAAGGGGTGCTCAAAAACTCCCACGATTGTCTGAACGGCATTGCCGCCCTGTGTCTCCGGCTCGAACCGAATGTCTGTCAGTGTTGATAACTAACCAAGCATTTATTCCAGGCATCTTCGGGATGAGCCGTTAGTTGTCAGCAAGTTCTCCGCGGATTATCTGCTAGTAGTAAAAGCTATGTAGGCTCTCAGGAAGCGCTCTTCGATCGTTCATGCTGTATTTTCGGGCTGGCTTGAGGCGGTGAAGGGTGTAAGTGTTTATACGTTGTGAGCCTTGTACGACGCGAGAGGGCTACGCGCAAAACCGCTAGGAATATTAGCTTTAGAGTTTCTGCTGCTAGAAGGACCCTAGATAACATTTTCGTTTGCCGATTTACAGTGTGTACACGTGTTGGAATGTGGAGCAAGTTAGCGGAACGGAGAAGTCACTCTTCATCACGTTGCCAAACCACCAAGCGAGCGCGAGCCACGAGGGCATCACTGTCAGTAGCGCATTTCTGATTCCGAGCGCCAAAGCACTGGCGTTGGAACACGCCATTTCACGATCCCGATCTCCGAAGGCCCGCCTCCGCGAAAGGAATTCCAAGAACTCGACCTCGCCCGCGCGTATCGGGGATGTCTACGACGTGACTTCCCTGTTTACCGGCATAGATGACTCTTTCCT
>Ga0209624_10003778_pt1 | contig 10595 bp, 9 predicted proteins | sample JacPinW_OM2H0_O1_FD_188565 | JGI IMG/M metagenome (GOLD analysis project Ga0209624, IMG submission 188565) | Forest soil microbial communities from Algoma, Ontario, Canada - Jack Pine, Ontario site 1_JW_OM2H0_O1 (SPAdes) (version 2) | ecosystem: Environmental > Terrestrial > Soil > Boreal... | reverse complement strand
GTACTCGTAGTCCGCGCGCACAAAGCCCGCGACCGAATCGGTGATGCGCCAGCCGTAGTTGGCCAGTAGCGTGGCCGTGTACTTCGGCGTGTACAGCACGTCCTGACCGATCTTGGCCGGCGAGACATCGCTCTGACTGGTGATATAGGCGTGCTCGGCGCCCAGATTCGCGCCGAGCGTGAGACCGGAGAGCACGGGCGGCTTGTAGCGGATCTCGAGTTCACCGCCGATAGCCGTCGCATCGCCGACATTGACGTTCAGGGCGCCGCCACAGATCGGAATGGTGATGGTCTGCTGAATTTTCTTCCAGTCGATGTAGTAGACATCGGCATTGACCGAGAGTGTCTTCTCGAATACCAGCGATTTGCTGCCGAACTCATAGCTCCAGAGCTGATCGGGATCGTAGCTCTTCGGCGCATTCGCGTAGCCGAGTTGCTCCAGACCGGCGACGCAGGCCAGGTTGGTATTCGGAGTGGTTGCACCTCCGAGCCTAAAGCCCTTGCCGGCCGAAGCGTATACGCTCGACTGCTCGGTCAGGTCATAGGTGAGCGTGAACTTGGGTGTCGAGGTGGAGAATGATGCGGATTGGCTATACAGGGGAGCGCCGTAAGCACCGGCGTTGCCGTATTCAAAGAAGCCACTGCCAAACTCCGTGAACTGTTCGGTCGCGTGCACGTAACGATCGCCGACGCCGAGATGCAGCGTCGGCGTCAGGTCGACATCGACCTGTCCGAAGCCCGCATACTGCTTGACGTAATTGTGGTCATAGACCTCCCAGATCAGGTCGTTGGCCCAGAAATTGGGATTGTAGGGCGGGGCGTTGATGGTCGGATTGAGCACCGGATCGTCATTGATCGGGTAGCCGTAGATGTCCTGGAACGCGGCGCTGAAGCCCGGCGCGGGCTCGTAATCCAGATGCGTCCACTCCTGGTTCGAGAAGAACAGACCCGCGACCCACTTGATCCGCTTTTGATCCGCGGGGGAGGACAGGCGGATTTCCTGTGTGAAGGTGTTGAAATGATCGGTGAAGGTGACCGGCGACGGGATATTACCAAGTATATTGTTGTTAGCCGCCGTGTGCGTCGAGTACGGCGGCACTCCTGCTGAATCGAGGTAGTACTGTACGACTGCGGTCGTGTTGTAGTACGTGCCGTCCGCATCGCGCAGCACCTGGCGGTTGACGAAGCCGGTGACGCTGGTCAGATCGGCAAAGCCGAAGCCCGCTTTGACGGTCAGGCTCGGTATGAGCAATTGATCGCGGTCGTAGCCGGGCACCTGGTTGAATTCCTTGTACAGGCCGAGCGCGGGCATGAAAGTCGAGCTGTCGTCGGCGACCACGCGTTGATAAAGTACGGCCGGATTTACCGTGACGTTTGCCGCGGGGGTCCATAGCCCCCTGACATTGATCGCGACGTTGTTATCCGAGTTCACGCCGCGTTCGAGCAGCGCGCCGGCGCTGTCCGTGCCGGTGGCCAGAGAGCCCTCGAGCTGATAGTGATCGATGTAGCCGCTGTTGCGGCCATATTCCGCCGACACCCGCAGGGCGAAGACATCGGCGATGACGGGGATATTCAGGACTCCGCGATCGTCGAAATTGACCCCACCGTGCTCGGTGCCTGAGATTTCCTGCCGGAAGGAGCCGCTGTAAGCGTGCGAGTCCGGCGTATTGGTGATGTATCGGATCGTGCCGCCTTCGGAGCTGGCGCCATAGAGCGTACCCTGCGGTCCGCGCAGCACTTCGATCCGGTCGATATCGATCAGCCGTGGTTCGGCGTCGCCTTCATAGCCGGTGATGGTGATGATTGGAACTTCGTCGATGTAAGTGCCGACGGTCGGATTGCCGACGGTCGAGCTGACGCCTCGAATGGTGATGTTGTCCTGGCCAGGCCCGTTCGGTCCGTTGTTGTGGGCGGCGAAGGAGACACCGGGCACGATGCGCGCGATGTCCTCGTAGTCGTCGATGTGAAGATCGACGATTTCCTGCCCGTCCACGACGCCGATGCTGACCGGCACCTCTTTCACGTCCTCGGCACGCTTGTTGGCCGTGACGACCACCTCCTGCAACGAACTCTCATCGGTGGCGGCCGTTCCGCTCGTCTGGGCGTGGGCTGCCGGGCTGGCGAGCCCCAGAGTGATCAGCAGGGCCGCCAGCGCGGGCAGCGCACCCTGGTGTATGACGAGGGATGAATGCATAGGACGTACCTCTCCCCATCGCGGCTGTGTAAGAATTTAAGCCCCGGCTGTGCTCAAGCACCTTCTGTGCCACTCCGCCCGGCGCAGCGGGCTTAAGCAGGACGCCGCCGCGAAACGCTTGCAGGACTTGGGTCTAAATGCTCGGATTCGCGGGCAACGCCTCGGTGCAACGAGGCGGCGGTGCCGCGCCAGGCTCGTGCCGCGCGCCGGGCCGGCTCCCGGTAGCGCCGGTGCCCCGCGAGACCGGCGCAGTCGATGTTGCGCTGCGTGTGCCATGGCGTGGTGCGCCCAGGCGATGCCGTGCACAGTTAACGTACAATATCGGTTGCCATTGTTGACAGTCATGGCCGGCATTTTTTCGCGATTCGCTCGGATAGAGAGGGAAGAATGCGCGCCGCATCGACTTTTGGCGAGCGAATGATTGCCCGAGATTGCCAACAATGTCCAGGCATATTGTGAACAATCCGCTGGGCTGACGGCCTGGCGGCCCGGTTTATCGGGCGCCGGCAGATGAGTTGCGCGCCGCCGACCAGTATCATGCTGTCGTGGGCAGCGGCCGAAATGTTGCAGCTACGGGCGAGGCGAGAGCGACGATGAGAAAATTGCGGCCTAACGGTCGAGGTGGCGACGCCGAGATGCTCGGCGGCGCTGCCTCGCCTGAATCGCATATCTACCGCCGGATTCACGCGGCAATTGCCGGGCACCGGCTGCTGCCGGGCGCGCGCCTCATAGAGGACCAGCTCGGCGAGGTGTTCGGAGTCAGCCGCACGCGGATTCGCTCGGTGCTGCATTCGCTGGCGCGCGAAAAGGTGGTCACGCTGCAGCGCAATCGCGGCGCAGTCGTTGCCTACCCGACGGTGCGGGAGGCGAAAGAGGTGTTCGCCGCCCGCCGGCTGATCGAGGTCGCCCTGGCGCGCGAGGTGGTCCGCGCTGCCGATGACAAGGACGTGAAGCGCCTGAAGGCCCACATCAAGAAGGAACAACGGGGCGAGCGCAGCCACGATCGTGCCCTTGAACTCAAGGCGTCGCACGAGTTTCATACGCTACTGGCGGAGATCGTCGGCAATCGGGTGATCGTCGAGTTCCTGCGCGAGCTCATGGCGCGCTCGTCGCTGATCACCGCGATCTACGAGCGGCCGGACGTCAGCAGCTGCTCACATCTTGCCCATGCGCACCTGATCCAGTACATCGAGCGGCGTGACGCCACCGGGCTGGCGGCGGCCATGTTGCAGCATCTGGATGAGATCGAGAACGATCTGGTACTGTTCGAGCGCGAGGATTCCGTTACCGATCTGAAAACCGTGTTTGCCGACTCCTGAGCGCCGTGGCTCAGGGCGTGGCGGTGAGGGGTTCGACCGCGCCGAGCGAGCGCGCACTGGCGGCCACTGCCGGCGCCTCGGCGAGCGCATCGAAACGCAAGCTGACCGCCAGATAAGCCGCCGCCGCCACCAGCACGCTGACGATCCAGCCGAAATCGATGCCACCAAGCCGCGCGGCCAGCGGTCCGATGTACACGCCGGGCACGACGAAGAACGGTACGCTGGCCGCAAAGCCCACGGCGTAGGCGAATAGACCGCGCACTCCCCAGGCGCCGTAAATGCCATCCGGGCGGAATAGATCGACGATCGAATAGCGCCCTTTGCGCAGCAGGAAATAGTCGATCAGATTCACCGCCGTCCAGGGCATCAGAAAGTACAGCATGATCACGAGCATGCCATTGACGTATGCCACCACGTTGTTGCCGAACGAGAGGGCTACGGCGATCCAAACGACGGTCACCGCCGCGATGACCACCACACGCAGGGTGCGCGTCGGACGCACCGGCCGCACCGAGTCGACAGTAGTTAGAAACGTCAGCATCGAGCTGTAGGCGTTCATGCCGATCGTCGCGACCAGCGCCGTGATCGAAACGGCCGCGAGCACCGATCCCAGACCGGGCTCGAGCAGGTCCCCGGCCTGCTTGAGCGTCATCAGCGCATCATCGCTGCCCAGTCGCGTGGCGAGCCAGGCGCCGACCGCAATGAGCCAGATGGCCGACAGCGCTGCACCGGCGAACACGTGCAGGATAATCTGGGCCCGGGGCGTGCGGCTCGGCAGGTAGCGGGAATAGTCCGACACATAGGGTGCGGAGGTGATATTGAAGCTTGCCGCCGAGGCCAACTGCGTCACGAATGCGGGCCATCCGAAGCCTCCGGCCAGGTGCGTGGCGCCTCCCGCGTGGCCGCTCACGATCCCCACAGTCAGGAGTGCATACAGCGGCAAGCTGATCCAGAACAGGAGTTTGAACACCCGGTGCAACCAATCGTAGCCCCAGATGGCGAGCACTGCCGCCAGCACGGAAATGCCGATGGCGGCGAGCGTGTGGTTCACAGCCCAGATGGTGTGCAGCCCCTGCGAAACCAGAACGGTCGAGACCACGTTGTAGCCGACCAGACTCAGCAGGGTTCCGAGCAGCGGCACGATCACGCCGCGATAGCCAAATTGCGCTCGCGACTGGATCATCTGCGGCAGACCGAGCTCGGCGCCCTGCGAGGCGTGAAACGCCTGGAAGACCGTGCCGATCAGGATCCCTAGAGTCCCCGCCAGAGCCGTGTAGCCCAACGACAGACCCAGACTCGGACCAACAAAACCGATGGCGATGGCAAAGAAATGGAAATTGGTCAGAAACCAGAATGGACCTTGATCGCCGACGCGTCCATGACGCTCCCGCTCCGGCACATAATCGATCGAGTGCCGCTCGATGCCCTGAATGGCCTCGCTCATGCGCTAGCAAACCCTCATGTAGATCCGGCTGCCTGTCCTGATGGCTTAGTATTGCAGATTGATGGCATCTTCAACTATCGGAGGAGGCAGGATCGTTGGTGACTCTGGTGATTCCGGAACGCGAGTTCGGCGGTTACATCTTCGATTGCGATGGAACCCTGGCCGATACGATGCCGCTGCACTACCGTGCCTGGAAGCGACTGGTCGAGGAGCTTGGCGGGTCCTTCTCGGAAGAGCTGTTCTACCAGTGGGGCGGAAAGCCCACGGAGCAGATCCTGGAGCTGCTACGGGATGAGTACGGCTTGAACGTCGGTGACACGGTCAGCGCCGCCAAGCGGAAGGAGGAGTACTTCCTTCAGACGATGCATCAGGTCGGGCCGATTGAACCGGTGCTTCAAGTCGCGCGCCGGTGGCACACGATCAAGCCGCTGGCCGTGGCTTCGGGCGGCTTTCGCAGGAACGTGGAGATGACGCTGGAGGCGATAGGAATTCGAGCGCTGTTTGATGTGGTGGTGTGCGTGGAGGATTACGCGCGCGGCAAGCCATTCCCGGATGCATTTTTGGAGGCGGCGCGCCGGATGAATGTGGCTCCGAAGGACTGTCTGGTATTCGAAGACAGTCCCCTGGGCTTGCAGGCCGCCAAAGCGGCGGGGATGCAGTGCGTATTCGTGCCGCGTAGCGGGAGCTAAATTGGCGGCGACTTCGGCCGCGCTAGTGTTCCGCCTCGCGCGGCTCGTAAGAGAATTTCTGGCCGGCGACGGCGACGGAATACATCAGTCCGCCCTTCGCAACGGTAAACACCGCCATACCTTTTTCGTAGACGCCTTTGGTGGTCGCATCCTGTTGCTCGGCGCTGGCTCCGGCGCTTGCCCCATTGGTCGCGGCGCTCGCGTTGGCGCCCGCGGTGACGGCTATCACACTCGCGTCGGCGCCGAACTCAAAGCTGCCGGACTCGAATTCGTCCAGAGCGCGTTTATCCTCGAAGAAAATGATCTCGCTGTACGCCTTGCCACCGGCCTGAAAGCCGACACTCAATTGGCCCATTTTCGCATCACCGACATAGTGGCCGTGCAGATACACGCGTCCCTTGCCGAACGCGCCGCCAATGCCCAACGCCCCTGAACCCACCGCCGGAAACACGGCATACGCATAGCTTTTTGAAAAGAATGAAGCGCTGGCGCCTGCATGTTTGAAGATCTCGATGGTCTCGCTGTAGGTAGCCGCATGGGCCGCGCCGAACGGCAAACACAGAAGCAGCGTCGTAAGCGCCGAAGTACGAGTCAAGGCTGTCATATGGATCCACTCCTTACTTTATCGCCCATGTTCCACTGCAGGATCCTTGCTATCCGACAGTAATGCGTCCAATCCTATGTCTTGTCAGCATCGTAGCGCTACGCATCGATCATGGCGACTGGATCGCGGTGCGCATTGCGGCCGGCGCCCCGAGGTCGGACCCTTCGATCCTGCGCACGATGCGTCCACTGGTATCGACGATCAGCGCCGTCGGTACCTGGTTGACGGCGAAGGAGCGGAATAGGGCACCGGACTCGTCCAGTGCGAGGGGTATGCCGACGACGTACTTGGTCCGATACTGGCGCAGGTCGTCCGGCGTCGCCCAAAGACCCGATGCGATACCGAGCCAACGAGTGCCAGGGGCATTGGCCAATGCAGCGACCTGTTCGCGCATGCGGCGACAGCTCGCCGAAATCCCCGGCCGGGTGGTCGCCAGATACGATTCGCACCAGGGCGACAGGAACACCAGAACGGTACGGCCTGTGGCGCCGGGATCGCGAAAGGGAAACGGAGCCCCGTCTATCGTCTGCGGTGATTGCTTCGGGAGACGGTCACCTACCCGGTAGTGAACGATCGCCGCGGGAACGTTCGGTCCGCCGCCGGGCCCTGAAACGAGGCCGACGGGCGCCGCACGTGCCGCGTCCAGCGCCGCGTCGAGGCGTGCATCGGCGAGGTGCCCTACGTACAGAATGCGCCCATCCCGTCCGATGACGATGTGCTGCGGTGTGACGCGAAGATTAAATGCAGCGCCGGCCTGGCCGTCGTCAAGCACGATCGGCATCGTGATGCCAAGCTTCTGCCGGTAGGCTCGAACGTCATCCACTGTGTCGTTGAATCCGGAATTGATCGCGATTACGGCCAGATCAGGCCCTGCAGTCTCGTAGACATGCTCGAAGTGCGGCATCTGTTCCCGGCACGGTACGCACCACGTGGCCCAGAATTTCAAATACACGGCCTGTCGGCCGTACAGTTGGCCCAAATCGATCGTCTGACCGTCGATGGTCCTGAGAACGAATTGCGGAGCCCTGGCGCCAATGAGCGGTCGGCCGGCACCCTCCGCCAGCTGCTGCCCGCTGGTATCGGCGTGCACGTTCGGGCTCGCCGAGACAAGCCAAATGAACGAGGCCAGGCCCAGCATACGGCGGAATTTCATGGCTGGCCTTTCGACGTGACCGGAGTGGAGATCGGTGCCGCTTTGTCTTTGACGATGAACACCAGAATTCGGGCGGGCTTGCTCTTGCTCGCATTGGCCGACACGGTATGAATATCGTCGGGGCCTTCATAGAAGATCTCGCCCGGACCAAGCGTGACCGGCTCCGAGCCCTGGATCTGCATTCTGACCGCACCCTCCAGCACGTACACGAACACCTGCGCGTTGTGCCGGTGCGGCATCGATGCGCCCCCGGCGACGTACTCCACCGTGAGCATCCGAAGCTCTTTGCCGTCCACTCCGGCCAAATCGCGCGCCAACAGCTCGCGAACGACCGCAACGGGCGCCGGCGCTCCCCCCTCGGCGCAGGCCATCAGCGGCCAAAGCCACGCAATCGTGGCTATGGTGGGCCCAAGCAGTCTTCCCCGGGTGGATCGATTTCTCAGATGCCGGTTGTCTCGCGTCATAGTCCAATGCCCTGTACCGGTGCCAGCTACAAAGAAGAAGATATAAGAATGCGCTGTATCATGGATCTTTCACAAGAGCCACCTTTGCGGGTATTAATGAGTCCCTGTGCTGAACCGGCGTGCCGGCCAATTCATTTTCTGAGCCTGATCTCCAACCCGGTGAGGCTCTCGGTTATTTCGGTATTCGCCGGCCCGAATCCCGCCTGCGCGACCATCTGTTCCAGCTCGTCCCTGGTATGGGCGCGTTTCAGCAAGAAGCGCAGTATCCACCGCGTCAGTACCGCGTTGATACGACTGAGTTCCATCTGCGCAACGGCCTGGCGGATCGAGCCAACGGTCGCGTCTTTGCGCAGATCGATGATCAGGGCTGCGCCGCCTGGTTTGAGCACCCGGCGCATCTCGTGCAAGGCCTGCTGTGGCTGCGCGAAATTCTTGAACGCGGCGCGGCAGAGGATAAAGTCGAAATTGTCGGTCTCGAATGGCATGGCGGCGGCATTGCCAAGCCGGAAGTCCACATTCACCGCTTCGTCACGCGCCTTGGCGCGCGCCATGGCGACGAAGCTCCGGCTGATGTCCAGCCCCGTCACACGATAGGGACCAAGCTTGGCCAGTTCGATGGCGAAATAGCCGGGCCCCGGCGCCAGATCGAGCACGTGGGCTCGCTGCTCCAGCCGAGATGCGATCGTGCGTGCGAGGACCCTATACTCTTCCAGCGACTTGCGCGCGATGCCGGCATACCAGGTGGCGACAAAGCCCTCCATGCCGATGCCGCGATAGGCCTTGATATTAGTGCTGCCCATAGCCATAAAGCTCATTTCATAAGATACTTATAAACTATGCTAAAAAAGAAACCCGCGTCAAGTGCCGACGCCGCCGCGCTGTTCGAATCGCTCGGTCTGGAGGTGCGCCGCTTCATTGCTGGCGCGATCCTGTTCAACTACAAGATCGCAGAGCAGCTGGATATGAATGCCAGCGACCTCCAGTGCCTGCACATGTTGTTGCTGAACGGCTCCGCCATGAAGCCGGGGGAGCTGGGCCGCAGCTGCGGCCTGAGCAGCGGCGGGGTCACCGTAGTTCTGGACCGGTTGGAGAAAGCCGGCTATATCCGTCGCGATGCCAATCCGGACGATCGGCGCAGCGTTATCGTGCGCCCCGAGCCCGGCCCTGTGCGCAAGCTGGAGGCCATCTACCGCTCAAAGGGGGAGGGATTGGCGCGGCTAATGGCTCGCTACCAGGCACGCGAGTTGCAATTGATCCTGGATTTCTTCAGGACGGCCAATGCGAACATCGATGCCTGAAAACCCGGCTTTGCAGCCGCCGCTTCCTGGAACTTCGCGCTCACGACGAATGGAAGCGACTGATTGAAGTCCACGCAGCGCCCGACACGCCGCCCACTCGACGCGCGGGCGGTTCTTATGGTTCTCGCGTTGTGCGTTATATGGGGGGCGCAGCAGGTCGCGATGAAGGCTGTCGCCGCCGACGTCGCGCCTACCATGCAACTTGCGATTCGGTTCTCCGGGGCGGCAATCTTCTTCGGTGTATGGGTGTTCATCCGCGAGGGTGGTGCGGCCCTTGCTGACGGCACTCTGCGCAGCGGCGTACTGCTGGGAAGCCTGTTCTCGCTTGAGTTCATTTTTGTTGGGCAGGCACTCGCCCACACCACCGCCGCCCATACGATCGTGTTCCTGTACGCGGCGCCGATTTTCACCGCTCTGGGGCTTCAGTTCCTGCCCGAGGAGCGACTCCACCGAGTGCAATGGGCGGGAATCAGCGTTGCATTTCTAGGCATCGTCGTTGCATTCCTCGGCCGGTCCGGCCGTTCGACCGGCGAGATGGTTGGTGGTGATCTGCTGGCATTACTCGGTGGCGTGAGCTGGGGCCTGTCTAACGTTGTTCTACGACGGGGCCGGATCGGCGGTTCCACGACGGAAAAGACGGTCTTCTATCAGGTAGGCATGGCCGCCGTTCTACTGCTGGCATTCGCCGCAAGGACCCATCAGACGAGAGTTGTGCTGTCCCCTGCAGTAATATTGGCACTACTGTTCCAAACCGTGGTCATAGCGATTGCGAGCTACATCGCGTGGTTCTGGCTATTACGCCACTACCTGACGTCACGACTGATGCTGTTGTCATTCCTGACTCCGATTTTCGGGGTCGCGCTGGGCGCACTGCTGCTTGGCGATCCGATAGATCTGCGCTTTGGTTTCGGCGCGCTGCTCGTGCTGGCCGGCATCCTGGTCGTCAACGCCCGACAGATTCTGCGACGCTCGTCCGAGCCTAGTGTTCCTTCCTGACCCGCATATTGACGTCTGCCGTTGGAGCCGCACGCGGCCTGACTATCCGTCAGAGGTGAGCGATGCAAGTGATGCAACCGCGCGTCAGTTCACACATCGAAAGCTCGAAGCGCGACCGGGATCCCCAGCTCCGAGATATTTCGCCCAGGCCGGGTACTCGCACAGCGGCCGGCTGCGCCCGGAAGACCTCGCAGACGTGTCGGTGATAATTTGCGACGAGGGTTCCACGCCCTGGTCGACCCAGGCGTCCAAAGCCGATATAGAGTCCCACGAGACCAGAAACGATCCATCGCCGTGCCCGAATCCCGGAGCTACGTAGAATCTGGCAAAGCTACGCAATGCGGCTGTTCCATACCGCTGCTCCAGCGACTTGTAATAAGCGATAGTGTTGCTTGGAGGAATGGCCATATCGACTGTACCATGCATCAGAAGTAG
>Ga0209624_10003777_pt1 | contig 10595 bp, 6 predicted proteins | sample JacPinW_OM2H0_O1_FD_188565 | JGI IMG/M metagenome (GOLD analysis project Ga0209624, IMG submission 188565) | Forest soil microbial communities from Algoma, Ontario, Canada - Jack Pine, Ontario site 1_JW_OM2H0_O1 (SPAdes) (version 2) | ecosystem: Environmental > Terrestrial > Soil > Boreal... | reverse complement strand
GACACCGACCTTGTCCTGCTTGCCCTTGGGCGTCACTGCCGTGAGCTTCTGGCTCGATCCCGCGATCGGCGTGAGCTTGCCGGACGAGGAGAACTTCCAGCCGTAGATATTGGCGCTCGTCTCGTTGACGACGTACAGAAGATTGCCGCTGCTGGTCACGCTGATCGGCAGCTTCCCGTGCGAGGAGACGTGGGAGACGAGCTTCGGGCCCGACGCCGTGATCTGGAACGAGCTGACGCTGTTGTCTCCGCCGTTCACCACGAACAGCAGCTTGCCGTTGGGCGTAAGGTCAATTGACCCCGAGCCGTCGGCGATTGGGAAGCCAAACGGCGGCGTGCTCGCGATCCCCTTCCCGCCGGTCGCCACGACCTTGCGTTGGGTGAGCGTGCCGTTCGCCGCCCGGGTGAACACGACCAACGAGTTGCCCGCCGGGTTGTTCGTGGCCGTGTACACGGCGTCGTAGTTGACCTTCGCCGAGCCGGGCTTCTGTGCGGCGCTCGCGAGCGCCGGAGTGGTCAAGGCCGCCGCGGCCGCCACGATCCCCAGCAGCCGCCAGGGCCTGCCATCACGTCCCATAACTTGCCCTCCGTGTTGTGCGTGTGGCGCCCGGCCAGCGCCGATTGTCGGCGCGAGCTACAGCACAGGACGTGCTTGTGAACAAGGCGTGACCGAAAACTTGCCTGATTACCCGGGCGGGAATATCGCCGCCTGGTATACGATCGCCCCGCGCAATCCCTGGGGACGTGGGCTCGCGCGACGCCGTCCAAAACCTCACGAATTAGGCGACCCTGTACTCCTGTTCCCAATCGATGGAGGGTCTTCAATGGCCGATCCAACTTCTGCCCGGCGGCTGGACCCCGGCGCCGTCGTCGCACCGCACCAACTGGTAGCGATCTCAGGCGAGTCGGTGAGCGTCCCCGACCCGGGGCAGCTGGTCCATCTTGAGCTGCGCCGGTTTGCCGGGTGTCCCATCTGCAACCTCCATCTGCGGTCGGTGGTGCAGCGCAAGGACGAGCTGGCCGCGGCGGGCATCGAGGAAGTGGTGGTGTTTCATTCGACCGACGAGGAGCTGCGCAAGTATCAGGCTGAGTTGCCGGTTGCGGTGATCGCGGATCCGGACAAGAAGCTCTATGCCGAGTTCGGCGTCGAGAAATCCCCGCGCGCCGTGCTCAATCCGCGGGCGTGGCCGGGGGTCGTCCGCGGGCTGGGCCGGACGATCGGCGCCGCGGTCGGCGGCAAGGAGAAGCTCCCGCCGATGAACCCCAAGAACGGCTCGTTCGGCCTCCCGGCCGACTTCCTGATCGCCTCTGACGGCCGCGTCATCGCGAGCAAGTACGGCGAGCACGCGTACGACCAGTGGACTGTGGATGAGGTGCTGGCGTTGGCCAGGGGCGCGGGCGCCGGCGACGGGCCCACGACCGCCGGAGCCCCGGCTTCCTCCTAACCACCGCTCGATTGGTGCCGTGCGGCGCGGATAAGATCCGCCCGAGCGAGCGGCTCGCAGCCGGGTGAGCCGCCGGTCACGGGCGACAGGAGAAAGAAAACGTGAGTGACGATAGGCATCCTGCCGAGACCTACGACGTAGCGATCCTCGGTGGAGGGCTGGCCGGGTTGACGCTCGGGCTGCAGCTCAAAGAGCTGCGTCCCAACACCAGCATCTTCATTGCCGAGAAACGCCCTGGACGGGCACCCGAGGCCGCGTTCAAGGTCGGAGAGTCGACCCAGGAGATCGCCTGCAACTACTTCGGCGAGGTGCTCGGCCTGATGGAGCACATGGAGAACGATCAGATCCGCAAGTGCGGCTTGCGCTTCTGGTTCCCCGCGGGGGACAACAGCAGCCTGGCCGAACGGATCGAGCGTGGTCCGTCGGCGCACGCCCCCGTCCCGAGCTGGCAGTTCGACCGCGGCCGATTCGAGAACTACCTCGGGGACCGCGTCCTCGAGGCCGGGATTGATCTGTTCGGGGCCACTCGCGTGACCGACGTCGAGGTCGGAGATCCGCACGTCGTGACGATCGCTCCCCGCGCCGGCGGGGATTCCTCGACGGTTAGAGCACGCTGGCTGATCGACGCCAGCGGTCGCTCGTGGATCCTCAAGCACAAGCTCGGTCTGCTCGAGGACAACGGTCACGTCGTCAACTCGTCGTGGTTCAGGCTGGCCGGCGGTCTCAACATCGAGGACTGGGCCGACCCCGGCGACGAGGAGTTCTTCGGGCGGATGTCAGAACGCGGCCTGCGCCAGTTCAGCACCAACCACCTGTGCGGCAAGGGCTACTGGATGTGGATGATCCCGCTCTCCTCAGGGTCGATCTCGATCGGGATCGTGGCCGATCCGCGCTTTCACGCGATGGACCAGATGGACACGCTGGACAAGACGATCGACTGGGTCCGGGAGCACGAGCCGCAGCTCGGCGAGGCGGTCGACGAGCGGCGCGACCAGATCGAGGACTTCCTCAAGGTGGAGGACTTCTCCTACGGGTGCAAACAGGCCTTCTCCGGCCGCGACCGCTGGTGCCTGGTCGGCGAGGCGGGCGCGTTCCTCGACCCCTTCTACTCGCCCGGCTCGGATTTCATCGCCTTGTCCAACACGTTCACCACGGACCTCGTCACTCGTGAGCTCGACGGGGAGGACGTGGTCAAGCGCGGCGAAGCGCACAACGACTTCTACCTGAACGCCTACCGCGTCCACCTCTCGCAGTACGAGGGCCAGTACGTGTTCTGGGACAACCCGGCGGTCATGAACGTAAAGATCAGCGGCAACAACATCTACTACTGGGGCTGCCTGGGACTGCTCTTCTTCCATCGCAAGCTCACCGACCTCGACGTCATGGCGGCGGTCCGACCCGACGTGGAACGGATGTGGTCGATCATCACCCGGCTCGAGCCGATGTACCGCGAATGGAACGAGCTCGAGCAGCGAGAGTGGCGGCGGGCGATGGTTCCCTCCTCTGCCTTCCCGGCCATGTTCGATCGCCACCGCGACATGATCGCCGGCTTCGATGACGAGGCGCTGAAGGCGCGGGCGGCGGCCAACGCCGATCTGCTCGAGGCGTACGCCGTGCTCGCCTTCAACCGGGCCGCACAGAACCTTGGAGATGCGGCGCCCGGTGAGGACGTCAAGATCAATCCCTACGCGGTCAGCCTCGATCCCGAGCGCTGGGAGGCGGACGGGATGCTGGGGGGCGAGGGAATGACGGTGGCCGAAGCCCGCGAGACCGCAGCCGGCGGCATGGAGAACCTGTTCATGGAGGCCATCGCCCAACCTGCCTAGAGCCGGTTGCCCGCTTAAGCGTCACGCCCCCGCTGCGAGCGGGGGCGTGATCGCTACGGCAGTTGCGGTGAGTTCCTAGAAGACGCCGAGACCCGACACGCCGTTCGGCAGACCGCCGGCCGACTGGATCATCGTCAGGCTGCCGCCCGGGCCGATCTTGTATACGTCGAGCTGGCTCGGGCCGCCCACGATGAACGGGACGAGCTCGTACAGATACCGGCCGTCGCTGCTGAGTGCCTCTTCACCCGGGAATCCCGGCCCGGTGTTGGTCTGCCCGATCAGGGTGAGCCGCCCGTGGGGCGAGATCGCATAGGTGGAGATGCCATCGTCGCCGGTGAGGATGCCGGCCGGCGATCCCGCCGGGCCCCCCAGCGTGTTGGCCACATATGCGTACCGGCCGTCCTTGCTGACCACGACCCAGCAGGCCGCGCGTCCGCCGCTCGGGAACGCGCCCTTGAACACGAGGTTACCCCCGGGATGCAGGCGGAACGAGTCGGTCGAACCGAAGAACTGAGCCGGGTCCGCCGGGTTGGGCGGCGAACCGCCCGGGTTTGCCGCGGTGCCCGATGGGGTCTCCACGAATCCCGCGTCGGTAACCAGCAGGTTGCTCGGTCCGTCGAACGCGAACCCGAAAGGATTCGGCGTCGGCGCGAGGTGTCCGACGGCGTGTCCCGCCACGCCCGCCCAGTTGACCGCGAACGTGTCGATCGCGCCGTTCGGCGCCGGCAGCCCGCGCTCGGTGACGACCAGCTGGCGGCCATCGGGCGCGAACCCGATCTCCGCCGCGACGGTGGTGGGGAACGTGGTCGAGAGCGACTGGGACGATCCCGAGATCGGCGTTAGCTGACCGCTCGGCGAGAAGTGCCACCCGAAGATGTTGCTGCTCTCCTCGTTGACCACGTAGAGCACGTTGCCGTGGGTGGTCACGCTGATCGGCAGCGTCCCCTGGGAGGGCACGTGAGAGACGAGCTTCGGTCCCGACGCGGTGATCTGGAACGAGCTGATGCTGTTATCCCCCGCGTTGACCACGAACAGCAACCGGCCGTCCTGAGTCAGGTTCATCGCGCCGGCGCTGTCTACGATCGGGAACCCGAACGGTGGCTCCGAAGCGGCGCCGAGGCCGCCCGTCGCCACGGAGCCGGTCTGGGTGATCGTCCCGTTGGCGCTGCGTCGGTAGACGATCACGGAGTTGCCCGCTGGATCGTTGCTCATCGTGTAGACGGCGGACAGGTTGGCGCTGCCCTGGTTGCCGCCCACGTTGTGATGGCCACGGTGATTGGCCCTCGCGTGCTGATGCGCCAGTGCGCTGGCCGGTAGGAGAAAGAGCGCGGCAGCCGCCAGCGCTCCCAGTGGCCGCGCCAAGCGCGCGGCGGTACGTCGGGATCCCATGATGCCCTCCGTTTGGGTGATAAAGCCCCGGCCGACTCTTCGGCCGTGAGGCGACGCTAACCCATCCCGCAGAAGCGAATGGTGAACTTGGGGTTAAACCAGGCTGGCCTCGCGACGCGCGGCCGCGAGATCGAGCGGGCGTGAGAGGGCGCGGAGCGCCGCGAGCTGCTCGCGAGCAGCGGTCTGACCGGAATCGAGGAATCGATCGCCGAGGTGGAAGTCGCGCCATTCGGCGGGACCGAACCGGGGGGTGATGACGACATCCGCCAGGGCCGCATGCCGGGCGCTGGTGTCGAGCTGGCTCAGGTCCATCGCCTCCAGGATCGTGTCGAGCGGGCCATGGCGCCGTGGCTTGGCCGGCTCGGCCTCGGGCTCTTCTGGCACGCCCGGCCACTGCTCAAGCGACTCCGTGCCCAGCAGGTTGACCGACACGACGATGTCCGCTCCGTCCTCGATCACGCCCGCGGTGGGGACCGGGACGAGCGCGATCGCGTCGATCAGCCGGTGTCCGTCACGCTCCTGGCTGGGGAACACTCCGGCCACCGACAGTGCCGCCAGGAGCGCCTCCCACAGCGGGCCCCTTCGCTGCGCCACCGGCGTGCGGGCGGTGAGATCAACCGCCATGATCACGAGCGGGATCTTCGTGTGTGAGAAGAACGCGCCCTTGGTCGCCTCCTTGAGCATCCCGGTGAGCGTCTCGAGTCCGACCCTTCCGACCAGCGGCGACTTGAACAGCTGGGAGACGTTCTCGGGGCTGAACGTGTCGCGGAAGCGCTCGTCGATCTCGGTCGCGCGGTAGCCGAGCGCGAGTTGGCTGGCCACGAAGCCGCCGATGCTGCTCCCGCCGACGTAGTCGACGGTGTAGCCCGCCCCCTCGAGCGTCTGGAGCACGCCGACGTGCGCGTAGCCCTTGGCTCCCCCGGCACCGAGCGCCAGCCCGAGCTTGGTGCGCGTCAGATGGCGCGCGATCCACGCAAGATCGGCGTCGGCCAGGGGGAAATCGGGTTGGCGCGGGCACTCGCGCACGACGAGCCTGAGCGCGCCGGGATGCCACATCTGGCTTGCCTGGCGCGCTTCGTTGGAGACGAGAACGATCTCCAGCCGCCGCCCCTCGGCGTCCTCCGCGACGCGTCCCAGGCGGTTCGCCTCGTCAGCGTTGCCGACGAGCGCCACCACCCGGTCGGTCTCGTCGAGCAGCACCGCGACGGTGTCTGGGTCGAATTCGCTCGGGATCAGTACGGTGCTCGACTCACCCGCCAGCTCATCCGACGCGGTCAGCGCGCCGGCCAGCGACAGCGAGCGGTCCAGTACGACCACTCCGCGGGCGCTCGCGGTCCGCGCGGCGGCGACGATCTGGCTCACCACCCCCTTCAGGGACGGCCCCGCGATCACCCCGATCTCCTCGCCGCGGGTGGAGGTGCTGCGGACGCTGGCGCTGAACAGCGCTGCGCTGCGGGCGCTGGCTCGGAACAGCCGCTCGCGCTGCGTCTGGATCACGTTGATCAGGATCCGCGGGAATTGCGCGGCCAGCTCGAGGAGGTCGCCGGCGTCGAGCTCGAGCGTGTCGGTGATCGTGCTCGCCAGCACGGTCGCCGTCCGCTCGGTGCGGGTGATCGCGTCCTGGGCGCCGATCACGTCGCCCTTGCGCATGCGCAGCTCGATCTCGCCGCCACCGGCGGTGGTCCCCGCCTTCCAGATGACAAGTCCGCCGGTGATCAGCCAGATCCGGTCGCTCTGATCCCCCGCCGCGCAAAGCTGCTCGCCGGGGGTGAACTGCCGTGGCCGCATGCGCGCGGCGACAACCTCGAGCTCGGCATCCGTCAGTCCGTTGAAGAGGGCGCTCGCTCCGAGCGAGACATCACGTGCCACTAGAAACCCGCCCCGGAGATCATCCCGGGGCAGCGTAAGCGCGCGGTGGCGACTACGTCAAGCCGGGTCAAAAAGACCACAGTTGCCGGAGTGGGCGCGTATAGACTCACCCGCGACATGGGCGCGAGTGAACAGCGGGCCGCATCCGGAAGCCTTCCGATCGTCACCGGCAAGAAGCTGATGCTGTTCTCCGGGCGGGCCAACCCGGAGCTGGCGGGCGCGATCGGGCACCGGCTCGGGATCGAGCTCGGTCACATCACGCTCAAGACGTTCTCGGCCGGCGAGGTCTATTGCCGGATCGACGAGTCGGTCCGGGGCGCGGACGTGTTCATCGTGCAGCCCACCTGCGCCAATCCGGAGACCGGGGTCACCGCCAACGACGCGATGATGGAGCTGCTGGTCATGATCGACGCCGCCGTCGGCGCCTCGGCCCACCGGGTGATCGCCGTGATGCCCTGGTACGGCTACTCCCGCCAGGACAAGAAGTCGGCCCTCCGCGAGCCGATCACGGCGCGGCTCGTGGCGCAACTGCTCGAGACCGCGGGAATCGACCGAATGCTCACGATCGACCTGCACGCCGGACAGGTTCAGGGCTTCTTCCGCAAGCCGGTCGACCACATGACCGCGCTCCTGTTGATCGCCGACTACTTCCGGGGACTCGAGCTCGACGATCTCGTCGTGGTTGCCCCGGACGTGGGCCGGGTGAAGCTGAATCACAAGTTCGCCGACCTGGTCGGCGCCGATCTGGCCTTGATGACCAAGGACCGCCCGGCGCAACAGGTGGCCGAGATCGGCTACGTGATCGGCGACGTGCGCGGCAAGACGGCGGTCATCCTCGACGACATCATCGATACCGCCGGCACGTTGACCGCGGCCGGACAGACCGTCCTCGACGAGGGCGCGGCGCGGGTGTTCGCCGCGTGCACCCACGCGGTGTTCTCGGGTCAGGCCTACGAGCGGCTGGCCAACTCGCCGTTCGAGCAGGTGGTCGTGACCGACACCCTTCCGCTCCGGCCGGGGGCGCCCGACAACGTCGTGGTCCTGTCGACTGCGTCGCTCCTCGCCGACACGATCCGCCAGATCTTCACCGACGGGTCGGTCAGCGCCGTGTTCGGCGGCGAGAACCAGCTGTTCTGAGGTCTGACCGGGGCGCCGGCTGTGCCCCGCCGGGCATGGATGCCCGGCGTAACGGCCCCACGGACGCCGACCGCAGGGAGGCCCATGAACAGGCCATGAACGGCGCTTGCGCGAGTTGCAGCCCGGTTGTCGTTCCGTCATGATCGCCAAGACGTGGACCGACTAGGGGGTTGCAACCGGGGCTCGGTGACGCCGACGGCGCATCGTCGGCGCGTCGGTCGCTGTGACCCAGACCAAACGAGGAGGGGCTGATGGCAGACGACCGTTCGGCGTCGATGCTCGAGACGATGGCGATCGACGCACCGCACGGCCACTACGACGTTGCGGTTCTCGGCGGCGGACTGGCCGGGCTGACGATCGCGATTCAGCTCAAGCGTGAGCGCCCCGAAACGCGCGTTTTGGTCACCGACAAGCGGGCCGAGCCGGCGCCCGAAGCGGCCTTCAAGGTCGGTGAGTCGAGCGTGGAGATCGGTGCTTACTACTACCGCGAGATGGTCGGGATGCGCGACCACCTCGAGCGCTACCAGCAGCGCAAGCTCGGTCTGCGCTTCTTCCTTCCGGCCGGCGATAACTCCGACATCACCAAGCGCGTCGAGTTCTGCACTCCCGGTCACCTCGATGCGTTCACCCATCAGATCGATCGCGGCCGGTTCGAGAACGAGCTGTTCCGGCGAGCCAAGAAGGTGGGCGCGGATGCGTTCCGGGGCTGGCGGGTGCAGGACGTGTCGCTCGGGGAGGACAGGCACACGATCCTCATGTCGCAGGACGACGAGGAGTGCATCGCCACCGCGCGTTGGATCGTCGATGCTTCCGGGCGCGCGAACATCCTGCGGCGCAAATTGGATTTGGGTGCCGGGGTCGACACTGGTCACCGCGCCAATGCGGCGTGGATCCGGCTCGCCGGCGGTCTCGACTTCGAGGATTGGACCGATGACGAGGAGTGGCTGGGCCGGATGCCCGAGAAGGGCCTGCGGATCCACTCGACTTCGCATTTGATTCAGCCGGGGTACTGGCTCTGGCTGATCCAGCTCGAGTCGGGGCCGATCTCGATCGGCGTGTGCGCCGATCCGCGCTTCCACCCGTGGGAGGAGATCAACAGTTTCGAGGCGTTCATGGAGTGGATGAAGCGCAACGAGCCCCAGCTTCACGCCGAGATCGACGGCCGGCGCGAGGACGTGCTCGACTTCCTGCGCGTCCAGGACTTCTCGTACGGGTCGACCCGCTTCTTCTCGCCTGAGCGCTGGACCCTCGTGGGCGAGGCCGGAGGGTTCCTCGACGCGCTCTACTCGCCGGGGTCGGACTTCATCGGTTTCTCGAACACGTTCAGTTGCGAGCTGATCGAGCGGGAGCTCAATGGCGAGGACGTGACCGAGCTCGCGGAGTTCTACAACGACTTCTACCTCAACCTCTTCAACACGACGGCACACCTGTACCGCGACAACTACCAGCTGTTCGGTAACCCGCAGGTGATGGTCCTCAAATTCGTGTACGACTCATCGACGTACTTCGTCGGCATCGGTAACGCGTGGTGTCACGGGCGGATGCGCAAGCCCGAGGACATCAAGCGCCTCGAGGGGATCGTGCACGAGGCGATCCAGATGATCCCCAAGATGCAGCAGCTGTTCCGCGACTGGAACGCGATCGAGCAGACGCCGTTCGAGGGCGTCTCGGTCCTGTGCAACCAGCTGGCGCCGTATATCCAGGCGCAGGCGGAGATGGCGCGCCCGGCCGAGGGCGACGAGACGTTTGAGATCGCGCGGCGGAACCTGCAGTACCTCAAGGCGCTCGCGGTCTGGATCTTCCACCGGGCGGCCCGGAACCTGCCCGAGCAGCCGGACGAGAACCGGGGCATCAACTGGCTGGCGATCAGCCTGCATCCCGAGCGGTGGGAGGCCGACGGCCTGTACTCCGATGACGGGATCAGCCTCGTGCAGGCGCGCGAGATGCTGACGGGAATCGAGGAGATGGACCTCGAGGCGCGTGGGGCCGTGGTGGCGGCTTAGTTCCTTCGACAGTGGATCTGACAATTACGCAAGAAGGAGTGCAACGTGGGCACTGATAGGCAGCCGGCTGACAGCTACGACGTGGCGATCCTCGGCGGCGGCCTGGCCGGGTTGACTCTCGGGATCCAGCTCAAGCAAGCGCGTCCCGAGACGAGCGTCTTCATCGCCGAGAAGCGCAAGGGCCCGGCGCCGGAAGCGGCGTTCAAGGTGGGGGAGTCGACGGTCGAGGTGTCCGCTCACTACTTCGCCGACGTGGTCGGGGCCAGGGAGCACATGGAGAAGGACGAGCTCGAGAAGTTCGGGCTCCGGTGGTGGTTCCCAGCGGCCGGGAATACGTCTATCGCGGAGCGGATCGAGCGCGGGATCAACAGGCCGCTGCCCGAGCCGAGTTTCCAGCTCGACCGGGGGCGGTTCGAGAACTACCTCGGCGATCGCGCTGTTGAGGTAGGCGTCGACCGGTTTGGCGACTGCCGCGTGCAGGAGGTGGAGATCGGCGACCCGCACGTGATCCGGGTTACTTTTGAGGGCGAAGATCGTGAGATTCGTGCGCGGTGGGTGGTCGACGCTGCCGGTCGGTCGTTCATCTTGAAGCGGAAGCTGGACTTGTTGGAAGACAACGGCCACGTGGTGAACTCGGCCTGGTTCCGGCTCGACGGCGGGCTCGACATCGAGTCGTGGGCCGACTCCGACGACGAGGAGTTCTTCGGGCGGATGTCCGAGCGCGGCCTGCGCAAGTACTCGACGAACCACCTGTGCGGTCAGGGCTATTGGGTATGGATGATCCCGCTGTCCTCGGGCCCGATCTCGATCGGGATCGTCGCTGATCCCCGGTTCCATCCGTACGAGGAAATGAAGACGCTCGATGGCGCCCTGGACTGGATCCGGCGGCACGAGCCCCAGCTGGGTGAGTCACTCGATGGCCGGCTC
>Ga0209624_10003776_pt1 | contig 10595 bp, 12 predicted proteins | sample JacPinW_OM2H0_O1_FD_188565 | JGI IMG/M metagenome (GOLD analysis project Ga0209624, IMG submission 188565) | Forest soil microbial communities from Algoma, Ontario, Canada - Jack Pine, Ontario site 1_JW_OM2H0_O1 (SPAdes) (version 2) | ecosystem: Environmental > Terrestrial > Soil > Boreal... | reverse complement strand
TCAAGATTCCCGGCCTTGGGCTGATCGTGGCGGTAGTGGCGTTGACGCTGCTCGGCTGGCTCACCGCGGGCTATGCCGGCCGCGGGCTGCTGCGCCTGTCGGACATGATCATGACCCACATGCCGGTGGTCAGCGGCATCTATTCCGCCTTGAAGCAATTATTCGAGACCGTACTGGCCAACCGCTCCAACAGCTTCCGCGAGGTGGTGATGGTGGAATGGCCGAGCCCGGGGATGTGGACGGTGGCCTTCGTGACCTCGCGCGCCGAGGGCGAGATGGCGGAGCGGGTCGGCGAGGATCTGATCGGCGTCTATGTGCCGACCACGCCCAATCCCACCTCGGGTTACCTCATTTATTTGCCGCGCGCGAAAATCCGGCCGCTGGCCATGACGGTGGAGGAGGGCTTGAAGCTGGTGATCTCGATCGGCATCGTCGTGCCGCCGAGTTATCGCGAGGCGGCCGCTGCCGAGGAAAAGCCTAGCCCGAGCGCAGATAGCGCACCGCCGCGTCGCGCGCGAACAGATACAGCAGCGTCCTGAGCGCGCCGCCGCGCGCGGTTTCGAGCTCGGGGTCGCGCGCCAGCACCAGGCGGGCGTCGTCGCGCGCCGCCGCCAGCAGATCGAGGTGAACGGCAGGATCGGCGAGGCGGAACAGTTCGAGCCCGCTCTGCCGCGTGCCCAGCAACTCGCCGGCGCCGCGCAAACGCAAATCCTCCTCGGCGATGCGGAAGCCGTCGTCGCTTTCGCGCAGGATCGAGAGCCGCGCCTTGGCGACGGCGCCGAGCGGCGGGGTATAGAGCAACAGGCAGGACGAGGCGCGCTCGCCGCGGCCGATGCGTCCGCGCAGCTGGTGGAGCTGGGCCAGGCCGAAGCGCTCGGCGTGCTCGACCACCATGATGGTGGCCGCGCGCACGTCGACGCCGACCTCGATCACCGTGGTCGCCACCAGCAGATCGACCGATCCTTCGGCGAAGGCGGCCATGGCATTGTCGCGCTCCGGCCCCTTCATGCGGCCGTGCACCAATCCCACGCGCGCGCCGAACAGTTTTTTGAGTTCGGCGAAGCGTTCCTCGGCGGCGGCGAGATCGCTGTCCGCGGATTCCTCGATCAGCGGGCAGATCCAGTAGATCTTGTCGCCCTTGGCGAGCGCGCGCTCGATGCCGGCGACCACCTCGCCGTAGCGTTCCACCGGCACGATGCGGGTGACGATTTTCGGCCGCCCGGCGGGTTTTTCGTCGAGCCGCGAGGAATCGAGATCGCCATAGGCGGTCATCTCCAGCGTGCGCGGAATGGGCGTGGCGGTCATGACCAGGATGTCGACGCCGCGGCCTTTTTCGGAAAGCGCGATGCGCTGCTCGACGCCGAAACGGTGCTGCTCGTCGATCACGGCGAGGCGCAGATCCTTGAACGCGACCCCTTCCTGGAACAGCGCGTGGGTGCCGACCGCAATGCCGGTCCCGCCCGCTTCGAGATTCGCCAGGATGTCCGCGCGCGCGCGGCCTTTTTCGCGGCCGGTCAAAAGCGCGATCCCAACGTCCAAATCCTTGGCGAGGGATGTGAGCGTGGCGAAATGCTGCCGCGCCAGGATTTCGGTCGGCGCCATCAACGCCGCCTGGCCGCCGGCCTCGACCGCGTCGAGCATGGCGATCAGCGCCACCACCGTCTTGCCGCTGCCGACATCGCCCTGCAACAGCCGCAGCATGCGGTGGGACGCCGCCATGTCACCGCCGATTTCCGACAGCGCGCGCAATTGCGCGCCGGTGAGCTTGAAGGGCAGGGAGCGGATCAGCCGGTCGCGCAGATTTCCCGTTACCTGGACCGCGCGCCCGGGCAGGCGCGATGCGTGCGCCTTCATCAGCGCGATGGCGAGCTGGTTGGCGAGCAGCTCGTCATAGGCGAGGCGCGCGCGCGGCGGTGCGAGCGGCAGCAAATCCCCGGCCGCCTCGGGCGCGTGTGCGGCCGAAATCGCTTCGTGCCAGGAAGGCCAGGAATTGCGGCGGCGGTATTCGGCGTCGCACCATTCCGCAAGCTCGGGCGCACGCGCCAGCGCCGCCGTTACCGCCTTCTGCGTCACGCGCAGCGACAGCCCCGCCGTGAGCCGGTAAACCGGCTCGATCAGTTTCATCTCCTCGGGCGCTTCGGGATCGAGAATGTGGTCGGGATGGGTGATCTGGACCTGGTTGTTGAAATGCTCGACCCGGCCGCTCACCAGCCGCGTCGCGCCCACCGGCAGGATGCGCTCGAGGTAATCGCCCTTGACGTGGAAGAAGACGAGAAACAGCGCGCCGCTATCGTCGCGGCAGCGCACGCGATAGGGCATGCGTGGATTGCGCGGCACCTGATGCGCCTCCACGACGACCGAAAGCGTGGCGATGCGGCCGGGCAATGCATCGGCGACCGAAGGCCGGTAAGACCGGTCGATGATGTCGACCGGCAGATGCCACAGCAAATCGACCACGAACGGCCCGCACAGGTTCTCGAACAGCTTGCCGAGCCGCGGCCCCACGCCCTTCAACGCCGTCACCGGCGCGAACAGCGGGTTGAGGATGGCGGGGCGCAGGTGCTTAGTCCTTTGCAGACTGCTTCTGTGCAACTTTCTTCACTAGTTCGGCATTTACCAGCCTAAAATTTATGACCAGGTCTAAACCTTCCGCTAATGCTCTTTCGCCCGTCGAAATCGCAGCTTTAAGGTCATTAAATGAAACGCGCGTGGCCTTCGGTTCTTCAATATTGAGATGTTTAAGAATCTTCGCCGCCGAAACCGGAGTCAGGGTCCACTTACCATTTTCGAGAATCGCCGGCATATGGCATGCGATATTGCGGTGTCTAAAGACGCTCTCCACTTTAGTTACAAAGGCCGTGAGGCGTTTTCTCCACACATCATTGCGAATAAATGACGCACGCTCTTTGAGAATTTCAATTTTCCGAACTGGTTCAAGTGTTGCAACAACAGGTTCAATCATCGGAGACGACCCTAAATGCAGAACTTGGACCATCACTGAGTTCAATAACGTGTCGAGAGCGCTAGCAATCAAAACAAGTTCACCCACAACGGCGTAGGTTGCCTTGCTTACTTCTGCCTCATCTTTTTCTGCGGTCATTCTGGTTCTGCCATTTCTTACGGTCCTATCCCCCGAGGCAGAGAACGAGCCACAGCTTAGTCAAGAGCAGCAGAAGGAGCCCTGCGAGAAACGCCCAATCGCGAACTCCCCGGAACCAATCCAATTGGTGCCGCTGACGAAGAGACGTTGCCGCTTCCCGTTGCCTATTCTCGTCCGCTTCTGCAATTGCTTCGGCGATTGGAACCCGCCGTCGCGGTGGCCCCTCATAATCCACATGCGTAAGGTTGTGGGGAGGGGCTTGGACAAACCTCAAAGTCTGAACATTGGCCAGCCAGCCTTGCATGTTTGCGATCACCCAATGTCGCTGCATCAATCGCTTTAGAGAGAAAATTGCACAGATGGCGGCGACGGTGAGAAAAGCGAACGCAAGTAGGGTGGTCCCGTTTCGCCACGGTTCACCGGAATACACTTCCACGGTATGAACGGCGAGCCCAAGGATCGTGAAGATTGCGCCGACGATGTAGAACTCGTATTTGCGCTCTGTCTCGATTGCGACGCGCGTTTCCTCAGTGACTAGGCTCATGGGATTCTCTCCCTCAGCTAGACCTTGAGCTTTAAGAGGCGGCGGGCGTTGCCGCTCAGGAGCTTTTCCTTGTCGGGTTCGTCCAGCGTCAGCTCCTCGAGCGCCCATTTGGTGCCCGGCGGGTTGAGTACGAAGGGGTAATCGATCGAGAACAGGATGCGCTCGAGCCCGATCTCCTTGATGCAGAAATCGAGCGCGTTCGAGGAGAAGAAGCCGCTGGTGGTGACGGTGAAATTGCGCAGGAATTTATCGCGGAAGCCCTCGCCGTGCTTGCCGTCGCGCGCCAGCGCCATGTCGATGCGCCACAGGAAGAAGGGCAGGCCTTCACCCAGATGCCCGAGGATGATCTTCACCTTGGGATAGGCGTCGAGCACGCCCGAGAGAATGAGGCGGATGCCGAGCGTCGCGGTCTCGATGGTGAAACCCCAGGCGGCGTTGCCCAGCGCCGGATGCTTCGGCAGGTAATCCTTGAGATAGATCGCGGCGACATCCGGGTGCGGCGAGGCGGGATGGAAATAGAGCGGCACGTCGAGCGCCTGGGCGCGCTCGAAGATCGGCCAGAAACGCTTGTCGTCGAGGAACACGCCGTTCGACAGGCCGTGGATCATGGCGCCGACGAAGCCCAGCTTGGCAACGCAGCGCTCCAGCTCGTCGGCGGCGAGCTTGGCGTCGGTGGTGGTGGGCAGCGCGCCGAAAGCGCCGAAGCGCTTGGGATGCGCCGCCACCGCCTGGTGCAGCCGGTCGTTGAGCGCGCGCGCCATCTGCAAGGCGGATTCGGCGGGCAGGCGCTGGGTCGCGGGCGCACCGTGCGACAACACCTGGTAATCGATGCCGGCCTCGTCCATCTCCTTGAGGCGCAAGGCGCCCAGATCGTCGAGCCGCCTGGCGATCTCCAGGTTCCGGCGCCCTTCCATGCCGGCGCCCATGGCGGTGACCAGCTGCGGATCGTGATAATGCTCTTCGAGCGCGACGACATAGGGCTTGTTGGCCATGGTTCCTCCCGGGTTGGAGTGCCTTTTATCAGGCTGTTGCGGGGCTGTCATCCCGGCGGGAGTGGCCTGTCCCAGTTTGGCGGGGTTGGCTAAAGGCCGGGAGCGGATTCCTCAGCCTCTGATAACAATCCGTTATCAGAGATCGGGGATCCAACAGCTACACGACCAGTCGTGAAAATCGTGTCAAGCCGCGATGTCCGCTTTTGGGCTAAACCGGACATTCCAATGTTATGCCGCCATGTCGGCTTTTGACCCAAAGCGGACATTGGCAATCTTCTCAAAACTTTCGCTGCTGGTTGGATGGCGTCCACGGCTGGCATTGAAGGCGCATGACGAATGTCGCGGAGGTGGCCGTCCAAATACCTGAATAGCGGCCTAAGGTTTGGGAGACATCACGAACCTGCCATGTGATCTCCTTCTCACCGATTTGGACCGGGATGGTCATATCTGCAAGCTGGCCCCCCTCCGTCAGGATCACGTCATCGTCATCGACTCTATATTCGCGCACCGTTTGCACGTCGTAGTCGATGTCCAAGAGCTGGTGCCAATGCAGATACGGGGCCGGCTGTCCGTTCGCCCCGATGAGAACGCATTCGAGCGTTACCGAGACGGCGGCGCGCGCTGGCGTGGCAGCTAATGCGACGCCAAAGGCCACCGCCGCGAATATCCGCGCCGCGATCATTGGGGGCACGCAGCGACGCACTCTTTCCACGCTTTTTGACAGGCATCGCTCTGGCCGCAAGCGCCGAGTTGCTGGCTACAGGCGCGCACGCAGTCGGCGCGACCGCTGCTTTGGGCGAGCTGCTGCTCCGTTAGTGTGGGTTGCGCCTTGCTGTAGGGATACAGCGGCTGGGAGAATCCGGGGTTGTCGAACCCCGCAAGGGCAAGTGCCGGCGCCATTGCAACTACCGCAGCGATCAGGAGTCTGGTGATCGTCTTCATCGTTATCTCCATGCGGGCGAAGCTCAGAACTGCCGCTGCCGCTGCGGCGGCGTCCACGGATGGCAGGGATCGGAGACCGTCATGTTGGGCGGCGACATGGTTGGATCGTAAACTTTCGCGGTCAGCGTTCCGGTATAGCGGCCTAAGGAGAATGTCGTGATGACATTCCCGCTCGTGTACCGCACCTCCTCCGACCAGTCGATGGTGCTGTCAGCGATGTTGGCCGTGGAAGTCTTGTCGAACCATAGCTTGGTATCATCATCAATGATGTAATGCCTGACGGTGCCTGCGGAATAATCGATGGCGTACAGGTCGTGCTTCGGCGGTGACCAAGCGTTGGACCAACTCGGCGAGCTGCAATCAAGCGTGACCATATCCGCCCGCGCCGGCAAAGCGGCGGCCGCGAGCAGCAGAGCCGCGCTGAATCCGGCGGACAATCTATACCTACCCACGAGACCCCCTATCCGGCACCCCAGTCGATTGCCGTAAATCAATTTTGCCGTCGTACTTGCGGCACAGCAATAGTTCCGTGTAATGCCGCCACTTCCGCTTTTGATCCAAAGCGGACATTGGCAAGCCTCCCTCCATAGTTCTGCAATCAGCTCTCTATTGCAGCTTCAAATCGGTTGGACATTGAATGTCAAATCCATAGTTGTTGCTGTTCTTGAAAATGGCCAGCCCGCATGTGGCGCTGCCCTGTTTCATAATCATATCCATGCGGCATGCATTCCCATCGGCGGTGCCGGTGATATTTCCGACGATGTCATTGTGACAGACGAGCGGCGAAATGCTGATGAGCACGATCCCATTATTATTGGCATGTTGCGCGATAGTTGGTGCCGCGCTGTCTAGCTGGACGCACCATTTTCCCCAGCATTCTGAATGCGTGGCGTCGATCACGTCGCCGTTGGAAAAGGTCACGGATTGAACCTTGGACGGAAACATCGAGGCGCTCATGTTCGTCCAATCGTCGGCCCGCGCTGACGTGACCGCAAAAGCCAGCAGCGCGATACTCGCTAGGACGGCGCTTGTTGGACCTAACCGATAAAGTGAGGCCATGAACGCTCCTTTGCCTAGTTGCCTTTTACGCAAGCGCCTCCGGAATAGACGTAACCGGAATCGCACGCGCAGTTGACGGTCGTGCCGGAGCTGCCGCTCGGATGGCTGTTCGCCGGGCAGCTTTGCGCCACGGCTTCTCCGACGATGCCGATGGCGAAGACGAGACCGATCAAGAGCGAGAGGAATTTCAGCATTTCAATCTCCAGCATTGGTAGTGCGTCAGTTTGAGGTGGTTTAAAATTTTGTCGCTGGCGCGCTGCCCGCAGTACAGGATATGGGAGCGCGCTGTTGTGTTCCTAGGGGGCTTCCGTCCGCAGAATGGAGTGTAACGGAAAGTGAATAGGTTCCTGTGATTCGGTCGATATGATATTGGGCATCACCAGTGACCCCGCTAGAAGTGGTATTCATTTTTTGCTGCCAATCAATAGATGTTGGATTGATTTGTGCCGGATAATTATTGACGGTGTTGTTTGTTGAATCGACGGTGAAGTTGACGCCATCGGCGCATTGAAGAAATATTGTGTTTGCTCGCGCCGGCCATGAAACAGCCAATGCAACCAAGCAGGCGGCCAAAGCCAGTGTATGTCTCATGGAATCCCCCTATCCGGCACCCCCGTCGATTGCCGTAAACCGATTTTGCCGCTGGCCTTGCGGCACAGCAATAGTTCCGTGTAATACCGCCACTTCCGCTTTTGATCCAAAGCGGACATCAGCAAACAGCTGTTTCCGGCGCGGCTTGAAAGGCCAAAGCCGGCTTAGATATATTGGCCGCCAGTCCAACGCGAACCAACACGGCAGGACGCGGAAAAAGGGGGGGAATCAATGAATTTTATTGGATTAAGGCGCGTGCCTCCCTCCTTGCTTGCGGCACTTCCTGCCGCGGCTCTGCTGCTCGCAAGCTTTGGCAGCCCGGCACGCGCGGAGGTCGTGACGTTGCTATGCGGCCAATTCACATATGACATCGATCTCGAAAACCATACCGTCTTCTATGCGGGTGGCGCGATTAGCCAACCAACCGTTCCGGCCAATATTACGGATCGGTATATCGAATGGAGCAATCCCTACAATCACATTGGGGAACGCATCGACCGCCTTACCGGACTTTACACCGTCGCGATTAACGGTCAGTGGAGCACGCAGAGCACTGCTTGTCAGCGCGTAACAGGCAAGCCCGTGATTTGAGAAGTTTGGAGTGAATAGCCGCTATCGGTGCAGCGACGCGGCTACACCACCTGATAACGAATCTCTGGCGGCTTGTGGGATGGCGGGGGCAACTGGCGTATGGGCGAATATATCTTTGCGCTTGGTGTGGGGCTCCTGGGCACCGCTGTGGGGGCTTACTTGGGCACCCACGAGAAAGCGTCTGTGAGAGTAGGCGGCTTTCTTTTAATGATGGCGTCGCTCCCCTGTTTCTTTATCTGGCTCTATATGAGTTCGCCTCTCGGTCCTCCACCCGGAGGAGACAGCACCGCAACGGAAATGGAGGGGACGAAGTAGTGGTTCGGGACCCCACGAAATGACATCCACATCCCTTACGCCTCACCAGAATGAGCCCGTAGATGCCTTACATGTTCCATACATGAGGGTGGTTTCTAAATTCATATTTTCATCGACAAAATACACTTCTATCTCGTGGGCTTTTCTATCTATATCAAAACTGGTGCTGACATGGTCGTGAATTGATGGATTTGCGAGCCAATAAATTTCATCATCGTTGAATGTCATCGTCTCTATTCCATCAACCGTCTTCTGTACGGTATCGACCTGAAAAATAAACGGCTGAACCCTGGAATAGATTGGCTGCCCATTGATATCGGTCGTTTTGTCAATTGTGCAAACCAAGGTGAGTTGATCCGCAGATAGGGCCGGAATAGCCATCATGACAAGCAGGACAGAAACCAGCGCGATATTACGCGTCGCGACATCTTTGATGCTCATTATTTACCCCGTCAATTATCGTGGACCGACCATGCCCCGCGCAGCGCGCGTTTTTTTGCTCGCGTTATAGTGCTGCATACCACCCGTACCATCGAGCTTGCCAGTGAAGCCGGATTTTCGAGCACAGTTTGTCAGCTTTAGCCTCAAAAGCGAACTCTCTAACGAGGTCGCAGAATGTCCACGAAGGACCATAAGCAGACATCGGTAAGCCGCCTCAATGTGTGTTTAAGAGTTCACGCTTCAAGGCGCAGATTGATCAGACCTCTGCCCGCCGTTTAACAGGACGTATTATATTGAACTTAAGCGCGGCAACGGAGACCGAACATGAAAGTCGGAATTGTCGGCGCGGGCGTCCCGCTGCCAATCTTTCATTTCGTCTTCAGGCCGCCGGACGCCGAAGCAGGCGGCGCCAGAACAGGCCGAAGGGCCAGAAGTAGATACGTGCGATGCTGTGCCAGTTTCCGTCGGTGCCATCGCCCAGTCCCATGCGGAAGGTTTCGCCGCGCTGCGGCTGGACGAGCGTCCCATAGAGCCGGTCCCAGACGGCGATTTCGAAGCCGCGGTTGATGCCGAAGTGACGCGCCTCGGCGCTGTGGTGCAGCTGATGTTGGGCCGGGCTGATGAGCCAGCGATTGAGGAACGGACCGTAGGAGATCCAAACCTGCCAGTGCTTCAGATTGTCGGTCAGCGAGAAGGCCCAGAGCAGGACTTGAAGCTGGAGGAAGGTATAATAGCTGACGCTCACGCCCGTGATGCGTTGAAATCCCCAGGTGGTGAGCCCGGTCAAGAGCGCGGTGCTCCAGGCCATGAGGGCGAGGTCGACGGGATGCGAGCGGAAGGCGGTGAAGGGCGTCAGCACCTCGGCCGAGTGGTGGACCTTGTGGAATTCGAACAGGAGGGGAATGTCGTGCTGCGCTGAATGGGCAACGAAGCGGCCAAGATCATAAGCGATGAAGGAGACGACGGTATAGATGACGCGCAGGGCGAATCCAGCCTCACCCGCGGGCGCGAACGGTCCAATCCAGGGCGCCAGCAACTTGTCGAGCCAGCCGGATATCATCGCACCGGTGAAGAGCGCCGGGCCAACCACCACCGGGAAGAACACCGCGTTCACGACATAGTAGAGGTAATCGACGCGCGCCGAGGGATGCCACCAGAGGGCGCGGCCGAAATAGCGATGGTAGAATTCGCGCCACGAGGCGCCCGAGCTGGCGATCCGCCAAGCGACAGCGCCGATGACCAAGGTCGAGACCAGGAATGGCCAAAAGAGCGGCGAGTCATATTGCAGGAAGGCAGTGCAGGCCTTGAACAGATAGTTGAAGAAGGTGATAAAGGCTTGCTGCAGCGGCAATGCCCATTCCGGCGTCATGAACCGACATTCCTCATATGACCGGGGATCGGCATGAAGGTTAGCCCATCACTATTGCCGCACCGATCACATCCGATCTGACGGCATCGTATTCGCCGCCGGGTGGGCGTAACGGGCGATATGGCTCGCGGAAACGAGCGCGTGGCCCTTGAGCGCGGCCACTAACGCATCGCGGGTGAGGCCGGGCTGAAGCGCATCCGGCGCCAGGTCGGTCGCGATCACCGTGATGATGTAGTGATGCGGGAGCTGGCCGTACGGCGGGCAGGGGCCGAGATAAAGGCCGTTCGGCATGTCGTTCTGGGCGTCGCCATAGACGATGTCCGTGCTGGGCAGGTTTGCCTCGCCCTTCTTGAGCGAAGTCCTGGAAGCCGGGATGCCATAAGCAATCCAATTGACCGAGCCCAGCCCATTCGCGCCGTCGGGATCGATCATGAGGATGGCGAAGCTCTTGGTCGCGGCCGGCGCGTTCGACCAGGAAAGCTGCGGCGACACGTTCTGGCCGTCGCAATTCGGGTTGGTCGCGCCTTTGCCGGCGTATTTGCTCGCCATCATGGCGTTGTCCTTCCCGGAGGACGAGGTGACGGTGAAAAGCTTGGGCTTCATGTCGTCGGCATGGCCGGCGGTGGCCAGCGCGGCGACGGCCGCAAGGGT
>Ga0209624_10003775_pt1 | contig 10596 bp, 7 predicted proteins | sample JacPinW_OM2H0_O1_FD_188565 | JGI IMG/M metagenome (GOLD analysis project Ga0209624, IMG submission 188565) | Forest soil microbial communities from Algoma, Ontario, Canada - Jack Pine, Ontario site 1_JW_OM2H0_O1 (SPAdes) (version 2) | ecosystem: Environmental > Terrestrial > Soil > Boreal... | reverse complement strand
CCGAGCCATTGTTGATCACCAATCCGTTTACGCCATGGACGACGGCCTCGGCATTGCCGCCTACATTGGTCACCACGCACGGCAATCCGCAGGACATCGCCTCAAGTACAGAGAACGGCAGTCCCTCGATGTGAGACGTAAGGATAAAAGCGTCGGCAGCCGACAGATACGGCCGGACATCGGCTTGAAAACCCTCGAGGAAAATATGCCCGCCTGCGCCCAAGTGTTTCGCTTGTACCAATAGTTCTTCCTTGAGGGCGCCCTCGCCGATAATAATGCACTTGCAAGACGGATCCTTCTGGATGATCTGGCCCATCGCTGACACCAGAATATCGATTCCCTTTTCGGGGCTTAGCCTCGCCGTGCAGACAAGCACGAAATTATCAGGGCGGATTCCAAGCCTTCTCCGGACCGCTTCGCCGTCGCTTGGGCTGTGCACGAACTCGCTCGACGATATGCCGTTGTGAATCGTCAGCATTCTCCGTGCGGGAAATCGGTACTGTTTGATCAAAGCTTCGCGAACAGCATTGCTGACACAAATCGTCTTGTTCGAGAGATTGGGCTGTATTCGAGCGCTCAGGATTCGACGGACCCTTCTGCCAAAGACGCGTCGCATGACGTCGCGCGGAGACTTGATTTTCAGAACCAGCGGCTCCGGCGGAGGCTGCGGCATGAGGTGCTGTATGGCGTAGATCTTTGGAACTCGGGCGAGCCATGCGGCGGCCGCGGCATGCCAAGGGAGCATCCAGAGCGTTCCGTAAACCAGTACCACTACATCCGGCCTTATTTCCTCGAAGACTCGGCGCCACTCCTGGACCGACTTCAAGGACTTTTCAGAGCGGATAGCTACGCTTGAGTGCTGTTCCTGGTTCAAGCGTTCGGAAAAAGGATCTGAATCCGTGCAGAGAATGACGGAGTCAACCCCGGGATCATCCAGTCTATTCAACAGCTCCAAAAGATGCTTCTCGGATCCACCGTAACTGAAGGCATTGGTAACAAACAGCACTCTCCGTTTGGCTCGGTTCCGACTTTCGCTGCCCTGCACGCTAGACCCTCCGGCTTGATTTTCGTAGTAGATGTGATCACTGCCGGATTTCGGCAAGGCCTTTAGGCTCGTCACCAAGTTGGTACCTGAATCCCACAACTGAAGGGCAACAACCGACCCTGCGCTTGGGTTCGAACGCGGTCAACTGAGTAGCACGCCCCTGAGTTCACCCATTCTGGTTTCAATATCGAACACCTGACATACCGTTTCGCGGGATTTGCGAGCCATCTCTGCCCGCTCATCGGGGTGGGTCGCAAGGTACAAGATCGCGTCCTCAGCCGCGTCGACCGATCCGGGAGGAATGACCAGCCCTACAACCTGATGCTTGACGGCTTCCGCACTACCGCCCACGTCGGTGACGATCGAAGGAAGTCCGCAGGCCATTGCCTCCAAGACTGAAAGCGGCAGCCCTTCCAGGTGGGATGTAAGGATGAAGGCCGAGGCGGCCTGCAAATAAGGCCGCACATCTTTCTGAAACCCCTCAAAAAATATGTAGTCCGACACGCCCAGGGAATTCACCAGCTCAATGAGCCTTTCTTTCAGTACTCCATCACCCACGGTGATGCACTTGCAGGCTACGCCCTGGCGGAGCACCCGAGAAACGGCGTGAATCAAAACATCGATTCCCTTGGCTTCGACAAGTCTGGCCGCACAGACCAGCAGAAACTCTTCAGGGCCGATATCCAGGCGGGCTCGCACAGCCGCCCCATTCGCGTGCGAAGGTGCGAAAGCCACGGTTGAGACGCCGTTGCGAACAGTGATCGTTTTGCGCGCCGGAAATCCAAAGGACCCCACGAGCGCGTCTCGGACGGCGTTGCTGACGCAGATCGTGTCGGTCAATGTATATGCCGACACTCTCAAACTGGCTAGACGTCGCGCTCTTTTTCCAATCAAACGCCGCAGAATATTGGCCGGCGAGTTCCCCGGCGGTGGCGGTGGTTGCGGGGGCGGAATCAGATGCTGGATCGAGAAACGCCTCCGCACTCCGGCAAGCAATGCGCCGACCGGGGCCTGCCAGGGAAACGCCTCGATCCAGCTATTGCAGAACACTACGGTGTCTGCCTTAGCCTGCTGAAACAAACGACGCCAATCCCCTAGTGATTGGGGTTCCTGCGTGCATTTCACAACGACGCGAGACCGCAGATCTTGATTCAGGTGGGTGCTGATGATGTCTTGGTCGAAGCAGACGATAAACGGCTGCGGCGCCCTCGCCGGAAGCCTGTCCAGGAAGTCCAGAAGGTGCTTTTCAAGGCCGCCGAATTCGGTGCTCTTCGGCAGAACAAACAGAATCTTTTTGCCGGCGGCAATTGGCAGAGCCCGGGATTTTTCAACGTCCGGGCCCGTTCCCTTGACCTCACCCTTCCGGGCAGCCGGTGCCTTTTCATTGGGGTCATACGGCGACGGGGCGCTGGATTTTTCACATACGGGCTTGGCTACGGCCAGGACCCTCAGCAGTCCTCTGCGGAACAGATCTTCGCGCGAATATGCGAAGGCGCCATCGACGGGCAGGCGGTTGGAATGGGTCTCCAGATACTCTCGAAACTGGATCGATTCGTGCCGCCAGGGATGGGCGCTGTTAATGCGCTTGTCGAGGCGCTCGGAAACCGTCCGGCGCAACTTGAAGTGGTGCGTCACACCGCGAAGAGTTGCAGCACGGGGCAGAGAGCCGACGGGGGGATGATGATTGCCGCCTTCGGCGAGTTGAGTGCCGCTTGAGCAGAAGAAAAGCGGAAACTTGAAGATATCCGCTTTGACACCCATTTTCCGGTAGAGATCAATCGAGCATAGCGGGAACAATCCGAACGGATCTTCAATCGTGGCCGGGGTTTCCAGCGATCCGTCGGCGGTTAGCCTCTGGAGCATGGGAGCGGCCATCACATTTGCGTCGACGGAGCTGAGCGTGTGCACGGTCTCAGGAATGTCCCGGTAGGGGAATTCCACGAACTCGTCGCTGTCGACCAGCACAATCCACCCTCCGGTGTTCCGCGCGAGCACCCTATCCAGACGGTCCTTCTTTTCCTCGATGTGAAAAGATCCCTCGTAGGAGTCCTCGATGGTAATGGGATAGGAATCGCGGGCGGCCAGAAGCCTTTCGTTCTCGTCTCGGGTTCCGTGAACCACCAGATGAAACCGCTCAACGCCCAGACCGAGATAATATTTAAGCCACGCCTCGATCAGGTCGCCGTCGGCGTTGACATGGCTGACAAGTTTCAAGCCCATGGACGAATGCCTTCCAGAGAGCGCTTCGGTGCGGCGGCCAGCGGCAGATTCCTTTGGAGCAATTCAGATTCGTGCGACAGGCTCAGCCCCATGGAACCAACCGTCGACCGATCGATCGAAGCCTATTTTTCAGGCTCAATTTCCTCAGCAGCCCCTTGCGGAACAGCGCTTCACGCGAATAGGGGAAGGCGCCTTCCAGGGGCAAACGGCCGGAATGGTTCGCCAGGTACTCCCGGAACTGGACCGATTCGTGCCGCCAGAGGTATTCGCTGTTGATCCTTTTATCAAGCCGTTGTGAAACCGTACGGCGAAACTTGAAATGGTGCGTGACTCCGAGCATTGCGGTGGTCCTGCGTTCAAAACCTCGGGGAGGATTGTGATTGCCCTCTTCCTCCATTTCGGTTCCGGTCGCGCAGAAAAACAGAGGGAACTTAAGAATACCGGCAACAACTCCCATTTGCTGATACAGATCGACCGAGCATAACGGGAACGTCTTGAAAGGGTCGTCAATGACGGGCGGAGTTTCCAGAGACCCATCAGCCGTCAGTCTCTGAAGCATGGGCGCAACCATCAAATTCGCGCGGGTAGATTCAAGCTTGCGCACGGTCTCCGCTATGTCGCGGTAGGGGAATTCCACGAATTCGTCGCTATCCACGAGCACGATCCACTGTCCGGTGTTCCGCGCGAGCACCGCATCCAAGCGGCTCTTTTTTTCTTCCCCGAGAAAAGGGCCCCCGTAAGTTTCTTCGATGGTGATGGGGTAGGAATCCTTAATGGCTAGCAGTCTGTAGTTGTCCTCGGGAGTCCCATGAACAACCAGATGGAACTGGTCTACGCCCAGGCGGAGATAGTATTTCAGCCAAGCCTCGATCAGGTCGCTGTCGGCGTTGACGTGGCTGAGAAGTTTCAAGCCCATGGGTGAGGATTCTCCAGACAAGACGACTTGTAATCCGCGACAACCCGGCGCCGGTTTCGGGCGCCAGTCGACGTATTGCTTTCCTGCATTCTGAGGGTTCGGCGGAGCGTCACGGGTTCCATTTTTTCCTAACTGTGCTTTGCGAGTGCCGAGAGCCGATGGTACTCAGCAATTTCCCCCAGGATCATCCATACCTTGAGCTTGCAAGAAAAACGGCGAGCCGGATGGATTGAGGTCATCCATTGCAGGCTCCAGTTGGCGAGCCGACCGAAGACGCGCAGGGGAACGCCGGCAATCTGGAGTTTCGCTCCCTCGGGCAAGCCCACGGTGCGGAGATCCGCTTGGGCTTTGTCATGCCACCAGACAAGAAAATACTTCTTTTGCAGGCGATGAGCCGGCAGCGAGTGATAGACGATGGCGGAGGGCTCATACCAAAGAAGCTGCCCCGTTCCCAGGACTCGATCGCCAAATTCGGTGTCCTCGCCGCGTGTTTCCGATCCCGGCCGCGGACCCAGATCCGTGCGAAATCCGCCAACTTTCTCAAAGACTTCTCTGCGAAAAGCCATGTTGGTTCCGAAAGGAGCCTCGGTCAGTTCACCAGCCTGTGGGCCAAGATCGAACATCGCCAGAGGAGCCAAAGCATACTTCCCTTCTGCCGAGAGCCACGCCGGTGGCGTGAAGCTGCGTTCCGGAAGAACGCGTCCTCCGACGCCGGCCCAACCCTGCCTCTGGAAAATAGCGGTGAGACTCTGCAGCCACTGCGCATCGACTGTCACGTCGTCATCCATGAAAGCCAGGATTTCCCCGCGCGCCTCGCGAATGCCGGCATTCAGCGCGTGAGACTTGCCCTGTTGCGGCTCGAATACGTAGCGCAAACGCCCCGGATTCCGATTGGCGAACTCAGAGGCGACCTCTCGGGTCCGGTCCTTGGAGTTGTTGTCGATTACTAGAACTTCCCAGGATACAGAGTCCGGCAATTGAGAAGCGGCGACGCTCTCAAGCGCCGTCGCCAGGCTGTCGCAGCGGTTGTAGGTGCACAGGATTACACTGATGCTCATCGTGGGATGCACGGGCGGTCTCACGATCGCGTGGGAATCTCGCGAGCAACACCGTCTGGTTCAAAGGATTGGCGGTAGTTTTGCACGATCTCTCCCAGTGTCAGCCAGACCTGGCACTTGTTATAAAAACGGCGCTTCGGATCCACCGCGAAGAGCCATTGCAAAGTGCGAATCGGGAGAAACCGTACGACGAGACTGGGAATGCTGAGGAATTGGCGGGGAATCCCCAGAATCGGGGGCTGGGTACCGCGTTCCAGAACCCGGGCACGTCCATACTCAAACCACCATCTGCGGAAATAGTTCTTGCGAACGCGTTCCTCGGGAACCGGGTGATGGACCACCGCGGAGGCCTCATAACGCAGGCGCTCCCCTCCCGCCAGTAGACGCCTGCCAAACTCTGTGTCTTCGTTGCTGAGCAGGTTACCGCCGCAACGGCCGAGATCGGCGCGAAAGTCGCCATATTTTTCAAACATGCCTCTGCGAAAAGCCATGTTCGTGCCATACGGGGGTCGTTTGAGCTCGCCGGGCACGCTTCCGAGATCGAACAGGGCGAGCGCACCGCCCAGGTCCCTCTCGCCACCGAGCGTGAGCCAGCGAGGCGGCCTGAATTGCTCGGGAGGCCGAATCGGACCGCCGGCCCCAGACCATAGCTCCTCGTGAAGAGAAGCTGTGAGATTTTGCAACCACATCGGCTCGACAGTTATGTCGTCATCCATGAACGCCACAATTTCGCCGCGTGCCGCCCGGATTCCCGTGTTACGGGCACGAGACAAGCCCTGCTGCTGTTCAAACACGTACCGAAACCGGCCCGGATGTTTGTGGACGTAGTTCTGCGTGACCTCACGGGTCTGGTCGCTCGAATTGTTATCGACAACGATCACTTCCCACTCAAGGGAATCCGGAAGAATTTGGGCGGCGACGCTGTCGAGCGCCTGCGACAGACTCTGGCACCGGTTATAGGTACACAGGATGACTGTGATGTTCATAGGTTCGCGCGAACGGAAGGGCTGTTGTGAAGCGGCCTGCCGGCCATCGGCCGCCGGGTACAGAGAGAACCCTGGGGCCAGTTGTGCAAATTCAAAAGAACTCGTTGCACCATATTACGACGAGGTCGCAAGCTTCAAGGCCTCGTCACGCGACGCGAAGGCCGCTGGTTTTGCGAAAATACTATTGTAGGCGAGGCGGCTGGTCCGGGCGGCCTGTTGCTCGTCGGAAAGTGCACGCACGATCGCATCTGCAAAATCCTGCGGTGTGTCATGAGCCAGAAGTCCGGCCTGCGCGATCCGGTCCATCGGCATGCCCCGATAGGCCTTTGAGGTGCCAACAAAAGGCTTCCCGAGAGCCAAGGCTTCGATGGTCTTGACCGAGATGCCCGTCCCGGAAACCATTGGAGCGAAAACGCATCGAGCAGCACGATAGGAAGGGGCAAGCTCGGCGAGCGGGCCGACAAAACAGGCTCCGTAAGCTTGATAGATCTCAGGCAGGTATTTGCGCACCAGCATGTCAATTTGTCCCACGATCTTGATGCTGTATCCGCGATCGACAACCAGCGGCCAGACCTGTTCGAAGAACCACTTCATGGCCTCACGATTCGGATCGGTACTCTGTCCCACGAACAACAAATCGATCGGATCGGCAGAGGATTGACAAACATTATCTATGCTCGACACAAAGGCTTCATCAATTGTCGGCATTGCCAGGATGTGTCGTTTGTGTGGCAAACGCAGCTTGAAGAACTCGAAGTCATCGACCGAGCAATGAACCAGCACATTCAGTCTGTTGAGATAGGAAATCTCAGAGCCCAGCAACCGGTCCAAGCTGTCATAACCGTGCGTCCAGGGGTTGATCTCCGGCCTGTCCCGCAAGACGTGAGACTGAACGTCATGCGTTTCAAGGATCATGGGCACCTGCCTGGCAGACCGGGCGACTTCCCGAACCAACTGCTCGGCAAAGCCGAGCGTAAAGACGTGATTCACGTGAACCAGGGCAACCGGCATCCCGCGGATGATACCTGCGGCATCATCAGAGAGCTCGGCCGATTTTCCGGTAAACACGATCCAGTCCAGTGCCGTCGGGCGGAATCCGCGTTTCACCCAAGTCGTATACTTTAAGATGTTAAACCGGCGGCGGTTGACCGTCGCGAAGAAGGTGTCGTCGGCGCCCAGTTCCTTTATCCCGCTCTTGATCTCTCCCCACCCCGGATGAGATTCGACAAAGGCGTTGTGGAGCGGGACACAGACGAAAACGACCGCATATCCGCGGCTTCGGTAGAACTCAACCTGATTCTGCATCACCCGGGCAGTGCCACCTTGCGGCCAAGGCGGACCAACGATAATGACTGTGGGGGCCTTGGTCACCAATGTGTTCACTCCCGATTGCTCGTATGTGCGGGGCGGCGTCACTGCCATGCGGTTACCGACGCAGTGAGCCATGAATCCGGGATTTGAGCATGCGCGAAAATCGGCGATATCACGTGCAGATGATTCACATACGGCTGCAACCACCCAGGTATCGACGGACGGGGATTGTAGGAGAACAGCGGTTCGGTACCTTCCTGGCGATAGGAATTTGACTCATCGACCCGGCTCAGATCATCGGGAAGCAGTACAACCAGATCTCCGGGTTCCGGACTATCTCCGGGGTGACACACAAAAGTTCTGTAGCCGCACGGGCCGTCCTTCTTGATCTGGGGACCGACCATCTCGACGCCGCCAGTTGCAGCGGACCCAGGCTGGACCTGTTCCACAGGAACGCCAAGGTAGTTCAGATAGGAAGCAAATTCCAGGATGTGAAATGGACGGGCAAACGGTAAAAAGATCCTTTTCACACTCTCGGGATCGCTCTGGTAGCGAGCCTGGATCATGTGTCCCATCTCGGCCTTGGCGTGGATGACGTTCTTTCTCTCATACATACGGAAGGCCGAAAGCGAAGTGTCCTGGAGCACGACCAGCAACAGCAGCCCGAGTGAGCACATCCTGCTCACCCGGCTCATTGTCGGTATCGACAGGATGGCAAGGCGTCCGATGTACAGGATCGCGATGAAATCCACCGGAGCAAGGTAGTAGCCGCTGGACATTCGCAGCACCAGGAAGGCAGCAAAACAACCGACGCCCGCCAGAGCCAGTCCATCCCACAAAAGCGACGGCGCGATCCTGCGCCTCAGGATCAGAAAGAATCTGGCCACCACGACGGCAACCAGGGTCCAAGCCAGCAGGTCCACCTCGAGGTAGGAAACAAGAACCTGCCCGAGAGACATGTGAAAATCATCGGCGTACCGGGTGCTAAAGTGCGGGAACATTGCCGCAAGATAGTAGAGCAAGAACGGAACCACCAGAAAGGCAAGGCACATGTCCAGACGGCTTTCGGGATCCCTGAGCCGCTGGAAGTCCCACCCTTGGCGTTCAGGTTCCCGGCAACGCAACAGAAGTCTGCCTCCCGCGAAACCCAGGAGCAGGACAAAATCGGTTTCCTTGTAATACAGCATGCACTGTGAAGCGACCAGCGCGGTGATCGCCCATGCTATTGATCGTGACTGCTCGAAGCGCTTCACAGACCAGGCCAGGCACGCGAGCAAGAAAATGATGTTCCACTCCGCGTATATGAGCCCGCTGAAACTGATCACCATACTCGGGGTGATCAGCACCAGAGTAATCAGAGCGACGCGAGCCGCAATACTCAACTCCTCATCGAATACCAACAGGATCCCGCACAAAAGCAGCAACTGAATGATATGCAACGCATGATAGCCGGTGACCGAGTGGGTGACATGACGGAGAAGATTGAATTCCTGATAGCCGAGCGGCCACATGCGTCCCACTTCCGGTGCGATCTGGACACCGACGTTGCGGCCGACCAGCGTTTCGTTGGTGAAGTGCGAATTGTCATAATACGTAAAATCTTCCCACACGAGCGACCCGGCAATGTAGCAGGCCAGGAACAAGACCAGGAATACTACCGCCAAGACACCTGCGCGCGACCGTTGCTGCGGCCGGGAGTGATCCGGATCAGGGGGGACAGCTTCGTGCTGCGGGACCACCCAAAGGACCAACATCACGCCCATCGCAGTGATGGCTATCCAGATGGGCCAGAACAAGGCGATGCGTTCCCGCCAGAGCCCTCTGAGAGCGTGCAGAATGTGATGGAGCATCAAGATAGCCAGTGATTGTATGGGGTCGTAACAAACACAAAGAAAGGCTAATCGCGGCAGCGGTGGCACTGCCCGCTTTTCCAGAAGGGAGACTGGCCCGGGTTAGAGCTTTTCAGAGAGTCGCTTTCGAATGAAAACCCGGTGCATGGTGCCAAAGAATCGGGAAATGGCGGCGAAAATTCTCGTCCGGCGCGGCCAAAGGTATTCCAAGGTCCGTTTGGGATTCCCGATATCATCGAGCAGAACAAGCGAAATCCACTTGGCCATGAATCCGAAATCCACAGAGTAACCAATCGAGGCCAAGCGCTCCTTGTGAAACTTCCAAAACTCCGGAGGCTGGCCTTGCAGGGCAGACCTGCCGAGAAAGAAAAAATAGGTATGTTCAGCCTCTTTGAGAAAGTACCGATACTCATCCTCGGGCAGGAAGTTCCTGCCGTGAGCGATGATTTTGGCCAAACGAGAAAACAGCTCGAACCGAAACGGGCGAATTCGCGAAAGGGTCGATTCGTTGTCCCGGCGAGAAAAGGTCAGGACCTGATGCACAAAGCCATAATTCCAGGTGCGCAGGATCTCAAAGCACACATGCCCGTCCTCAAAAGGCGCGTGTCGCTCGTCATAAAAGGGGTTCCGTGACCGGACAACTTCCGAACGCATGAGCAGGGATGTGGGCGTTCCGAAAAGATGCATGTGCTTCCGGAAAAACAGCTGGCAGATGGTCCGACCCGACACGTCCTGACTGGGATAGGGCAAACCGCTCAAAGAGGCGCGGTCACCTTCCAGCTCATAGGCAGCGACAATGCCGACCTGGGGATTTGCTTCACCAAGCTCTACCATGCTCCTCAGACACTCCGGAAAGATCCAATCGTCGGCCTGCACCATCTTGCAATATTTGCTATCGGGCGAGATCTGGGAAAGAGCGAAGTTGTAGTTGGGTACCTGGGGAAGAAATGAATCCGTGTGGATCAGGCGGATCTTGTCCGGGTACTTGTCGGCGTAGTGCTTGGCGATCTCGCTTGAACCATCGGTTGAGAAATTGTCGACAAGGATGTATTCGCAGTTCGTGTAGGTCTGGCGCAGAACGCTTTCGATGCACTCGGCAAGGTAATCCCGAGTGTTGTAAAACGGCGTAACGACGCTGACCAAAGGGGTGGATTCCATGCTCTTCTTTCAATTGTGGGACTGATGATGCGCAAGGGCAAGCCCGGCGAGT
>Ga0209624_10003774_pt1 | contig 10597 bp, 14 predicted proteins | sample JacPinW_OM2H0_O1_FD_188565 | JGI IMG/M metagenome (GOLD analysis project Ga0209624, IMG submission 188565) | Forest soil microbial communities from Algoma, Ontario, Canada - Jack Pine, Ontario site 1_JW_OM2H0_O1 (SPAdes) (version 2) | ecosystem: Environmental > Terrestrial > Soil > Boreal... | reverse complement strand
GTAGTCCTCCTTTTGAATGCGGAAATACTGTCGTGTCTCCTAATAAGCCACGTCTGCTTTTGGGGTAATAGCAGACATCGTATCTCAGAGCTGCCAAGTCTGCTACATCACGCGACGCTCTTTCTCGCTCACGATTCCGTCCCGCGCTTTTTCAATTCAGCAAACGCGCGGCCAGCGAGGCGGCCAAGTTTGGTCGCGGTGGAGTCGAGCTCCTTGGCGTGATCGCCGCGGCCCACCTCGAATGCGGTGAACCAGCGACGGAAGCGGGCGAGTTGATCGGGCGGTAACTTGGCGATTGCTTCGGCGATCTCTTCGACTTTCATGCGGCGCATTATAGCACCGTCGAGACCACCACGAGGCGGACTTTTTGTTTGTGCGTTCGACGATGATTTGCGGTGCGTGAGGCAGTTATTGGCCCTTAGCTGCCGCGCCACCCTACTGCTTTCGCGTCCGCTTTCGGGGGTAAAGCGGACACAGCCGCCGTCAGCGGTCGCGGCAGCTAATGACCCAAAGCGGACATCCAGTACGTCACTCGATCACCTCGCCGGCAAGCAGTGATGGTGGCAGGCAATACGCTTGACGGCCGAAGCGGTTGCTGGTCCCCTTGGGGCAAGGAAATCCTGGGGAGGAAACTATGTCTCGGATACGCCTTCTGTTGCCGTTTGCCGCAGTCGCGGCCGTGTTGAGTTATGCCGCGCCTTCATCGGCCCAGACCATCATCGATGAATGGCAAAGCGTGCCGGTGCCGCCGCCACCGGCGCTCAAGCCCATTACGCTCGATCCCAAGACCGCCGCGCTTTTGGTCATCGACGTCATCAAGCAGACCTGCAACGAGCAGAGGCGTCCGCGTTGCGTTGCCGCCGTTCCAAAGATGGCAAAATTGCTGGACGCTGCGCGCGCGAGTGGCGTCACAGTGATCTACACCCTGTTCCCCAGTCCATCACCGGCGACGTTCCCTAATCCGGTCATTAGTGATTACGTTCCAGCGCTCGCGCCGAAAGGCAACGAGCCCGTCGTGACAGCGTTTGTCGACAAGTTCGAGCTCGCCGGCAAGGACACTGGCCTTGAAAAGATACTGAAGGACAAGGGGATCACAACCCTCGTTCCGATTGGTGTCGCGTCGCATAACGGCGTCCTCTTTACGTCAGTCATGGCCGCTTTGCGTGGTTTTAACGTGGTCGTGCCAGTAGACGGAATGGCGGGTAATAATGCCTATGAGGATCAGGCTACAGATTACATTCTGACGAGTTCGATCGTTTACAAGGTCACGCTGACCAGCATTGATATGATAAAGTTTCAATGATCTGGACAGTTTGTCCGCTGCCTCAAGCCTAGACCAGATTGAATTCCGGAAAGATCGCCGCGAGGCGGTCTCTCATTTTGCGCGGGCAACGGCAGCGGTGTCTGCTTATGGCCCTTAGCGGACACGCCGGTCAGGGAGTGCCGCGGCGGCTTCTGGGGGGTAAAGCGGAGGCGGGATCGACTGCCTCCCGGCGAGGGGTACACAACGAAAAGCAGTTCGATCCGTGGCTGAGTGAGAAAGCGAGTTAGCTCAAGGGAGGCTGGTTAAATCCTTTGGTGACGCCCGCTCTGAGAGGCTCCGCGGTCGCAACCGCGACCTTCTGGGCCAGTGCGGCAAGTTCTGTGGTCTGCTCTGTCAGCGTCTCGAACTGCTTGCGCGAATGTTGGGTCGACAACTCCATGAAATCGGAAGGTGATTTCACTTCCGATAGCTTTTTGGCGAAGTCGAAAGCGGCCTCGGTATTGGTCTGAGCGAATTCGAGGATCTTGTTGTTGTAGGCCTGTGCACCCTTAACGGCTGTGGAATAGCTGTTCTTGATCAGAGCAGCGGCTCCAGCCGTGGCAGCGCTCATTTTTTCGAAAGCTTCTTTGGCTTGCGCGGAGCCTTGGACCTGCGCGGTATCCTTTTTAGCAAAATCGGCGGATGTGTTCTGTGAATTACTCATTGGGTGTTTCTCCAAAAAAATATCTTGTGAGTATCGTTCGAATGTCACCCCTAAAGCTAAGCCGAAAAGCAGAAGAAGCTAGAGAACAAAAAAAAGAAACACCGTAGGGAACTCACAGAGTTCCATTTTCACACCTTCAGATGGAACCGATGCCGCCCGGAAAGCCTTTCATGGATGATGCCGATGTGCGTCGGGAGATGGATCATGCGAATTGAACAGCACGACAAGAGTTACCTTGTCGAACTCAAGGATCGTTCGAGATGGCGAATTTGGCCTGGCGATATTGCAGCGACTTTGCAGTGGTTGCCGACCACTGAGCTCCAAGTATCCGCAATCGATGACGAGTTTTGCTCCCACGTCCTCGTCGATCAAGGGGATGGTTCACGGGTGCGGGTGATTGAAGCGAGTGCCGAGTGGCCCGTTGCTGAGGTCCGGCAATCATTGATGGAGGGGTGAATAGGACGCGAGCGAAAGATCAGGGTTTTCGTTTATCACTATTAAAGCGGGCAGTGCGTGTCGACGGGGCGGTGAGCCCAGTAAAGCCGCGACGCCTTCGGCGAATTGGCGCGGCAGTTTTTGGCCCAAAGCGGACACAGCGGTCAGCGACGGCGGCAGCAGCTTTCGGGGGTAAAGCGGACATGAAGCGAAAGTCGTTAGGCATCTTCAGGTCGGTGAACGAGCTTGAAGGTGGGAACGTTGGTTGAATTCCACTCGGACATGATGTGTCCGCAAACCACACATTTTGCGGAATTGCTGTCAGTGTTCGAATGCCGCGAGTACGTAAGAGCATAAAGCGCTCCGCAATCCGGGCAAAAGAAGCTGCGGCCTTCCGGGATTGGTCCTGTAAGAGGCATGGCGGCCTCCACATTCAGGGCGGGTATGATGCACCCTACAAAAAATAAATTCCAGCCACACAATTCGACGCCGTGACACCCAAGTAGGAGGCCCCGATGTCCGCCTTCAAGGCAAAAGGAGCATCGCAATTGCGGGGCGCGCCATGTCCGCTTTTGGCCCAAAGCGGACGTGCCGGTTGGCGGCAGCCGTGTCCGCTTTCGGGGGTAAAGCGGACACCAACTGTCAGGACGGTCGCGGTAGCTTTTGACCCTAAGTTGGCCAGCATTGGAGTCGAGGAGGCTACAGACGCAATGACTTCCACGACTAACAAAATTGCAGCTCTCTTAGGGACCGACAGCGCAGCAACCCAAACACTGCTTGCCGAGATCTAGCCGTCGTTTGCCGCCATGAGGTCGAGACGAGTGCGGAGCTGGACAGCGAAGAAAGCCGCGCCGTCCTTGCTGAAAACGCGCTGAAGTTGTTCCCAAGGCTGGCGGCGGGGACGCGGACCAAAAGCGGACACCGCGGAGTGGGGCCGCCGTGGCAGCTTTTGACCCCGAGCGGATATGCGTACTCTTTGATGATTTGATCGCACACGCGGCGGTAATGCGGGATGAATGATTTTGCGGAAGCGCTTTACACCGCGGCCAGCTTCATGCCTTGACTGATCCCGTTACGATCTCTTTAGGAGCGCGGCATTTGCGTGAACGAAGGGGCAATCGTCACGGCTGACCCCGGCTCACACATCCGACTTACGGGTCTATTGGGAGGCGGCGTGCGTGATTAATCCAAAGGCTGGGCCTTGCGACCAGGCGACCATCCGATCGATTGCCCCGGCAAGGAATTGCATTGTCAGCCAAAAGCCGTGGGTTCTCTTGGCCACGATTCTAGCCTCCAGCATCACCTATATCGATGAATCCGTCGTCAACATCGCGCTGCCGGCGATCGAGAGCAATCTGGCGACTACGGTCGCCGTGATTCAGTGGCTGGTGAGCGCCTACACGCTGTGTCTTTCGGCTCTTTTGCTTAGCGGCGGCGCCGCGGCCGATCATTTCGGCCGCCGAAAAATGCTCATCATCGGCATCATTCTGTTTGCGACCGCGTCGCTGTGGTGCGGATTTGCACCGAGCACTACCCAATTGATCCTGGCTCGCGCCATGCAGGGCGTCGGAGCCGCCGTTCTGATTCCTTGTTCGTTGGCGCTGATCGGCGCCTCATTTGACGAGGAGGAACGCGGCAAGGCGATCGGGACCTGGGCCGGGGCTTCCGCCATTGCGGTCGCGATCGGACCGTTATTAGGCGGCCTGATCGTCGATCATTTCAGCTGGCGTTGGATTTTCTTGATAAATCCTGTCCTTGCCGTGCCGACGCTCTGGATCGTCTCCAATCACGTTCCGGAAAGCCGAAGCCCTGAGGCCACCGGCCGGCTCGATTGGACCGGGGCCGTGCTGGCGCTGCTCGGCTTGGCCGGAGTGTGTTTTGGCCTCATCGCGGCGCCGGAATTCGGCTTGATCGACATGAAAGTTATCGGGCCGCTTGCTATTGGCCTGCTGCTGCTTTGCGTTTTCATTTGGCTGGAAAGCCATAGCGACACCCCAATGTTGCCGCTTGATCTGTTTAAGTCGCGCACCTTCGTAGCCGTTAATCTGTTGACACTGCTGCTCTATGCCGCGCTCGGGGGCACGTTCTTCTTTCTGCCATTCGCGCTGATCCAGGTCGGCGGCTATTCGGCGGTGCTTGCTGGTGCTGCCTTCCTCCCCTTCACGATCATCATTGGATTGCTGTCGCGCTGGTCGGGTGGATTGGTCGATCGTATCGGCGCCAGACTGCCGCTGATCATCGGGCCCCTGATCACAGCGCTGGGCTTCGGCGCATTAGCCTTATGCATTGGCGGGGGCGATTATTGGGCCTATCTGGTGTCGATAACGGTCCTCGGCCTCGGTATGGCCGTAAGCGTCGCCCCGCTTACGACCACCGTCATCAATGCCGTGCCGGCGCAGCAGACTGGCGTCGCATCCGGGGTCAATAATGCCGTGGCATCGTTGGCGGGCCTCCTTGCAGTTGCCGTCTTTGGAGCGGTGGCGCTCGGAATTTATGACCGCGGGCTTGAACGTCGGCTACAAGCCTCCGCGGCCTCGGTCGAGCTCAGTCAGACAATTCAAAGTGCTCGCGGACAGTTCGTCACCACACCAGCCGCCGCGCTGAGCACAACGGCCGACCAACGACGCGCGGAGAGCATTCTCAAGGGTGCGCTTGCAGAGAGCATCCGGAACATCATGCTGCTCGCTGGTCTTCTGGCTATCGGTGCGGCCGGGAGCGGCGCACTCCTGCCGCGCCGCGCGAAACCCGCGAGTATTCCGTAATCCGTCATTAGGCGAATCGGAAAATGAACTGTGCGCAGCGCATTATCTCATTAAGATGCGACCCAAATGTCGCGCTATTACCACGGCCCCGTCTCCGATCACTTTGACGGCGAGCGGTTTTTCGACCCGCTCGGCGTGCCGCCCAAGAGCCGGCGCGATCTGCTGCGCTGGTTCATCGATCGCCACTCACGTGCGCCCAAGGCGAGGTGGCCGTCGCGGGCACCGTCGCCCTTTGCCGACCGTCCGCCGGCGCGCGTCGAAAGCCCGATGTGGCGCATTTGCTATGTCGGCCACGCGAGCTGGCTCATCCAGACCGCGGGACTCAACATCCTGCTCGACCCGGTATGGTCGAAGCGGGTTTCCCCATTCCGCTTCGTCGGGCCAAAGCGCGTCAATGATCCAGGTATCGCATTTGCGGACTTGCCGCCGATTGATGTCGTTCTGGTATCGCACGGCCACTACGATCATCTCGATGTCACTACACTGTCGCGGCTCGCGGCTCGGCATAACCCGCGCGTCATCACGCCCCTCGGCAACGACACCGTCATGCGAAATCACGATCCTACAATCGTGGCCGAGGGCCACGACTGGGATGATCGAGTGGATATCGGTTCGGGAGTGGCGGTAGCGCTCGTTCCCGCGCGACATTGGTCGGCGCGCAACTTGTCCGACCGCAACATGTCGCTATGGTCGTCGTTCGTGATCGAAACGCCAAGCGGACGGATCTATTTCGTCGCTGACTCAGCCTACGGTGACGGCCGGCATTTCCGCGAAACGCGCCAGCGCTATGGACCGTTGCGGCTTGCCATACTTCCGATCGGAGCCTACGAGCCTCGCTGGTTCATGCGCGACCAGCACATGAATCCTGCCGAGTCGGTCCGGGCATTCACCGATTGCGGCGCCGAATTGGCGTTCGGTCACCATTACGGAACATTCCAGCTCACGGACGAAGCAATCGATGCGCCGCTGATTGCTCTTGATGAAGCCTTGAAGGCTGCAGGAATTTCGCCGGAGCAATTCCGCACGTTGCGGCCCGGACAAGTGTGGCAGCTGTAATCATTATCTTCGGGTTGGGCGGGCGATGTGACGGAATTGCTCGGATGGGCTCGTCGTGGGGCGCAGTCTATTTGCGGTGCTGCCAATTTCCCTCTCGAACTTCTTACTGATAAGGAAATTGCACTTTCCCAATCAGTTCCTATAGTCAAGATCAGTACACACCAACGGCGCTTACTCTATATGAGCGCTTTTGGGGGAAGCCCCCTCTCCATGGGCGAAGCCAATGCGTCAGGTAGGCTGGCTATAATGACAACGAGAGCAATTCTGGCCACCGTCGCTCTTGTGATTGGGATGGCGGATTGCGCTTACGCGCGACCCATTGACCCGTTTGGCGGAAACACCGTTGACGTGCCGCAAGGGCCGCTCGTCGAAAGCTGGCAAACTGTGTACGAGGAGCTTGGGGGCGACCATGCGCTGCTTGGTGCCTGCGTCGATAGCACGTCGACCGAGTGCGGACCACCGCGCACTTTGTGGGAAATCATCGCCGAAGCGCGAGAGCGAGACGGCTTGGCACTAATTGGTCACATCAATCGGACAATCAATCTTTCGATTACACCATTCGAGCCGAGCGAATGGCTGACGGCGTTTGATGCCATTAACGCCGAGGGTGATTGTAAGGCCTATGCGACCGCAAAATACTTTGCCCTTCGCGAAGTGGGTATCCCGGCAGATCGCGTCCGGATCGTGATCGTGCACGAGCGCGCTCACGTCGAGGATCATATGGTCGTCGTAGTCTATCAGGACGATCGATGGCTCATCCTTGATAACTTGACCTTGGCGCTTGTGCAAGACACCGAAGAATCGGAATACGCCCCGCTGTACGTCTTAGACGATCACGGTGTGCGGCTGTTCCAGAATCGTTAAACCACACTGGGTTTGCGGTTTCCCGGTTGGCCTGTCTAAAGGCCCGAGTTATTTAAGAATAAAATTCTCTGGAACTCTGGTGAAATAATGTCGGGGGCTTGGCGTTATAACTTGGGCACCGCCGCAACACCTGGAGGCCTACCATGAGAGTTCCATTTTTTGTGCTGGCAATTTTGGTAGCGACAGTCGGAATGGGCGCCCGCGCGGAAGCCCAAAGTTATCCGTGGTGCGCTGATTACGCTGGCTTTGGCAGCTCGAATTGCGGATTCACGACCATTCAACAGTGCATGGCCGCTTTAAGCGGGAACGGCGGATTCTGCGACCAAAATACCCAATACCAGCCGACCGCCAGCGCTTCGACACCTGGGCTGCGGCAGAAGTCCCACCCGCATTCCTGATCGTCCAAACGCAATGGCAGCGCGGTCCGGATTTCCCAGCGCACCCATGAGCGCCGAGTTTAGCCTGCTCTAGCAAACGCGCGGCCCAACGCGGCGAGAGCGGGGGCGGTCGAGAACTTGCTAGGAAAGTCATATTTTCTAGCAAGTGTTAGCGACTGACCCCAAAATACACATTCCCTAGCAAGTCTCAGCGACTGACTCCAAAATGCGTCTTTCTTGGCAAGTGTGTGAGCGACGACTGACTCAAGTACTTTCCGCTCTATGTGTGTCAGCAATTCACCTAAAGTAGCCTCGTTATTATTGGAACCACATGCATGTTTGCGGTGACTGGAATTACCGGCCAGGTCGGCGGCGCCGCCGCGCGCACTCTGCTGCGCACGATCAAAGAACTGCAAAGCGAAAGCGGGCATGATGATCCAACGCTATTGATGATGATAGTAGAGGACGAGAGTCGCCAAACAGTTTTAGCATTGCCCTTCGTTTCCGGCTGCGCCTAATGCACTACGCTCCGCCGCGATGTCTGGTTTTGGCCCATAGCGCACGCCGGTCAGCGACTGACGCGGCAGCTTTCGGGGTTAAAGCAGCCGCGTCTCTGATTAGGTCGCGTAGCAGCTTCTGACCCACAGCGGATATGGCTCTCTCATTCGCAGGAAGGGGGTTTATCCAACGGCATATCAGGCTCACGACGCCGGTCGGATGTGAGCGATTTTGCTCAGAGTTCAGGGGGATGGAGACGTAGGCTTGCTAAGCGATACGTTGATCCGAACTGAGCGCGGTTGAATGGCGGCGAACGCTTCATCGAATTGGCCCCGCAATCGGCTTTTGCTCGCATTGCCCTCGCGCAATCTCAAGCGGCTTATGCCGGAACTTGAAAACATCAGCTGCCACCGCGCGCAGATCCTGATGAACGCCGACAGTTCGCTCGACCATTTATTCTTCCCCGATAGCGGTGTCGTCTCGGTGGTGGCGGTTTACACCGACGGCAGCATCATCGAGATGGCAACGGTCGGCAGGGAGGGCTTCACCGGCGTACAAGCCATCTTCGGCGCCAAGCGCTCCTCGGTTCAGCTTCTCGTTCAAATTCCGGGGAGCGCCGCAAAGATCTCGCGCGCGGCGTTTACGCGGGCCATGCAATCAATGCCGTCCTTTCGAAGCCTCATGGAGACCTACGTCCAAGCCTTTCTCGAACAGGTCATGGTATCAGTCGCGTGCAACGGTGCACACAGCCTCAAGCAGCGGCTGGCGCGTTGGCTGCTGATGATGCGTGATCGCAGTGACAGTGACGTGCTCCCTATCACCCAGAGCTTGCTCGCCGAAATGCTGGGTGTCCAAAGGCCGACCATCACGAATGCCGTCCGGGAATTCGAACGTGGCGGTTTAATCGAGGGCGGCCGCCGGCAAGTCACGATCCTCGATCGGCGGGCCCTCTCGCAGGTATCTTGTGAATGTTATCAATTGGTTCGGGCGCGCCTCGCGTTTTACCTTCCCAAAACATACGAGTGATGTTGTCGCGTCACGTCGTACGGTAATGTACATTACCGACACCGTCTCCTAAACTGACTAAGAATCTGGGCTCACAGGGCGGGCGGCGCAAGTGATGGCCTTCCAGCGGGATCGCGTTCCTGCTGTCGAGGATGAGCCGCGTCATCAGAAGGTGGGCCCGGCAATGAAGCGCAAAGCAAAGCCATCGTTCGACCCCAAAGTGTTTCTCTCAAAAGTGAACGGCGGGCAACGCATCTCCGATTATCGGAAGGATCAAATCGTCTACAGGCAGGGCGATCCCGCGGATGCTGTTTTCTACATTCACAACGGCAAGGCCAAGAAGAGCGTCGTTTCCGAGCAGGGCAAGGAAGCGGTAGTCGCACTTTTAGGAGCTGGCGATTTCTTCGGCGAGGGCTGCCTAGCCGGGGAGGCGCTGCGCCTGGCGACGGTCGCCGCTCTGACGAAGTGTACGATCGCACGAATATCAAAGGCAGACATCACCCGCGTGATCCACGAAGAGCCGGCGTTCGCCGAGTTGTTTATCTCGCACCTTCTGGCCCGCAATGGTCGTGTCGAGGAAGACCTGGTCGATCAGCTGTTCAATTCGAGCGAGAAGCGCTTGGCGCGGACGCTTCTGCTGCTGGCGAATTTCGGCAAGGACAGTCGGCCGGAACCGATCATCGCAAAGGTCAGTCAGGAGACACTTGCGGAGATGATCGGAACGACTCGGTCGCGCGTGAGTTTCTTCATGAACAAATTTCGAAAACTGGGCTTGATTGATTACAACGGCAGCATCGAAATCCACAGTTCATTGTTGAATGTCGTTCTGCGCGACCAGCCGCATATTAAGAGAGGAGCCGTTTGACGATCTTGGGACCGGCGACTGCCACAAGGCTCGCACTCTCGGAAAATTTGAGACCGCAGAATTAAAGCGCCTCGATGCTGCGCCAAGTCAGGACACGAACGCAGCGTGCCCCTCAGAGTAATCGCTAAGGCTCAGAGATGTCGCTTCAACCAAGGTCGCGTGGCGACGAAATGAAGCTTGACCCCAATACCCTTTCACTCAGCGACGCTGCTTGCGCCCAAGTGCAGGCAAGATCGATTAGGCTTCGCTTCTCGTTTTCGTCTGTGGCTTTGGAGGACCCGCGTATGGCCTCCTCGGAATACTGCCGAAACAGGTCGGCATCGCTCATGACAGCCTCCTGACGGGAACACCTTAGTTGGCGTCTCCCGCGGAGCCTGTGCCTGCTGGAACCAACAATCTGTATAGAAGTGCTCGCTCGCTCGCCATTCTCGAATTGTCCCCCGCCCAATCGAAACTGACCCACTAATTGCGGTCAGTGATGTATTTTACAGTCGGCCGAGACGCTGAGGGGATGTCTGCTTGTGGCCCTTAGCGGATGCGCCGGCCGGTGACTTCCGTGGCAGCTTTTGGGGGTAAAGCGGACGCTGCAAGATTCAGCCGCCACGGCAGCTAATGACCCGAAGCGGACATTCGAGATGGCATCTATGTTGACGCGCGGAATTCCACCCAACACGGGTTTCAGCCCGCCGCGGACCGCGGCGTCAGTTGCGCTCTCTCCGAATATTTGCCTCGGCGAGGTGAGCGAGGGCCGCGTCGCGTAGCCGGCGA
>Ga0209624_10003773_pt1 | contig 10598 bp, 8 predicted proteins | sample JacPinW_OM2H0_O1_FD_188565 | JGI IMG/M metagenome (GOLD analysis project Ga0209624, IMG submission 188565) | Forest soil microbial communities from Algoma, Ontario, Canada - Jack Pine, Ontario site 1_JW_OM2H0_O1 (SPAdes) (version 2) | ecosystem: Environmental > Terrestrial > Soil > Boreal... | reverse complement strand
TGAAGCCCGGCGAGGTCGATGCGACCGGGGCCACCAACGAAACCGCCGATCCGCAGCAGCAGTTTGCGCTGCGCTCCGCCATGGATCTGCCGCGCAACGTGCAGGTCAATACGGCGTTGCGCTGGGTAGATGATTTCCACATCAATAATGGACCGACGGGCGGCCCGGTTGTCGGCATCGTGCCAAGTTACTTTGAGCTTGATAGTCGGCTCGCTTGGCACGTGACGAAGCAGCTCGAGCTGGCGCTCGTCGGGCAAAATCTCCTGCACCAGTACCACACGGAGTACGGCTTTCCTTCGCCCACGCGTGAGCAGATCGCGCGTAGCGTATTTGGAAGGATCGCATGGGGATACTAGTGCGTCTGGTCTGGGCGTCAGTCGCGCGCAAGCTCGCGCTGCTGTGCGTCGCCGGGCTTCTGGTCGCCGCCGCCGCGCCTGTTTCCGAATATCAGTTGAAGGCAGTGTTTCTGTTTAATTTCGCGCAGTTTGTCGAGTGGCCATCAAGTGCATTTGCGCAAACCAACGCACCGTTCGTGATCGGGGTTCTGGGCAAGGATCCCTTCGGCTCGAATCTCGACGATGTGGTGCGCGGCGAGACGGTCAACGGTCATCCGCTCGCGGTGCAACGCTATGCGAGCATCGGCGACGTGGGCGATTGTCAGATTCTGTTCATTCCAGCGACTGAACTTGCGCATGTTGGTGAGCTTCTCGCAAAGCTCAAGGGGCGCAGCATCTTGACGGTAACTGACGCGGAGGAAGCGCCGCAGCGCGGTGTGATCATCGGGCTCATCACGCAGGATCGTCAGATTCGTCTGCGCATCGATCTGCAGGCAGCCAAGGTGGCAAGTCTTACCATCAGTTCAAAGTTGTTGCGGCCGGCTGAAATTGTCGGGACGGCGAGGAGTTAACCCATGGCAGCGCATGCACGACCCATTCGCCATACGCTGATCGCGGTCATCCTGCTCACCTGCGCCGCCGTAATGGTGATTACGTCGGCGGCATTCTTCGTGTATGAATTCATAAGTTTCCGTCAGCTAACAGCCCTTAATCTTGAGACGCTGGGCAAGGTGATCGCCGCAAACAGCACGGCGGCGCTTGCCTTCGATAATGCGGACGACGCGCGCGAGGTGCTGTCAGCGGTCAAAGCGCAGCCCCATATCATCTCGGCGCGCCTGTACATGAGCGACGGACGGCTGATTGCTTCGTATCCGGATGGTCCTGCACCCACTGCCTCTTCGCAATCCGCTCTCAGCGACGGCTACCGCTTTACGGAAGACCTCTTAACCGGAGTTCAGCCGGTCGTGCAGGGCAGCCGCCGCATGGGCACGCTTTACCTGGAGTCGGATCTGGGGGAGATTTACGAGCACCTCAAGCTCATGAGCCTTACCGGTGCTTTCGTAATGCTCATCTGCGGTGTTGCGGCGTTCTTGATCTCCGCACGTCTGCAGCGGAACATATCCGGTCCCATCCTGGCGCTCGCCAGCACCGCGAAGGAGCTGTCCGAGCGTCGTGACTACTCAATACGCGCGAGCCGGCCTGCGGGCCAGGAATTCGGCACGCTCACCGATGCCTTCAATCACATGCTCGCGCGCATCGAGGGGGATCAGTCAAAGCTGCAGTCTCAACTCATCCGTCTCGATCTCCTGCATCGCATAACACGCGCGACCGGCGAGCGTGCCGATCTGGCGAGCGTATTCCGTGTGGTGGTGCGCTGTCTCGAGCAGGATTTGCCAATTGATTTTGGCTGCATGTGCGTCTATGAACCCGGCGCCGAAGCGCTTTCCATCGCGGTAATCGGTGCCCAGAGTGCGGCGCTTGCCACCTCGCTAGAGCTGAGTGAACAGAGCAGAGTGCCCATCGACAGAAACGGCCTCTCGCGCTGCGTTGCAGGCGAGCTCGTCTACGAGCCCGATACGCGCACCATCGCCTTCCCCTTCCCGGAGAGATTCGCCAAAGCAGGCCTGTATTCGCTCGTCGTGGCGCCGCTACTCGTGGAAAATCACGTTTTTGGAGTGCTGGTTTCAGCGCGGCGCGTGGCCGGCGCTTTCAGCAGCGCCGATTGCGAATTCTTGCGGCACCTGAGCGAGCACGTAGCGCTCGCCTCGCACCAGGCACAACTCTACGGCGCGCTGCAACGCGCCTACGAAGATCTGCGTCAATCTCAGCAAGCGGTGATGCAGCAGGAACGTCTGCGGGCTCTGGGACAGATGGCGAGCGGTATCGCACATGACATCAACAACGCGATCTCGCCAGTCGCTCTTTATACGGAGTCATTGCTGGAGCGCGAACCTGATCTTAGCGAGCGAGCACGAGGCTATCTCGTGACCATTCAGCGCGCGATTGAGGATGTCGCTGAGACCGTTTCGCGCATGCGCGAGTTCTACCGTCCGCGCGAGCCGGAGCTCGTACTCTCAACCGTGGCGTGCAACAGGATGATCGAGCAGGTTGTCAGTCTGACGCGAGCTCGCTGGAGCGATCTGCCGCAGCAGCGCGGCATTGTCATTCAGCTGCGCACGGAACTCAGCGCGGATCTGCCGGATATCATGGGATCTGAAGTCGAAATTCGTGATGCGCTGACGAATCTGGTGTTCAACGCCGTGGATGCGATGCCCGAAGGAGGCACGCTGACGCTGCGCACCAAATTCCTCACTTCAGGCGGTCAGGCGACACTCGATGCCACGCGCTACGTGCACGTGGAAGTCCAGGATAGCGGCATAGGCATGGATGAAGAGACCCGGCGGCGGTGCCTTGAGCCGTTCTACACGACGAAGGGCGAGCGTGGCACCGGCCTCGGGCTCGCGATGGTCTACGGCATGGTCCAGCGCCACAGTGCCGAGCTGGAAATCGACAGCACACCGACGCGTGGGACCACGGTGCGACTGATCTTCTCGGTCACGGAGGCTATGGCAGCGCCGTCGGCGAATGCCCCGCGGCTGCATGGACCGGTGCAGCGGCTGCGGATCCTGCTCGTTGATGATGATCCGCTGCTCATCAAGTCGCTGCGCGACATTCTCGAACAGGACGGACACGTGGTCAGCGCCGCCGATGGTGGGCAGAAGGGCATCGACACGTTTGCGGCGGCACTCGCGAGCCCCAATCCATTCTCCCTCGTGATCACGGATCTTGGAATGCCGTACGTGGATGGTCGTAAAGTGGCGACCTCGATCAAGGCAGTATCCCCCAACACGCCCGTCATCCTGCTGACAGGCTGGGGCAAACGGCTCCTTGCGGAGAACGACGTGCCCTCACACGTCGACCGAGTTCTCAGCAAGCCGCCGCGGCTCATCGAAATACGTGAGGCGCTCGGCGCACTCACCGCGACACCCGGTTCGCCGACGGCGCTCGCGGAGTCGGCATGAGCGGCCCTGCGCCAGCCAAGCTTCTCATCGTCGATGATGAGGCACCGCAGATGCGTGCGCTGTGCGACACGCTCGAGCCGCATGGCTATTCCGCCCGCGGCTTCACGTCAGCTCACGAGGCACTTGCCGTGCTCAAGGAGGAACACTTCGATCTGCTGCTGACGGATCTTATGATGCCGGAAATCGATGGCATTTCCCTGTTGCGCGCATGTCAGGAGATTGACAAGGACCTTGCCTGCATCGTCATGACAGGCCACGGCACGATCGCAACGGCGGTGAGCGCACTCAAAGCGGGCGCGCTGGACTATATTCTAAAGCCGTTTCGCATGAACAACATTCTGCCGGCATTGACACGTGCGCTCGCGACGCGCCAATTGCAACTGGAGAATATTCAACTGCGCGAGTCGGTGGCGATCTATGAGCTCTCCAGGGCTATAACGAGAGGCCTGACACATGATGAGGTCGTGGACCAGACATTGGCGGCGGCACGTCAGCACAGCGACGCAGGCGCGGTCTATGTTCTAGTGCCAACGGCCGATCAGCGCTCATTGCGAGTTACAGGTTGCGTCGGCGCAGGCACCGAGGGCATGCACGGCACAGCGTATCCAACCCGGCCTGAAACGGAGGCGTGGGTTGTAACGGCACGCCACGAACTTGACACGTTGGACGCTGATCGCGAGCCGCAGGCGCTGTTCGCCCATCCGTTCGATCCCAAAATTCACGTTGCGTTACCGATTGTCGCTGCCGATCACCTCTATGGCGTCCTGGGCGTCGGCTTTGCACGTCCGGAGCGACGTGTCAGCCGAGGGCAGCTCAAGGCGCTGGCGATTCTCGCACGCACCGCCGCTACGGCGTTGGAGACGGTGGCGCACGTCAGTCAGCTGCGCGGAATGAACGAGGCGCTCGAATCACGAGTGCGCGAGCGTACGCGCGAGCTTGAGATCGCCAATAAGGATCTCGAGTCCTTTTCCTATTCAGTGTCGCACGATTTGCGCGAGCCGTTGCGTGCGGTCGAGGGCTTTTGCGAATTGTTCCGCAGTGAATTCGAAGCAAGCGTGCCAGAGCCGGGCCGAAAGCTGCTTGAACGTATCTGGTCCGGTGCGACTCGGATGAACCAGCTCATCAACGATCTGCTGCACTTCTCGCGATTCAGCCGCGAACCTCTGAACTGTCTGCGCGTGCCGCTGCGCGAGATCGTTCTGGGCATCGTCGCGGGTCTGCAGGAGCGTCAAGGCCAGTCGCAGGTGAGTGTGCATGTCGAGGAGCTGCCCGATTGCTACGGAGACCGATCGCTTCTCGAGCAGGTATTGACCAATCTCTTGTCGAACGCCTTCAAATTCACCGCTGGCCGCAGTGCGGCTCGAGTAGATGTCGGCTCGCTGCGTCAGGGCGACAGGATCGTCTACTACGTGCGCGACAACGGTGTTGGATTCGACATGAAGTATGCCGACAAGCTTTTCGGTGTCTTCCAGCGACTGCATTCAAAGGACGCCTTTGAGGGCACGGGAATCGGCCTATCGATCGTGCAGAGGATCATCCAGCGTCATGGCGGCTCGGTCTGGGCGGACAGCCGCCCGGAGGAGGGTGCAACGCTGTATTTCTCGCTGCCTGAGCAGCCCAGGCAGGCCGAACAGTGCGCGGCGTGAACGGGTTCACGGTTGTCGCCGGATGTAGTAACTGTGAGGGCAGGATGCCGGTAACTTAGGTGTACGGTGTCCCGCCGTAGGAGCGGGGCGCATACCGAGGACCTTCGCATGGACATGCGGGATCAAGGCACAGGAAACGGCAGTGGCACGCTTCGCGTGCTACTGGTTGAAGATTCGGACTCAGACGCCGAGTTAACGAAGTGGCGTCTGAAATCGGCCGGATACACGTGTAATTTTCGCCGCGTGGAAACCGAGGGGGAAATGCGCCGCGCGCTCTCCGCGGAGACGCCCGATCTCATACTGTCGGACTTCAGCCTGCCACAGTTCGATGGAATGGCCGCGCTCGCCATCGCGCGCGCCGAAGTGCCGGACGTTCCGTTCATCTTTCTTTCGGGCACGATCGGCGAAGAGCGCGCCATTGAGGCGCTCAAGTGCGGTGCCATTGATTATGTCCTGAAGAGCAATCCGATGCGCCTTGGGCCGGCGATCAAGCGCGCTCTGGCCGAGACTGAGCTTCGCCGTAGCAGTAAGGTCGCCGAACGGCAGGTGACGCGCCTCACCTGTGTCCTGCAGATGCTCTCGGGCATCAACGGCGCGCTCCTGCGGATCCCGAACCGTGATGAGTTGTTGCAAGAGAGCTGCCGCCTAGCGCACAGCGTCGGGGGTTATGCGCTTGCAATGGTTGCGCTCATGAATCCGTCAACACGCTCAGCGCGCACGGCTGGGTGGGCGGGCCACGAGTTTCTCGCCGACCCCGGCCGCGAATTCCCCGTCGCCGATCATGAAGCCGCAGATTTGAGCCTCATCGGACGCGTGATCCGCTCGGGTAGTCCTGCGCGCTGTGAGGACGTTCGCAATACACCCTTGTCAATTGACCGTCGCGAGGCGCTGATCGCCGCTGGCGTGCGCTCGCTCGCGTGCCTTCCGCTGAAAGTCGACAATACGCCGGTAGGCGCGTTCCTCTGCGGCAGCACCGACACGACGAGTGCCATCAGCGAGGAAGAGCTGCTGCTGCTCGAAGAGGTCGCCTCCAACCTCTCATTCGCATTGCAGTACCTCGACAAGCAGGACACGGTGCGCTTTCTATCGTATTTCGAACCCTTGACGGGTCTTGCAAAGCGGGCGCTCTTCTGCGAGCGCCTGAGCCGGCTGCTGGTGCGCGGCAGCGAGGAGTTGCCGCGCCTTGCGGTAACGGTTTTTGACATCGAACACCTGAGCGTGATCAACGACAGCTACGGGCGCCACAGTGGTGATCGCCTACTGCAATGCGTGGCAGATCGCCTGAAGGGGCACTTCCCCGACACTGAGCAACTGGCACATCTCGGCGGCGGCACCTTTGTAAGCTTGAGTGCCCTGCCCGAGCGCGAGGACGACGAATTCCGGGTGCTGCATCACGATGTTACCGCCGTGTTTGACCGGCCCTTCGATGTTGACGGCCGGGAAATTGTGGCGCGAATCAAAAGTGGCGTCGCCTGCTACCCGGATGATGGACAGGATGCGCAGGCACTCGTGCAGAACGCCGAGGCAGCGCTCAAAGAAGCGAAGACTTCCGGGGAGAAATACCTACACCACAGGATCGAAATGAATGCCGAGCTCGCGCGACGCGTTGGTATGGAGCATCGCCTGCGCACAGCTCTCGACAACGAGCAGTTCGAGCTGCATTACCAGCCAAAAGTGACGTTGCGGACGGGCAAGATCGCAAGCGTCGAGGCATTGCTGCGGTGGCGCGACCCGGAGAACGGTCTGATAGCACCGGGAGTTTTTCTGCCACTGATGGAGTCAGCCGGACTTATGGCCGAGGTGGGCTCGTGGGTTCTGCGGCGAGCGGTTGCGGATTGCCACGACTGGCGCCGCAAGGGGCTGCCGCCGACGCGAATTGCTGTCAATTTTTCTCCCCCGGAGCTGCGACGCCGCAATTCAGCAAAGGAAATCCTCGCGATTATCGGCGATCTCGTCGGCAATGCCGATTGGGGCATCGACATCGAAGTGACTGAAGGTGCGCTGATCGGCGACTCGTCCGCCTGTGTGCATGCGCTGCGCATGTTGCGCGCCACGGGAATGCGTGTGGCAATCGATGATTTCGGCACGGGCTTCTCCTCACTCGGGCGCCTCTCGGAATTACCGATCGACACGCTGAAGATTGATCGTATGTTCACGAGCCGTGTGCCGAGTGATCGCAGACACTGTACGCTCGTTTCAACCATTATCGGCCTCGCGCAGGCATTCGATATGACGACGGTCGCCGAGGGTGTAGAAACGGAAAGTCAGCTCGATTATCTGAAGCAGAACGGCTGCGATGAGTCGCAAGGTTACTTGCACTGCAAACCCGTTCCCAAGGAGGAGTTTGAGCGGTTTGTGGGTCTCTCAGAGGGCGCGATAGGAGATGGAGGTGCGCTGCGCCACGCGACTTTGCGACGATAAGGCGGGGCGGATCGCAGTTAGCAAGCCTTCGAGCACACGTTCCAGCCGCGCTCGGGCCGACATCGAAACGCGCAATCTACCTGAGCCGATAGAACGGCAGCATAATCCCTCAGCGCTGTGCGAGCTCGGTGCTGCGCGGCGCGGCGAGGCCGCCAAAACGGGCATCAGCCTCGCGCAACTTCTTTTGGGCCTCCTCGCGCTTACCGCCGGCGAATAGGCTTTCCACGTGGTCGAGCGTGGCCGCCATCTGGCTTTCTATGTCCGCTCGGCACGCGGCCAATTTGGCGGCGTCTGCACTTGCAGGTTTGAATAGCGTCTGCAGGGCCTCTGACAGCGCCGCGGCGGGCGCGGCGCTGTGGCCAGTGCGGTAAACGGTCTGACTGTCGACATTGAATACGCACCATTGCCGCATCGAGCGCATGCTTTGCGCATCGAGTGCGCGGTTGAGGTTGTCCTCGTCGCCCGTCACGTAAACAAGGCGCGTTGAGCCTTGGAATTGGAGGAATAAATCCCTGGGCGGCAGGGCGGCATCCTTGGTGCCGATCGGGTCACTGCCCGAATTTAGCAGCGCACCGTGAAATAGATCGGGATAGGCGAGCGCAGTTCGCAGCGCGATTCGCGAGCCGCCCGAGAAGCCGGCGACGTAGACGCGCTGCGGATCCACACTGTAGCGATGCATCACGTTCTGCGCGGCAAGCACAGCCAGGGGCTCGCGGCGGCCCAATATCGTTTCCGGGTTCCCCGAACGCGCCGCGCTCGCAAAGATGACGCCGTAGCGGTCGAGCACGGGCGTCCAGCCCTGCGGCAGGTGGGCGTCCTGCCACGGCGGGACGAACACCAGCAGCGCGTAGCCGTTTGGCGGTGCCTGCGAGGGTACGTATAGCGTGAACCTTTCATCTGCAAGGTTGATCGGCTGTTCGCTCAAGCCCTTGCCGAGCTGCGCGAGGCGTTGCGGCAGCTCAGCGGCGGTCAGCGGCGTCAATGATCGGCGCGCAAGCTCCAGATTACTGGACAGGGGCGAGTATTCGCTGAAAATCTCGTCCTGCAGCAAGCCGACCTTCCCAGCCTCGTCCGCGGTCGCGGACGACATCAGGATGCTCAGGCCGACAGTCAAAAGAGCGCCTAAGGCCAACGGCCCTGTGGCGTACCGAGTGATCCGAAAGCCGTGCCGCGGCAGGTGCAACCCAGGATGGTTAAAACTTTGTACCGCCATCACGAGCGACCAAAGCATTCTGGCAGCCAAGCAGAAGAGCCGCCTAAGCGCGGCTCAAATCGTCGGCAGAGACCCTTGGACTTGAGTCGTGCGCCGGCGCGGCGCCCGCCCTGTCGGGTGCGCAAGGACATCGTGAGATCGAAACAGAAAGCGCCGCGCGACGTCAAAGTAGCTCGAGTATACAAGACCGCCATTTTGCACGATCAAGCGGTCGCGCTCGGCCCGATAGCGCTTGTTGTATTGATACCAGGGCATCGCGGGAGCCTCGTGGTGCAGGGCGTGCAGGTTGTTGAACAGGAATAGCGGTCCAAGCAGCCACGAACCCTCGACGATCGCGGTACGCTGAAGCGGCTCGGGTCGTGCGCGATGCTCGGCGAAGGAGCGAATCAGCAGCACACCATTCGAGGGGAGAATCATTGCAACAACATAGAGCCACAACGGCATGCCGCAAACGAGCTCCAGCCACAGGATCACGGGGACACACCAGACCAAGTGTTCGATCCAGGCGCGCCGTGCCACTGGCCCCTCCCGGAGCGCGCGCGCTTCCGAGGTCCAGAAGATGCAAATGCGCCAAAAGGAGCCGAGCAGAACCCGGCCTGCCAGGGTCTGCTGCAAACCGAGCCACGCGCGGCTCAGCGGGGCAAACTTTCCCCAAGATTCTGGTGTCCAATAATAGGACTCCGAATCATCGAGTGGATCGGTCAGCCGCTCATCATTGTGGTGCGCGAGGTGATGCAGGCGATAGCGGTCGAACGGCAGCCAGAAAGACAGCGGCACGATGCCCATAAGACGGTTGAGCTGACTCGAGCGAGTCGGGTGCCCGTGAATGATTTCGTGCTGCAGCGAGCTGTGCAGCGTCAAGAGCAGAACTACCGACGATACGACGGCCCACAAGGGCCAGTGCCCATACGCCGCGGTCGAGAGCAGCCAGCCGCCGTACACCAAGACGACGAGCAACAAAGTTGCCAATTCCACGGGCGCGCGGTGCCGCCGCTGGCGCGCAGGAAGGTGCGCCGCGCCGGGCACGCCGCCCGGAACTGCACTTACCCGTCGGTCATGGTCAGCAACGCGGTCCATGCCTTCATTGTAGGGCAAGGATGCCCGGTGCGCCTGCGATTCGCGTCTCGCATGCTGCACTGTTTTTGCCCGGCAGCATCAAACATAGGCGGCGCGCAGGAAGCGTTTTTCAAGGGCCGCCATCGCGTCATAAAGTAAAATGGCCATAAGCCCTGTGACGAGGCCGCCCTGCAGGATGAATGCGGTGTTATCGGACAGCAGTCCGGCAATGATCACCTCGCCGAGCCCCTTGGCGGCGACCGTGGAGCCAATGGTGGCGGTGCCCACGTTGATCACTAGGGACAGCCGCACGCCTTCGAGTATCAGCGGCATCGCCAGAGGCAGCTCTACGCCGATCAGGCGCTCTCTGCCGCTCATTCCCATGCCGTCTGCCGCTTCGAGGACCGCCGCGGGGCAGCTCTGCAGCCCTGCAATCGTGTTCTCGAAGATTGGCAGCAGGCCATAGCCAAAGAGAGCGATCAGTGTGGGAGCTTCGCCGAAGCCGACCAGCGGAACGGCCACCGCCAGCACGGCGACGGGTGGAAATGTCTGGCCAATATTGACCAGCGTGCGCGACAGGGGCAGAAACTCTCTGCCGCGCGCCCGCGTGACGAGAATGCCGAGCGCAACGGCGACGATCGTGCTCGCCGCGGCGGCGAGCAAGACAGTGCCAAGATGCGCAAGAGCAAGCGTCAGAAGGTTTCCCTGATCGTAGATCGGTGCCGCGCCGGGCTGCGTGAGCGGGGCGAAGAGAGGCGCGAAGCTGTGCGGACTCAGCAGAAATGCCCCGAGCAGCGCGATCGCGAGGACACGCAGGATCGTGGTGGCGCTCGGCATCAGCGTGGCCGGCCGTGGGCGAGAATGCCTGCAAGCGTCAGTCGTCCGCACGGCGAGCCATCAGAGT
>Ga0209624_10003772_pt1 | contig 10600 bp, 9 predicted proteins | sample JacPinW_OM2H0_O1_FD_188565 | JGI IMG/M metagenome (GOLD analysis project Ga0209624, IMG submission 188565) | Forest soil microbial communities from Algoma, Ontario, Canada - Jack Pine, Ontario site 1_JW_OM2H0_O1 (SPAdes) (version 2) | ecosystem: Environmental > Terrestrial > Soil > Boreal... | reverse complement strand
GACGATCTGCCTCCGCAGCGGCTTGTTGAGCGGCTACGGTTGCGGCTTCCGCCTGCTGCTGCTGTGCCTGAGCGGCTGCTTGCTGGCGCTGTGCTTCGGCCTGCGCCTGTTCGGCGGCGGCGCGGCGGCGGGCGTCTTCATCGGCTTGCGCCTGAGCTTGCGCGGCTTGAGCTTGAGCGGCTTGGGCGTCAGCTTCGGCTTTGGCTTGAGCATCTTCGTGGGCGCGCCGGTCCGCTTCAATGCGCTCCTGTTCTTTGCGCCGCAGGGTCAGGACGCGCGCGTCTTCGGCCATCTGTGTAGCTCCGCGGGCGGCGGTGCCGATCGGCGTGCGACCCTGTTTGCGTTGCAGATAATCTTCCGCCCGCTGCAACATGTCCTCGGCTTTGGCCAAGCTTTCGGGAGCATACTGCCGGGCTCCGGCTGCCTTCGCAATGGCAACGGCGTTGCGGGCTTCGAGCAGATCCAGGGGAACGCGGGAATCAGCCTGCGTGGCGGGCAGTTGCTCAGCGGGCACATCAATGGTGTACTGCCCACCTTCAAGAACGTCGAACTTGGCGTCAATTGGCTCTTCGAATCCTTTAGTTTCCTGACGAAGAATATTTTCCGCGACCACTTTATTGCTGGGGTGCGTGACCGAATAGTAAGGCTCCGCGGTCACGATCAAGCCGAAGGCCTGCAAATCGGTGGTGACATCAATCTTGTCTTTGCCGTTATCTCCGGGGAGCACCTCGCCGAGGTTGACCGCCCGGTCTTCAGGAGTGACGGCCCACAACACATAGGTAAGATACTGTCCGCCGAAACTGCTGGCCGGCGGCATGTGCGTGAGTTCCGCGCTGATGGCAAGACGCCCGGCCTTGCCTTCGACTTTAGCGCGCCCGTCGACCTGAGGCATCAAATCCGTTCCGCGAAAATCGACTGTCGTGGAACCGCCGCGATGGCGGTAATTGACGGCTTTGGTGGTGCGAGCGTAGACGTTCACGCGAAAAATCGGCACTTGATCGTTCTGCCCCGTGTTCTGATTCATCTGTTGGGGCGCGGCGTCCTGGTCGGGCGAGCCGGGTTGCGCGGGATGAGGTGTATCGGGATAGAGCGGTGCGGCGGAATTATTCTGCGCGAACACTGCTGCGGACAGGGCAATGCCCAAAACCGGAACGAAGACTATCCTCCGTGCATTCATAAGGCCATCCTGATAAGGCCCGTGTTTGATGAAGGCGGCGCGCCAAGAGGTTGCTTGCGAGGGAGTTGGGCCGAGGTAGGAAATAGTTTGGAAAGCTACGGCGTGACAGAAATTCCGAACGAGCGCCCGGCGCTTCATCTAGCCTTTTAATTTGTCGCTTTACTCTATCGGTTTGCCCAGGGTCTGCACTAGGCGCGCGGGAACTGCGATCCGTGCTGGAAGTGATATTGAAGAATCTTGGCGGCCAGGGCGGGAGGCATTTTCTCTCCATTCGACGCGACTGTGCGGACGACTTCTCCCTTGCAAACCACTTCGGTGGGTGAAAGTCCGGCAATCTCCGCCGGCAGCACCAGATTGATTTCGAGGATCACATTCGGCTGCAACAGATCTTCGGCTTGAAATAGCAAACCGGAACGGCTGATGTTCTTGGTCTCGCCGTCGTGCCATTTCTCTTCGTCGAGACGGCGATACTTTAATGGCAGGTGAAGTTGAAAGCGTTGTGCGCGTGACGACGGCAATTGGTGCGGACCTTGCGCAGCCTTGGCTTGAGCGGCTTGAGCGGACATGGCAACCTCCGGGGGGATCGAATCCAGCACCTCGCGAACTTTACTTTTCAGGTCGCGGAGGGTAAAGGGCTTCTGGAGCAGGCGTACACCCGCGTCCAGCGTGCCGTTGCGCCCGATCACATTTTCCGTGTAACCGGACATATAGAGCACCTTCATGTTGGGGCGAATTTCAGAAACGCGCTGTGCCAGTTCGCGGCCGTTCATGCCAGGCATGATCACGTCGGTCAGCAGCAGATGAATGGTTCCTTCGTGCGCGACGGCGATTTGCATCGCCACGGCGCCATCCGCGGCCTCGATCACCCGGTAGCCCTGCTTCTCCAGGAATTGCCGGGCGAGGTAGCGCAGGTTGGCCTCATCCTCGACCAGCAGGATGGTTTCCGTGCCGGGCTCGGCGGCGACGGAATCCGCGGGAACGACAATCTGTGCGGGACTTTCGACCGTTTCGGCCACGCGGGGTAAATAGATCTTGAAGGTCGTGCCCTTGCCCGCCTCGCTGTAAACCCAGATGTAGCCGCCACTCTGCTTCACAATTCCGTAAACCGTGGAGAGGCCCAGCCCTGTGCCCTTCGGCCCCTTCGTGGTAAAAAAAGGCTCGAAGATGTGGGATTGAGTTTCTGAGTCCATGCCAGCGCCGGTATCGCTGATGGCGAGCATCACATAGTTGCCCGGCCGCAGCGGCGCGTGAAAGCGGGCGTATTCCTCGTCAAGCGATACGTTGGAGGTTTCGATGGTCAGCTTGCCTCCAGCCGGCATGGCGTCGCGCGCGTTCACGGCAAGATTCATGATGACTTGTTCAATCTGCCCGGCATCGGCGCGCACCGCGCCCAGTTCGGCTGCCGGAACCATCACCAGATCGATATCCTCGCCGATTACGCGCGTGAGCATCTTCAGATTTTCCGTGACCACGCCGTTGAGATCGAGAATTTTTGGGGCCAGCATTTGCTTGCGGCTGAAGGCAAGAAGCTGGCGGGTGAGCGAAGTGGCTCGTCCGGCCGCGCTGGCAATCTCCTGCGCCGGGCCGCGCAGCGCGGGTTCCGGGCCGAGCCGATCGAGGAGGAATTCCGAATAGCCCGAGATCACCATCAGCAGGTTATTGAAATCGTGAGCGATGCCGCCGGCAAGTCGCCCCACAGCTTCCATCTTTTGCGACTGCCGAAGCTGCTGCTCAAGGGCGCGGCGCTCGGTGACATCTTCGGCAAACAGCTCAAAGTTACGGCCGCTGCCGCCGTCAGAGACTGCGCGGCCGGAAACGCGAACTACGATGGCGCTGCCGTCCTTGCGCTTCCACTCGGCGATCAGCCCGTTGAAGGCAGCCGACGAGCGCAAATAATCTGCCAGTTCGAACCACTGCAGCGTGTCGGCGTGGAGTGTTCCGAGGTGTTTTCCCGCCAGTTCCTTGGTAGAGGAATATCCCAGCATGGCCAGCAGTGCAGGATTCTCGTCCAGCAGTTGGCCCGCGGAATCACAGCGGCAAATGCCATAGGGGGCGTTGGTCACCAGCGAGCGGAAATTCATTTCGGACCGCCGCAAGCCTTCCTGTGACGCACGCAGGGCTGCGTTGAACCAGCAGATCAGAGCCGCCAACACAACGAACAGGGTCAGGCGGATCATGGTCGAGCGGTATTGCGCGGGCGTGTGTTCGCCGGAAAACGAGAAGTACGCGCTGACCGTAAGAGCGAACGAAGTGGCGACCAGCCCGGGCTTCCAGCCGCCATACCACGCGCTCACCATCACTGCGACCGCGAAGACCGCGAGGCGGCTTTCCGCAATGTTAGGAAGCAGGAGGACGGGGATCAGCGCCAGGGTGGTGCTGAACACCGCGACTCCGTAGCGCAGGATGGACGCCCGGGCGGGTTGAATGCGAAGTAGGGGGAGGGTTACTCGCATGTAAACTATGCTAGTCCCAAGTTCGCCAACATGCGAGATTACAGGAGTTCATTCCGGATTCCCGGAATACAGGTCTTCATAGGGCGTTAACATTAGACCGAACAGACAGCACACCCATGGACCATCGGCCAATGCCCTGAAATGTTCTAGCGACCAGTGCCGGGCTTGCCAAGCGGGCCTGCAAACGAAGACACTAGCGGCGCATGAATATTGGCCTTTTCGGTGGTACTTTCGATCCGATTCATCGCGGTCACCTCGCGCTGGCCCGGGCCGCGAGCGAGCGCTGCAACCTCTCGCGCATATTCTTCGTGCCTGCCAATGTTCCGCCCCACAAGCAGGGCCAGCCGCTCTCGGCCTTCTCGCACCGCTATGCCATGATTGCCCTGGCTACGGCACAGGAGAAGGACTTCGCGCCATCGTTGCTTGAGGCTCCTGAAGATTTTGAAGCAGGAAGTTCAGGCAAGCAAAAGACAGGCGCGAGGAAACCGAACTACACCATCGATACCATCAAGCGCCTAAAACAAACATTCAAGAAAGCAGACCGGCTGTTCCTGCTTATCGGCATCGACGCCTTCGAGGACATCGCGAAGTGGCATCAGGCTGAGACGCTGTTTCGGGAGTGTGAGTTTGTGGTGGCGAGCCGTCCGGGGTACTCGCTGGCCGACGTGGCGAACGCCTTGCCAGAGAGCCTGCGTCCGCGGCAGGAAGTGACGCGCCCATTTCACAAGCAGGCTGCCACGGGGGATCTGGTGCTGAAGGGCGTGACCATTCATTTGCTCGACCAGGTTTACCAGCCAATTTCTTCTACTGCGATTCGCGAGGCTGCCGCTGCCGGCAAGCCTCTTGGCCGCTTCGTTGTTCCCACCGTGGCGGACTATATTAAGAAAACGGGACTGTATAAGAGTCGTTAGCCGTTCAACCTCACCAACTCTCGTTTACAATTAGACCTCAGCCTGCGCTGAGCCAACGAACTGGGCCAACGGATCACGACCAACCAACTTTCTGCATGAAAAAAAGCGAATTGAAGCTACAGGTGGCAGCAGCCATTCAGGCCTGCCTCGACAAGAAGGCCGAAGAAGTTTCCATCCTGGAAATGGAAAAAGGGTCGGGAGCATTTACCGACTATTTCGTGCTATGCAGCGGCACGAACCCGCGACAAGTCCAGGCCATCGCGGATGAAGTGGAACTGCGCCTGAAAGCCGCTGGTGTGCGACCAGCCCACGTCGAAGGCTACCGGCAGGGCGAGTGGATTCTAGTCGACTACGTCGACTTCGTGGTGCATGTTTTTTCCGAGAAGGCACGGAAGTTCTACGATCTAGAGCGACTGTGGAAGACTGCCAAGCGGTTGGAACCCTCGGAGTTGAAGCCGAAACCGAGGTCGAAGGCGACGCCGAAGGTAAAGACTCTGCCGCGCAAGCGCACCACCGCCCCTGTTCCTCGTCGCAAAAGAGCCTAGTCCGGCTGTCGACTATCTGCCGTGAAGATCAAAATCGCGTGGATTGGAAAAACGAAAGAGCCGGCGATTCAGTCGCTGACGGACGAGTATCTGAAGAGGATTTCGCGTTACGTGCCGGTGGAAGGGCTGGCAGTGCGCGATGAAGCTGCGCTTCTGCAAATGTGCGGACGGGCTCCGCTCGCGAAGACGAGCAAAACAACGAACCCTGTGAAGTCTACGCTGGTGCTGATGGACTCGCGCGGGAAGCAGTTCTCCTCGGAAGAGTTCGCGCGATTTCTAGGAGATTATCAGGATCGCAATCCGCTGCCCCTGGTTCTTGCCGTGGGGCCAGCCGACGGGTTCAGCCAAGCGGCGCGGGGCGCGGCGCAGCATACTATCTCCCTGGGCACGATGACGCTGCCCCACGAACTGGCTCGCGTGGTTTTGCTGGAGCAAGTCTATCGGGCGTTCACCATTCTGAAGGGCCATCCTTATCATTCAGGACATTGAAGCGTTGCGCCCCACCCGTCTCAGGGTTTCTTTTCCGAAGCTGCGAGAATGTTGAGGATCTCCCTGGCAAGCGCCCCAGAGTCCTGGTCCTGCATGTTGGTGAGCACGACGACGCCCTCGCGTTGATCGGGGGCGATGACGAAGGCTGTGCTGGTGCCCTGCTGGCCGCCGGTGTGGCCCACGCCCGCGACGCCGTGTTCGTCGTGTTTGTCCCAATCCCAACCCAAGCCATAAGTATCTTCCGAGCCGCTTGAAGGCTTGAGCGGAGTCCACATCAAGTCGCGCGTGGCGCGACGTATCAGCTTGTCATTCAGAATGGCGACTTCGAATTTGGCCATGTCTTCGGCGGAAGCCAGCCATCCTCCGCCCGGGATCTTGTAGCTGGAGTCGAGGAAATCGGCATTGAGCACTGTGCCCGAGTCCTTTTTCTGGTAGAAGCGGGTGCGATAAGGGATGGTCGCGAAGCGGTCATCCGCCTGAGTCTGTTCCATCCGTGCGGGGATGAGGACGTTCTGGCGCATGAAGTCGAGATACTTCGCGCCCGATGCGCCTTCGATCACGCAGCCGACGAGCGTGTATCCCTGAGTCGAATAGTGGAACGACGTACCGGGCTGGGCTACGAGGGGATCATCTTTGAAAAAATTCAGGCCGGCCTGGATGGGATCGTCGAAGTGTTTGGTGTTGCCGCCTTCAAGGTCCTCCTGGTTCTCGCCGGCTTTATAGTGTCGAATTCCGCCCAGGTGTCCGAGCACCTGGCGAGTCGAGATGGGCCACGGTTTTTGAGGGAATGCAGGACAGTACTTTTGTACGGGCGCGTCGAGATCGAGCTTGCCGCGCTCCCAGAGCTGCAGAGCGGCCACGGCTGTTAGTGATTTGGAAATCGAGCCCAGACGGAAAAGAGTGTGCTCGCTGGCGGGGACGTTGTTCTCAAGATCGGCGAAACCGAATCCTTGCGCCCATTCGTACTCGCCGTTCTCGACCACTGCGACCGAGAGGCCGGGGATATGGGTGGAAGCCATGAACCTCGAGACGGCGGCGTCGACCTGCGCCTGCCGGCCGGGAGTGAGCTGGGAACTCTGCCCAACGCAAGGCGCGGCAACGGCGGAACAGAGCGCAACCAGAATCGTGAGATAAATCCAACCGGAGTAACGCGGGCGAGCGCATAGATTCCAACGCTGTGTCATGAAGCCTTCCTGAAGACAATTGTCCATTGTAGACCGCCACAGAGGACGCGGCCCGTTGGGAGGCATGGCGTGGTTTACTGCGTGACGGTTGCCTGATAACTCACGGTTTGCCAGCGTCCATTGCGGCGGACCCAGATGCGGGTGTAGCGATAGGGTCCGCTGAAGTCTTCGCCCAGCTGGTGGCCTTTTACGTCGGCTCGGGCAGTGACCACGGCAGTATCCCCGTAAAGTCGAACCACCATGTCAGTGATGTTCATAGACTCATAGCGGAGCTGGCCACTGCGGCGGGCAGAAATGGTTTCCTGCTTGGTGGTGACCTGGCCGAGGGGGGTAATGGCGACATAGTCCTCGGCGAGGGTGCGCAGGGAAAAGTCGGCGTCGCGGCGCAGGCTGGCTTCCTTGGCTTGACGCTCCATGTCGACGATCTGGCGAATGGTCTCCTGTTCGCCGGAATCGAAGGTCGGTTTGGGGTGAAGGGCGACGTGTTGCGCGGAAAATGCAGGTATCGCCCCGAACACGCAAAACAATAACACTAGACACTTGTTGGTCACAACAAGACCTCCGCAGTCTGCCAGCGGACAGAGATCTGCTTGCACCCGAATACGCAAGGTTGGATGCACGAGTTCCGTGGAAAAGTTCGTTCTTTTGCAACCGTGCCTGAGTCGATTAACGGGAAGGAATGCCGCTGGGTTATGGGGGAACTGGGGCACGATGTAGAAGACTGGCTTTTCCTGCATTCGGTTCGCGTTTTTATCGGTTGACCTGGTTTTTCGCGGAACTTAGTTCGCCAACACTCGTATATGAACTACAAGGCGGGGGTGTTTATGAAGGGTCTCGGTTTCTGGTTTGTCCTGCTGGTTCCTGGTTTGCTGCTTGCTCAACAGGCTGCCGATACGTCGACGCAACATTCGGAACAGCATTCCGCGAAACAGGAGTTCGTTTCGGGCGGCACGATTCGCTTGCACCTCGAAGCCGGGGGCTACACGATCACTCCGGGCGACTCTGAGAAGATCGTTGTGACCTGCCGCGCCAATTCAGAAGAACAGCTTAAAGGGGTCAAGGTAGAGATCAAACGGAAAGGCACAAGTGCTGACGTTTACGTCTCCGACACCCCGCACAACAATTTTCAGGCCACCATCGAGGTTCCGCGCAGTTCCAATCTTTGGGTCAGACTGTCGGCGGGGGAAGTGGTCGTGGAAGATGTGGAAGGCGATAAGGACGTTCGAGTTTTTGCGGGCAGCATTCAGATTGACGTGCCCCACCCAGAGCTGTATGGTCACCGCGATGCTTCGGTAATGACCGGCAGCATCGACGCTTCGGCATTCGATGTCTCTAAGGATGGTCTGTTCCGGTCATTCGAGCAGCATGGTCCGGGAAAGTACCGGTTGCACGCTCACGTGATAACGGGAGAGATTGACCTCCGAGGGAGCAAGTCAACGAAAAGTTAGGTAGTACCGCCGAATCGCGTGCTCGCCTAGGCTTCGGGCCGAAGGCGGCTGTTCCCACATGAGCATCGTTAGCTACACCGGATCTCACCAGCATTCTTTATCCAAACCAGCATTGTTTCAAATATAGATGCCTCGCCGCGTTCTGTCCTTCGGGAGGCTTTCTAGTAGAATCAAGCCTCCTGCAACCATGACAGACGTACGCCGCGGTCTCATCATCGTGAATACCGGGCCTGGCAAAGGGAAGACGACGGCGGCAATGGGGACGGCTTTGCGCGCGGTGGGCCAGGGGATGCGAGTGCTGATGCTGCAGTTCCTGAAAGGATCGTGGCATTACGGAGAACTGGATGCTGTGAAGGCGTTCGGGGATAAGTTCGTCATGAAGCAGATGGGACGCGGATTTGTGAAGGTGGGCGCCGAGAAACCTGATCCGGAAGATGTGAAGATGGTCGAGGAGGCGTGGGCCGAGGGGGAGAAGGCGATCCAGTCGGGGGAGTGGGATCTGGTGGTGCTGGATGAGATCAACTATGCGATCAGTTATGGCATGTTGGACCCGGTGAAAGTGGTGGAGAGCTTGAAGAAGAGACCTGAGATGATGCATGTCATCTTGACGGGGAGGAACGCACACCCCACAATTATTGAGGCCGCCGACACAGTCACGGAGATGCGGCAGGTGAAGCATGCGTACGAGAAGGGCGTGATGGCGCAGAGAGGGATTGAGTACTGATTTGGTAATTTTGTAATCGGGTAATTTGGTAATTTGTTTTAGGCTTCGAGCCTCGGTTTTCAATTACCAAATTACAAAACTACCCAATTACAAGTTTCCTATGGCTTGGTTCAAGCGGGAATCCGGGGAACTGAACACTTCGGGCACGAAGACGGTGCGCACCGAGGGGTTATGGGTGAAGTGTGAGAACTGCCGGCAGATCATCTGGAAAAAAGATCTGGAAGACAATTTGAACGTGTGTCCGAAGTGCGACAAGCATTTCCGCATCGATGCACGGACCCGTCTGGCGCTGCTGCTGGATGACAATGAGTATGAGACGTTTGATGGGAACCTGTCGTCGACGGACCCGTTGAAGTTTGTTGATTTGAAGCCTTACTCGTCTCGTCTGAAACAGGCGCAGCACGACACGGGGCTGCGGGATGCCGTAATCAACGCGCGCGGCAAGCTGCTGGGACGGCCTGTGGTCGCGAGCGTGATGGAGTATGCCTTCATCGGCGGCAGCATGGGAGCGGTCGTCGGCGAGATGATTACGCGGGCGGTGGAGCGGGCGCTGGATTCGCACACGCCGCTGATTATCGTGTCGGCTTCGGGCGGGGCGCGGATGATGGAGGGGGTGGTCAGCCTAATGCAACTGGCCAAGATTTCCGCGGCGCTGGCGCGTCTGGATCAGGAAAAGGTTCCTTATGTTTCTGTGCTGACCGATCCGACCACCGGAGGGGTGACCGCGTCGTTCGCAATGCTGGGGGATTTGAACATTGCTGAACCTGGGGCGCTGATTGGGTTTGCCGGGCCGCGGGTGATCGAGCAGACCATCCGGCAGAAGCTGCCGCCGGGATTTCAGCGCAGCGAATTTCTGCTGGAGCATGGCATGCTTGATGCGGTGGTTCCTCGCAAGGAACTCAAGCCCTATATTGCGCGGGCGCTGGATTTTATGGCGGCGTGAGAGCGGCTGTACGCTCTCAGCTAAACCAGCATGGAGATTGCCCTCGTCTGCCGCGCTTCGAATCCTGCCTTCCAACTTGATAGTCTAAAGAACAAGCTGACGGCTGATGTCTGATAGCTGAGAGCCGCTTTATGTCTTACGAAACTGCCATCGCGCGCATGTTTGCCCTCGGGCACGAGCTGGCGCAGACGCCTTCGCAGAAGTTCGATCTGGCGCATATGCGGGTGCTGTTGGCTGCGCTGGATCATCCGGAGCGGCGCTTCCCGGGCGTGCTCATCGCCGGAACGAACGGCAAGGGATCGACGGCGGCGACGCTGGATTCGATCCTGCGGGCTTCGGGATTGAAAACGGGTCTGTACACATCGCCGCATCTGGTCCGGATCAATGAGCGCATCCGCGTGAACGGGAAAGGGGTCACAGACGACGATTTTGCGTCTCTGCAGGGCGAAGTCGATCAGGTTGCGGAGAAGCTTGTCGAGCGGGCGGAGTTGCCGTGGCATCCCAGTTTCTTCGAGATGATGACGGCGATTGCTTTCGAGCATTTCGTCCGGGAGAAAGTGGAGATCGCAGTGCTCGAGGTTGGCATGGGCGGGCGGCTCGATGCTACGAATGTAGTGGAGCCGCGGGTGAGCGTGATTGCCGACATCTCGCTTGATCATCAGAAATTTCTCGGCGATACCGTCGGTGAGATTGCGCGGGAGAAGGGGGGGATTATTCGTCCGGGGG
>Ga0209624_10003771_pt1 | contig 10601 bp, 9 predicted proteins | sample JacPinW_OM2H0_O1_FD_188565 | JGI IMG/M metagenome (GOLD analysis project Ga0209624, IMG submission 188565) | Forest soil microbial communities from Algoma, Ontario, Canada - Jack Pine, Ontario site 1_JW_OM2H0_O1 (SPAdes) (version 2) | ecosystem: Environmental > Terrestrial > Soil > Boreal... | reverse complement strand
AAACTTTCCTTCTTCAAACTATCGAGTGCCTGAGCGCCGTCGGCCGCCACCACCACCAGGTGGCCTTGATTTTCCAGCAAGCGCGAAGCCAGCTTCTGATTCACCAGGTTGTCTTCGGCCAGCAGGATGCGCAACGGCAGCCGGCCCTCGCGCAGCGTGTGCCGGGTGATTACCTGAGCCGGCTGGACCACGCCGTCCCGGGAAGCCAGCACCTGCAGGATTGCTTCCAGCAAGTCCACCTGGAGCACGGGCTTGATCAGGTAAGCCGCAATTCCGAGTTCCTTGCAGCGCCGGCCGTCGCCGCGTTGGCCGCCGGAGGTCAGCATGAGAGTCACCAGGTTCGACAAATCGGGCGATTGTTGGATCTGCTCCACCAGCATGAATCCGTCCACGTCGGGCATATGGCAGTCGGCCACCATCAGGCTGAACGACACTCCGGCAGCCTTCGCTTCGTGCAGCAGGTTGAGCGCAGCCGTGGCGCCGGATACGGCAGTGGGGCGCATGTGCCAGTAGCTGAGCGTCCTCTCCAAAATCTGGCGATTGGTGGCGTTGTCGTCCACCACCAGCACCCGCATGTTGCGGAGAACCTCCGGACCTTTCAGCGTGGGCCGCGCCACCGCGTGTTTCACCATCCCGAACTTTGCCGTGAAGTGGAAGGTGGATCCCTGGCCCGATTCGCTTTCGAGCCAAATCTGGCCCCCCATCATCTCGATCAGGCGCACCGAAATGGAGAGCCCGAGTCCGGTTCCGCCATAGCGCCGCGTGGTGGATGAATCCGCCTGGGTGAACGGCTCAAAAATGAGCTTCTGCTTCTCCTTCGGGATGCCAATGCCGGTGTCCGTTACTGTAAAGTGCAGATTCAGGTTGTCTGGATCGTTCTTTTCCGCCTCCACGCGCAAGACCACCTCGCCCTGGTCCGTGAACTTGATGGCATTCCCGGCCAGATTCAGCACCACTTGCCGCAAACGCACTGGGTCGCCGATTACGAACTCCGGCAGCTCGGGCGGAATGAAACAGGCCAGTTCCAAGTCCTTCTGGTGCGCTCCAACGGCCAGCGATTTCATGGCATGTCCCAGATGATCCCGCAGGTTGAACTCAATCGGATCCAGCGCCAGCCTGCCCACTTCGATTTTCGAAAAATCCAGGATTTCGTTGATCACGCTCAACAGGGAATCCGCGGAGTATTTCACCGCGTTCAGGTACTCGCGCTGCGTCAGATCCAGCTCCGTTTCGAGCGCGAGTTCCGTCATCCCGATGATCCCGTTCATGGGCGTGCGGATTTCATGGCTCATGTTGGCCAGGAATTCCGATTTGGCTCGATTGGCGGCGTCGGCGGCTGAGCGCGCCTGTTCCAGCCGCAGCAGCATTTCTTTTTCCTGCGTGATGTCTATCATGGCGCCGCTGACCAGCTCAGGCCGCCCCGGCTTCCCATCCACGCGGGACTGGCTGCGCATCCAGCGCACGGATCCATCCGGGACCACCACGCGGAATTCGGCATTGAACGATCCGTTGACCACCATCGCCTTCTGCGCCGTGGCATTCAGCGCCTCGCGGTCGTCGGGGTGAATCATCTCGCGCCATTGGTCCAGATGCATCAGCAAAGGCTTTCCCGTCAGGCCCACCAATGCGGCGAACCCTTCTGAGATCGACAGCATGTCCGTCGCCACATCGGTCTGCCAGATTCCAAACGCAGCGGCCTTTTCCGCCATCGCGATGCGCTCGGCATTCTCCCGCAGCTTCTGCTCGGCGCGCAGCCGCTCGATGGCATTCCCGGCCAGGTGCGCGCCGGCTTCCACCACGCGCAGATCGCGGTCGTGCGGCGTAGCGGGCTGCTTGTGATACATCGCGAACGTTCCCAGCACCTTTTTGTTGGAATCGCGGATGGGGACGCTCCAGCAAGCCCGCAGACCGAAGCTCATTACAAAATCTTTGGCGGCGCCAAAGCGGTGATCGTTGGCGATGTCTTCGATAATGGTGGTTTCGTTGCGGAAGGCCGCCGAACCGCAAGCGCCCACTTCCGGGCCAATTTGAAGCCCGCTCACCGCTTGCATATACTCGGGTGGCAAACCGCCTCCCGATCCTTCCAACAGGTGCTTCCCCTCGTCGTCCAGCAAAAGAACCGTGCAATAGCAATCCTGGGCCATCCGCTCAATGGCCGCGGTGAGCGCGTTCAAGACTTCCTTGAGCGAGCAGCCCTTGGCGATCAGCTCCAGAACCCGCCGCTCTTCCTCGATCACCCGTGAGGAGCGCTCCAGCTTTTCCTGGTCCCGCTGGCTTTCCCTCAGACGCCGGGTCTGCCTGTAAGCCACGGCACAAGCGGCAAGCGCGAGACACAGCGCTCCAATTGCCAGTGCGGATAGCATCCCTATTCTATCGGTAAGAACCCTGCGATTTCTTAGGATTACGGAGGGGTTATTTTGCCTCCGCCCGCGCTAAAGCGCCTGTTTTGAGGTGCTTGATTCAATCTCCGATTTCAGGCCGAACCGAGCCAATGGAATTCGTTCCCAAGAAGAAAAACGTCCTGAGGGGGCACCGGTTAGCTGGAGCATCCGTTCGAGGTACCGAACGCCAGTCGGACGGCTGAAGATCGCTCTTCCGGTCGTTTCAGTCTTTTGGATCCGCTCACGTTCTAGCCGAGGACCGAAACGACGGCCGAACCACATTTGCGTGAACGACGGAGTTTCTCTGGGAGGAGCGAACGTATGCAAGGTGATACGCTGGGCAGCGGTCACCCTCGCGTACAAATATGGCGTGCTTCTATCGGGCTAGTGTAGAGGAGTTCCTTGCGCAGAACGAAGAGCAGGTCCTTGCCCGTTTGGAGATCGCCTACGCGAGCCGAGGTTATACCAGTCAGTACGCGGACCAGACGCTAACTTGGGAGCGTGACATTCATTCGCTCCGGCGGTCGCTGGAACACTGTGCTCTCAGGTCCGATTCTGCGAGGTCGTGGGGGCTGCTCCTGGAGTTCTCGATTCCACGGAAGGAAATGCGCATTGACGCAATCCTGTTGGTCCGAGATGTGATTGTCGTTCTGGAAGCTAAGAGTGGGAACGCTGCTTTACAGGCAAAACGCCAGATTGAAGAGTACGCACTGCTCTTGCACTACTTCCACAAGGCATCGACCGAACACCGGATTGTACCCATCATTGTTTCGCCGGAGACGGCTAAAGTTGATCTAGCCGCCCTGGGTCAGCGAGAGCTCTTTCCGCAGCTGTCTTCATACTGGGTGGCTCCGGTGATCAGGAACTCATGGCAAGAGCTATCAAATTTATTGGTCGCAATAGAGCAGCCGAGTGGGGTGCAGATGCTTGCGGAAGCGTGGGACGACAGCCCCTATTTCCCGGTGCCGAGCATCATCGAAGCCGCTATTGCGCTGCGAGGTGGGCTTGCGATCCGGGAGATTGCGCATTCGGAAGCCTCTGAACACGAAATTGAGACAGTAGCGGAAGCGATCCAGGCTTGTGTCGACCAGGCTCGAGCTAAGCGCCACCACGCGATCTGTTTTCTTACGGGTGTGCCAGGCTCCGGAAAGACACTCGTAGGTTTGAGCCTTGCTCACTCAAACGACAACAGGTCCGACGCCATTCATTTCATGAGTGGTAACGGCCCGCTTGTGAAGGTTCTGCAGCATCTGTTCACACAAGAAAGCAAACGAAGCGGAGCGAAAGCCGTGCAGGCGCGTACTGAAGCAAGGACGCTCATAGAGAATGTTCATGTCTTTGCCAGCTATTACACCGAAGATAACCCGGGGCCACCATCGAATCACGCGATCATCTTTGACGAGGCGCAGCGTGCCTGGAACAGAGCCCAGAACAAGAAAAAATTCAAACGGGACTACTCGGAGCCGGAAATGCTGCTCCGAATCATGGAGCGACATGTCGATTGGGCGGTTGTCGTCCCTGGTGGGCGGTGGTCAGGAGATCAATGACGGCGAGGCCGGGCTGGAGGAGTGGGGCCGAGCGTTAACTGGGAGCGCGAAGGAGTGGATGATCTATGCGTCGCCTGAAGTCTTGGAAGGCGGCCCATCTACGGCCGGCCATAGACTATTCCACGACCCAAAGACGCAGAAGGAGGTGACCACCAGCCCGGCATTCCATCTCCGAACATCGAACCGCAGTTTGAGAGCCGACCAACTTGCAACGTGGGCGAATCGTTTACTCGAAGGAGATGCGGAAGGGGCAGAGGCTCTGCGAATTACGACGAGATTTCCAATCTTTCTCTCCAGGGACCTGAACCAAACGCGCTTGAAGTTGCGGGAGCAAGGAATTGGCGCCAATCGTTACGGGTTGGTTGGTTCCTCCGGTGCCGGGCGCCTGCGTGCCGAAGGGCTAGAGCCAAGTTCAGCTTTTCACGCGGAATATCAGTGGGAGCACTGGTATCTGGCGGAGGAGACGGATGTGCGTTCAAGCTATCGATGTGAAGTGTTTGCCACTGAGTTTGAAATCCAGGGTCTAGAACTAGATTGGATCGGGCTTTGCTGGGGTGGAGATTTCGTTTGGCGGGAATCGCTCGGATGGCAACTGCGCGCTCTGCGTCCGGGGCGACAAAGCAAATGGAGTGCAATCAAGAGCCAGGAGAAGCAAATCTACCGCCGGAACGCCTATCGTGTGCTACTCACTCGTGCGAGGCAGGGAATGATCATTTTTGTTCCACTAGGAAATGCCGATGACCCAACCAATTGCCCGGAGGAGTTTGAAGCGACTGCACAATATTTGGTCCGATGTGGCGTGACTCCGTTGAGCTAAAGGGCGTGTTGCTGCCTGCGTCAGTGACATCGGATATACTTCATTGGAGACCGGAAGCGCCCTGATTCTTGACCAAAAGAGATTGCGCTCCGGACCAACGCACTTCCGGCTGGCTCGATGCCCGCCCGGAACCCAGGAGATAGCAACGAATGAGTGAAGCACTCAGTGGAGCTGAGTTTAAGAAACAACTGCGCGAAGGACAGCCCAAGCTCGGCTTGTTCCTGAATTCGCACAGTCCGACGGTGGCCGAGCAGTTAGCCCATAGCGGCTACGACTGGCTGCTCGTGGATACGCAGCACGGGCCAATGGGCTTTCCCGAGCTGTCGGCCATGCTCGCCGGAATTTCCAGTGGCGGAGCGAAGTCCATGGTGCGCGTGGCCGGCTACCACGATCGCGGCGGAATCCAGCAGTCTCTCGACCTGGGCGCCGACGGCGTTCTGGTCCCTTATATCAATACCGCCGACGAAGCCCGGCAGGCCGTCAGTTGCGCGCGCTACCCCACCGCCGGCACGCGATCGGTTTATTTCCCGCAGCGCAGCATGAACAAGGCTGGACTGCTCGGCTATGCCGGCCAGGCGAACGAGAACATCATTCTCGCATTGCAGGTGGAGACGGCGGACTGCATCAGGAACATCGACGAAATCGCGGCCGTCAAAGGCGTCGACATGCTCTTTCTCGGCCAGAATGACCTTTGCATGTCGATGGGCCTGTTCGAAAAATATGAATTTCCCAAGATGTACTTCTCGGACGAGCTGAAGGACGCCACCGATAAACTGCGCGCCGCGGCGAAGAAGAACAATGTGATCCTGGGCCTGTTCCTGTTCGGAACTTCACGCGTCGGCGAATTCCTGGAAAAAGGCTTCCCGTTCATCAGCCTCGGAAACGATCTGCATCATGTCCTTACGCAGGCGGGCGCTTACGTCAAAGACGTAGAAGCAGCCTCAAAAGAGAAGGGCAAGGCCTGGACCCGGCGTCCATCCGCGCTGCTCTGATAGTGACTCCCGGCTGCTGCGTGGCGCACGCACTCGTGCGTGCCGTGTTCGCACTCGTGTGAACGCCTTCACGGCCCGGGCAAAAATGTGTTCGCATGAGTGCGAACACGGCACGCAAGAGCTCAGCCTCCGGCGTTGCCGGATCGAACAGGGCATGACTTTTGGTTGCACGGCGAGGTATTCTGCGAAAGAACCCGACCGCAGTTAAGGCCCTAACCACATTGGTGCATGTGCCCCAGCAAGAGCATGGCTCCGGGAAGGCGATCGAACATTGACGAGGCTCAGGTAGCTCTCTCCGAGGTCAGAATCCATTTTTGCCAACCCGGGCGGCGGCGTTTCATCGAATGCTATAGGAGGGACATGGAATGAAGAAACTAGACCCGCAGCACAGCAAAAGCAACCGTCAGGGACAGCCGACGACGATGGACGAAGATACGGAAGGTCTGCCGGTAATCCGGCCCCTGGTGGCGGGCATCGATCTGGGAAGCGAGCAACATTGGGTGTGCGCTCCGCGCAGGGATGGCGCAGGACGCGAAGCAGCCGTGTTTGGAGCCACCACACCGGAGCTGGAAAAAATGGCGGGGTGGCTGAAAGAGCGAAAGGTCGAGTCGGTCGCAATGGAAGGTACGGGCGTTTACTGGATTGCACCGCATGAAGTGCTGGAGCGGCATGGATTCGAAGTGGCGCTGGTAAATACGCGGGAGTTGGCGCGCGTGCCGGGACGCAAGAAGACCGACCGGGTGGATGCCCGCTGGATACAGAGATTACACTCCTGCGGGCTGCTGAGGGGCTCCTTCCGGCCGGTCGAGCAGGTGTGTATCCTGCGGACCTACGTGCGCGACCGGAGCATTCTGGTGGCGGAGACAGCGGACTGGATGCGGCGAATGCAGAAGAGTTTGGACCAGATGAATGTGCGGGTGCACCGGGCTGTATCCGATCTGAACGGCATGACCGGGATGGCGATTCTGCGGGCCATAGTGGGCGGAGAGCGCGATGCTGTGAAACTGGCGCAATTGCGGGACCGGCGTTGCCGGAAAAGCGCAGAGGAAATCGCCGAACAATTAACCGGGCATTGGCGGGAAGACCACCTGTTCAGCCTGGAGCAAGCCCTGAAGGTCTATGACGGGCTGCAAGAGCGGATTGCCGACTACGACCGAAAGATTCTGGAGAAGGTAGGAGAGATGACGAGGGAAGAACGGCGCGGACTACCAGCGCCGGAACTGAAGAACAAGGAAAAAGCCCGCTGCATCCAGAGACGGGGAGAAGAACCGTTGCGCCAGGCTTTATACCGGATGAGCGGGGTGGACCTGACCGCCATTGATGCGATCGGGGTCGGGGCGGTGGAAGTCGGGCTGAGCGAATATGGTCCCGACCTGAGCCGGTTTCCCACCGAAAATGAGTTTGTCTCGCATGTTAACCTGGCTCCGCGGAAGCCGGTGACCGGGGGCAAGCCGCTGAAGAAGAAAAAGCGCGGAAGCGCCAGTACTCGGACGGCCGGAGCCCTGCGTATGGCGGCAGTCTCCATGCGCAACAGCAAGACTGCCCTGGGCGCGTATTACCGCCAGGTGGCGCGCCGTATCGGCGGAGACGTTGCGGTGTTCGCCACAGCAAGGAAATTGGCGCAACTGATTTACCGCCTCCTGAGGTGGGGTCAACCATATGTGGATGAAGGCGCCGAGTCCTACGAAAAGCGCTACACCGCACAACGCCTTCAAAGGCTCAAGGCCTCGGCCAACAATCTCGGCTATGAGCTCACACCAAAAACCGCATAACAGACATTGCCGGCCAGTCGGAGTGAAGTCACAGGTCAGTGCGTGCGCCACGGTTATTTCGCGACAATCCCTAAATCGCCCGCGAGTTTTCAGTTTTCCGTCGGTGTCTTTTCGACGTGAGTTACGGTCAACATCTCGATGGGGGCTTTGCGCGCCTCCAGCTTCAGACCATACTGTTGCACGGCATCGAACAAGGATGGCGCGAGACGATCCACGGTTGGCTTTGTGCCGTCCGGCCCCGTTCTCGGGTCCAGCTTGTCGCCCATCGTTTCAGGCTCGAAGGTCAGTTCGAATTGGCACTGACCCTCAAGTCCCGTCATATCGACGATCGGCCGTTCCGTAAACCGCGACATCACCTCAGCCAGAACTGCGAGACTGGCTGCGGGAGCGTGGATGGCAATACCAGACGGCGGAAACCCGATCAGGATGTGAACATTCGTGATGCTGTCATTCGCCGTGCCGCCAAAATAGCTCGCGTAGAGCAGTTTGTTCGTCGATGGCGCGTATCGAGCGACAAAACCATCCGTGCCGTCGCTCAACTGGGGTTGGATCGCGCTGGATGTCACCGGAAAGTCGCTCCCATTGGTGCTCCCGGCCATCCAGATATTTCCCGAGCCGTCCATCGCCGCCGTTACATCCCGCGCCGACGTGCCAACGCGTCTAAGATCAAAAGGGGTGACCACATGGGCATCGAGGTCATAGCAGCCAGCGCAGCAATCGTCAAAGCCAACAAGGCATCTGGCAGCATCGTCACGCTGAAACCTGAGGAATTTTCCAAGCTCTTAACCCGCGCAAAGGACCCGCTCATTGTCGTCACCGAAGGCGGCATCTTCAGCACCAACTATCAATACCTCATGAGCTACAAGGGCCTTACCTTTTTCACCAAGTCCAACACACCCTTGCAGCTGGGTAACGGTGCCGAAGTCGTTACGGCAGATAGTATTTGGGTTCCGGGTGGCTGATCTAAGTTAGAGCAGTTTGGAGCCGTCGTGGCTAAACTCGGCCAGAAGTCCGTCACCGGCAATCCCGTGGCGTTGGTATTTCCGGCGATTCAGATATCGCCTTGCGCGTCCTCCAGAATCTGGGTGCCTTGAGTGTAGGGGTTGGTTTGCTGGCACTGCGTCGGCGAGTCACACGCCACTCCGGTGCCGGAATACTGTGCCGACCAGACGATGCTGTTTCCTGCCTGCGAAAGTCGTTGGATGTACATGAGCTCGACCGGAGGACCGGGACTGCCGTTGGAATAAGCCCCCGGCGTTACCGGAAGCTGTACCAGCGAGCTTAATGTAAAGATCGGTTCGAGGCCAGCTTTTGCATCAGAGCACCGGAATGATCCGGCAAGCCGGATGCCAAAGGCAAATTCCTCAAAATGCTGGTCAGGTGTTTCAAATCCGTGTCGTTGTGCCTCTGCCGGAGTGCGAACAGACCCACACCCCGGCCGCACGGAACACATTCACGCGAGTGCCGCCTCCGCGCTCCGCAGCCGATGAAGATCACGTCGCAGTGGTTCATTCGGGCAGTCCCTCGCCGGCCCTGCCGTTCGCGTCGCGCTGCCCGGAGCGCCTCTCACGCTCGCCACAAGAAAATCCCGCCTCAGGCTGCGAACGGGCATCACGGTCCGCTAGCACGATTGCGTTGAGCCCCCGAGGCAAGTGCCAAGGTGAGGCTGGCATTGGCGACCACGCGGTTAGATAGAATGTGCCCTGCAGTCACATGCAGTGACGCACAAAAGGGAGGCCCTATGTTCCGATGGAAAGTGGCGGTGGCGGCTCTTAGCCTCGCGCTGATTGTTACGGTATGGATGCTGGCGGCGCAGCAAGGCGCCAGCGCGGCGGTGAAGACGCCGGTTCTCACGGCTCTGGACTACGCAGAGATCGGACAATTGGTCAATCGATATGGCCAGGCGATCGACACCTGTTCGAACAACGGGTACGATTACGCGGACTTGTACACGGAGGATGGCGTCTTCATCGACAAGATCACGCCGGATGGTTTTGCAAAAGGCGGTGTAGTGCTCGCCAAGGGCCGCCAGCAACTCGCGGAAGTGGTGGGCGGCGGATCGTTTGGCTGTAAGCGCCCCACCAAAGGGCCTACCGCCACTCCTGGCGACGGACCGGTTGCGTGGAATGGTTGGAGCCACGTTATGGTGAATCATGTGATCACGCCAACGCCCGATGGCGCCGCGGGCCGGGTCTACTTGTTGATGCTCGGAATGACCGGGCCTGGCTCGCTGCAGCGCGACGGAGGGTATGAAGACGTGTACCTGAAGACCGCAACCGGCTGGCGGATCAAATCGCGAACGCACGTCCGGCTGCGCGCCTGGCATAATCCCCTGCTGCAAACGCCGGATCTTCAGTGAATCATCGCTAAGAGGGTTAGACCTGGCGATGGTTAATTCGAGGCCCCGGCGCCTTCGGAAGGATAGCCTTTACTTACCCAGTCGGTGTGCAAGTTGGTCGGCAGACTCACTACCCGTACGTGCGTGAATCCGAGCTCCTTCAGCGTGCGATATGCGGGCCGAATGTTGGGACACTTCACCATCGGACAGCAGCCGCAGTAAATGACCAGATCGGCGTCTTTCGGCAGCTTTGCAACGGCCGTTTTCAGCGCTTCAATTCCCTCCGGCTTCGACGTCGGACCGGCGTTGATGGCATGCACGATGTGCTTGCCCTTATACAACACCGGAAACGCCACCGACAAGAGGATGGGCGCCTTGCCCGACTGAATCGCCTGCGCAAGGTCGGCAGGCTGTAACAGCTCGCCGGCAGTCCAGGGATCTGAGGCTGCTTCCTGACCGAAACAACTCCAGCAGGCCAAGCCCAAAATCGCAAGCGTCGGTTTAAGGTTCATAACGCAATTTTCGCACTCCCTTCATGCATGATGGCAAAAGTTGACTCGCCCGCGTTAATTCTTCCGAGCGTGTCCAATACCTAGGTGCCTGGAACCTTCAGCAATCCGCTGGGAAGAAGTTGACGGCTACGCATCCCGCAGCATGTACCAGGAACTCGCCCCGATCAAGAAAGTCGCGCCTGCAATCGCGAGTAGCAACGTGAGTTCGTTCGAGCCCGAAGGCCAGAGCCGGCTTGTGGACG
>Ga0209624_10003770_pt1 | contig 10604 bp, 10 predicted proteins | sample JacPinW_OM2H0_O1_FD_188565 | JGI IMG/M metagenome (GOLD analysis project Ga0209624, IMG submission 188565) | Forest soil microbial communities from Algoma, Ontario, Canada - Jack Pine, Ontario site 1_JW_OM2H0_O1 (SPAdes) (version 2) | ecosystem: Environmental > Terrestrial > Soil > Boreal... | reverse complement strand
TTCAGACTATATATATAGTAGAGTGAACGTCGCGCAAGGCGAATAATAAATGCCACAACCAAAGCTAACCAAACTGGAACTCCGAATCATGGAAGCGCTCTGGACTAAGGGAGCCTGCTCGGTTCGCGAAATCCAGGAAACGTTTCCCGCCAAGAATCGCCCAGCCTACACAACAGTCCAAACCACCGTTTATCGCCTGGAAGGAAAGAAAGCTCTTCGCTGCGTCAAGCGCATCAGTAACGCAAATATTTTTGAAGCTGCGATCTCCCGCAAACAGGCGCAAGGAACGTTAATCAACCACCTGCTGGCACTCCTCGGCGGCGGCGCGAAATTAGTGATGGCGCATCTGGTCGAAGCCGACGAACTAACCCTGAAAGACATTCAGGAAATTGAAAAGTCTCTCCGCAAGCAGCCGCGAAAGGACAAATCGAAATGACTCTCGCCGATCTGTCGCCGCTAGCAGACCACCTTTGGCAATCTACTATCTTCGCCATTGCGGCGTGGCTGTTAACAGTTGCGCTCAGAAAAAATCGGGCCTCGGTCCGTTATTGGATTTGGTTCTCGGCATCGGTAAAATTCCTAATCCCGTTCTCGCTTCTGGTTACCATCGGAAATAAATCCGCTTGGCACTCGTCACCGTTAATCACGCAGCCCCGATTCGCCGAAGCGATCAATCAAATCGGCCAGCCCTTTGCAATTTTCACGGAAGCACCTATCGCGATGCCGCCGTCCCACGCGTCCAACGCGCTCCCAATAATCCTTCTCGCCACATGGATTTGCGGCGGAATCGTGGTACTGATTTTCTGGCTTCGATCCGTGCAGCAAATTCGCGCCATTAAGCGAACTGCATCTCCGCTTCGGCTAAATCTGCCAATTCCAGTAATGTCTTCGCCAGCGCGCATGGAACCCGGCGTCTTCGGAATTTTCAATCCCGTCCTAATACTTCCGGACGGCATCACCGACCGCCTAACGCCCGCACAATTGAACTCAGTAATTACCCATGAACTCTGCCACGTCCGGCGCAAAGACAATCTGACCGCCGCAATCCACATGCTTGTCGAAACAGTCTTCTGGTTCCATCCATTCGTCTGGTGGATTCAAACGCGTCTCGTCGCCGAACGCGAACGAGCTTGCGATGAGGCCGTCGTAAGCGCCGCAGCAGATCCGCAAATCTACGCCGAGGCGATTCTCAGCGTGTGCAAGCTCTATGCTGAGTTGCCGCTGCGATGTGTCTCCGGTGTAACCGGATCGAATCTCAAGAAGCGCATCAGAACAATCGTGTCGGGACGGGTCGGAAAAAAATTGAATATTGCTTGGAAAGCGGCGCTCGCGACCGGCGCGATAGCGACGATCACCATGCCGATCTGGTTTGGGCTGGCACATGCCGCGCCAAGCCAGCTACCGCTCCAGACACAAGCCGTACCGGACCTGTCTGATTACAAATTTGAGATCATTTCGGTCAAGCCAGGACCAAAATTGGAGCAAGGTGGTGTTTACCCGGTCTCAATGCAGTTCACGGCTGACGGGTTCATCGCCGAAAACGTTAAGCTGGAGCGGCTGGTCGACATGGCATACGGACCACTACGTGAACCGGTGTGGAGTGAGAAAGTTTCAGGAGGATCCAATTGGTACAAGACAGACAGTTACGCTATTGACGCAAAAATGAGTGAATCAGTGGCGGAGGAGCTTAAGAAACTTACGCCAGATCAGCGCAGGCTCGCACAGCAACAGATGCTACAGATGCTCTTGGCTGAGCGTTTCAAGCTGACCGCTCACCATGAAACACGAGAACTTCCGACTTATTTCCTTGTCGTCGCTAGGGCAGACAAGCTTCGCGCGGCAAAAGGCGACTGTGATCCAGCTAAGAATCCTCCTCCGCCATCATGGGCAGCGGGCAAATGGCCCGCGACGCTGTGCGGCCGGTTCGTGGGCTATCGCGGCCATCTCGGTGGATTAAACGTTACATTGGCACAGCTCGCCGATAATCTGCCGCGTCAGATGACCCCGGGGGAGTTTCTTCCGGTCGTCGATAAAACCGACCCGACCGGAAAGTACGACATTATTCTGGATTGGACTCCTGACGAGATTCTCCCGAGTTTTCCGGGCACTCCCTCGGCCGAGCTTGACGGACCTTCGTTGTCCACGGCGGTTCAAGAGCAGCTGGGTCTGAAACTCGAACGAGGAAAAGCACCGGCGGACGTTTTAGTCATCGACCACGTCGAGCGTCCATCGGGAAATTGAAAAACTCAGTGGCAGCGAATTGCAAACAGAATGTTGGCGACGGAAAGTGAAATTTCGATTCGCCGTCACGCCTGTCCGGGCCTTTCGGTGACGGGCTTTTCACCTGTGCCCGGTAAACGCGATTTCGCTCCGCCTGCGGATTCGCCCGCGAGTAATTCATTCACGCTGGGATACGCGTAAATTGTCGGCGCCTTATTTGCGGGAAGGCCGCCGGTATCCGCGGTGGGGCCGTAGTTGCTGTGCAGAGAGTGGCCGAGCATTCGCAGCATGGCCATTAGCTGGCCGCGATGATGTGAGGTGTGGGAGATGCGGCGCGTCATGACCCAAGCGCGGGAACGGTCCACACCGAAGAACGAAGTGATTTCTGGCCACCACGATTCGGGTTTTTCGCGAAGGACGGCGAGGCGTTTGGCGCTGTCCTCGGCATATTGCTTGATGAATTCCAAACGCGTTTCTTGCTTCGGAAGAGGCGGAGCGCCTACGTCAATTCCGAGCATGGTTCGGAACCATCCGTCCTCGCTTACACATTGATGAACCATTTGCTCGTGGACGCTGCGGCCTCGGGCGTCGTCGGCGCGCGGACGGACTGGAAGGTCGGCGTCGGAGAATTCGCTCCAGACGCTGAGGATTTTTAGGCGTTCGGTTTCGTAGGTTTCGATCAAGAAATCGTAAATCATTTCTTCGATCCCTTTTTGTGCGGGCGAGTGTTCTTTGCTTTCATTTTTTGCGGCGCGCCGCTTTTCTTTTTGCCCGCCGTCAGTTCCTCCTGCAATTTCTTCGTGAGATTCGCGAAAACCAATTCGTAGGACTTGCTGACGAGCCGCAAAACTTCGGCGCGCGGCAGCGCACGCTCGGTTTCAATCGCGATCCATTTTGCGCGCGCAAGATAGGGCGCGGGAATTACGCCCTGTCGCTCAATTAATTCCGGGAATTCTTCGGGATCGGCTTTTAGTGTGAGCCAGACGCGCGCGGGTTCGAGTGGGACTCCGGCGAACATTTTGCCGCCGACTTTGAAAAGGAGATCACTGCCCCATTGAATTTGTTCGATGGTGTGGGGATGAGAAAGGCAGTGCTGTCTGACCCATTCGATATTCATATCTTAGGTATTCCGATGGGCATCCCCATTGGCATGTCCGCAGGCTACCGCAAAAAAATATGCGAGTCGAGAGTGGATCCCGACTCGCATATTCGTCATCGAATCGCAGCTGGTCCAGGCCGCTACGGTTAGTTTGCTCCGCCACGTCCGGCTGCTGCGCATGGCGGCGGGATGGGACCTTTCAAGGGGACAGCCCTTGAGCCGGCCGCATCCTCGCAGACAGGAGCCGGCATTTGTGCCGGCGGGAAGCGCGGAACCATTTCGTCCGCCATCGCCATCGCGTAAACCGCGGCGGCGATTTCCACCGCGCCTTCACGCACGTCGTTTTCGTAAATGCGTTCGTACGTGTCGTAGTTGGTGTGATGAGTGAAGGAGTTGTAGTCGAATCCATCCTGATTCAGACCAATTCCCGGCAGGCCGGCATGATTGAAGGACGTGCTGTCCGTGCCGCCGGTTTGGCGGCGGGTGTCCGGGAAGTCTGGGTTGCCGCGCGTAGGTGCGCTGACGCCACTGAATCCCCAATCGGCAAACGGCATCATCATGGGACGAAGCATATCCGCCGCCGCGGGAGGTCCGAAAATTCCAGCGCCGCGCGGTTTGCCGGTGCCGGAATCGATGTTGAAGTAGCAATCCAGCTTGGCGAATTCCGGTTTCGGATTTTCCGCAGTGCCGAAGTGCTGCTCCACGTAATTCAACGAGCCAAGCAGACCTTCTTCTTCGCCGCTCCAGAGAGCTACGCGAATGGTGCGACGCGGTTTCACGCCGAGCGCCTGAAGAATGCGGATGGCTTCGAGCATCATGGTCGAGCCGATGCCGTTATCGGTTGCGCCGGTTGCGTCATGCCATGAATCGTAGTGGCCGCCGAGCATCACGACTTCGTCGGCCTTATCCGTGCCGGGAATTTCTCCGATAGCGTTGTAGGAAGTTTTCCCTTCGGGATAAATTTTGTTCTGGATATTGATTTTCAACGTGACGGGCAATTTATCTTCCATCATGATCCGATAAATTCGTCCGTAGTCTTCGTTGCGCATCACGAGCGTGGGAACAACGCGGGTGATGTCGTAATAATTTGCTTGCTGCGCGACGATCAAACCGTACGCGCGGCCGGCATCGTTAATACGAACTGCGGCATGGTTATCGACGAGGAAATTGTCCACGGCGCGCGCAACTTCCTGCACCGTCAATTTCCCATCAGATGGCGCAGCGGCTCCGCGGCCCGCGCCGCCTCCTGCTCCGCCACGGCCACGTCCGGCATTCGGATTATTCGGATCGTACGTATCCTTCCAAGATTGTTCGGTGCGGCGCAGCGGAGCGGGGTAGCAATTCTCTGCAACCTCCACATGCTTGCCGACCATCACGATGTGTCCGGCAACTTTCGACTTCATGGAATTCAGATACGCGTCCAACTCTTCCTTCGTCGGCATCACGCCAGGAATCGGTTCTGGTGCGGCAGGCTTCGGTGGCGCGGCCCAATCGGTTTCTTCACAACCCGGAGGCGGCGGTGCGTCTGCTCCACCTCGCCCTCCGCGTCCGCCACGGCCTGCGGCAGGTCCGCCAACTCCGCCAAGTCCGGGCGGAAGTAGAATCACAACGCTGGATGTAACGACGCCCGGTGTGCCCGGCGTCCACGCGAGCGGCTTCACAATTACTTGTCCGTGAAACGGGGTCACTGCGTCGGCTTGCAACAAAAGATTATCCCAACCCGGTGCGGGTGTAGCGGCGCTGGGCGGTTGGAACGTCCACGGTTCGAGATGAACATTTTGCAGGCCCCACGACTTCATGGTTGCGACGGCCCAATCGTCGGCAGCTTTCAGACCGGGAGTGCCGGTGACGCGTGGGCCGTGAACGTCCGCGATTTCATGAATGATCCACATCGCTTTGGAATTGTTTGTTTCTTCGGCTTTAATTTTCGCGTACATATCCGCCATGCTTGGCGCTTGCGCGACGAGCGGCATGGCCGCCAGCAGACAGAGCGCAACCGCGCCTGCATACATTCTTACTTTCGACATGTTTCCTCCTGAGGCTGTTGATGCGAGGCCATTCTATCTATTTTCAGCGGATTTTGTAGCGGTAAAAAACGCAAAGCAACAAAGCGGGCATTTTACAGATTGTTTCAATTGAGGGGGTTACGATATGGAACTCCGTTTTTCTGGGGACAATGATGGATAAAATCCTCTGCTAAAATTGTGTTCGCACATTTGTTATCTGGTCACTGCTCAAATGCCAGTCATGGAAATGGATACGAACGAAACACTACCGGGCGCGCCGGAGCTGCGAAATGTCGTCCATCCCTCTCACGGAGAATGGCTCAAATACCGAAAAACGTTGCGGCCTCGCTATTGGATTGCCTGGTGCGAGATCAGCATGTGCATATTCATGGTGATTGCCGGATTCGCGGCGCATCTGGTTCTCACATCGCGTTTCGGGAATTTGTTTGGTCTAGAGGTGGGCATGCCCTTTTCAATTTGGATTGGCTTCTGGTTCAACGCGATTTTGACCTTTGGGCATGAGGCGGCACATTACAATTTGTCGTCGAGCCACGCGCTCAATGACACCCTCGCGGATTGGACGGTCTGGCTATTTTTCCCGCAGAGCACCAGGGAGTACCGCAAGAGTCACTGGCAACATCACTTGCACCTGGGCGATCCGCAAGACACTGAGGTTTCGTATCACAATTGTCTTTCTCCCTGGTTCCTGGCGCAAGCCATCACAGGTATTTATCTCGTGACGCTCGTGTTCCGCTACGTTGTGCGAAGCCGTGTGCATGCACCCATTAAGCAAAAGTCAAAGTCATTCTCGCCCGACGGCAATTCCATTACGCGTCGCAATTCGCAACGTGCCGAGTTTGCGCCCGTTTTGCGGGCCGCGGCAACGCACGTATTGTTCATTGGATTCGCTCTGGTGTTTCATCTGTACGCGAGCGCTCTTACCTGGCTTGTAGGTGTCGTCTTAATTTTTCCTTTCTTGGCGAGTGTCAGGCAGATTATGGAACACAGGGCGGCTGAGGCCGCATGCGCCACCGACTTCCGAGTGATCCCGCATGGTGCGGTGAACCGGATGTTTGGCAAGGATATTTTTTCCCACTACTACGGCGCCGCCGGTTTCAACCGGCACTTACTTCATCACTGGGATCCCACAGTTTCTTACACTTGTTTTGATGAAATGCAGAATTTCTTCAACGCTACGGCGTTGGGCGAACCGCTTAGCAGGGCCGGCACAACCTATTTTTCCAGTGCGATTCTTTTGTTGAAAAAGTCGCTTCATGAATAGTGCTGATTCGGCGGCGAATTGTCCGGTGTGCGGCAGTGTTGAGGTTTACGGCTTCGCACAAGCCCGCGACGTCGAATACTACACGAGCGATCATCTATATTCGTATTTCCAATGCGGCGTTTGCGGGTCGGTGTATCTGGAAAATCCTCCAGCGGACCGGCTCAGTGAGATTTATCCGCCGAACTATTATTCCTACCAATCAAAGGGATCGTCCAAATCCTTCATCGAAAGCGCGAAGGAATTCCTGGACACGCGCCTGTTCCGGAGACTCCTTACCGGAATTCCGGGAGAGAGTCTTTCAATTCTTGACGTGGGAGGAGGAGCGGGATGGTTGCTTTCCACAGCTCGAAAAGCGTCTGCGCGTGTCAGAAAAACTCACGAACTGGATATAGATGAAACCGCGCGGGCAGCGGCGGAATCGGCGGGTCATGTATTCCACTGTTCCAGGGTGGAGGATTTTTCGTTCGCGGAACGCTTTGACTTGATTTTAATGCTGAACCTGATCGAGCACGTCGCCGACCCGGCCTCCGTGATTGTAGCCATGCGAAAGCTCCTCGCGCCGCGCGGACTTTTATTGATCAAGACGCCCAATGTGGACACTCTCGATTGCCGCATTTTTCGGGATCATAACTGGGGCGGATTTCATTGTCCGCGCCACTTCGTACTTTTCAATCGGAAGTCGATCGAGGATCTCGGCCAGAAGTGTGGTTTGGAGGTTCAGTCCGCATTCTATACACAAGGGGCGCCACAGTGGGCTTGCAGCATCCTGGGTTGGTTGGGTCTGAAAGGTAGGCTACGAATATCAGCCGTTCGGCCGCTCTACACCCATCCGCTCTACCCACTCGTTTGCGCGCTTGCCGCGGTTTTTGATTTGGTCCGCTCGCCATTCATGACGACTGCCCAGATGTTTGTGGTGTTCCGGCTGCCTGAATGCGCCGACAATGACTTCAATCGCGATTGATCTTACTTCATTGGACTGGCGCGCCGAGCGCGTCGGCGTCTTGTCCGATGGCGAAGCGGATTGTGCCGGATTGATCGGTGAAGAAATGCCGAGCATCGGTTTGATGGGCCTTTGCGGGGCTGGCCGAAATCGTGTAGCCCGTGCCGCCTTCTCCGCGGACGTATCTGAAAACGTAACCGTCTTTGGTGCCGCTCGCGAGACTGGAGTCAATTAAATCCGCGGCGGTGCTGCTCAGTCCGTTGCCCGCGCCTTTTTGCAAATCGCTCAGCGAAGCTGGATACAGGGTGAAGGTTGCGGAATATTCCGCGCAGGCCATGTTCAGCGTCTTCAGCGTGTTGATTGCCGACACTTCTTTTTGCGCGCCGCCGGCACGCATCAGACTGGGAACAGTAATCGCCACGATGATCAGAATCATCGCGCCGATAATGCCAATCTTTATCGTCGGAAAACTTGCGCTGCTAATGCGCATTCTATGTTCACCTGAGAATGAACCGTTGGGAGAGATTACTTTCCTAGTGAAATAATACGGCAAGCGTTTCGCCGGGGATATAGAGCATCAATACCAAAAATTTCTTACTGAAGCTTTGGTAGTACTGGGCCATTGGTACTGCCCCAAAATGAAACTCTATTTTGACGATTGTCCGTTGATCCACGCGGCGATGTCGTCGACCACATCTTGTTCAACGTGATTCGGCTGTGCGTATTCCATTGGAGAAGAAGGTCCGGTGCCCGGCAAGAAAGCATGGTTCAGGCCGGGATACGATTTGAAAGTTGCATTGGCGTGGCCCGCGAGAGCCTTTTTCCAGCCGTCGAAATCGGCCATGCTGACGTTGTAATCGCGTTCCCCTTGCAGAACCAGGATCGGAATTTTCAGTGAGGCGGCAACTTCTGATTGGTGATAGGCGCGCAGATCCAGCACATAGCTTGCGGGCAAAGGAGTGCCCAGAAAATTTACGGTCATGCCGGGTTTTAAATCCGGATTTGTGAATTCGCGTGCCGATTTATCGGCCAGATCAATTGCCTGTTGTCCGGCGGGAGTGATTGGGCCGCTCAAGCTGACTTCGTAGCGCGTTTGTTCGACGATTAGAGTTTCGAGCGGGCGCGTATTTCCGGCCATCAGAATTAGTCCGGCGATTTGCGGATCGCCGCTGGCAATTCGCGGAGCGGCGAACGCGCCGAGACTGTGTCCGGCAATATAGATGCGCTTGGAATTAATTTGTGGAATTGTCGTGAGCATGTTTACCGCGGCGCGGGCGTCGTCGATGGTTTCGTCTTTCAGAGTGAACGCATCGGCGTTGTCCGTGCTCTGCGCGCCGTATTTGTGGGTGCGTTTTGTGTAGCGCAGCACGGCGATGCCGCGCGAGGCCAGTCCCCATGCAAGATCCTTGAACATTTTATTCACGCCGAGGGTCTCGTCCATATCATTCGGGCCGGAGCCATGCACGAGAACGATGGCGGGAAATGGGCCGACACCGCGGGGAATGGTCAACATTCCCGGCAAACGCCAGTGGCCGCTTTGCACAGTAATTGGGCGGTCGTCGAACGATTCCGGCTTGGCGTAATCGGGCGATTTCCATGAAGCGGCGGCTGTGTCGGGGGGAATCGAGCTGAAAGTTGCGAACTGGCCCTGTGAGTTGAAGCCGACGCGGAAAGTGAGTGTCAATCGCTGGAAGACGCAAGTGGTGAATGCGATGTGCATGCCGGCCACGTCTTCGAGTTCAACGCTGGTGACGGATTGCAACGGGCCGAGCTGCGTGATGATGCTTTCCCAACTGGCCGCGAGTTTTTGCGTGGGAAGATCCTTGGCGAGTTCGGGGGAATAGAGGGCGGAAACTTTGTCGTATTGCTTGGCGACGAGGTTGGAGATGATTTGGCGGGCTAGGATTTCGTAGCTGGGTTGGGTGGGGGAGGATTGGAGGGGAGCAGTTTGCCCGGCGCAATCCGGCGAGGTGGATAGTGCCGTGCCAATTAATAAAATCATCAGGCAGGCGGCGGCCGTCGAGCTAAGCGTTCGCGGAATTCGCATTATTCATTCCTCCAGGATTTGGATTTTCCTATGGATTACGCTTCGATTGGAGAAAAGGTTTCGCGGATTCGATTGTTCACAAATTGACAGCAGTGCCGATAACGGCTTTGTTTGACGAGTCTTTGAAATGTCGGCTAGAATGCCGACATACCATGAAAAAAGGTCACGGCCATTTCAATGTTGTGCTCCGTCCTGAGCCAGAAGGCGGATTTACCGCTCTTGTTCCCGCGCTGCCGGGCTGCGTGACGTACGGACGTACGTTGGATGAAGCAAAAAAAATGGCCAAGGACGCGATCGTCGGATATATCGACAGCTTGAACAAACACAACGAACCAATCCCGACCGACAACGAAACTCTGGTTGCCTCGCTCGACCTTGAGTATGCCCAAGCTTCCCGCCGTTAGACCGCGTGAGATTGCGCGTTTCCTCGTACGGCACGGTTTTGTTCTTGACCATGTTTCAGGCAGCCATTTCATTTATTACAACGAAGTATCCAAACGCCGCGCGGTGGTTCCAAAGCACAACCGCGATCTTCCCAAAGGCACCTTACTTTCTTTGTTAAGAGAAGCAGGGTTCACAAGGGAAGAGTTGATCAGATATTTGCAAGGGAACTAAATCGAGGTTCCAGAATGAATCGATTGAAGCTTTTAACGATGAAATTTCTAACGGCTCGCGCCGGAACCGCGGTTGTAATTGTGATCTGCGCCGCCGTTACGCTGATGACATTTGCTCCCGCCGCGCACGCGCAATTTCGTCAGCGCGAACCGAATAGCGAATATGCGGCGCGGCGTGGGCGTCTGCGCGCGCAGATGGACGCGCCTGTTGTGATTTTTGGATATACCGGCAAGGAAAGCGCCAGCGAGGCTTACGTTTTTAATCAGGAAAGTAATTTTTATTACCTGACGGGGCACAACGAAGAACACGCGATGCTGCTCCTGGTTCCCGACGGCGCGGAAACAAAAGGCTGGGCGGGTCCGAAGGAAATATTCTATCTGTTCACGCGTAACCTG
>Ga0209624_10003769_pt1 | contig 10604 bp, 11 predicted proteins | sample JacPinW_OM2H0_O1_FD_188565 | JGI IMG/M metagenome (GOLD analysis project Ga0209624, IMG submission 188565) | Forest soil microbial communities from Algoma, Ontario, Canada - Jack Pine, Ontario site 1_JW_OM2H0_O1 (SPAdes) (version 2) | ecosystem: Environmental > Terrestrial > Soil > Boreal... | reverse complement strand
CAAGGGCAAGGGCGGCTCCATGCACATCGCCGACTTCTCGGTCGGGATGCTCGGTGCGAACGGCGTCGTGGCGGGCGGCTTCGGGCTGGTCGCGGGCGCTGCGCTGAGCGCGCAGTAGCGCAAGACCGACCAGGTGGCGGTGTGCTTCTTCGGCGACGGCGCCACCAATCGCGGGCCGTTCCACGAGAACCTCAACCTGTGCGCGATCTGGAACCTGCCGGCGATCTTCGTGCTCGAGAACAACCGCTACGCGTCCACCACCTCGACCGCCGAGACGATGAAGATCGCCGACGTGTCGATCCGCGCGGACGGGTACGGCATGCCGGCGGCGATCGTGGACGGCTTCGACGCGTTCGCGGTGCACGACGCGCTGGGCGCTGCCGTGGCGCGCGCGCGTTCGGGCGGCGGCCCGACGTTCGTCGAGTGCAAGACGTACCGCGCGCGCGGCCATTACATCGGCGACCCCGAGCGCTACCGCCAAAAAGCGGAAGTGGAAGACGTGATGAGCGCGTCCGATCCCATCGTGCGCATGCAGGCGCAGCTAGGAGACGCGCTCTCGCCCGACGAGTTCGAGGCGCTGTGGCACGCCGCGCGCGACGAGTTCGCGGACGCGGTCGAGTTCGCGCGCAGCTCGCCCTCGCCCGAGCGCGAAGAAGCGTTCTTCGGCGCCTATACCGGCGACCGAAATGCGAACGATCCGGTGCACGTCATCGAAGCGCGCGAGCGCGACGAGTTCATGCCGTTCGCGCCGAACGTCGGCGCGGGCTCGCAGGGCAGCGGTCACTGAGATGTCACGTACGATCTCGTTCAGCGACGCGACGCTCGAGGCGATGCAGGAGGAGATGCGCCGCGATCCTACCGTGTTCTTGATGGGCGAGGACATCGCCAAGCAAGGCGGGATCTTCGGCCAGTTCAAAGGATTGCCGCAAGAGTTCGGGTTCGACCGCGTGCGCGACACGCCGATCTCCGAAGCCGCGCTCGTGGGCGCGGGCGTGGGCGCGGCGCTCACCGGCTGCCGGCCCGTCGTCGACATGCACTTCGCCGACTTCATCACCTGCGCGATGGACGAGGTGGTGAACCAGGCCGCGAAGCTGCGCTACATGTTCGGCGAGCAGTGCGTCGTCCCGATGACGCTGCGCGCGCCCGACGGGATCACCAAGTCGGCCGGCTCGCAGCACTCGCAGGCGCTCGAGGGGTGGTTCGTCCACACGCCGGGCCTCGAGGTTGTGGTCCCGGCCGACGCCGAGGACGCGAAGGGTCTGCTCAAGGCGGCGATCCGCAGCGACAACCCGACGCTGTACTTCGAGCACAAGATGCTCTTCCCGCGCAAGGGTCCGGTGCCGGACGACGACGACTTCATCGTCCCGATCGGCAAGGCCAAGACCATGCGCGACGGTAAGGACGTCGCCATCGTTACCTACGGCATCACGGTGGGCCGCGCGATCGAGGCGGCGACGCTTCTCGAAGCCGACGGCATCGATGCGACGGTGATCAACTTGCGCACGGTGTGGCCGCTCGATTACGGAGCGATCGTGGACGCCGTCGCGCGGACCCATCGGGTCGTCGTCGCCCACGAGGCCGTCCGGGTGGGGGGCGTCGGCGCGGAGATCGCCGCGTTCATCGGCGAGCACTGCTTCGACGAGCTCGACGCGCCGGTGGTGCGCCTGGGCGCCGCGCACGTTCCCGTCCCGTTCGCACCGGTGCTGCAAGAAGCGATGTACCCGAAGGCGCCGATGATCGCCGACGCCGCGCGCCGCCTCGTCCGCCGGGAAATCTAACGTGCCGGTCGAGATCGTGATGCCCAAGCTCGGCCTGACGATGGCGAGCGGGACGATCGCGCGCTGGATCAAGCAGCCCGGCGAAACCGTGCGCGAGGGCGAGCCGCTCGTCGAGGTCGCGACCGACAAGATCACCTACGAGGTGGAGTCGCCGGCGAGCGGGACGGTCGCACGCGCGCTCGGGAACGACGGCGACGAGTTCGAGTGCGGCGCCGTGATCGGCACGATCGCGCTCGCGGGCGAATCCAACGGCACGGCGCCCGCGTCGCCCTCGTCGTCGCCGTCCAGCGGCGCAGCCGCGTCGCCCGCGAACGGCGAGCGCATCATCGCGTCGCCCGCGAACGGCGAGCGCGTCATCGCGTCGCCCGCGGACGGCGAGCGCGTCATCGCTTCGCCCGCGGCGCGGCGGCTCGCGCGCGAGCGCGGCGTTCCGCTCGGCGGGGTCCGCGGCACCGGACCGCGCGGGCGCATCACGCTGTCCGACGTGCACGCCGTGCGACCGGCTCGCGACGATGGTGTCACGCCGCCGGCCAGCGCGCCCGCACCCGCGAGCGCGGCCGCACCAGCCGGCGTGCCTGCGCCGGCGAGCGCGGCCGTGCCTGCGGCGAAGACGGCTTTTCCGCCGGAGCTGCCGGCGTCGAGGCGGACGATCTATCGCAAGATGACCGAGGTCGCGCTGCTGCCGCTCGCGCAGGTCGAGACGGTTGCGCGCGTCGACGCGGTCAAGGCGCTCATGGAACGCCGCGCCGACTTCGCGTGGACCGCGTTCGCGGTGCATGCCGTCGCGCGGATCCTGCGTGAGCACGCCGAGCTACGCACCGACGCGACGACGGGCGCGCCATTCGCGCGCATCGACGTCGGCATCGCCGCCGACACGCCGCACGGCCTCATCGTGCCGGTGGTGCGCGGCGCCGACACGCGTTCGCTCGCGGAGACGCAGCGCGAGATCGTCCGGCTCGCCGCCGCCGCGCGCGACGGCACGATCGGTCCGGACGAGGTCGGCGGTGCCTGCTTCTCGATCTCCAACGTCGGGCCGCAGCGCGTCGAGCGCGTCGCGCCGCTTCCCGACCCGCCGCAAACGGCGATCCTCGGCATCGGCGCCGCGACGCAGCGTCCCGCCGTCGTCTCCGCGACGGGTCCGGGCGAAGGTACGATAGTGGTCCCAGCATGGATGCTCACGTGCGTGCTGACGTTCGACCACCGCTTCATCGACGGCGCGCCCGCCGCCCGATTCCTCGCAGCGTTCGCGAGCGCATGCGCCGACCCCGGAGTACTTCTGTGACAGTCACGAACGCAAGAACGGCCGCGAACAAGACGACGGTGATGGACCGAGCACAGCAACGTCGCGCCCGGCCGGGATTGCCGTTGCGAGGGCGAACCCGGGGGCCCCACGCAAAGCGTGGGGGGCGCGCAGCGAGAGCGGAGCGCCGTTAGAATGGAATGGTTCGGGGAGAATCCGCCCACTGCCATCGTTACCGGCGGCGCCAGCGGGATCGGGCGTGCCGTGTGCGAGCTGCTGGCGAAAGAGGGCTATCGCGTTGCCGTTGCCGATCGCGACAAAGCCGGCGCGGATGACGTTGCGCACCATATCGATGGGCATGCTTTCGCGGTCGACGTTGCCGATGAAGCCTCGGTGATCGCGCTGTTCGAAGGCGCGCTCGCGCTGTTCGGCGGGACGCTCGACGCGCTCGCGACGCCGGCCGGCATCGCGGACACCACGCCGTTCATGGACCTCACGGTCGACACGTTCCGGCGTGTGAACGACATCAACGTCGTCGGCACGTTCCTGTGCATCCGCGAGGCCGCTAAGCGCATGCGCGCGGGCGGGCGGATCTGCACGGTCGCCAGCGTCGCCGGTAAGCGCGGGGGCGGCCTGTCGGGCACTGCCGCGTATGCGGCCAGCAAAGGCGCCGTGCTCGCGCTCACGCGGAGCGCCGCGCGCGCGCTCGCGCCGCAGGGAATCGCGGTGAACTGCGTCGCGCCCGGGCCGACGCTCACGCCCATGCTCGATGAGCCCTTCAAAAATCCCGGGCAGCGCGATCGCGTCGAAGCGATGACGCTGCTCGGGCGTTCCGGGGAGCCGCACGAGATCGCCGAAGCGATCGCGTGGCTCCTCTCGCCGCGCTCGTCGTTCGTCGCCGGGGAGACGCTGACGGTCGACGGCGGACTCATGCTCGACTAATCACGGAGAGGATGACTATCGAATGACCGACATCTCACGCGGCCGTTTCGTCGCCGCAACCTCGGCGGCGCTCGCGTCGATCGCCGTGATCAAATCGCCGGCGCGGGCCGCGCAGTGGAACTACAAGTACGCGAGCAACGTGTCCGTCGACCACCCGCTCAACGTGCGCATGCACGAGTGCTGGAACGCGGTCGGCAAAGAGACGGGCGGCAGGCTCGACGTCCAGGTATTTCCCAACAACCAGCTCGGCGGCGACACGCAGGCGCTGCAGCAGCTGCGCTCGGGCGCGCTGCAGTTCTTCACGCTCGACGGCGGCATCTTGCAGTCGGTCGTCCCGCTCGCGGCGATCCAGGGCGTCGGCTTCGCGTTCAAGGATTCCGCCGAGGCGTTCCGCGCGATGGACGGTCCGCTGGGCGACCACGTGCGCGACGCGATTCGCGCGGCGGGCCTCTACGTGCATCCCAAGATGTGGGAGAACGGGATGCGGCAGATCACGTCGGGCGTGCGCCCCATCCGCGCGGCCGGCGACCTGGCCGGCTTCAAGATCCGCACGCCGCCCGGCGAGCTGTGGGTGGACTTGTTCAAGTCGCTCGGAGCGGCGCCCGCGCCGCTGAACTTCAGCGAGGTCTACACCGCGCTGCAGACCAAGGTGTTCGACGGCCAGGAGAACCCGTACGCGATCATCGACACGGCGCGCCTGTACGAGGTGCAGAAATATCTCAGCGTCACCAACCACATGTGGTCGGCCTATCATTTCCTGGGCAACCAGGAAGCGTGGAGCGCGCTGCCGCGCGACGTGCAGTCCGTGGTCGAGCGCAACCTCACCAAGTACGCGCTGCTGCAGCGCGGCGACACGAACCGCCGCAACGAGTCGCTCTCGGAGAAGCTCGCGCGGCGCGGGATGACGATCAACAAGGCCGACACGAGCGGTTTCCGCTCGAAGCTGTCGAGCTCGGGCTTCTACCAGAAGTGGAGCACCAAGTTCGGCGCGCAGGCCTGGGCGCTGCTGGAGAAGAGCTCGGGCAAGCTCGCGTAAGCAAAAACGAGGCGAGGGGGGCGCGCGTCCGGAAGTTTGGGCGCGTGAACCCCTCGCGTTTCTTACCGCTCGCGCTCCTCGCCTTGGCGGCCTGTGCGTCGCCCGCACCGCGGCTGCACATCCCGATTCGCACCGAAGCCAACTGCGAGAGCAAGTCGGTGAAGCAGACGGCGATCGAGTCGATCGTCGCGTCGGTCGACGACACGGTTCGCGCGGGCCGGTATCCCGGCGATGCCGCGCTGCGCAAGCAGATCAAAGCGGGCGGCGGCGTGTTCGCGTACTGGAAAGATCAGCCGTTCCGCGCCGCCGACACGGCGAAGGCGCTCGGCGTGTCGGGCGATCTCGACTTGAAGCGCGCCGTGATCACGAACGGGGTCTTCGACCTCGAGACGAACCGGCCGTACCGGCCGGTGTGGCTCACGTTCGCGACGCCCGCCGGCGAAGCGACGGTGCTCGAACGCGCCTACGACGTGCAGAACGTCTGCATCGAAGGCCGCCGCCAGGTCTAGCCCGGCGCGCGCACCTTGTGGCGTGGCTTTAAGCTTACGGCTGAAAGTTCCAGCCACGTTGTACGGCATCTTCCCGAGCCCGTTCCAGCATTGCTTTCGCGGCTTGCTGGGTCAGGGCATTCGCGCGCGACCATGCGCGCAGCGCAGCGCTAGCGCGCTCGCCGAATCTGCGGTCGTCATTCGTAATGCCGCGCTTCTCTGCCCGAAAGAATTCGGCCTGAGCTCGTTCGCATTCAGCCCAGGCTGCCCACTCCTGCCGCTGAAGGTCGGCGTAGCACTTTTTCAGGGCCGCCAAGCTGTTTGCCGATGGCTGCGCGTGTCCCACGAACTCGTCCATCGACAATCCGAAGGCATTCGCGAGTTGCACAGCCGTCCCCAGCTCATTCACGCGCCGGACCCCGCTCTCAATCATCGATACCGTTGCTTGGCTAAGCCCGCTTTCTCGCGCGAGATCTGCTTGCGACCACCTCCGCTCACTCCGAAGCGCCATCACTCGAACTCGCAAATCGTCCAGGTCCAACTCGATCGGCAACATTGTTCTCCTGCGGTGTAGAAACATAAGATTACGATCAACAGTCGAAAACTAAACGGTGATGGTGATCGTAGGTCGAGCCCCGGTCTTAACGATACCAAATAACGACAGTTAAGTCAAGGGTTTCGGCCGATCCGTTCGAGGTGGACATTGACGCCAGATCTAGCTGGGACTGCGCAGCTTATGGCGCAGGTCAGGACCGATCAGGTTCTCGACGAGCAGTGCCGCGATCAGCATCCCGGTTTCGATCAGCGTGAACGTGCGCAACGTCGGCATCCCGGGGCGCGCGACGAGGGCGGCGAGGAACAGCAGCGCGGCGCCGGTGACAAAGCGAAGGACGCCGCGTGCCAGTATGGTGGGCACGCGGGCGCCACGCATAACGTCGCGCCCAAGCTGCAACGGCGGACGCGTCCCGATGTCCCACACGATGAACGCGAGCGCGTCGAACATGATCGCGACCGCGAAGCGCACGGCCAAGGCGGCCATTACAACCGTCTCTCCATATCATTGTGACATACTCGCACTAGACGTGAGATGTTATGACTTGTCACTGCATCGACTACTTTTCCGCGCACTAGGAACACCGTTCATCTAGTCGCCGTAAAGACTTGCTTGGAATTAATTTTCAGAAACGGCACTTTTGATTGCACAGAGACGTGTCATGACCGTCGCGCCATAGCCGGTCAATTTCCAATATCTGGCACTGTCACGCACGCTACGCTGACGGACGCTCGGTACAATGAGGCCCAGTGCTCGAAATTGCGTCACGATCTGCTGCAGATTTAGGGACGATAACGTAACGTGCATTCGCCACGGTGTGGCACCAAGCAGTTCTGACGCTTTGACCTTTGAAACACTTCTGCCAGTTGATCGGCGATGGCTCTTTCTGGGCCTTCCTGAATGAACGGAGGAAGGCTAGCGGTCATGATTTCATCCCATGTAAGCGTCAGGCTTTCGTTGCCTTCTCTAGTCGTTTTGAACTGCGCGTTCCATATCGAGAACGAAAAATTCAATGTATAGTTATCGCCGCCTTGTGCTAGCGCTTCGGTTTGTTTCGGACCTGTCGAAGCGAAGGCACCGAGTTCTGTTTCGAGTTCTTCTATTCTGGCTCGAAGACGAACCGTTTCTGCTGGATCTTGGGCATCGGTCGCGCGAATCCAACCCACCGCAGGACTGGATTTCATGAGTTGTACGAGACTGCGACTAACTACGGAGCCGAGTTCTTGGGGACTACTCCACGACTTGCAGAGTTTCTTTTGGACGTACTCGCGGAAGTTATGCAGGAGTTGCTGGTTTTCAGGCCTTCGTTCCGTTTTGTCTGCTGGCAACTTCTCTGGAGTGCGATGTAGGAATGCGATTGTCGGCTTCCCAATCTCCTCAGCATATCCATATTCCATCTCCGTGTAGCCAATGCCAGATGCACTGAGACTTCCATACCGACCAGCGATAATTACGATGTAGTAGTCGCAATCGGCAATAACGCCTTTGATAAAATTCCATTGGGTCTCGTTGGCTGCGGGGAAGAGTTCCATGCCGGCCGGAATACAATCAAGCTCCAACAGCGCTTGCATGACCTCTTGGCGCTCCGCTTGCAAGTCCTCATACGTGGAACTTACGAAAACCTGAAATCGCTTGTCCATGTTCCTTATCCGCTGACCGCATCACCCTGAACACACTCTATGCGCTAGGGCGACTACTTGAGCCTTCGGACTAGTAAAACGGCGTACCCCTGAAAGCGCTGGGTATCCGGCGAATACGGCTCGATCTCACCGTCATGCTATAGCGCGCTCGGAAAGTATGGGTTCAGTTTAGATCGTTGACCATTTCAGTCGCTCGATGACTCGGCGTCCGGCCAGGACGCGATCTCGCCGAGCGCGGCGCTCTTGAGCACCTTGAGCCCGAGCATCGCGCACTTCATCCGAGTCGGGCTGATCCCGATCCCGACGTTCTCGAGCACCGCGTCCTGCGGCAGCTTCGCGACGTCCTCGAGCTTCATGCCCTTGACCGACTCGGTGAGCATCGACGCCGACGCCTGCGAGATGGCGCAGCCCTTGCCGCTGAACTTCACGTCTTCGACGCGACCGTCTTGGTCGAGAGCGAGCTCCATGCGGATCGTGTCGCCGCACAGCGGGTTCAAATCCTCGGCGGTCGCATCCACGCGCTCGAGATGCCCGAAGTTGCGCGGATTGCGATAGTGGTCGAGAATATATTCTTTGTAGAAGTCGTCCATTCTAACGGCGCTCCGCCCCAGGCTCCGCGCCCCCCACGCGCTGCGTGGGGCCCCCGGTCCGACCTCGCAACGACGCGGCGTCACGCGGAAGATGCTGCTGCGCTCGGTCCATCACCATTGTCTAAGCAAGGCGGAAGACCTCGGCGGCCTTTTCCAGTGCGAGCATGAGCGCGTCGACGTCTTCCTCGGTGTTGTAGAGATAGAACGAGGCGCGCGCGGTTGCGGGCCAGCCCATCTTTTCCATCAGCGGCATCGTGCAGTGGTGGCCGGCTCTCACGCAGACGCCCTCGATGTCGAGGATCGACGCGAGGTCGTGCGCGTGGATGTCGCCCAAGTTGAACGAGATGACGCCGGCCCGGTCTTCGGCGCGCGGCGGGCCGTAGATCGCGAGGCCGCGCGATTCCAGCGCGCGCAGCCGTTCCAGCGCGTACGCCGTGATGCGAACCTCGTGCGCGCGAACCCAGTCCATCCCGACGTCGCTGAGATAGTCGACGGCCGTGCCGAGCGCGATCGCGTCGGCGATGTTCGAGGTGCCGGCCTCGAACTTCCACGGCAGCTCGTTCCAGCTCGTGTGTTCATAGGAGACACGCTTGATCATGTCGCCGCCGGTGAGGAACGGCGGCATCGCGTCGAGCAGCGCGCGCTTACCGTACAGGAAGCCGATGCCGGTGGGGCCGCACATCTTGTGGCCGCTCGCGGCGAGGAAGTCGACGTCGAGCGCCTGCACGTCCACGGGCATGTGCGGCACCGACTGCGCGGCGTCCACCAGGACGACGGCGCCGGCGGCGTGCGCGCGCGGCACGATGACACCCAGCGGAGCGATGGAGCCGATGGTGTTCGACACGTGCGTGATCGCGACGAGCTTCACGCCGGCGAGCAGCTCGTCGAGGTCGTCGGGGACCAGCTCGCCGTTGACGTCGGCCGGGATGAAGCGCAGCTCCGCGCCGGTCTTCGCGGCGAGCAGCTGCCACGGCACCAGGTTCGAGTGGTGCTCGAGCTGCGTGGTGAGGATCGCGTCACCGGGGCCCAGGTTCGCCAGCCCCCACGAGAACGACACGAGGTTGATCGCCTCGGTGGTGTTGCGCGTCCAGACGATCTCTTCGGTGTGCGCCGCATTGACGAACCGTGCCACCTTCGCGCGCGCCGCTTCGAACTGGTCCGTCGCGCGCGCGGCGAGCTCGTACACGCCGCGGTGGATGTTCGCGTTGTCATTCTCGTAGTAGTGCACGAGCGCGTCGATCACGGCGCGCGGCTTCTGCGAGGACGCCGCCGAGTCGAGGTACACGAGGCGCTTGCCGCGCGACGTCGGCTTGGTGAGGATCGGGAAGTCCGCGACGACGCGGGCCTGCTTGGGATCGGCGGAGACGATCATGCACCCAGCTCCGTGGCGTCGTCGATCTTGCGGTCGAGTGCGGTGCGGATCTCGTCGCGCAGCGCTTCGCCGGGGAAGCGGGAGATCACGGGCTCGAAGAACCCGAGCGTGATCATGCGCAGCGCTTCGGCGCGCGCGATGCCGCGGCTGCCCGCGTAGAACAGCGCGTCCTCGTCGAGCGAGCCGACGGTCGCGCCGTGGAACGCCTTGACGTCGTTGGCGGCGATCTCCAGCGCGGGAATCGAGTCGATGTGCGCCCGTTTCGACAGCAGCAGCGCGTCGTCGCGCAGCGACGCGTCGCTGCCGTGCGCTTTGGGGCGGATGACGATGTTGCCGACATAGCGGCCCTGGCCGCGGTCGGTCGCGGCGCTGCGCACCACGGTGTCGGACGACGTCGGGCCGACGGCGTGATCGACGCCGGTCGCGAGGTCGACGTGCTGCATCCCGGTGTTGAAGAAGAGCGCCGAGGTTTCGGCGCGCGCGCCCGGCTCGCCGAGGTGCGCGTCGATGACGGTGCGCGCGAGCGCGCCGCCGAGCTCGGCGAGGTGCCAGCGCATCTGCGCGTCGCGCTCGCAGCGCGCGCCGCGCGAGAACATCACGCGCGCGGCCTCGCCGGCCTGCTGCACGGTGACGTAGTCGAGCTCCGCGCCTTCACCGAGCCGGGTTTCCACGATGCCGCACACGAACGGGTCGCCGTCGCCGACGTGCCGTTCGAGCACCGTCGCGCGCGCGCCCTTGCCGAGCACGACCACGACGCGCGGGAACACCGCTTCGTCGTCGGGGGCGGTCGCGAAGACGATCTGGATCGGCGTGTCGAGCTGCACGCCGGCGGGGACGTGCACGAACGCGCCGCAGTTCTCGAACGCGGTCGTGAGCGCTGCGAACTTGTCGCTGCCCCAGCCGACGACTTGACCCGCGGTATCGGACAGCAGCGCGCCCAGCTCGGACACCGCCGCGGCGTCGAG
>Ga0209624_10003768_pt1 | contig 10605 bp, 6 predicted proteins | sample JacPinW_OM2H0_O1_FD_188565 | JGI IMG/M metagenome (GOLD analysis project Ga0209624, IMG submission 188565) | Forest soil microbial communities from Algoma, Ontario, Canada - Jack Pine, Ontario site 1_JW_OM2H0_O1 (SPAdes) (version 2) | ecosystem: Environmental > Terrestrial > Soil > Boreal... | reverse complement strand
CAACGAACTCGGCGTCGCTCTCCTCCACGCCAAAATCCCGGTCATTCTCACCCAGGCCTCCATCCGCCCGGTGGACAACCTTACCTCTCCCGCCGTCGCCATCGAGATCGCCCCCCTCGCGGCCGACGGTTCCGCCGCCGCGCCGGTCACCGACCCCGTCTACCAGCAGCGCATCGCCCAGGCCATCGCCGTCGCCATTGCCTCCTGGCGCGCCCACAATCTGACAGCAGCACCAGCCGCAGGAGCCCCCCGATGATCCCCCGTTACCAGCGCATCCTCTTCTGGAGCCTCATCGGCGGCATCCTCCTCATGGGCACCTTCCTCCTTCACGGGTGCCAGCAGGCCCACAAGCGCCTCACCGCGCCCGTCGACGCCACTCCCATCGACGCTCCCACCACCGCCAGCCTCGAGGACGTCACCCTCTACCTCGCCAACGACGACGACGCCTCCATCACCCCCACCACCGAGCGGTTCGCCCTGCCCCAGGAGCCCAGCGTCCGCGCCCGCGCCCTGCTCGAGCATCTCCTCGCCACCTACGCTCTTCCCGGCTCCTCCCACCCCATCCTGGGCGGCCCTGCAGTCGACGACGTCTTCCTCCTCAACCAACCCACCTCCGGCGCCGGCAATCTCGAGCAAGCACGCTCCAACGCCACCGACGAATTAGCCGTAGTCAACCTCCGCGGCTCCTTCATCGCCAACCATCCTTCCGGCGTCCAGGTCGAAGCCCTCACCATCCAGTCCATCATCGGCACCCTCCACGCCGCTCTGCCGCAAATCACCAAAGTCCGCTTCCTGGTCGACGGTCAACCCCATGACACCCTGGCCGGCCACGCCGACCTCCTCCGCACCTACCCCGCGGAAGACACCGCCAGCCGCCCGACCCCACCCGAAGTCCCGCCAAATAACCAAAACAGCAGCGCAGCCAACCCCACACCATGACCACGTCGCTCTCCAAATCCCCCACCATCGGGGTCTTCGACTCCGGCTTCGGCGGCCTCACCGTCCTCCACGCCCTTCTGCCTCTCGTGCCCACGGCGCACTATATCTACCTTGGCGACACCGCCCGTCTCCCCTACGGCTCCAAGTCCCGCGAGACCATCGCCCGCTACGCCGTCTCCAGCGCAAAGTTCCTCCACCAGCAAGGCGCCGAACTCCTCGTCATCGCCTGCAACACCGCCACCGCCCTCGCCCTCGAAGACATCCAGCAAGCCCTGCCCATCCCCGTCATCGGCGTAGTCCAACCCGGAGCCCAGGCCGCCCTGTCAGCCTCAAGCAGCAACCCCGTCCTCGTCCTCGCCACCGCCGCTACCGTCCAATCCCACGCCTACACCCACGCTCTCAACGCCCTCGGCCTCGCAGCCTGCGAAAAAGCCTGTCCCCTGCTCGTCCCCCTGGTAGAAGAGGGCTGGATCAACCACCCCGTCACCAACGACGTCATAAAGATCTACCTCACCGAGGCCCTCACCGCCGCCCCCGACACCCAGACCCTCCTCCTCGGCTGCACTCACTACCCTCTCATCCAGCCTGCCATCCAGCGCGTCCTCGCCTCCCTCGGCCACCCCCTCACCATCATCGACTCCGCCCACGCCACCGCAACCGCCGTCGCCGCCTGCTTCACCAACGTCAGCCGATCCGAAGGCGAACCCACTTGCACCTTCTACGCCACCGACTCCATCGAAAAATTCCAGCGTCTCGGCTCAAACTTCCTCGGCCAGCCCGTCGCCGATGTGAACCTGATCGACCTCGGCGGCTAAACTAGTTCCCTGATCTCTAAACCTCGGAGCGCCCCAAATGCCCTTCCTCCTGAAGACCGAACCCGACAAATACTCCTTCGACGATCTCGAGCGCGACGGCGAGACCACCTGGGACGGCATCTCCAACAACACTGCCCTTCTCAACCTCCGCAACATGAAGAAGGGCGAAAAGCTCATCATCTACCACTCCAACGTAGGCAAAGCCGCCGTCGGCACCGCAAAGGTTGTCTCCGTCGACGCCACCGATCCCAAAGATCCGAAGGTCCGCATCCAGCCCGTCAAACGCCTGAAGCACGAAAAAACGCTCGCCGAGATGCGTGACGCGGCCGTCTTCAAGGACTCGATCCTCTTCCGCCAGTTCCGCCTCTCCGTCGTTCCCCTCACCGACGCCCAGTACGACTGGCTCACGCTTCCCTGAACAACCGCGACATCCGCCACAAAGGGGCGAAGCCTTTCAGCGACGCCCCGTAATAGCAGTTCCCTGTTTCTCTGGGGCCTCAACCTGGACCTCTGCCTCTGGAGAATCGCTGACACCCGGCACAGAAGCAATAGGCGCCTTGGGAGCGATTACACCCTGTTTGCCGGAATCATCAGGAACCTCAGCCTTCCACGCACTCAGATACTTGTCCAGGTCGTAGCCCGATCTCTGCGCCACGCGGCAATCCTCCACCACGGCCGCCTCAACCTCACCGATCCCCTTCACTGCACCGGACCTCTCCTGCCGCGCAATCTCAAGTAGCGTAGGCACCTGCAGCCAGCTAATCAGTTCTTCAAACCCTTCCTTATTAAAGTAGGTCACGCCGCCGGACGCCTTGTTGACGCCTGCCAGCCACTGCACATCCGGATCGGCCCAGAACGCCTTTGTGTGCATGCGCTCGGACACGGTTCCATCCTGTTGCGACAACAGAACCCGAACCCGCGCTGCCGCCCGCCACATACTCTCCCCTTCCATGCCCACCGAGGAAAATATCTCCGCAATCGCCGACCGCAACTGCAGCTTGTCGAACACCTCTCCGCCTTCATGTTTCCAGGGCATGCTACGCAGAACGATCCACGCCAGCACTGCCGCCCATGTCCGTTCAGGATGCTTCTCTACCTCATCATGCGGCAGCAAGGAACGTCCCGCCTCTGGCCACGCAGTGGAGAACGTCTGTTCCAAAGCAAAGAGATGCACCGCGGCCATCGCCATCTCTTCAATCTTCTCTCTGTAACTCTGTCTCGGATCCTTGGGCAGCTCATGCTTCACCGCAGCAGCACCCGCCGCACTGGCCGGCACCTCGGTCTTGATCGAAGCAGAAAAATCATTCCTCCCCGCCATATCCTCTGTTGGGAGACTCCCAGCCGCAATGTCGAAGAAGTGTTGGCTCTTCTCCACAAACGCGCCAAGTCGAGGATCGAGCTGCTCAGTCTTCGCAACCGCTCCTGCCTTAGGAGAGTCCACCGAGGGCACCGAAGTCACCACTGCCTTATCAGCCGCAACAACCACCTTCGCCGCCGCCTCGCGAACACCCTTCGCCTTCGCCAGCTGCCGAGAAAGCTCTTCGAATCGGTTGACGGTGCTCGCACTGACAGCGTGACGCAGCGCCTCGTGAAGTGGCCGCAGCCGCAGCTTGGACAGCGCCTCGTTTACGCTGTGCACCCCCTCCCCGTTCAGCGCATCGCACAATCTGTCCCACGGCTCTTCCGCGGTTGATCGCAGCTCACGCCAATCCAGCAGGACCATATGCTGAAAGCCGCGCAAATCCACGCGGAGACCATACCGGTCGAAGTCCGTAGCGCGACGAAGATATTCCAGCCCACGCGCCGTATCACGATACGCGATCACCATCGCATCGTCGACGTAGAGCCCCAACCCTTCCACCAGGCTCCGTTGCCGGAAAGTCCCACTCACCTTGTCCCAGGAGCCGGCCGAGAGATGGATCGTGCCGTGGGTGCTCCCGTAGCAGTTGTTGTAGAGAATAATTGCGCGCTGATCATGCAAACGGTTCGAATAGGCAAAGACATTTTCGTCGACCGTGCCATGGTCGCCCCACAGATCGTAAAGCACAAAGTTGTGGCTCTCGGCAAAGAGCCGCCGGTTATGCAGTAAGGGCGCAATCTCCTGCTGGTGACGTGCGGCCAGGCCCTCGTTGGGATACTCGTCCATCTTCGCCTGTTTGAACTCCATCCCATAACGTTCCGTGTAGCCCTCGATCTGCCCATGCCCAAACATCGGCAGCCCCGGCAAAGTAGCCAGCAGCGTGCAAACCCCGAAGTATTTATCCCCGGAGCCAAACTGATCGATCGCCGTACGCTCGTCCGGATTGCTCATAAAGTTCACGTAGCGCTTCAGAATGTCCGGGTCGAACTCGATCGTCTTCTTCAGATACGACCGGTACTTCGCATTCTCTTCATCGCGCAGCATGTTCATGAACGCGCTGTTGTACACCCGATGCATGCCCAGCGTTCGAACAAAATACCCCTCAAGCAACCAGAACGCCTCTGCCAGAAGAAGCGTGCCGGGCACCTCGACAGCAACGCGATCGACGACCTCGCGCCAGAACTCATGCGGCATCAGCGCGTCGAACTCCTCCTGCGACATCGCATTCTCGGCACGCGATGGAATCGATCCCCCCGCCCCCGGCAGCGGAAACCAAAGCCGTTGCACATGACGCTTTGCAAGCACCATCGCAGCATCGAACCGAATGATCGGGAACAGCCGCGCAACATGCAGAATCGCCTGAATCACATGCTCGCGAACAAACGCTTTCGAGTAGTCAAGCTGTGCCGTGTCATTCCACGCAAACGTCGTTCCATCATTGCCATGGTAGACATACCGCGTGGTTCCCTCGCGATAGTGCCGCAGACGAAAGACAACCGCGGCGTCCGTCTGTTCGTAGTAATGATCTTCAATCTTGATCTCGACACGGCTGTCGTTGGACAAGTCCGGTCCTTCAAAACGGTACGCCGGAAACGGACTCTCCCATCGGGAGAGAAACCAATCCGGATGTTCGATCACCCAGTCTGAATCAATCCCCATGTGATTCGGCACCATATCGCTGGCCAGCCGAATCCCCGCCGCAGCCGCTCGGCGCCGCAACGTGTCGTACCCCTCGTCTCCGCCCAGATCCTGCGCAATCCCGTACCCTTTCAGGGAGTAGGCAGACGCAACCGCATCGTGATGCCCACGCAAGCGCTTGATCGTCTGCGAAGCCGTGCTTCTCTCCCAGAGGCCGATCAACCACAGCCCCGTAATGCCTCTGCGCGCAAGCAACTGCAGCTCTTCGTCAGGGATCTGATCGAGCCGGTGAATGTGCCTTCCATACTTCTTCGAAAGCTGCTCCAGCCAGACATAGGTGCTCTTCGCCATCAGCACCACATTCGGCATCCACGCCAGGTCCGCGCTGAACCTCTCGTATTCGTTCAACGGAGCCTGGTAGTCCGCGGCATAGCGGCGGTGCCTGGTGCCGTCAGCTCCAATGATCCACTCCTCGTCGAAGCCGATATACTCATCCCCAACAAACCCCTCGCCTCCAAACCCGGGAGCGCCGTGGAGATATTTGTCAGGCCCAGGCGGATGAAAGCGCATCCAGATCGCAAGGTCTTCTTCACGCAACACATCGATCGCCAGCAGAATACGGCGAAGATCCGCGCCGAGATACTTCGACCAGTTCTCCCGAATGAAATCGAGCTGTCCCGTGAGCGAATCCGGCGAGGCATCGAACGGCGCCCGCAGCGCGTCAAGCAGGCTTCCAGCCTCGGGCGAAAGCGGCGGCCGTGTAACGAAATAACTCGGCAAAGTTGCCGTGACCTTCTGATAGACCGTCTGCTGCTTCAGCTCTGAGTCTTCGAACAACTCGCGATACCGTCCGAACGCGGGATTGCTATTCGCCAGCCACAGCAGCATCAACTCTTCCAGCGCCGCCTCGCGGTTTGACAGTCCGCCCGACGTACCCTTCAACCACTCAGCCGCGCTGACCGCGCCTCGATAAACGGCAACATTCGGAAACTGCGTCGTAAAGGCAAGCAGCATCCGCTCCACATCCTCCGGCGTCGACTGCGCCTCAAACCAGCGCATCGCCTCCTTCAGGACCGCCGGATCGATCTCCGTGCGATAGCGAGCGACCAGCGCATGGTTCAGCTCATCGATCAGCCCCATCGCGAACAACGCACCCGCATTGGCCACTCGCGCCGGGTCGGCCTCCGCTCCGCGGGCGACATTCAGTTTTTCAGCAAGCTTCCTGCTCGCAGCGACGTTGCCAAACACAACATTCCCGGTATAGCTGAACAGAAGGTCGTCCAGTTCCAGTTTGTCGCGGAGAGAGCGGGAGATATGAAATTCCATGCAGTCTACCCTTCTACCTGATGTTCCCTGTTGTGCTCCCCGCGCCTTGGCGGATCGCTTCGATGATGCTCAAGCAAGCCGATGGCAATCCAGCAAGCCATGAATCCGCCGACCCGCCCTGCGCGGAGACAGCGAATTATACAAAATTGTTCTTCTTTAGATGCGAGTTCGCCGTCCCTGCCCCCGTCAAATATTTAACTGTAGCTTATTCGACGGCCGAAACCCTCCGCCCGAGGTTCACAGCCAAACTCACAAAGAAGACAGCAAGCGATCGCGAACAAAGACGATGTGTTCCTGCATCGCAATCTGTGCTTCCTGTTTGTCCCCGCTCTTCAACGCCAGATAGATCCTTTTGTGCGCAACGGGCGCCGTCGACGCGGAAAGTTCATATGATTTACTCCGGCAAAGCAGACTCTTCTGCTGCACATTTTCAAGCACTCGACTCAGCTCGTCATTCCCCGCCGCTGCAGTAATCCTCGCGTGAAACTGCATGTCCTCTTCAATGTGCCCAAGCTTATCGCCGCTCTCCAGAAGTTTCTTTGTCCGGCCGATGCTCGCCTCAAGTTCACGCAGAAACTTCGGCGTAATCTTGGCCGCGTGGATGGAATGTACTTCAAGAGCGGCGCGAAGGTCATAGAGATCGCGAATCTCCTTGGCCGAGAACTGCCGAACATGAGCCCCTCGCCGCGCCTCGATGAAAATCAGCCCTTCGGCTTCCAGACGGTTAAGCGCCTCACGGACAGGAGACTTGCTGATCCCAAGCTGGGTCGCAAGCGATTCCTCCGTAAGCCGGGACCGCTCTTTAAACGTCCCATTGAGCAGACTCTGTTTAATACTGCGGTAGGTAAGTTCTGTGAGGTTTGGGATCTTCGTTAGCTTATTCATCATCTTGTTTGATCTCGGAGATTCTACATGACGGCCCTGCAACCTTCTCTTCGCTGCCGCCGTCGAAAGCTCCCGCACTCGAATAACATACTCGGCGCGATATCTGATGTGCCACTTCGCGACCCCGAAATTCATCCCTCAGCAAGCACCTGAACCAATACACAACGAGTGCACCGAAAGCTCTATCCCCATGGATCAGTACCACTTACGTGGTATTGGCCCGACCACACTGCCTCCATAGAGTCGATGTCAGCGATGAATACTTGTAACACTCGATACCTCACTCAATCCTGTCTGCTTTGTTGAGCTGTCCGAGGCTCCAATGTTTATTTTTTCGAAGCGTTATAAGTTCGCAAGCCCCGTCTCCCCCACGGCTTCAATCATCCTTGGGACTCTCGTCGGCTGCACGATCCTTTTTTCCCAGTCCAGCCTGGGAGTAAATCTCCCCCCCGCTTTGACCCTGACCGCAGGACCAGCCTTCGAAAAAATAGTCTTGAGCATATCGCTTGCGCTCGGTCTTTCGATGACGCTCCTCGTCTACTATGGCTGGAAAGGCGCTTCCGTAATCTGGGTGGGCAGCGCATTGGCCGCCCTTCTCGTCGTTGACATGGTCAATCACGAGCTCGTCATCGGCAAACTATCCATCCATTCCTTGAATCTGAACAATCTTTTAGAGGGCTTCGGCTGCATCGCCGCACCCACCTTCGCACTATGCCTGCCCTTCCTCGTGCGCCGGATGTCCGCAACCGTGTTGGAAGCAGCGCGCGCCGGCAAGAGCGAGATACGCCTCATCGCCGCCGCGGAATCCAGCACAGATGCCGTGCTGATGTATGACTGCATTCGCAACTTCCACGGTGAGATCACGGACTTCAAATTCACCTTCCTTAATCGCAGCGCCGAGCAGATGATCGGCATCGATCGAGAGCACGTCCTCGGCAAGAACCTCTATGAGATCTTTCCCTCCCTACGCAATCCAGACCGTTTCGCCATCTACAAAAACGTCGTGCGCACCGGTGATCCGGTCATCCTTGAGCTCACCCATCCGCTCTTCAAAAGCGGCGGCATCCCCGGTCGCTACCACATCCAGGTAGTCAAGCTTCAGGATGGCATCGTCATGACGTTCACCGATGTCACCCTCCGCGTTCAATATAAGGAGGACCTGACCCGCGCACTCAGCTTCAATAAATCGGTCATCGCCTGCTCCCCTTTCAGCATCATCGTCACCGACAAAGCAGGCATGATCACCTGCATCAACCCGGCCGCTGAAAGAATGCTCTGGTATCAGCAGTCCGACCTGCTTGGACGCTCCTACACCGACCTTCACGACCCCCTCGAGATTGCACACCGCGCCGGAGAGTTGTCGTCTCAGTTCGGTCTCGAGGTTGATCCGGATCATCATGTCTTTCGCCTCACCCCCGAAAAGGGTCTCATCGACGAAAGGGAGTGGACATACATTCGCAAGGATGGCTCGCGTGTCCCCGTGCAGCTCGTCGTCAGCGCTCTCAGAGATACAGACGAATGCATCACCGGATTCCTGGGCATCTCCTACGACCTGACCGAAAAAAAGCGCGCCGAGGAGTACATCTACCACGTTGCGCATCATGACCCTCTCACCGGCCTCCCCACCCGCACCCTGCTGCGCGACAGATTAGAGGTCTTCATCGAGCGAGCCAAACGATCGCAGGAAAATCTGGCGGTCATGATGGTCGACCTCGATAATTTCAAGCGGGTCAACGATTCACTTGGACACCAGGCCGGCGACACAGTCCTTTGCGAGATCTCAAGGCGCCTCAAGGCCTGCATTCGCAAGTCCGACACCGTCGCCAGAATGGGTGGCGACGAGTTTGTCGTCCTCCTCCCCGACCTTCACTCTGTGGCCGACGCCCAGGAGATCTGCGACAAGCTCCTCGCCTCCGTTGCCCAGCCTATTCGCCTCGGAACTCACGATATCGTCGTTACCGCCAGCGTCGGAATCGGCATCTTTCCCGATTGCGAAGATATCGATACTCTCTTCAAAAACGCAGACCTTGCCATGTATACCGTCAAAGCTCGCGGACGCAACGGCAGCGAAATTTATACTCCGGAGCTCTCCATACCAGGTCTCGAACAGCTCCAGATGGAGTCTGCCCTGCGCAACGCCCTTGACGCCGGCGAGTTCGAAATTGTCTACCAGCCGCAAGTCTCCTTCACCGACAACAAAATGCTCGGCGTCGAGGCCCTGCTTCGCTGGAACAGTCAGGCCTTCGGCCTCGTCGCCCCCAACACCTTTATTCCCATCGCCGAAGAGATAGGACTCATCGTGCCCATCGGCGAATGGGTTCTCATCGAGGCCTGCAAAGAGATTGCTGCGCTGCAAAAACGCCTCGGCGTCCAATGCTCGGTGGCCGTCAACATCTCGCCCCGCCAGTTTCAGCAGCAGGATTTTCCCGCTACTGTGGAACGTGCTCTTCTCGCCAGCGGACTCAAGCCCCAACAACTCGAACTCGAGATCACCGAACAGCTCTTGATGGTCGACTCCGAAGAGTCCCTCGAAATCATGGAACGGGTTCGCAAGCTCGGTGTCCGCTTTGCCATTGACGACTTTGGCACCGGCTTCTCCAACATGGCCTACATCAACCGCTTCGCCGTCGATCGCATCAAGATCGACCGCTCCTTCATCTCCCGGTGCGATGTCGATAACACCAGTCGCGCCGTCACCTCCGCCATCATCGCCCTCGCTCGCAGCCTCGACATCGAGGTCATCGCAGAGGGCGTCGAGTCCGAGCAACACGTCGAGACCCTCACCCAGATGTCCTGCGATCAAGCCCAGGGATACTTCTACTCCCGCCCCCTCAAGCCGGCAGACCTGGAGCTCTTCGCCCTCCAATCCTTGCAGGAATTTTCCGTGGCCGTGCGCTCCAAACCGGCGCTCCGCCAGATCGCCCGACCGCCACTTGCTTCAATAGCCTAGTCCTGAAAGTGTCTCGCTGGAGAATTGTAAGACTTTACAACTAACGAGGACGCATGACCGATCAGAGCAGTAATCGATGCGTAGTTCTTCTTCCCGCAGGCAACCCCCATTACGTCAGGCTATTCGATGAGCTATTCACCCTTGCAATCAGAGAAGCCGGCCTTGTCCCTCACCGCATCCAGCAAAGTCCTACCGAGCCCTTCCCGATCGATCGACTCATCCAGGACCTAACGGCTGCTGCAGCCGTCTTCGCAGATCTAACGGTTAACTCCGACGACATCTGGTTTGCCTTAGGCTGTGCCGTTGCTCTCAAGAAGCCGCTTTGTCTCATATCGTCAAGACTCGATCTCAGCCCCCCTCTTAACATTCAGGACATGCAGATCATCTCCTATCCTGCAGCTCCGTTCCCCAGCGACTACCGTGAGCTAAAGAAAAACATTGCGAACCGGCTCCTGCCCAGGCGGCCAAACGAGATTGCAGCTCAACCGCAACCTCTGCCAAATGCTGTCGCTGTCGCCTCGTCTACTCCAAATGCTGCCCCCGCCCCCATCGCCTCCTCTACTCCCATTGCTCCGCTCGCCCCCGCCGCTTCAGCTACTCCAACGGCCCCGCTCGCTCCCGTCGCTTCCTCAACTCCAATTACTTCGCTCCCCCCCGCCGCTTCAGCTACTCCAATCCCCCCTATCGCTCCC
>Ga0209624_10003767_pt1 | contig 10606 bp, 9 predicted proteins | sample JacPinW_OM2H0_O1_FD_188565 | JGI IMG/M metagenome (GOLD analysis project Ga0209624, IMG submission 188565) | Forest soil microbial communities from Algoma, Ontario, Canada - Jack Pine, Ontario site 1_JW_OM2H0_O1 (SPAdes) (version 2) | ecosystem: Environmental > Terrestrial > Soil > Boreal... | reverse complement strand
GCGCCGGACCCTGGTTTAGCCGCCGCCAAAGTTGAAGTTGACGGTAATCTGCGTATCCACCTCGGTGGCCTCGCCATTCAACAGAAATGGCTTGTACCGCCAGTTCTGTACCGCTTCCGTGGCCGCCGTCCGCAACATCTCCGGACCGCTAAGCACACTCAGATTCTTGATCGTGCCGTCCTTCGAAATAATCGCGTGAAGAACCACCGAGCCCGAGACGTGAGCAGCCTTCGCAATGGGAGGATAGACAGGCGGTGCGCCGGAGATCTTCAGACCGGCAATAACGCCGCTCGAAACGCGCTGGGGGCCTTTCGGTGGAGCAACCTTAACCACCGGCGCAGGCGCGGTACCGATGCCGCCCATCACGCCACCCGGAACGCCGCTGCCGCTACCCATGCCGGACATGCCGGCAACGCCCGCCATCGTCGGCGGTGCAGCATCTTCCTTCAGCATCTTGATGTCCTTCGGAATCTTTGTAGGCGCATGCAGGCCCTGGTCGATCTCCGAAACCATCTTGATCGGCTTCACAATCTGTTGTGGGGGCGGTGGCGGTGGGGGTGGAGGCGGTGGAGGCGGTGCTGTCAGCATCGCGGTCATTGCCGTCTTCGGCAACGCCTCCGGATACAACAGCGGAATAAGAATCATCGTGAGCAGAATCGCGCCATTGAAAGCAAAAGTCGCAATCATCCAATACTTGGACTTGGTCTTGATCCTGCCGCCGGATTCCATCAATGCATCTTCGAACATGGGAGCCTCTCTACGGTAAAGAAGAGCTATTTTTCCTTAGACACCACGATGCTTTTTTTTGTTCCCGTAACGTTGTTCCCGCAATTCTGCCCAGCCCGCCGCACCGCTGAATCCTACGCTTTGGCCCGCTTTCCCGCCGGCAGAGAAGCAATCTTGCCGCGCTTCACCCGCCAGTCCTGATATGCCACCAACATCGGCGCCGCAACGGCAATCGATGAGTAGGTCCCGATCAGAATTCCAACCACCAGCGCAAACGAGAACCCGTGCAGCACCTCACCGCCAAACAGATATAGCGACAACACGGTCAAAAACGTCAAACCCGACGAAATCACGGTCCGGCTCAGCGTCTGATTGATGCTCCGATTTACCACGTCATGTAATGACTCTCGCCGCGATGTCGCAAGGTTCTCGCGAATACGGTCGAAGACGACGATGGTGTCGTTCATCGAATAACCAATCAATGTGAGGATAGCTGCGATTACGGTAAGCGTAATTTCCTGGTTCGTCAAACTGAAGGCGCCAACCGTAATCAGAGTGTCGTGGAAGACCGCCACGACCGCCGCCACGCCGTAGATCAGCTCAAAACGGAACCACAGATAGACCAACATCCCGATCAGCGAATAAACCGTCGCCCACGCCGCCTGCTTCTGCAGCTCGAGACCCGCCGTAGGTCCAACAATCTCCACCTGTTCGATCGTAAAGGCGGAGTCGTGATAGTTCGACGTCAGCGCATTCTCCACGCCCTGCCGCCCCTGATCGTGGGACTGGTCGGTCGCCGTTGATTGCGGAAGCGAGATGATCACTTTGTTTGCCGCATGGCCGCTGGGATCGCTGACCCGTTGGATCGTGAAGTCTTTCACCCCGGCCTTGTCCATCGCCTGCCGCAGGTGGTCTTCATTCGGCGCCTGGTCGAAGGCCACGCGGATCTGCGTGCCGCCCTTGAAGTCGACACCACGCGGGATGCCATGCCAGAACAGCATGCTCAGCACGCCGAGGACAGAAAAAATCAGCGAAAACCCGAGGAAGTACCACTTCTTCCCAAGCCAATCGATATTCGTTGTACGAAATAGTTCCAGACTCACGCTTCAAACCCTCAGCGGTGGCCCGAGGCCCCGCAATCTCTCAAAAAAATCTAAATCGACAGCGCCGCGCCACGTTCCTTGTTCTGCAGAATCGCATCGAAGATCAGCCGCGACACAAACACCGCAGTAAACAGGTTGGCAAATAGACCGAACGCCAGCGTCACGGCAAATCCGCGCACCGGTCCGGTTCCGAACAGGAACAGGATCAGTGCCGACACAATCGTCGTCACGTGCGTATCGATGATCGTCGTCAACGCATGCTTGAATCCCTGATCGACTGCAGCCGCCGCAGTCTTGCCCGACCGCAGCTCTTCGCGGATGCGCTCAAAGATGAGCACATTCGAGTCCACGCCCATACCAATCGTCAGAATCACGCCCGCAATACCCGGCAACGTCAGCGTCGATCCTGTGAATCCCATAAATCCAAGCAGAATCACAAGGTTCAGAAACAGCGCCAGATCTGCATTAATGCCCGCGCCGTGGTAGTACACCAGCATGAAGACCATTACCGCCAGCATGCCCGCAATCGCCGCCACAATTCCCTGATGAATCGAAGCCGCACCCAGGCTCGGCCCAACCGTGCGCGTCTCCAGAAACGAAATCGTCGCCGGCAACGCGCCAGTCCGCAACATCAATGACAGGTCGTTCGCCTGCTGCTGGGTAAACCCGCCCGTGATCTCACCCGAGTCGCGGATCGCCGACTGGATACCCGCAACCTCGCGCACCTTGTTATCCAGCACAATCGCCATCGAACCCGGCGTCGAGCTCGTGCTCGAGTGGGCCGAGGTGTACTTGTAAAACCGGTCTCCCGCCTCCGTCGTCAGGTTGAAGCGGATATTCGGCCGCCCGTTCTGGTCCTGCGAAGGCTGTGCATCGCGGAAATCCGTGCCCTCGACCTCGCTCACGCGCTTCAACAACCACACCGACTCAGGCGCTCCCGACGTTGCCGATCCGCGCACCAGCATCGCGTCAGCCGGAATCACGCCGTTATTCGCAGCCATCGCAGCTTGGTCGTTCTCAAACGGCCCGCCTATGACTTCATGAATCGACAGCTTCGCCGTCGACTGAATAATGTCCTCCACGCGGCCCGGATCGCTCACACCCGGCAGCTCCACCAGGATCTGGTTCGCTCCCAGCCCGTAAGGCGCGACCTGCGCCTCCGCTACGCCCAGCTTGTCGACGCGATCGCGAATCGTCTCGATCGACGTATTCAGCGTCCGCGTCTCCAGGTCGCGAATCGCGCCCGGCTTCATCGTCAACGAGACCCCATCCGCGGTCGTCGCCACGTCATAATTCGAGTAGTCGTTCCCCTGCAGAATCGAACGAGCATCGCCCAGCTTCGCAGCTGGAACCCCCGTGACCATAATCGTCTCCGGATGAGCCTGATCCGTCTTCCCGACGGTTGCGCCCGTGATTCCAGCCTTCTGGAAGTCGTCTTCAATCCGCTGCACATCCCGGTCCGTCGTCGAACCGACCGCCTCGGCGACATGCACTTCCAGAACCAGGTGGGTGCCGCCCTTGAGGTCCAGACCCAGATTAATGCGCCTCTTGATCGACTCCTTCAGCCCGCCGTGAGGAATCCCCACGATGCCGAAACAGAAGACCACCAATACTCCAACGATGAGTGCCAGTTTCCCGGCCAGATTCTTGCCCATGATCTCTATTGAAGGGTCCAGCCGCAGCGTTTAACCTCAAACTCCGCCGCCGTCATCCCCGCTCTGTCCTTATCCGTAATGAACGGTCCAATCTCAATTGCATCCAACTCAAAAACAACCTGCTGTGCTGCAGACTCTCAGGCGGCCTGCTCATCCGTGGTCACTGCGGCAATCGCGCTCTTGACGAACTCAAGCTTCACGCCGTCCGGCTGAATCCGCAGAACCACAATGTCATCCTTAACACTCAACACCGTACCGCGAATACCGCCATTGGTCGTCACGCGGTCGCCGGACTTCAACTGACCCAGCATCTCCTGCCACTTTTTCTGCTTCCTCTGGTTCGGAGCGATCATCAAAAAATACAGCACGACAAAAAACAAAATTGGCAGCGCCAGACTTCCAAGGTTCCCTAGTCCGCCCGCCGAGCTCTGCAACCACATCGCAAACATCCATCCGCTCCGTTCAACGACACAAAATCTTCACTGGCCAACCCGGCTGTCGGCAGCAAGAACCACACCGCAGCAACACTCCTGCGGACGCACTCGTCCATCACCGCGCAAAAAAGAGGCCTAGCCCCTAAGCATCGCGTAACCGAACGGCAGTGTCAAGGCGGCCACACACCCTCAGGCCACCGTCACCAGCCGTAAATCCGCCACCCCGCTCTCCTGCCCATCCTCATCCCGAACCCGAATCCGCTTCAATTTCTTACCCGAACGCCGATTCACCAACTCCTGACGAGGCTCTCCCGGCTCAAACAAATATTGTTCACCCCACTGCCGCATCGCCACCAGCACTGGGAGCAGCGCCTCGCCCTTCTCTGTCAACACATACTCCTGATACGACGTGCCATCTGCTGCCGGCCCCAGCGTCATCACTCCATCCGCCACGAGTTTTTTCAGCCGCACACTCAATACGTTCCGAGCCAGCCCCAGACTCCGTTGAAACTCGCCGAAACGCCGTACTCCCAGCATTGCATCCCGCACAATCAACAGAGTCCACCAATCCCCGATGCTGTCCAGCGACCGCGCCACCGGGCATATACTCCCATCCAGACATTTCCGTTGCATCAGGCCCCCCCGGTAAAAATCCCATCCAGTTGCATCATTATACTAGATTCGCTCATCTCATTTCTGGTTGCAAGATGAAACCAAAAGGAGCACGCACATGAAACTCGCTGGAAAGAAAGCCCTTATCACCGGAGGCAACAGCGGAATCGGCTTGGCCACCGCCCGTCTTTTCATAAAGGAAGGCGCCCAGGTCGCCATTACCGGCCGCAATCAGGAGACCCTCGACGCCGCGATCGCCGAGCTCGGCACTAACGCCATCGCGTTCCAGGGCGACGTCTCCGACTCGAAATCCCGCAAGGCCATCTTTCAGCAGATTGGCCAAAAGTTCGGCAAGCTCGACATCGTCTTTGCGAATGCTGGAATCCCCGGCAGCACTCCGGTCGGCAGCACCGCCGAAGAACTCTTCGAACAGGTCATCCGCGTCAATCTCTCCAGCGTCTTCTTCACGGTGCAGGACGCGCTCCCTTTCCTCAACGACGGCGCCTCCGTCATCCTCAACGGCTCCGTTATCGGCACCCTAGGGCAGCCCGGCTATGCCGCCTACTCTGCCTCCAAAGCCGGAGTCCGCGCCTTGGCCCGCACTCTCGCCGCCGATCTCTCTCCCCGAGGCATTCGCGTCAACGTAGTCGCTCCCGGCGCAACCAAGACCCCCATCTGGGGACGCGGCGGAAGACGGTCTCCCGAAGAAGTTGGCGAAATAGCCAAGAAGGTCGCCGCGCAGATCCCGCTCGGACGCTGGGGCGAAGCTGACGAGATCGCCAAGGCCGTCCTCTTCCTCGCCTCCGACGACTCCTCCTACGTTCAGGCGGTTGAGCTCTTCGTCGACGGCGGCCTCACCGGAACCCCGTTCGGCGGCCCAGCCAACCGCGCGTAACTCAATCTGTTAAACACATCGCGTGTCCCATCCTTTTCTGTCTCGTCGAAAGGATGGAACACCTCGCGAAGCGAGACCATCTCAATCACTAAACATTCGCAGTGCCATCCTGAGCGAAGCGCCGCGAATTGCGTCCCCGCATCCAACCGTGCTGCCCTGATACCCTTGCACTTATGGCCCTCGCCGAAGACCTAGCCCTCATCGCCCGTCAGGAAGCCGAACTCCGCTTCCCCACCTTCGACTACGACACCGCCTGGCATCTCGGCCTCTCCCTCCGCGACCTCGCTCTCTCCCGCCACCAGGGCATCGTCGTCGATATCCGCCGCTTCGGCCAGCCCCACCAGCAGCTCTTCTATACCGCGCTCGCCGGAACCACCCCCGACAGCCAGCGGTGGGTCCAGCGCAAAATCAACGTAGTAGCCCGCTTCCACCGGCCCTCCTACGCCATCGGTCTGCTCCTTGAGCAACAGGGCCGTCAATTCGCCGAGCGTTACGGACTCCCCGACGCCGACTACGCCCCTCACGGGGGATGCTTCCCCATCCACGTCGCCGGAGCAGGCATTATCGGCGCCGTTACCGTCTCCGGCCTCCCTCAACGCGAAGACCACAACCTCGTAGTCGAAGCCATCTGCCTCGCCCTCAACCTGGATCCCAACTCTCTCCGCCTCCCGAACCCATAGCCGGCAGTCCCAAGTCCCCGGCCCCTGTGATACCGTTCCGCCATGCGTTTCACCGTTACCCTCCTGACAGCTGTCCTCGTCCCCGCCTGCACCCTTGCTCAAGCCCCACCGCCCGTCTCCCCCGAAACCCGCGCCGCCATCACCAGACTCGTCGGCGACATCCTCGTCAACGGCCAGGCCTACGACTACGACCGCCAGCTCTCCGACACCATCGGCCCGCGCCTCACCGGCTCCGACAACTACAACCACGCCGTCGAATGGGCGCAGCAACAGTTCCACTCCATGGGCCTCGCCAACGTCCACACCGAATCCTTCCCCATGGCTGCTCTCTGGGAGCCGGAAGTCCCCGCCAGCGGACAGATTCTCACTCCTCGTGTCCAGAATCTTCATATCTTCGCCTACGGCTGGGGTCCCTCCACACCCGACAACGGAGTCAACGGAAAGGTCGTCTATCTCCCCACGCTCCTTCCCATCGAAAAACTCGACTCTGCAAAAGTCAGTCTCACCGGCAACATTGTCCTCATCGACAGCTCCAGCTTCGGGGAGAATCCCCAAATCGGCAACCTCCTCAAAGCCCTTACTCTGCTCAACACCTTTAAACCCCTCGCAGTTCTCTTCACCGGCCGCGCCAACGGAGCCGAAAACGCCAGCAGCATCACCTTCGGTGGAGCTCTCTCCAACTTTCCCATCGCCCAGATCGGCCTCGAAGACTCGCTCCTCATCAAGCGCCTCCTGGACAAGGGCCCCGTCACCGTCCACTTCGCCTTCAAAAACCGCATCCGCCCCACCACCGAGGTCAACAACGTCATCGCCGAAATCCCCGGCCGAGAAGAGCCCAACTCCATCGTCATCGTCGGAGCCCATCTCGACTCCTGGCATCCCGCCACCGGCGCGCAGGACAACGGCACCGGCGTCGCCGCCGTCCTCGAAGTCGCCCGCGCCATCAAAGCCCTCAATCAGCCGCCGCGCCGAACCCTCCGCTTCATCCTCTTCGGTGGTGAAGAGCAAGGCCTCGTCGGCTCCACTGCCTACGCTAAAAAACATGCAGCCGAAATGTCCAACATCGACGCCGTCCTCATCTCCGACACAGGAGCCCAGCCCGCAAAAGGCTGGTACCTCATGGGCCGCGAAGACGAAAAGCAAGCCCTCACCAACATCGAGCCCCTCCTCGACGGCCTCGGCGCCGGAGCCACCAGCCCCGACACCGAGTTTCTCTTCGAGACCGACCACGCCGGCTTCGACGTCCAGGGCGTCCCCACCCTAGTCCTCTGGAACGGCACCGACAAATACTTCCGCCTCCACCACGGAGCCGCCGACAGCTTCGACTCCGTAGTCCAGGCCGACCTCAACCAGACCGTAGCCGTCACCGCCGCCACCGCATACGCCATCGCCGACTCCCCACAACCCTTCGCCCCCCACCTCGACACCGCCGGAGTCCAGGAGATGCTCAAAAAAGCAAAAGAGCTAGACAACTACATCGCCCTCAAATCCCTCGACTGGGTCCCGTAAGGGTGTCTATAGTCGTTGTCTTGAAGCGGCGCGGCTTCAGCCGTGCCATCACCTCTATCGAGGATGCGGCCATGCTGTTGATCGACGATACCCGTCACGAGATTTCTTGGGCTAACTCACGACTCTGCCTCTGCTTTAGCATCATTGCCCTGCTTCTCTCCGGAACAGCAGAAGCCCAGGCCCCCACTTCGCGCAACGACACAGATCGTGCCAACGCACTTCTGAAGGAAATGACAACCGAGGAGAAGATTGGCCAACTGAACCAGCCCTTCTACCTCAAGCTTCCCATTGCCGGTATGAAGGTTGATCCAGTGGCCTACGAAGACCGAGTGCGCCACGGCGAAGTCGGCTCCTTTCTGTTCCTCACCGACCCAAAGGAGATTAACCGTTTACAGAAGATCGCAATGACCGAGCAGCGCTTGCACATTCCAATCCTTTTTGGCTTCGACGTGATTCACGGCTTTGATACGGAATTTCCCGTACCTCTGGGTATGGCTGCCTCCTGGGATCCGGCGATGGCCGAACAGGCGCAGGGGATCGCTGCTGAAGAAGCGATCCATGCCGGGCTGCGTTGGAGCTTTGCACCAATGTTGGACATTGCAAGAGACCCGCGATGGGGCCGCATCTCGGAGGGAGCCGGAGAAGATCCCTATCTTGGCGCGGCAATGGCACGCGCTCAGGTACGAGGTTTTCAGGGAACACCCGAGAATCCGCGGCCCTTCATGGCAACCTTGAAGCATTTCGCAGGTTACGGAGCTGCGGAAGGCGGCAGGGACTACGACGCTGTTTACATTCCCGAAGAACGAATGCAAAACGTCTACCTCCCTCCGTTTCGTGCAGGAGTAGAAGCGGGCGCAGACACCGTCATGAGCGCATACATGGACCTGAACGACGTCCCCGCCAGCGGCAACGTACACCTTCTACGGGATATTCTGCGAACAGAATTGGGGTTCAAGGGTTTCGTGGTGAGCGATGCTTTCGCCGTCGGAAGTTTGGTCACGCAAGGTTTCGCTCGCGACAGCACAGACGCGGCTCTCCGTGGCGCTACGGCTGGCGTGAATATGGATATGGGGAGCGCCACCTATTTGCAGCACATGAAATCTCTCATCGACCAGGGGCAGCTCACACCTGCGCAACTCGATGATCTCGTCCGTCCCATACTTGCCGCGAAATATCGGCTTGGACTGTTTGAGAATCCGTATGCCGATGGCACCGACCAAACCCACGCCGACATGCTCGCCAGGCATCGCCAGGCAGCAAGAACCGCAGCAACACGTTCTGTCGTCTTGCTGCGCAACGAAGGCAGCCTCCTGCCACTGGCAAAGACAACAAAGCGAATTGCCGTGATTGGACCGCTGGGCAACAGCCCGGGCGATATGAACGGGCCGTGGAGCCTGACCGCAAAAGCAGAAGATGCCGTCTCTGTCTTCGAAGGTATCCGCGCAAAACTTCCAGGCTCCCAGGTGGCCTATGCAGAGGGCGTGCAAATAGCCAAGGCATTCCCCTCCTCATTCGATGGGCTTATTGGTCCGAAGATAGAGACGCCCTGGACACCAGAAGAGGCCGATCGTCAAATGAAGAACGCACTCCAGCTGGCCGCGAAATCCGACGTGGTGATCATGGCCCTTGGAGAGCTCACCATCATGGACTTCGAGTATTCCTCCCGTTCATCGCTCAGCCTTCCCGGCAAACAGCAGGAGCTGCTCGAGAAGATACAAAAGCTCGGTAGACCCGTCGTGTTGCTGCTCCTCACCACCCGGCCGCTCGATCTTTCGTGGGCTTCAGAACACATTCCAGCGATTATGGATTGCTACTTCGGTGGCACGGAGACCGGCAATGCAGTTGCCGATCTTCTGGTAGGTGATGCGGTACCCGGCGGCAAGCTGCCAGTCACGTGGCCTCGCACTGCTGGCCAGATTCCAATCTATTACGCGCACACAACCTCGCATAAGCCTTATGATTCGCCGGACTTTACTTCACGCTATTGGGATGCTCCAACCTCACCTCTCTATCCCTTCGGCTATGGGCTTAGCTATTCGACCTTCTCCATCTCCGATCTTCGCCTGAGCACTAAAACCTCTCCCCTGGACGGATCGATCACGGCAACCGTCACGGTTACAAATACTGGCGCCAGAGCAGCCGACGAAGTGGTGCAGCTTTATCTCCATCAGCGATTCGGTTCGGCATCGAGACCTGTTCGTGAGTTGAAGGGCTTCCGTCGTGTCACGCTGCAGCCCGGGCAAAAACAGGAGATCAGCTTCACGGTCGGCCCCGCCGAACGAACCTACTGGACTGCCGCGAAGAATGGATGGGTTATAGAGCCTTCCGACTTCGACGTATGGGTCGGCAACAGTTCGACAGCCACACTGCACGACAGCTTCTCGGTGGTGCAGTAGGGGAATCCGCATCTTCGTCCACCTGCCCCGTGCCAAAATTCAGGACTAGCTCTACGCTACAAAGCCGAATGACATGCACGAGCGGCTTTCAATCCAGTCATTCAACTGACTAAAAGTCCGCTCTCGGCGAACGCACGAGAAGGACCAAACCCACCAGGTCCCGGTACATCCTGTCGAAGTCCAGACCTAAAGTCTCTACTTCGAATACTTTGACACATTTAGATGGGGAGGGGGGATCCCCCCGCCAGTTCCCCTCTTACCCTCTCCATCGTATCCAGATAGAACGCCAGATTATGCACCGAATTCAACGTCAAACCGAGCGGCTCGCCAGCCACAAACAGATGCCGCAGATAAGCCCGCGTATACCGCCGGCACACCATGCACCCGCAGGTCTCATCGATTGGCCTCTGGTCCTCCGCGTACTCCTTGCGCTTGATGTTCATCCGCACCACCGGACCACCAGCCTCCTCGCGCATGAACAACAACCCATGCCGCCCCGCACGAGTCGGCAGAACGCAATCCATCATGTCCACCCCCATCTTCGCGTACTCCTCAATCTCATCCGGATACCCCACCCCCATCACATAACGCGGCTT
>Ga0209624_10003765_pt1 | contig 10606 bp, 11 predicted proteins | sample JacPinW_OM2H0_O1_FD_188565 | JGI IMG/M metagenome (GOLD analysis project Ga0209624, IMG submission 188565) | Forest soil microbial communities from Algoma, Ontario, Canada - Jack Pine, Ontario site 1_JW_OM2H0_O1 (SPAdes) (version 2) | ecosystem: Environmental > Terrestrial > Soil > Boreal... | reverse complement strand
CGGCCTGGCGCTGGCCGAAAAGCCCGATTCCCAGGAGATCTGCTTCGTCCCCGGCGGCGATTATAAGCAGTTCATCGACGCCTATCTGGCTGACAGCGGCGAAGCCTTGCCCGATACTGCCGGAGAGCTTGTTACCACTGGCGGGGTAGTGATCGGCGAGCATCACGGCATTCACAATTTCACTGTCGGCCAGCGCAAGGGATTGGGCGTGGCGACGGGCTCTCCGCTCTACGTGATTCAGATCAACGGCGCCGACAAGCAGGTCATCGTCGGCGGAGAAGAGAATCTGTATTCCCGAATGTTGCGCACGCGCCGCGTGAACTTGATCGCTGTCGACGATCTAATCGAGCCGATGCGCGTCTCCGTAAAAATCCGTCATCGTCACGAGTCGGCCGCGGCGACAATCCAGAAGACCGGAGACGACGAAATCCTCGTGACCTTCGATCAACCTCAGCGCGCAATCACTCCGGGCCAAGCCGCCGTCTTCTACGATAACGATGTGGTCGTCGGAGGCGGATGGATCGTTTGAAAGCGACTTCCACCCTCGAGCAAATCAAAACCGGCAGCTGGCACCGAAGTTAACCCAGGGCGCCATCCGCCACTTTCCACGCCCTCTCACTGGTAAGAAAACGTCAAATTGTCGAGATACACCTTGTAGGAATTCTGCTGGCTGTTTCCGTCCATCTGGTAGTTGATGGTCACGCCATACCAGCCATTGGAGGAACCGGCGCCAAAGCTCCAGTTCAGATTGCTGGTTACGCCGTTCAGAGTGATGGACTGATAGACCAGAGCGTTGTTCGAAGTCCGCTGCACCTTGATCGTGAGATGGTTCCAGGAATTGTTGTTTGGATGGCAAGGAATACCGGTAGGCGTCCAGCGCTTGTTCTGGTTATCCCAAACGTCCCACTGATTGCCCGACGCGATGCGGCACTCGTGGCCAAAGATGAAACCCATATTGCCGAAGAACTGATTGATGTCGAACTCCAGCGCCTGTGCCAGGCCCAGATTGTCTCCGTAGAAGTACACATCGTAGGTGAAATCATGCAGATTGGGGATCAGAGACTGGTCTGTATCCGGCATGCCTTGTGAAGAGCCGGGCCCAATCAGATGATTGTTCCACAGGGCGTCAGAAAATGGCGTGCTGCCCCCGACATAGTATTCAGAGGCCTGTCCGCTCATCGAGGGAGACGCGACATCCTGGGTCATCGAGAACGCGATGCCGTCACACGGTGAGGGAGAACAGTCGACAAAGTTTGGCGGTCCTTGCCCAAACTGACCCCAGCCGCCGCCGTGCTGCAGGTTTGAGAACGAACTTGCTCCATTGCTTCCGGCTGTGGGCGAAGGGGCGGGCGGGGCAGGAGTTGGGGTTGTGGGTGGATTTGAAACCGTCATCTGCAAAGGTTGCTTTTGGGACAGTCCAGTGGAATCGGAAACGGAGACGGCAAAGCTGAAAGTTCCGGCGGCTCTGGGTGTCCCGGTGAGCGTACCGGTGGAGTCGTTGAGGAGCACGCCCTGTGGCAGTTGACCCGATGCGACGTAAAAAGCGTAAGGGGCAACTCCGCCGGTCACCGTAAGCGTTGTGTTGTAAGCCGAGCCCATGGTGGCCGGAGGAAGAACGGAAGAGACCGTAAGCTTAGTAGTTGAGGTGCCTGTCGATGTGGTGCTGTTGCTGGTTGGGAAAGATGAACCAGAACAGGCGGTAAAAAAAATAAGCCCGCAAAGAATGCTTGTCAGAGCTATGCAGTTCAAATAAATGGTTCGGTTCGCGCGCTTTTTAGGCGTGGAATGTAAGAAATGATGCAACATCTTGTGACCTCTCGAAATGGGGGATTCAAAGGAAGCTAAGGAGCGTCCTTAAGTCGAGCTCTATTCAGCGTTGGGACAGAGTCCACCGAATGAGAATTGGCCAGAGGAGGTGCTGGGAGTTGCGAACACCTTTATTCCCGGAACGTTCAAGTCTCGGCGCTCACGCACGGATCAGCGCAAGCCTTGTCCAGGCGCACATCAGAATCACCAACTGGGCGGTACTGGGTGTGAAATGCGGAAGGATACTGAATTTACTGGTTATTATAAACAATCGGTCCAGCTTTTGTAGACGAGAAATACGCGAATTTCAAAAAATTGCGGTCTCTATGTTGACATGGTTTGCAGCTGAAAGGGTACGACTCCATCAGATTGAATCAGAAATGCCGGAGAACTTATGGACAAGGTTGTGACAGATATCCGATCGCTGCAGAAGCCATTGAAGGACCAGTACCGCCGCGATCCCAGCAGTTCACGCATTACGCTAACGGCTAAGGGAAGCGAGACCGCTACACCGCTATCTTGTTCCGTGGACATCGGTCGCGCGATCTATCGGGCGGAAGCCCACCAGGGTGTCGGCGGGACAGGAACCGCAGCTTGCTCCGGTGACCTTCTGCTGGGGGCGCTGGCCGCCTGCGCGCAGCTTACCTGCCAACTGGTCGCGACGGCGATGGGCATTCCCACGCGCAATATAGAGGTCACCGTGGATGGCGATATGGATTTGTCAGGAACTCTGGGCATTTCGAAAGACGCCCCGATCGGTTTCGAAGCAATTCGCCTGAAATTCAACCTCGACGCTCCGCAGGCGACTCCAGAACAATTACGGGCATTGCAGGAAAAGACCGAGCAATATTGTGTGGTTCTGCAAACCTTGCTGCACCCGCCAAAAATTCAGGCGCAGTGGAGTGCGGCCGCCGATCGATGAATGGTCAACAGGGGAACACTAGAAGTGCCCGCGAAGCATGACGACGATGAGGCCCGCGACGATGATCGCCAGATAGGCGAACGAGAAGATGTAGTAAACAATCTTGATCTTCGGCCAAATAAAAGCGGGCCACACATCGGCGAATTTATCGAAAAACGTTTCTGCAAATCGAGGCGGCAATGCGGCTTCTTCCGAATCGGGTTTCCAGTTGCCGGCGATCCACGTGGCCCGAAGGTTCGACAGCAGCAGCGCGATAATGATGATTCTGACCACTCCGACGCCCGGTGAATTCGTCAACACGAAAACAGCGGACGCCAGAAAGTCGATCACGTAATAGACAAGCATGATCGCTGCCGCGAACGGGTTGTGCTCCCGAACCCCGATGCCGCCGAGATGAAACAACAGGAACACAAGGATTCCGTTAATGGGTTGGCCGGCCACAGACAGGAAAACCAGCGACATCACTCCTACAATCGTGCAGACCCAAAAGCCTTGTGTCGCGAGATAGTCCACGTCCACACCACTCTGTATCGATGGCCAGAAAAGGCTCTTGAGGCGGCCTTCCGTACGAACGGTCGAATCTGAGAGGCCCAGCGTTTGCATGGTGCAGGATTACACCGCAAGAGGAGCGTCTTGTCCACGGGAAAATCTGGCTGGTGTAAATGCCGGCCTGGCACAGCCAGAATGACAGGACCGCACTATGCAATTACTTGCGATGGCAGAGGGATGAATTTGTGCCGAAACCGCATAAATGCGGGCAGAACCTAAGAATCTAGTCCAAATGGGTTAGCTCGCAAGTAAGTAGTGAACCCAGACGATTGCGGGCTGGCAAAACCGGGTTAAAGTAAAGCTCGAAATGCGGTAATTGGCGCGGTTCTCGGGCGCCAGCCGTCAAACCACCATCACCCTTGAGGAGGAAAGAATATGCGTCGCTTCATGATTGTAATGTGTGCAATTGCTCTTTGTACGGCCAGCGCGTTGGCCGCAACGAACGGACCTTTAACGGTCGCGCCGCCAGCCGGCATAACCGATGTCCTGAAAGTGGACTATTTCTCTAACGCCCACACCGCCGGCGCTCCGGATGGAACGCTGCGGGTTACCGATCCGGGCACGGCTACGGGCAACATTTGCTCGTACATTTTCGTGTTCGATCCTCAGCAGGAAATGGCCGAGTGCTGCGGCTGCCTGAATACTCCGGATGGTTTGGCCACTCTGTCGGTCAACACCGACCTGACGGGCAACCCCTTGACTGGCGTGACATTGACGACCGGACTGATCAAGATCCTGTCGGTTTCGCCGATCGGCAACGCCTGCCCGCTTCCCGGACAGACCTCGGGTTCGGACGTAATCGAGCCCGCGATCCGCGCCTGGACCACGCACATTCAGAATGGCAACTTCGCGGAGACCGAAACCGCTTCGCAGGATGCCACTCTGAGCGCGGGAGAAGTTGTACGTCTGCGTAACGAGTGCTTCGCGATCGTGCTCGACGGCAGCGGCCGGGGCATTTGCTCCTGCGGCGTTGGCGACTAGTCGTTCGTTGATCTATCGCGGCAGCCCACCCTTGAATCCTCCGCAAGGGTGGGCGCCACGAATCCCACCTCGTGCCCCTGCCTCAGGTCATTCACCAAAGCAAAAAGCACTGCTGTTCTCCCTGAATTTACGTTGGTAAGTGGCTCGGCTCTTTATTTTGTGTGCGAGCCACGGAGTTCATCGAGAAACGACCGTCCGGAGCGTTTCAGCTTTTCCTGCAGGCGAGCGGTGCAATCGCAGTCTCCGCAGGCCCAGGGTTCGCTTCCATTTTCATCGCGGCATTTGCGGCGGTCGTGCGCATCCTGAACGCGGGTGAGATCGAAATATTCTTCCCAGTACGGGCGCTCTTCCTGCAAAGGTGTGGGGCAGTAACAGACTTCGACCCAGCGCGCGGTTTGATCGGCACAGACGCACGCCTCCTGCATATTCCGCAGATATTCGCCCTCGGCAACCGAGCCCCGGCCGAGGTTTCCCTGTTCGATGGCTTGCAGCAGATCCGCTTCGCGTCCAGGCTTGACGCGGGCTCGCACAAGATAACGCATCGCGACCCTCCTGCTTCTTACCGTAGTCCTGCCTGGCCCAGCATTTCCAGGAACTGATGCTGCGTCCGCATGTCGATGGATTGCGCCACCAGCTTGCCACTGCGGTCGTAAACGAAGCTCTTGGGGATGCCCTCGACCTGAAAAAGCTCGTTCACTTTTCGGCCGGGATCGAGCAGAACGGGATAGGTGATTTTTCGTTCGCTAATGAACGGACTTACCTTGGCCGCTTCTTCGTCGGAAATGGAAAGCACGACAAAACCCTGATCCTTGAATTTGAGATAAAGCGATTCCAGGTCGGGCATTTCCTTACGGCATGGCGGGCACCAAGTCGCCCAGAAGTTTACCAGCACAACTTTGCCTTGCAGACTCTTCAAACTCCAGGGCTGCCCATGCAGATCGGTGAGCGTGAAGTCGGCTTGCTGCCGTTTGGTATCGTCGGCCTCCAGCCTGGACACGGCAGCGGCAAACTGCGGAGCATCGAGAGACGCCTGGACATGCTCATATCGCACCAGGGAAGCGAGTTCCACGTAGAGAAAGTCAGGCTGGCCGTTCTTGCCGGGCTGCGGCTGTTCACGCAGCGCCGAGGCCAAAGTGTTCGCCACTTCCTGCAAAGTGTCGTGGCCGAAATCGCCTTCAGTCGACAAATTGGCCAGACCACCGGCCAGCCTCATTTTGTTGGGCGTCGCCGGAAGCTGGCGAATCTGAACGGCTAACTGTTTCGTGGTGCGGGCGCGTACATCATCGGGAAGCTTGCGCAGTCCGTGCAGCTGGTCGAGGATTGGCTTTTCCTGGTCGCTCCAGACGATGGGTTTTTCATCGGCAAGGGACGTGGTGGGAGAGGCGAGCAGTCCGCAAAAAAGGACGCCAGCGAAAAGCGGCAGAAAAGCCGAGAAGAGAAGCCGGAAGGAATTGCGAACCATGGAAACCAGATTACATCAGAGGGAAACGCGCGCCAAACCGGAATAGTCAGCCGGATTAGATAAACATTTCATCCTGTGGCACTGGCCGCCGCTCACGGTTGCCGCCATTTCGCCGGTAACGATTTCCCAGCAAGTACTCGACTCCCGCAGTCACGCCACGCATGATCCCCGAAACCTGGCGAATCGGAGAAACCACGGTGGTATGAACCATATCCGAGGTTCGCTCCACCCGGTCCAGCGTGCGGGTCAGCAATTCATCGGCACGAATCACTTGCAGCCGAGCTCGATCGACAAGGTCGTTGACCGTGGCATCCGCTCGCTCCACTTGAGCTCGTATAACAACGGTCGACTCCGAAAGATTATCGGAGATCACCTGCAGTTTGGGACGAATCTCCGTCAGGATCGACTGCGCGGCTTCCAGCGCGGGCAATGTTTTCCCCTTCACCTCGGTGGCGATGGCTTCCATGCGCGCGCTGCTTTTTCGGACGGCCAGGTACATGAATACCAGGACCAGCGCCTGCAGCACCACTGCTGCTGCCGTTACGGCGATAAATATGGGGATTAGGTTTTCCATAACGAGCCTCCGCCAATTCTAGAGGTACGGCAACGCAGTGCCGGGCAGGGCTGCCGACTGTCTACAAGGTCTTTGGAGCCGCCGTTTCGCTCGTAGCTTCGTGATAGGCCTGCCGACCCGCCTCATAAGCCGCGCGGAACTGTTCTTTTTGCTGATTTACCACGTCACGACCACGATCGACCCAGTCGTTTGCCTGAGTCTTAGCCTCTTGCGCACGCCCCCGTACGTAATCCCGGCCTTCTTCGGCCCGCGCTCGTAACGCATCACGCGTCTCGCTGCCCGAACGCGGTGCATACAAAACTCCAGCCAGCGCACCCAGGCCCAAGCCCGCCAGGAACCATACAAAGCTGCTGCCGCTATCTCGATCCGACATCGGAATCCTCCTTACACTACCCTAGTCGGATGGTAGCACCCGTATTCGCTAAATACAATTACGGCAAAATGAGTAGGCGCGAAACAGGAATGCTGCAGTGCTGCGCATTTGTGGCAGCGTCAGGCCTTCAATCAAAACGCTGTGTCAGCCGCCCTGACAGCCTGAGGGCACTCCGCTTACACGCCGGGTGAACTAAACGCAAGCTCACTGACGAAGAACGGAACTTATTTCTGAGAAGGAGTCGCTGGCGTTGGCACAGGAGGCGCTGGCTGGGTCTTCACCGGCTGTGACTTGATGCCTTGCAGAACCGAAGTTGGTCCGGTGCGCCGCGATGCATAGATCGACAGCGTAATGGAAGTCACGATAAATAACACCGCCGACCATGTCGTTGCCCGCGAAAGAGCCGTGGCAGCTCCGCGCGCACCGAAAGCGGTCTGGCTCCCTTGTCCGCCGAACGCCGCCGAAATGTCGCCGCTGGTGCCGCTCTGCAACAGAACCACGACAATAATGAAGAAGCACACGACGATATGGATGATGGTGATCAATGTAATCATGAGTTTAGGTTTGTACTTTCTCGCGGGCTGGCCGGCGAAGTGTTTCCGCTCAACCGGCCGAAATCGGCTCTTTAGTTTGTAACTTTGTACTGCATCCAAAATCTATGGTGCGGAAGGGGGGATTTGAACCCCCACGCCTTTCGGCGCCACCCCCTCAAGATGGTGTGTCTGCCAGTTCCACCACTTCCGCACTTCTGTAAATTCCATCCTACCCTGAACGCTAATTGTTTCGGAGCTGAGGGTGGGTACAGTACTGGACCGTCTAATGGTATCGTGTCCAGCCCGGTACTGCAACGGGAACAGATTCGTCGGCCGCCACATTAGTCCAGCGGCTATGTGTTATCGCAGGCGCTTTGCCGCATGGATCTCCTCGTGCCATGGGAATCGGCATATCGCGCGATGGCTCATCGGCTCTGGGTGATCGAAAAGAGCGCAGGCCTATTCGGCTCGGTTTATGGCATCTCAGTTATGTGTGTGCCACTTCGAGTTTGAGGTCCGGCGACAATCGAAGCGTTACAATGTACCTCGATTATGCGCACGGTTTTTGACATCTTCGCGCAAATCTTCCGCAACCTGTGGGCGCACAAGTTGCGCTCGTTCCTGACGATGTTCGGGATTGCCTGGGGTGTGGGATCTCTGTTGCTGCTGGTCGGAGTGGGTGAAGGGTTCCGTTCCGGCAACAAGCGCGAGTTGGCCGAATTTGGCAGGGACATTATGTTTATCTTTCCCGGCCGCGCGCCTGCAGTGAAGGGCAGCATGAACTCTGCCCGTTCCTATTTGCTCACCTACGACGATTATCTCGATATCCGTAGTGCCCCGCACGTCCGTAACGCATGCCCTTTGCTTTCTCGTACCGACCTGCATCAGGTGAGCGAATTCGCAACCGCCGGCGTGGAGATCCTTGGAGCTGAGCCGCAGCTCAACGAGATCAGCTATCTTCCCCTCAAGGATGGACGCTGGCTGAATGCGATGGATGAAGCTCAGCGACGCAACGTGATCGTCCTGGGCAGCGATTTGCTGAAGACTCTGTTCCCTGGGCGTCCGGCGGTAGGGGCCGCGGTCCTGCTGAACGGCATCCGGTTCGAAGTCATTGGCACGTTGCCCCACCTGGGCCGCGGCGACAACACCTGGCTGAATATGCGCGGCTACATTCCATTCCCGGTGATGGCCACGTTCTTTCCCATCAAAGGAGAAAACCACCAGAATTCTATTTCCTTCGTTGAATATCAGCCGCGTGTGACCGCCGAGCATCTGCTGGCGCAAGACGACGTGCATAAGATCCTGGGCCGCAATCACGGATTCGACCCCAACGATGAAAACGCTTTTGACGAGTGGGATTCGATTCAGTCCTCGAAAATGGTGGGAACGATTTTCGATGTCATGAACATGTTCCTGGGAGCAGTGGGGATGATCACGCTGGCTCTGGGCGCCATTGGGGTCATCAATATCATGCTGGTTGCGGTCAGCGAACGCACCCATGAAATCGGATTACGAAAAGCGCTGGGGGCCACGAACCGCAGTATTTTGTTTCACTTTTTTCTGGAGGGATTGCTGCTCACGCTGGGGAGCGGAGTGCTCGGCATGGGGTTTGCGGCAGGCTTGATGGCGATGGCGGGAAATGTGCAGGGACCGGGCGGCTTTGATCCGCCGAAATTAGTGCCGATGTCCGCCCTGCTGGCGATTGGCAGTCTATCCCTGGCCGGAGTGGTCGCGGGCCTTTACCCTGCGCGCAAAGCCGCCATGCTTCAGCCCGTGGAAGCTCTCCGGCAAGAGTGATGTCAGCAGGGATGCTACCGGCTTTGCGATATGTTTCGTGATCTGTTTCAAGAAGCATACGGCGCCATGCGGCACAATCGCCGCCGCACTGCTCTGACCATGCGTATGGCCTGGGGCATCGCTACGGTTGTCATGCTGCTGGCGTATGGAGATGGTTTTGGCCAGGCCTGCGCCAATATCTTCGCTAACTTCGGCACCAAGCTGGTCATCGTGGTCCCCGATCGCACGTCCATGCAGGCTGGCGGGCAGAAGGCCGGCATGCTTGTCCGCTTTACCCAGGATGACGTAGACACGCTTACCACCAATCTTCCGCAAATCACACACATCACTCCGGAGGTCAGCAAGCAAGCCAGCGTTCAATATGACACCCGGGTTTTTACCTGGGCCGTTACCGGCAACGATCCCAACGTGATCGTTGTCCGTGCCCTGAAGATGGAACAGGGCCGCTTTTACAATGCCGAAGACGAAATTCAACACGCCCGTGTTGCGGTAATCGGTTCGGAGGCGAAGGAAAAATTGTTCTCCGGACGAAACGCCCTGGGCGAACACATCCGGCTCGATGGCCTCAGCTTCCAGGTTATAGGAGTACTCGCCGCCAAGATGCAGGAAGGAAATGACGATATCAATCGCGTGATCTACGTTCCCTTCAGCACCATGAGCGAACTTAAGAGTACGCATTATCTGGATTCCATCTGGTTCACCTATCAAACTCCGGAGTATGAGCGCCTGGACCAAACGGTTCGCACCATCCTGGCGGGCGAACACAAATTCAACCAGGCCGACCGCCAGGCGATAAGAGTCTTCAACCTCATGATGCAGGTCCATCAGTTCGAAATCATTACGCTTGGGTTGAAGATCCTCATGGGCTTCATCGGCACGCTTACCCTCGGCATCGGCGGCGTCGGGCTGATGAACATCATGCTGGTTTCCGTCACTCAGCGCACGCGGGAGATTGGCGTGCAGAAGGCGCTGGGTGCGCCACGCCGGTATATCTTGCTGCAATTCCTCGCCGAGGCCCTGACTATTACTTTTATCGGTGGAGTGCTTGGCGTAATACTAGCTTATGCCGTCGCGCTTTCCGTGGGAAGGCTCACGCTGTACAGCGCCTTCGCCAAGAACGGAGAGGCTGGCGACATCCGGCTCATCATAGCTCCGGGGACCCTGCTCGCATCTACGCTCATTCTCGCCGCCGTGGGATTAATCAGCGGCATGGTCCCTGCCTTCCGCGCTTCCCGCCTTGACCCGATCGAGGCATTGCGGCATGAATAACGGCTGCCTCAAAGAAGCCCTGCGGCTGTATCTCGATCCTAATATTTCACAATCGCCGCAAACGATTTGGCATCCAGCGATGCTCCGCCCACTAAGGCCCCGTCGATTTCTTCCTGCGACATCAGTGCAGTGGCATTCTCCGGCTTGACTGATCCGCCATAAAGGATGCGCAGCGCCGAAGCGAATTCCTCGCCGAATATTTCCGCCGCTTCCTTCCTTATCACGGCGTGAGCCTCGGCAGCCAGCTCCGGGGTCGCTGTCTTACCGGTGCCTATCGCCCATACTGGCTCGTAAGCCACTACCATATTCGTAGCCTTCTTCGCGGATATCGCATGGAACG
>Ga0209624_10003763_pt1 | contig 10608 bp, 9 predicted proteins | sample JacPinW_OM2H0_O1_FD_188565 | JGI IMG/M metagenome (GOLD analysis project Ga0209624, IMG submission 188565) | Forest soil microbial communities from Algoma, Ontario, Canada - Jack Pine, Ontario site 1_JW_OM2H0_O1 (SPAdes) (version 2) | ecosystem: Environmental > Terrestrial > Soil > Boreal... | reverse complement strand
GAACCGCGCTGTGCGCGCCGTCGCAGCCCACCACAAATGAGGCCGTTAGTTTGATCGGCTCGCCTTTGTGATCCAACGTGACATCCACATGGTCGCCTTGTTCGACAGCAGACACGAATCTCGTTTCGTATTCGACATCTCCTCCCTTGCGCCGCAATCCTTCGACCAGCAGTTTCTCGGTCACATCCTGAGGCACCATCGCGACAAATGGATACAAAGTCCCCTCGGGAGCAAAGCGCATGTGCGCAATTGTCCGTTCCTGCGTCATCACCGCCACGGAGGTCACATGGTTTGCTTTTTCGAGGAACGGATCGATGAGCCCGGCCATGTCGAAGATTTCAAGCGTGCGGGGAAAGATGGCCAGCGCTTTGGAATGTTCGGACTGCGTAGAATTCGCTTCGACGAGCCGCCACTTCAGCCCTCTGCGAGCGCACTCATTGGCGAGAAATAGACCGACCGGGCCAGCGCCTACAACCAGAACATCGGTGTCGATGGCGGAATTAGCCATAAGACCTCCTTGTTTACGGCGAGCTATGCCCCGCACACCGGAGCACGCCCAGATACGCGCTCCACGGACCGACAGCCTCACGGTATTGGTTGGCCATTACACGCGACAATTGATGCAGATGAGTGAGGTCGTGAACGGCCCATGTCGCCAAGAGTTCCGATAGCGTTACAACGCCAAGTGCCGGATGTGTTCCACGCCGGCCGAAATCTTCCTGCTGTAGATTCAGTGCTTGCAGCGCAGCGAGACTGCTTTTCCGCAGGCCGGAGAAATCATCGAGGAGTTGCTCCAGTGACTTAGCTCGGCTCTCCTTCAACTGCGCGAAGCGGTCGAAGGGAGTGAAGGGCCGCGCTTCTCCATGCTCGAGTATGACGCGCACGCGTGGCATCCAGTCGGTGCGCTCTCCAACAATCAGATGGCCCACGATGTCGAACGCGGTCCAGGTATCGGTTCCCTCGTTGCGGCGCACCCAAATATCGGGCAGTCCGCGCAATAGAGCATTTAGGGTTTGGGGAGTGCGTGTGAGGACTGCGATGGCCTCGCCCACATTGAATTCCGTTAAGCTTGCCATGCTTTTCTAGATGCGTGCCCTTGACATTGGACTCAGGCGAAGATGCACCTGGCAATCGGAAATCGTAATAGGCCCGATATCATCTTCCGGATTGGGTCTCACGAAGTCTCTTGGCTGGAATTGACCGCAAAATCGAAAGCGGCGTTTATATGCACAGCGGTCGTGTTTATGTACAACACGCCATCGTAAGAAAAGGTCGCAAGCATTTTCTGTTCAGGAAATGCGAGCGACAACTCGGTGCAGGCTAAACACACCAGAGGCTGCGCTCCGAACTGCCGTTTGAACGATCGCTTTGCGATGTTTCCAAGCCGTTCCGCCATTCCTTCCACCCTGCCGGATTGAAGCTGTGCGATGAGATCGATGGTCATCAACCTAGCCGACTCGCTATCCGGACCAGCCGCTTCCACTCCGTATTTCGCGAACCCTTCGCGAAATCTTTGCGATCTCATCGTGAGAGCGGTTCCCAGAATTAAGATCTCGCAGGCGCCGATGCGGGCGCTTTCCTTCGCCACAGCCTCGAGAATACCGATAACCGGAATCCTTATTCCGCTCACAATAGCGTCAAACCGGTGATGAGCGCTGTTGCAGGCGATGACGGCAAATTCGGCGCCGCTCTTTTCCAATCGGTGCAAAGCCGCGCGATGGTAGTCATCGAACCGTGACCAGGATTTCTCGTCTTCGTCAGAGCCGAGGTAAGAAACGGCCGTGCTCAGATCTAACGATTCAATGCTCATCTCGGGCGTCCGGGGAGCCGCTGCCGGATTTCTTTCGCGATGCCATTGTTCGCTGCGGCGGCAGAGCTCCGAATAGTACTCAGCGGTGGATTGCCAGGCGACGCCGCCCACGATGCCAATTTTCTTCATTGCATTCGGATCTTTCGTCTTGTCCATTGAGATCTTTTCGAATCACGAAAGAAGTCAGGCTGGAAACATGGCATTGATATCCCGATAGCTGACGGCCTCGTCTGCGAAGCGGAAGGTGCCATGCTCCTGCATTTCGTGAGCGGCGCGCAGAAACGAGCCGAGAGCGGCGCGAGAAAGGGCACTGCCAACGCTGACCCGCTTGACGCCCAGTGCGGAGAGTTCAGTCAGGGTCAATTGATTTCCCTGCATGCCCATCAGTACGTTCAGCGGACGATCTACAGAACCGACCACTGCGGCAATGTCATCCTTGCTGCTGAGACCGGGCGCGTAGAGAACATCGGCGCCCGCTTCCTGATAGGCCCGCAGGCGCTTGATCGTATCCTTTAAGTCTGGCCTTCCGACAAGATAATTGTCCGCGCGGGCGGTCAATGTAAAAGGAAATTCGAAGCTGCGTGCGGCCTCGGCCGCTGCCTGCACACGGTCAACGGCGTGTTCGATGTCATATACGTTGCGATCCAGTTGCGAGACATCTTCAATCGAACCGCCGGCCAGTCCTGACTGCGCGGCGAGTTTGATCGTCTCGGCGACCGTTTCCGCAGCGTCCCCAAAACCGTTCTCGAGATCGGCACTCACAGGAAGATCGGTTGCCGAAACAATGGCAGTCACATGTGCCATCGCCTCCTCGCGCCCAACGGCTCCGTCTCGCTTACCGGCTGAGAACGCGTAGCCGGCGCTGGTTGTAGCCAGTGCTTCAAAGCCGAGGTTAGCCAACAGCCGGGCTGTGCCGGCGTCCCACGGGTTAGGAATAATGAATGCTCTGTCGCGTGCATGCAGCGCGCGGAATGCTTGCCCCTTCTTAGCCTGCGTCATGAGTCTTCACCTTTCTTTCGTGAGAGTCGAAGGTAGACCGAGCGTTGCCTCCACTCCTTCCACGAAAGTTCTTTCTTCGCGCAGGATAAATCTCTTCGCCTGCGCCGTGGCAAAATTCTCGCGTGCGTCCTTATCAGTCCACAGGCGTGCGCGGTAGGCCTCATACGAGGCGAGACTGTCGAACGCAATCACGCCCCACGCCACGTCATTCGTGCCTTCGGATGGAAGAAAATATCCCAGAAGGTGTCCGCCGCATCGGGGAATGATGCGTCCCCAATTGTCGGCATAGTGTTTGAACTCATTCCTCTGAAATGGATCGATCTGATAACGGATAAAGCAGGTAATCGTCATTTGTGTCCTCGTCTTATTTCTCACTATGTCATTTGTTTGACAAGGATACTTCGTTTACCATCAAAGTGTGATTGCTACCCCCGGAACTGACCTTGCCCTCTCTGAGATTGCGGCGGCCATAGCCGAACCGGCCCGTGCCCGTATGCTCTGCTGCCTGCTGGACGGACGCGCGCGAACCAGCACCGAACTCGCAGTAATCGCGGGCGTAACGCCGTCGACGGCCAGCGTTCATTTGCAGCGGCTGAAGACACACGGACTAACACGAGTGTTGGCGCAAGGGAAGCACCGTTATTACAGTTTGGAAGGAGCCGATGTGGCGATGGCTCTCGAGGCTTTGAATGTGCTGGCCGGAGGAACTCGTACCGCCTTCGTACCAAGCACGCCGAGCGGTTTGCGCTTGGCGCGAACTTGCTACGATCACATCGCGGGAACTTTAGGCGTCTCCTTGCATGATCGCTTCCAGGCTCTGGGTTGGTTATCGAGCGAATCAAGGCCTAACGGTTATTCGCGCGACGTAACTCCGCGCGGGGAGATGGCGTTCGCAGCTCTGGGCATAGATATCGAAAAAACTCGCGCTCTTCGCCGCCGCTTTGCCTATGCCTGCCTCGACTGGAGTGAGCGCCGCCCTCATCTGGGCGGAGCGCTTGCGGCGGCTATTCTGAATCTCGCGTTGAAAAGAAAATGGTTGCTGCAGGATCTCGACAGCCGAGCCTTGCGCATTACGGCTTTCGGCAAACGGGAAATAGCGACTCGATTTGGCCTTCATCTCTAAATGAGGCCGGGGCATCGAGTGGACGCTGGAGCGGCGCTGTAGAATGTCAACCGCGACACCGCTCTTCCGCAGTTTCGAGCGACTCAATCCTTGTCTGTTTACAACTCGCAAAACTCGATTCTGAGCTTGGTAAACCTTTGACACTCAACTTAAGACCCCATTCAAAAACTGCTAGTGCGCAAATGAATCGGAAGGAGAGACAATTCAGATGAGTACCGGCGCCTTTTGTGCTAAACTAGGCCCCTTTGGCAGCCGAACAGGGGTTGGGGGGATGCGGGATTTGGGCCGGAAGTCTTTCAAAATTATAGGATTTGCAGCGCTCGGCGCAGCGTGTTTTATCTGTTTGCTGACCGCAAGAACTGCCGCGCAAGAACGCCCCGATTCCAACCCTGGAGATGATGCTCCGGTAGCTAGTAGCAATAATAATAGTAATAATAATAATAATGACGAGCAGCCAGCGGGAAAAAGTGAGGCGCCGGCACTTCCGCAGGTGCATTCCAGCGGCCAGAACGGTTCTCTACAACTCGGAGTAGGCGATCTTGTTGAGATGACCGTCTACGATGTCCCCGAACTCACGAGCAAGACGCGGATCTCGAGTACAGGTGACATCTATTGTGCGTTGATTGGACCGACGCACGTCGCGGGTCTCACCACCGAAGAGGCCGCCCAGTTAATTCAAAAACGACTGTCTGCGTTCCTGAAGGATCCGTATGTCTCTTTGTTTGTGACCGAGTACGCGTCGCAAGGAGCGAGCCTGCTCGGAGAAGTTGCCAAGCCTGGCGTTTATCCAGTGATGGGGGACCAACATCTTTTCGATCTGATCTCGGCTTCCGGTGGTTTGAGCGAAAAGGCCGGGCAGAGCATGACGGTGACTCATCGGAGTGATCCCGACAAACCAGTTACTCTTCCACTTTCACGAAATCTCAGCGATCACCCGGAAAGCAACATCCAGGTCTTTCCGGGCGATACGGTGGTTGTACGGAAGGCCGATATTGTGTACGTAGTTGGAGACGTAAGCCGGCCTAGCGGAGTGCTCATGAATGCCAATGGCATCACGGTGCTCGAGGCCGTCGCGCTGGCTGGGGGCACGACTCGAACAGCCAAGCTGAACAGCACCAGGATCCTGCACAAAGGTCCGACGGGAATGATCGAGACGACCGTGCAGCTTAAGAAAATCCTCAGAGCGCAGGCTCCGGATCTGTCCTTGCAAGCCAACGACATTCTGGTTGTTCCTTCCAGTGCAGGAAAGATCCTAGCCGGACGAACACTCGAGGCAGCGATGCAGGCTGCGACGATGGTGAGTGTCGTTGCGGTTCCGTAATAGAGCGAGTTCAACGTTTCTGCCCGGCAACTCAGTCTTACCTTTAAGTGCTTAAGTTCCAATCCGTCAATTTTGTCGCTAAGTCCGTTGCAGTCGAATCGTCTCATTGGGGGATTTCAAGTGTCGCCAAAAAAATGTGTGCTAGCCGGTCGTCTTCAATTGCTGATTTCAATCTTCGCATTACTCTTCGCGGCGCGCGCCTTAGCCGCCACCTCTGGGGAAACTGTTCTATATAGCTTTCCTGGCAGCAGCAGCGGTTCCAATCCATATGGCGGTCTCATCGCCGATGCGGCGGGAAATTTATATGGAACCACCGGTGGTGGAGGCAACAGCACGCAGTGCAGCCTGGGTTCGGGTTGCGGCACCGTATTTATGCTCGCGCCGCCGTCCGGAACTAACACCACGTGGACGGAAACTGTTTTGTACAACTTCCGGGGCGCAACTTCCAAGGACGGCTCGGGTCCGCAGGCAAGCCTGATTTTTGATGCGAAGGGAGTGCTGTATGGCACGACCTCGACAGGCGGAGCATCAAGCGATGGAACGGTTTTCAAGCTGACTCCGCCCGCTACCAAAGGCGGCGCGTGGGCCGAGACTGTGCTCCACAGTTTCAAGGGTGGCACCGATGGAAGCAATCCCGCGAGTTCGTTGATCTTTGATACCAAAGGCGCGCTTTATGGAACAACGCCGGTCGGCGGCGCGAATAATTTTGGCATCGCGTTCAAGCTGATGCCTCCGACTACCGGAACCACTTGGGCAGAAACCATCCTCTACACTTTCAAAGGATTAACCGATGGCGGCAAACCCTACGGCGCCCTGGTTCTCAAAGGCAACAACGTATATGGCACGACTCTCGATGGCGGATTGTCGTCGGAAGGCGCGGTGTTTGAACTAACGGCTCCTACAAAGGTGGGCAGCCCTTGGACCGAAAGCGTGCTTTACAGCTTTACGGGTGCCGCGGACGGCGGCAAACCTTACGCAAATCTGATTCTGGACAAGGCGGGGAATTTGTATAGCACAACCGGCCTCGGCGGCGCGGGCGGATTCGGAACAGTTTTCAAACTTACGGCTCCCAAGACCGGCACTATCTGGACCGAAAGTGTGTTGTTCAGTTTTGGCGGTGGTCCTGACGGATCTTATGCGCGAAGCGGCCTGGCGTTCGATACCAAGGGAAATCTTTACGGCACAACTGGAGTGGGCACCGGAAACGCCGGAGTGGTTTTTGAACTTACGCCGCCGAAAACCGGCACAGTTTGGCCTGAAGTCGTGCTGTGGACCTTCAGCGGCGGATTGGACGGAGGAGATGCGACCGCAGGTTTGGTCATGGTTGGCGCCAACCTCTACGGCACGACCAGCTTGGGTGGACAATACGGCAAGGGTACGATCTTCGAGGTTCCATAACTCTACACGTCGTACTTTTGATTGAGACAAATCGGTTCGTTGCTCGCAGAGCGTGAACCCATTGCGCATCGTAGGATATTGCTTCGCCTGCGCGATGCTCTCGGAAACGATGAACCGCGATGCCATCGTGCGATGTCTCTCATTGACGAGACGCAATGGAAAGAAGTCAAATTGTAGAGATGAATCGCCGTGCATCTGGCCGCTTAGACAATCAACGGGTTAAACAACGCCTCCACTTTAAAGCGCTGCGAGTCGGCAGAGTCTTTCTGCGCCCCGCGATTCGATACGCTGGAATTGTGCTCGTTGTTCTTCTTGGCGTCTTCACCGTACACACGGAGAGGGCCTTTGGACAGGAGCCACAGGACGATTCAAAGAATGTCGTTCGTGGAATGGTCGTCAACGCCATTACTCATGAACCGATCGGGCGGGCGCTGGTGACCTCTCCCGGCGATCGCCTGGCCGCTCTGACGGACGCGGAGGGAAACTTTGAGTTTACTCTGCCCAAGACCGCCAATGACGGCCCCGGGGCGGACTTTGGTTCGGGCCAGGCCCACCGGTCACGTACCGGCCCCGGCGGACCGTTGTGGTTGACTGCGCGCAAGCCGGGCTTTCTGGACCGTCCGAATGAGGCGGGGCAGGTTCAGGCAATTCCCGGAAGCGAAGTAACAATCTCGTTGACGCCTGAAGCAGTGATAAGAGGGCGCGTGGTTCTTTCAACGGGCGATCCTGCGCTGGGCATCGGCGTGCAGATTTTCTCACGGCAGGTGCAACAAGGCGCATTGCGCTGGTTGCTGTCCGGGCAGGCGCGCGCGAACTCAAACGGGGAGTTTCGCTTTGCCGAGCTTTCGCCAGGATCCTACAAAATAGTAAGCCGTGAGTTGATGGACGATGATCCGGCGGATACGGTACCGGGCGGTCAACTCTTCGGATTCGCGCCAATCTACTATCCCGGCGTGGCGGATTTTGCTTCGGCGGCAACGATTCAGCTTGCCGGCGGACAGAGTTACGAAGCGGATCTGTCTGTCGCGCGCCAGCCGTATTTTCCTGTGAGAATTCCTCTTGCGAATCGGGAACTGAACGGCGGAATAAAAGTCACGGTTTCGGTGCAGGGACATCGGGGGCCGGAGTATTCGCTGGGCTACAACGCGGGGAAGCAGAGAATCGAAGGGTTGTTGCCGAATGGAAGCTATCTTGTGGAAGCGGCGACGTTTGGCCAGAACTCGGCGAGCGGGGCGGTAAATCTTGCGGTGGCCGGAGGGCCAGCGGAAAGCTCCGGCCTGGACTTAATGCGAAACAGTTCCGTCCATCTGCGGGTCACGGAAGAATTCAGCGACACCAGCAAGATCAGTTCCGGCTCGTGGAGCGACGGATCGCGCAACGTTCCCACTCATGGTCCACGGGCTTATCTGCAAGTTCGCGCGGAAGCGGCCGATGATTTCGCCCCACAGGCGGGCGCATCTCTTCGTTCCCCTACGGGACCGAATGACGACTCTCTGGTCATTGACGATTTGCCTCCGGGCCGCTATTGGCTGCGACTCACTTCGTCGCGAGGATACGTGGCAGCGGCGACCATGGGTGGCGTTGATTTGTTGCATCAGCCGTTCTCTATCGTTCCCGGTCCGAGCACGCCAATCGAGATTACGATGCGCGATGACGACGCGGAGATTGACGGAACGGTGGCGGACGCATCCGCCGGAACTAGCCCTTCTCCGGCAGCATCGCCTCTGCGGGCGTTCGTGTACTGCGTTCCTTTGCCGGACAGTTCGGGACAATTTCAGCAGCTCGGTATAAATGGCGAAGGGAACTTCAGTTCGCAAACGATGACACCCGGGACTTACCGAGTGATGGCTTTCAAGATTGCGCAGCCAAATCTTCCTTACCGCGACGCCGAGGCCATGCGTGCTTACGATTCCATCGGGCAGGTTGTTCGTTTGGGTGCCGGTCAAAAAACGAGCGTGCAATTGCAGATCAGTTCAGGACTCGAGTGAATATGGCAGCTTGCGCAAATTCGATCCGCTTTTTCCTGCTGATGACATGTTTGTTTGGGTGCGGCATATTGGCTTTCGCTTCGCAGAGCGCGAATGCTCCTCACGCAAGTACTGCCGGTGGATACCGGATCGCTGGAACCGTTGTGAGCAAGACCGACCGGCGTCCCCTGTTCCATGCGAGAATTCTATTGAGCGACGTCAAGGACGCTCAGAAAACGCAGTCCGTCGTCACAGGCGAGGACGGGCGGTTCGAATTCACCGGGCTGCCGGCGGGAAAATATTCTCTGAACGGGGCCAAACGAGGATTTATCTCTTCCGGATACGATCAGCATGAACAGTTTTCTACCGCGATCGTAACTGGAGCGGACTTGGATACGGAAACACTGACGCTTAAGCTCACGCCCGCGGCGGTAATTACAGGCAAGGTGCTGGACGAAGTTGGCGAGCCGGTTCGCCATGCCACCGTGACTCTTTATTATGACGATCACAGTGCAGGCGCGGATCAGATCCGCCAGTCGCGCAGTTCTCAAACCGACGACCTTGGGATGTATGAGTTGACGCCACTTGCGCCCGGCACTTATTTTTTGTCGGCGACTGCAAAGCCCTGGTATGCGGTGCATCCCAGTTCGGAAGAGCGAGGGCCACACGCGGAACTTACAGCCGTCGATCGATCTCTGGATGTCGCGTATCCGATGACCTACTACGCCGACGTGGCGGACTCCGACAGCGCTACGCCTATTTTGATTCAGGGCGGCGAGCGCGTGGAGGCCGATATCCACTTGAATCCGGTTCCGGCTCTCCATCTTTTTTTTCGCGCGTCCGGCGATAGACGCAATGGCGCTGACTTTCCGCAACTGCAGCAGGCAGTTTTTGACGGCTCTGCGTCTGTGCAAAGCACGGGCGGTCGCATGGTTTCGCCAGGACTCTTCGAAATCACCGGCATTCCGGCTGGCCATTACAACGTGCGCATAGGCGGCCAGGGGTCGGGCGTTCAGATCAACGGAGTCGACCTCAGCAAAGATGGAGAACAGGTTGACACCTCCCGAGCCGAGGCTCTGAGCAGCGTAAAGATTTCTGTGCGGACAGCGGGAGAAACTGCGCTGCCCACCCAACTCACGGTCGCTTTGCGCTCGGGACATCGGGACCCTGTAGCGGTTGAGGTGGTCAACGCCAGGGGCGAGGCGGAACTGCAACAAGTCCCGGCGGGAAAGTACGAGGTCGTAGTAGGTGGAGCGTCGAAACCCTACTCCATCTCGCGCATTGTTTCGTCGGGAGGCGACGTCTCCGGTCACATCCTGAGCGTAGCGCCCGGCGTGTCACCATCAATTTCACTTACGCTCGCCGGTGGAAGCGTGGACGTGCAAGGGACAGTGAAGTCGGAAGGCAAACCTTGTGCCGGAGCAATGGTGGTTCTGGTTCCGAAAAACCCGGAGATTGACCACGACCTCTTTCGCCGCGACCAAAGCGATCTGGATGGAACTTTCCTGCTGCGAGGAGTGATTCCCGGTTCGTACACGCTGCTGGCAATCCAAAACGGATGGGATCTCGACTGGTCGCAGCCCGGTTTAATGACCGCTTACTTGAAGCGCGGGCAGGCGATTGAAGTCAGCGAACGCGGTGGGCGGCCTGTGAATCTCACGGACGCGATCGAAGTGCAATCCAAATAAAACCTGGATGATCCGTCCCGGGGTGCCACACGTCAATCCGGCAGCGGGGCTCCTGGCGGAGCGATGCGGATCCAATGATCGGTGAAACTTGTGTGCAACGCGGGATTCCTGAATTTTGGCATGTGACAGGTGACGCACAGCTTGATCCCGACGAGGCATGCCGTCGCCGATTTAGCGTCATCCTTCTTCGTTCCGGCCGCGAGGTGACACTGGAGGCAATTGGAATCATAAGATGCCGGATCTAACGACAAGGGCTTGTGCGGATCGTGGCATGCAACACAGGTGATGCGGGCGTCCGCTCT
>Ga0209624_10003762_pt1 | contig 10609 bp, 10 predicted proteins | sample JacPinW_OM2H0_O1_FD_188565 | JGI IMG/M metagenome (GOLD analysis project Ga0209624, IMG submission 188565) | Forest soil microbial communities from Algoma, Ontario, Canada - Jack Pine, Ontario site 1_JW_OM2H0_O1 (SPAdes) (version 2) | ecosystem: Environmental > Terrestrial > Soil > Boreal... | reverse complement strand
GGTCGATCTTATTCTCTCGGATTTCGTGCGCGACATGGTGGAGGATCGGATCGATCTCGCGATCCGGCTTGGTCCCGTCGATGAAGGCGACGCCGTCGCCAGGCGGGTGGCCGGGACGCCTCTGGTGTGCGTCGGGTCTCGCCGCTACTTCGAGCGATGCGGCACGCCAAAAATTCCCGCCGACCTCCTCGATCATAACTGCCTGATTTACAGCGGCCTGCGCGAGTCCGCGAACTGGCCTTTTGTCGGGCCTAACGGGCCCTTTAGCGTATCCGTTCGCGGAAACCTCTCATCCAACAGCATCGAGACGATCCGAACCGGCGTTCTGGCAGGCCTTGGCATCGGCTTCTTCGCCAAGGTGTCGCTGGCCGATGAACTTGCGCATCCCGACGTCACCACGATTCTCGATGATTTCGTGAAGGGCGTCAGAGATGTGAGCCTTGTCTGGCCCAAACGCCGGTTTGTGCCGACCCGCCTGCGGCGCGTGACCGATTTCTTCGCTCACGCCATCCCGCAGCGCCTTTAGGACGCGGGCGCGAAGGGGCGATCGGCTTGCGGACGAGAGCCAGCCTATTTGGTGCGTCAGGTCGCGCCGCCCGCTTTGGCGCGACGATAGCCAGTGAAGCCCAAGCCGGCGAAGCCGACCAGCATCATCGCCCATGTCGAGGGCTCGGGAACGACTGTGGACCCATCACTTTCCCCCACGATCTGCCCAAGGTTGTTGACGCTTTCGGCGCCGCTGAATGTGACCCCCGGCAGGCCCCCAAGGTTGATGATGCTGCCGCCGCCCCACTCGGTGGCGTAAGTGACGCCGTCGACAACGCTGAATCCGACCACCTGTCCGGAATCGTTGATGCTCTCGGCTTCGCTAAGACTAGAGCCGGGCAGACCTCCCAAGTCGATCACGCTGCCTCCGCTCCACTCCGCGGCGTGACCGCCGCTCTCTCCCACCGCCACGCCAACATCGTTGATGCTGGCGGCGACGCTGCTGGTGTAGCCGGGCAGGTCTTCTAGCGTGATGACGCTGCCGCCGCTCCACTCGACGGCGTAATCCCTATCGCCGACGACGCTTACGCCCACGACCTGCCCCGGATCGTTGATGCCGTCGGCGACGCTGGACACGGCGCCCGGCAGGCCTCCGAGGTCGATGACATCGCCGCCGCTCCACTCGACGGCGTATTGCGTCGCGTCGGCAAAACTTCTTCCCACCACCTGCCCGGAATCGTTGATGTCGGTGGCGGCGCTAAAGACGGACCCCGGCAGGCCTCCGAAGGTTGATGACGCCGCCACCGCTCCATTCTGTTGCTTGAGAAAGACCGTTAGCGGGAAAGCTCACTCCTACCACCTGCCCCGCGTTGTTGATGCTGCTGGCGACGCTATCCACGAAGGCTGGGAGGCCGCCCAGATTGATAATCCGCCCGCCGCTCCACTCGACGGCGTCCTCAAAGTCGGGGCCCGCGCTTGATCCGACCGCCCGCCCGGAATCGTTGATGCCGTTGGCAATGCTATACGTGGCGCCTGGCAGGCCTCCCAGGTTGACGGGGCCGCCGCCGCCCCACTCGACGGCATATTGGGCACGCGCCGAACCGGCGGTCTCACCCAGCAGACCGGCCGCGGCGAAAAGGGCGAGCGCAAACGATTTCCGCCGTGACATGACCTCCCCCGTGTATGACGGCGCTGAAGTTCGCGCCTGCAATCCGCCGACCCTGCGCCGCAGCGATCGCCCGATCAGCCGCGACGCCATCGCGAACGTGACCTTATCGCGTCTCTGTGATGGTTTTCATGTTTCCTCACGTCAGCGCCGACACGATTGCGTGTCTTGCCTCCCGGGCCTCAACTTTTGGCCCTCAAAGCGAGAGCTGTTGGTTGGCTTTTTTGCCCGGCGGCCAGAACGCTCTGCAGGGAACCGCTCAGGGCTCCCTGCAAATCGGCGGCGGCTGCGGTGGCGGAGCGGGATGCGCCTCTCGCCATCGCGCAAGGATCGGCTCGAGCGTTTCCTTCCGCCAGAATCTCGGAGCGCCAATGTCTTTCAAGCACGCGCCGTTCCAGTAGAGCCCCCCGCGCGACGGCGCCTCTCCGGCTTGAACCGCCCGGGCGACGGCCTCGATGTCGCGGGACTCCGGATAGATGTAGAGCGTGGTCGGCGCATTCCTCACCATCGCCATGATGGCCTCGGCTTCCGAGGCCGACCAGCTGGTGCAGCCGTCGCTGCGCCCGGCCTCGTAATTCACGAGCTTTCCGAACGGAACATAGCCGTCCGGGTCGGCGTGCGGGCTACTCGGGTCTCTTCGCCGGCAAACTCCCCTGAGCAGGACCGCCGGATGTCCGCCGATGGCGCGCTCTCTGGCGTTGGCGGTCTCGCCTTCGCCGTCGAACTTCAGGAACGCGCGCTCAAAAACCGCGTCTCCGCCGGCTGCGCGATAATAGCCCTTGAACGATGCGGTCGTCTCGCCCGTCACATAGGCGCCGCCCGCCGTCAGATCGGAGTCCAGCGCGTTGCCGAAATTCTTCACGCATCGCCGTCCATTGGCGAAATCCGCTGCCCCGTCCAGATCCCGCCCCCCGCCATGGCCAGCGGAGATCGCTCGAAACGACCCTTGGGCTTCGCAAATGATGTAGAATCTTCGGCCCAAGCCGCCGCCGAGGTCATGGGGACGCGTCGCGTCCATGGCGAAGTAGCAGGGATTGCGGATCCCCTTGCGCTGATAGAGCGCACGGGCTCTCTCCAGCACGACGGGGGCGATCTGCCCCTCGCCCTCGCCCACATGGGCCTGAAGCCAGGCCGGAACGCTAGGCTCTCCCGCCGCAAAAGAGGGGCTCGCGCCCCCGAGCGCGACCAGGACGCCGAGACCGACACGTTCAAGAAGGCGCAACCCGAGCGGCAATGACTCTGTCTCCTCGATGCGAACCGCGCTCGCCAAGTGTCTCAGCGCCACCGGAACGCTTCGCTCCATTTGCGGCAGCAGAGACGTCCTCAGTCTAGACCGGACCGGTGATCAGCGCATGTCGGAACCAGCAAGCTGTGCGTGGTTCATGGCCGGCTTGTCCAACAAGGGTCCATCTTTTTGTGGAATTAGGCTCTTAAAGCGTTAGCTGTTGGGGCTGCTTCCGACTCGGTCTCGGAGCCTCTCCCGTCCTGGCCGGGCTTGTCCCGACGATCCACGCCGCGCCGCCTCAGAGACGAGTCCAGGCAGCGCCCCGTGGTCGCAATGGCCCCAGAAACAACGCTTTTTCGACCTCACCGACCCCTTGACGTCGCTCTCTGCGCCGAAACGCGTGGGTAGCCCGGACAAGCCCGGCCATGACGCTTCGGGCCCGTCTCGCGCCGCCACAACATGCGGAATTTCTGTTGCCAACAGCTAACGCTATAACAGTCTGAAATTAGTTTGCAAAAAACGGGAACATGTGCTATGTGTTTCATATTCGCCGGAGTGAGGCCCGCGCCCGTGGCGCCAGCGGGGAAGAAATGAGAGGCTGGAGGGGACTGAGACATTTTGCCCACAACCTGAGACAAGAGCCTCAGATTTTCTTATTTGAATCGGCTGTAACCCATTGAAAAGTCACGATTCGGAAAACTAAACGCTAGTAAACGCTAGCACTTTTACTAGCGCTTACTCGCTTTTAAGCGCTTTTATTGGCGTTTATTCGCGTCGGAGCCGTGGAGTATTCGCGCAACGGTTGCATGAACCCGGAGGCCGGGCGGGCTCGCTCAGGACGGTCCGCGGCCGAGCAGCGCCGGCAGTTCGGCCAGCGTGCGGATCTCGAAGTCGGGGCCGCCCGGCAGGCGCTCGCGGCGCTGGCAGTAGCGGTTGCACCAGACGACGCGCATGCCGAAGTCCGACGCCCCATGCGCGTCCCAGGCGTTGGAGGATTGGAAGGCGATTTGGGGGGCCGTCAGGCCAAGAGAGTCGAGCGCGTATTGGTAGACGTCAGGGTGGGTCTTGAAGGCGCGGACGGCATCGGCCGACAGGACGGCGTCGAACATCGCCTCGAGGCCCGAGCGCTTGACCAGCGCTTCGAGCATCATCGGCGAGCCGTTGGAGAGGATGGCGGTTCGGAACCCCGCCTCGCGGAGGCCAGCGAGCACCGCGGGAACCTCGGGGAACGGCTCGAGGCCAAGATAGAGGTCCATCAGGCGCTCGCGCAGGGAGGGCGTCTCAAGATCGAGGCTTTCGAGCGCGAAATCGAGCGCGTCGCCGGTGACCCGCCAGAAGTCGGCGTAGCGGTTCTCGAGCGTGCGCAGCCATGCGTACTGGAGCTGCTTGTCGCGCCACAGCGCCGTCAGCGCGGCGCGGCGATCCTCGGGAACGTCGGGGCAGCGCGTCGCGGCGGAGGCGAAGTCGAAGAGGGTGCCGTAGGCGTCGAAGACGCAGGCCTGAACGCCGTCGAGGGAGCGCGATGTTTGGGTCATGGGCATGGTCGTGCTGGTCTAGGGTCAACGAGGCTCCAGAGTCTTCGCGAGCTCGTTCTCCAGTATGGCGATCCGCCGCCGCAGCGCATCGCTTTCGACCTGCGCATAGGCGATCTCGGCGTCGCGCGCGAGGCTGCCGAGGAGGTGGCGCTCGCTCGAGTCGAGATCGGTTCCGATCTCATGGCCGCCATAGAGGACGAGCGCGTAGCAGCGACGGGCATTGCCGACGGGAACGACGAGAACCGGCCGCTCGAGGTCGTCCGGAAGCTCCGCAGGGAAGGCGGGAGCGGCGTCGACCGAATCGGGGGTGTAGGGCTTTCTGTCGAACCGCGCCGAGAGCAGGGGATGGTTGCTGGTGAGCGCGTCGGTGTGGGCCGCGTCCCACCCGGTGCTGAGGCTTCGGGTGAACAGGCCGTCCTGCTCGCGGAACAAGGCCGCGGACGCCAGGCGCAGCGTGCTCACCGGCTCGTTCACCAGGAGCTGCTCGATCTCGTCAAGGCTGTCGGAATTCTGAATGGTCTCACCCACAGCGGTGAGGTGATGCTCGGCGCGAATGAATTTGCGGTCGAACAGCCGGTTCATGAGCTCGGTCGCAAACTCGTGGCCGCGCGCGATCAGATAGACCAGACCAGACGCGACCACGACCCAGGCCCAATCGGGCATGTGGATGTACTCGTCGATCGTCTCGATCTGCTTGTGGAGGAACAGGACGGGCACGCTGAGCAGGAGGCCGAAGGCGGTCGCCCGGCGAAGCGGGATCCAGACGTTGACCACGGTCTGCCGCCGCACCGCCTCGACCACGAACAGGCAGAGGATCCCGTTGACGAGGGAGAGCGCGCCGGCGACTTCTTCGGCCGCCTGCCCCTCTCCCAGGAATTCGCCGAACAGCGATGTTTCCTGAGAGAGCTGGGCGAGCAGATAGGCCGGAAAGCCGATCAGGCAGCCCCAGATCACCCAGCGGATGCGCTGATAGTCGCGGGGCGAGAGGTCCCTCCGCCGACCGATCAGGATCGCGAGGGCGCCGACGCTGACCGCAAAGCCGATCAACAGCATGGCTCGCTCCCAGATTTCGGCCGGATAGCCGAAGACGGTCGCCATGCTGGCGAGCGCCACGCCCAGGAACACAATCGCCAGAGCCGGCAGGGCGCGCTCGATCGTCCGCCATCGCCCTTCGGCGCGATCGACCGGCGCTCTCAGCGCAAACATGAGAAGCCCCGTATAGGCGGCGGCCTGCATCACGAGGAAGATGACGTTCTGCGCCAGAAGCACTCGAGGCCAAAGCTGGAGCCAGGCCCAGAACTGAAACGCCTGGCCGGGGTTGAACTGGATCACGTAAATGAAGAAACCCCAGGTCATGAGCCCTGGACGCGTCCACACCAGCCAAGCTGCGCCGAGCACAACCAGGATTCCGGCGATCGTGTCGAGCACGATGACGACGTCAAGCAGGCGATTGGTGGGCCGCGGCTCGGCGGTGAGCTTGACTTCGCGCCCCGAGCGTTCCGTCGTCGACGCGACGACAAGCGTCGCCTCGCGTCCCGCCGTGACGTAGGTGACGCCGCCCCATTGCGAGAGCAAACTCGCGCAGACCATGGTGTCGACGGACGCGCACGACATCGCGGCAAGATCGAGCCGATCGCCCGCGCGCAGGCCTGCTCGCCAAGCTGGCGAATCGTGCTCAGCTTCAAACGGACCGTGGACGTCGTAAATCCGTCCGTCACCGTCCATCGCGAGACCGAACGAACCCAAGGGATGAACGACCCGAAGCAAATCAGGGACGATCATCGCCAGCGCATAGACGGTCAAAAGCAAAAGGGCGACGCGGCTGAAAAGGCTAGCGCCCTTGCCGTCACTCATCGGCCAATGCTCCGCGGGGCAAGACGAGGGACCTCCTTCATGAGCGCTGAGGAACGGAGGCTACCCGCCGCGAAGGTCTTTGTACATAAGTCGCGTCGCGTCGTAGCTTTCCTCAAAGGCATTGCGCGCGTAATTCGGAATCGCCCCGGCGAGGCTATAACCCAGCGAGCGATAGAGCGCCTCGGCTGCGTCGCCCGCAGTGTCGAGCGTAAGGAGCCACCGGCCCTCTCTGGCCGCGTGTCGTTCGATCTCCTGCATCAGCGCCCGAGCGACGCCGGCGCGGCGAAAGGCCGGATCGACGAGGACCTTGGAAACCTCGGCGTGATGACGCTTGCTCGGCATCGAATCGAGATCGAGCTGCGCCGTGCCGGCAATATCGGCGCCAAGGTTCGCGATGAGGACAAGCTTGCCGCCGGCCGCGTGCGACGCCACGACCCTGTCCAGCCAATAGGCGCGCGCTTCGCTCCGCTCGAACGGCATAACAAAGCCGACGCTCGCGCCCTCGTGCACGCAGGCCTGTAGGATTTGGGCGAGTCGTTCGACGGTTTTGGCAAGCGCGGCAGGGTCAATCGCGGCGACATTGATGGTTTGGGCTTCCACGATCTCACCGAAGAACGAGAATGTAGCGCGCCGCGCGCGGCCCGGTCGCAACGAAACGGCTCGGGCCCATCAGCTTGAAGCGGAGGCAGTCGCCGGCCTGCAGACGATGGAGGGTCTCCTCGATGGTCAGCTCCAAACCGCCGTCCATGAGATAGAGATGATGTTCGAGACCTAGTCGGGGCGGAAGCGGATAGTCGATCCGCGCGCCGGCCGGCAATTCGCAGGACAGAAGCTCGCAGTCGAAGCCGACTGACGGCGGCGAGACCAACCGGCGGCGGAAGCCGGTGGCCGGGTCGACCCATTCCCGCTGCTCGCCCCGCCTGACAAGCGGAGGCGCGTTGTCCTCGATCTCGGCAAGCAGGCGCGAGACGGTTGTGCGATGCGCTCCGGCGAGCCGCCCGAGCACGGACGCCGTCGGGCTCACCTCGCCGTTCTCGATCCGCGACAGGGAAGCGCGACTGACTCCACTCAGCGCGGAAAGCTCATCGAGCGACCAGCTTTGCCCCCGCCGCAATGCGCGCAGGCGTTCGGCGAGGCGCATATCGGCGACGTCGCGGGTCGGACCGTCGGTTTCCATATCCGGGAGAATACTCTCGGAAACGAGAGCGTCAAGCTGGCGCCCCCGAGGGCTAGAGGGCCGAATTACGTGTGACGCGGTTCTCTTGCAAACTTCAACCTCCCCACAACCGAATGCATCGATGTCGTCGCCGCACCCCGCCTCCATTCCGGCCTGGGCCTGGGTCGTGCCCTTGCTCGCGAGCGCTCTTGTGTCGCTGAAGTTGTTCCATATCGTCCCTTCCGACGATATGTACGTGCTTCTTCTCGCCGGTCTCTTCCTCGCCGCTACGGTGTTCGCCGCCGTCCATCATGCCGAAGTGCATGCGCTTAAGCTTGGCGAGCCTTTTGGCTCGATCCTTCTCGCGGTCGCAGTGACGGTGATCGAAGCCGGGCTCATTGTCTCGATTATGCTGGCCGGGGCCGAGGGCAGCGAGCGCGTCGCCCGGGACACGGTGTTTGCGGCGGTGATGATCGTTCTCAATGGCGTTGTCGGACTCTGTCTCGTCCTTGGGGCGGGCAAGCACTTCGAGCAGACGTTCCAGCTTCAGGGTGCGGCCTCCGCGCTCGCCGTGTTGGGGACTTTGGCCACGCTGGCGCTGATCCTGCCCAACTTCGCCGAGGCTGCTTCCGGTCCCTCCTATTCCATTCTGCAACTCGAGGGCGTCGGCCTTATGTCGCTGGTCCTCTGGTGCGTGTTTGTCTTCGTGCAGACCGTGAAGCATCGCGACTACTTTCTGGACGCTCCAGGCGACGACGATTCCAGCGACGCGTTACACAGCGCTCCGAGCATGCTGATCACGCTCTTGAGCCTCGGCCTGCTGGTGGTTTCGCTTGCCGCAGTCGTACTGCTGGCGAAGACGCTGTCCTATCCGGTCGACGCGGCTATCGGCGCAGCCGGGCTGCCGAAGGCCTTCGTCGGCGTTGTCATCGCGCTCATCGTGCTCATGCCCGAAGGGCTCGCCGCGATAAAGTCGGCGCTTCGCAATCGGCTCCAGAACAGCATCAATCTCGCGCTCGGCTCGGCCATCGCCAGTATCGGCCTGACAATTCCCACGGTCGCGCTGGTCTCAATCATGCTCAACCGTCAAATCTCGCTGGGTGTTTCGCAAACCGATATGACGCTGCTCATTCTGACCCTGTATATCGCTGCTTTGACCCTCGGCACCGGGCGCACAACGGTGTTGCAGGGCGCCGTGCATCTCGTCATCTTCGCTGCATTCATGCTGGTCTCGGCCGTTCCGTAGTCCGCGCCGGGCGGCGCCTCTGATTGTTGATAGGGTTCGGGTGACATGAGAATTCTTGTTGTTGGAGCGGGCGCGGTCGGCGGCTATTTCGGTGGACGTCTGCTGCAGGCGGGACGCGACGTGACGTTTCTCGTTCGTTCGCGTCGCGCCGCGGAGCTCGCAAAGCATGGGCTAACGATTCGCAGCCCCGTTGGCGACTTCCATCGCGCTTCGCCGCCGATTGTGCTGCAGGAGGGCTTGGCAGAGCCGTTCGACCTCGTGTTGCTGAGCTGCAAAGCCTACGACCTCGAGGGCGCGATGGCGTCATTCGCCAAGGCGGTCGGCCCGGCGACAGCGATTCTGCCGCTCCTGAACGGCATGCGGCACATCGACCAGCTCGCCGAACGCTTCGGCACCGAACGCGTGCTGGGCGGGCAATGCGCCATCTCGGCGACCCTCGGCGCCGACGGCGCCGTCGTCCACCTCAATGACTGGCACGCGATGAGCTTCGGCGAAGTCGACGGCTCCCGATCGCCGCGCATTGAGACCATCGCCGCGGCGCTTCTCAACGCCGGCTTTGATGCGCGGCTCGCCGACAACATCCGGCAGGAAATGTGGGAAAAGTGGGTGTTCATCGCCACAGCCGCCGGCATAACCTGCCTCATGCGGGCGTCGGTCGGCGAGTACGTCGCCGGCGGCGCTGCGGATCTCGCGCTTGGGCTTCTCAACGAGTGCGCCTCGATCGCGGCCGCTCAGGGCTTTCCGCTGCGCGAACCAGCCCTGGAGCGGGGGCGGACGGCGCTAACCGCCGCGGGTTCGCCCCTGAAAGCCTCGATGCTGCGCGATATTGAGGGCGCCAAGCCGGTCGAAGGCGATCAGATCCTTCGCGATCTGCTGCGCCGCGCCGCGAAGCCGGACGACACTTCGCTGCTGCGTATCGCCACACTTCACGTGAAAGCTTATGAGGCGGGGCGGAAGGGCAGGGAGGTCGCCTTCGGCAACTCGTGACGCTTGCGCCGCGGGCCGCGTTGGTATATCCGCGACCGCTTCGTGAGCACTGAAGGAGAACGGGCTTTGGCGGACGTCGCGCCGATTAACTGGACCAATGCGGTGACGCTGATCAGCGTCGCCATTCTTGTGGGCACGGAACTTGTTGGCGCCGGCGCCGCCGCGGGTTGGGCGATCGGCGGCCTATTTCAGCTTGGCGAGCCCGTCACCCGCGCGTTGGAAGGCGTGCTCATTCTCACGGCGCTGACCGGGCTCTTCTATTTTCTGCGGGCGGCGGTCGCGCACGAGCCGATCCGCGGCTAGCCGGTCGCGCGCTTGCCGCCGAGATCGCCTTCCCGGATCGCCGCCAACGACCATGGGGCTGGATCTGCGCAGCAGCAAACACCCGAAACGGCGCGCCACCTTGGAACGCCGACGGGGGAGCCCAATCAGCGAACCGCGCTGCTGGTCGATCTGGACGGAACGCTGACCGATCCGGCTAAGGGCATCATAGGTTGCTTCCGCCTTGCGCTCGAAACGTTAGGACGAACTGCCCCGCCGGCAACCGAATTGCACGGGATCATCGGGCCGCCGCTGCGCGGATGTTTCGCCGAGGCGCTAAATGGCGAGGGCGATCCCGAGGAGGCGCTCAAGATCTATCGCGGCCGGTATTCGACCGACGGTCTTTTCGAAGCTGTCGTCTATGACAGCATAAAGGAGACGCTTGCCGAATTGCGCGCCGCGGGAACGCGCCTCTTCCTTTGCACGGCGAAACCCCTCGTCTACGCGGAGCGAATCCTCAGCCACTTCGACCTCGAGCGTCACTTTGAGGCGGCCTACGGCGACGAGCTTGGCGGCCGCTTTCAGGACAAGGCGAACCTGGTCGGCCACATTCTTGAGCGTGAGGGGCTCAAGGCCGACGATTGCTGCATGTGGGGCGATCGCAAGCATGACGTGCTGGCCGCGAGCCGGCACG
>Ga0209624_10003761_pt1 | contig 10610 bp, 15 predicted proteins | sample JacPinW_OM2H0_O1_FD_188565 | JGI IMG/M metagenome (GOLD analysis project Ga0209624, IMG submission 188565) | Forest soil microbial communities from Algoma, Ontario, Canada - Jack Pine, Ontario site 1_JW_OM2H0_O1 (SPAdes) (version 2) | ecosystem: Environmental > Terrestrial > Soil > Boreal... | reverse complement strand
TCGGCCTCGGGATAGCACTTGGCGTTGCTGGCACATTACTTGTTCAGCGCGGTTTGCGACCGCGAACACCCGGCCTGATACGAATGACTATTATTTCTTCAGGGAGTGTACACGTCGATGGCGTGGTACAAGAGCAGCAGCTTCAAAGGAAGGTTTATTCCGTCTACCCGCCAGCCGCCGAGGCAGGAAACATTACCGGGAATGTTCTTTTTCGCGTCGTCATCGCCAAGGACGGTTCGGTCGAATCAGTCGAGTACCTATCTGGACCGTCTGTATTCGTCGAAAGCGCAAAGTCTGCGGTGCAACAGTATCGATATAAGCCCACCGTGGTCGGCAACATGCCTGTCGAAGTCGAAACGATAGTGGCTGTACCTTTTATGCTTCCTCAGTAGCGAAACCAGCGCGGTTGCGAAGTTCGTTGCTGCGCCACCGTCATGGAGGAACAATATGAATGTTTCTGAGTTGATGGGAGAACTAAAAATACGTATACCAAATGCCCCTATCGTTCTACTCGATGGCAACATCGGACTGGCGGTCACATCGGTGATGAAGAGCGAAGCTGATACTGCCGTTCGGTTGGTCGGCGAGCGTGTCCCGATGTATCTAGGAGGCCCATCTCCACTATTGGCCGAAGCGCTAGCTCAAGGCGTGAGCAAGAGATTCAAAGGCAAAATTATCGAATCCGCTGATAATCCCGGAAAATTCCAAGTCAGCATCGATGGCTATCCTGCGCCAGCCGCCCAGTTCGATACGCGAAACGAGGCACTGGCTTATATGCGTGGCTTTACGGTGGGATACTCTGCGGGAGGCGGAATCAAGAGCATGGCCGATGGTCTTCCGTCCCACCTAACGTAGACATGACGGAGCTAAGGAGTAGCACGACCGCGCTGCGTCTAAGGTTCGTGACGCTTCTTGTAGTGTTGACCCTCTGCTGCGGGCGGAGCTAGCCCTGATTCCGAACGCCCCAGTCGGCCGGTCCACAACCTGTACCTCGCGGACCACCACAAGCAGCCAGTTTCACATCAGTGGAATCAGCGGTTTGCGAACCGTGAGGAATTACCCCTTTCGAACCACCAGCACATATGACGATTATCCCACTCATCGTCCACCAACCGATGTTGCAACTTCAGAGCACGGCGCCACGCCGCAACCAGGTCCACGCACCGCACAAAATCAGTCCCGCAATCCCATATAAAATGAAGTTAGTTCCGAACACGAACGCCAGGAGAAGGGCTATCGCCATAGGTGAGGTGGGTTCTGCTAAACCGAGAATCATCTCAGGGCACAGGACTGATGAGACATGAACAGCGAAATGTCGGGTGTAGGAAAAAGAGCCAAGTATGTACAGCGCGACCGCTATCACGATACCAATGCAACCCGAAATTAAGAACCATTGCGCGGCGCGCTTGAGCCACCTCGTCATTCGTGGCCTCCCTAGAGGTAGAAGCAGTTTACGCCTGCTTTCGTCAACAATCGGAGCACTGACAAGGGAGATGTCCGTTTACCGGGCTCGGGAGCTACCGCAACCTCGTGCCGGCACTCCATGACAAGTGCCAGGTGTATACTGCCCGCACGAGGAGGGGATAACCTGGCACATCTGCGTCGTCGAGCCGGGCGAGGAAGGTGGCGAAGGTTAGGGGATGGCCTTAGCTTTCGTGAGGGTGCGTCAGATAGTGCTGTCGCAGCAGGTCCTTCCCGTAATCATTTCCGTTTGGTGTACGCACCACGCAATGAATATGCTGCTGCGTAGGCACTTTGGGGTCTTTCGCAAACTTTGCCAGGTTTGCGGGTCGCTGGTGGTCAAACTCAATCAGAATTACCGGGCTCTGAATCCGGTAATAGAAGACACTGTTATCTTGCGTGTCGCCGACCCATGCGAACCAAGTATTCTCAATGTGCTTCTCCACTTCGCTCATCTTTACCCGCGCGTGACCGTCTTCCATGTTGCTCACGTAAAGATGCGCCAAGTCCCGCAGCTGCTTCCGGGCGGGGCCTTCCAGGTCCTTCGCTTGGATGCCTGCATATTCCAGCACGACGTTGTCCTTGAACGCCTCCGTCAAATTATTATTCCCAGTCTTAGAGAAGCTTAGAATCGCTTTCCGTTGCTGCGCTCCCGTCAGCGCTCGCACCATCTCCAGCCCATCCTTTTGTTCCTGCTGAAGCACCACGACACCCTTGTATTTCCCCGATGGAGCCCGGACTGGCTCTGAACCCAGGAATAGCGGCGTCATCACCACCTGGTCGCCCAACACGAAAAAATTGACGATGGCGTGATGCCCGCTGAACTGCCAGCCCCACGGTTCCGTCCGCGACGGCCTGCCCATGATGGTGATGAAGTACAGCCATTCGCCGAGAAACACGGGGTCATCTGCAAGTTCCGCGAGCGTCTCATTCAAACGCATCACATTTCGCGTCAGCTCAAAACCCCGGGTGCTCAGCGACGCCCGCATCAATCCAAATGCCAAGTCGCGCTGCGTTGCGGTCATTTCCTGCAGGCTTATGCCTTGTCGCACATAAAAGTGTTGATTCATCCATTTTCGCCATTGGATGTCATCGACTGGGAACATCGTCTTCGCCAGCTGTACGCTGCTCAGCGATGCAATGAACTTCTCGGCCGCGTTTCGCACGGGTTCCGTGGAAACTCCGCTTGGACTGATTTGGAATAGCCCAGGCAGTGCGTCATTATTCGTCGTGATTCCGCGAAACGGAGCGGCAAGACCTTCCTTTTCGTATTCCTCGGACATCTGACGAAATTGCTCCGCCATTCCGACCGGAGTCTTTTCCTGTCCATGAGCCAACGGGAGAAAAACGAACGCTGACATTAGCGATGAAAGAAACGCGCGGCGAGAGGTGGCGTCAGGCTCTCCATGGGTATGACCAAGGTGGTGGACCTTCTTACACACGATTCACCTCCATGAGCCCCAAAAACGCTGCGAACGTATCACAGGCACTGTGGTCGGGCAACCTACACTGGCGACGACTATCGGAACGGGGAGCACCGGCCAAATCCACGAGCCCGGTAGGGGTCGAGGCCAAGCGGCGCTTCGTGGTCGGCTCTACTTGCAGCCGAACTCCGTATCCTGCGCCGCGATGATTTGCCAGTTGCCCTTCCGCTTCAGCCAGGTGTCCGTCCAAATCAGGCATCGAGTTTTGGCGGTTCCGTCTTTCGCTCTTCGGAGCGAACTCTCGGTGCCGTAGACAATCGCGAGCTCGTCACCGAAAAAACGGACCTTGGCATCGAGCAATCGGCAATCCTGAGCCGTCTTGGAGACATCAGCCGTTTCTGCTACTTCTTCCGATTTAGGGTAGCGTTGCCCTTCCGGAGACGTTCCCTGAAAATCTTCGGCCAGAATCTTTTCCGCAATTCTGTTGTGGTTGCACGCAGCCTCGGCCCATTCCCGCTCCGCGTCCACCATAATCTTTGCGGTTGCGTTGTCGGCTGCCACCCACTGTCCCTGTTGGCCACGCGCAGCGACAACTACAATGATTCCGAAAATAACCAGACCAAGCACCAACAGTCGTTTAAGCGCCAACGTAGTCCTCCCTTCGTGGCAAGGAACGATAGCAGAGCTTTACGCGGAGTCAAGAGAACGACGCCACGGTCCCGTTTGGGCTGATTCGCGGGAAGGCTGACGAAATCAGGCATTATCAACACCTAATCGGCAAGCGCCTGAGAGTTCGCAATTCAGCACCTGTCCGATAGCGCGACTACCACCATCAGAAGTGCTACGATGCCGACGAAAGGTATGTGCCGTTGGCAGCCTACATGATACGGGTCGTTGGCGTCGCTCTCGCGATTGCTTACGCAGCAGTTGGAAGATGGGTGTATTTCCATCCGGAAAGACTTTGGAGAATCGCTTGTTGCGATTTACTTCCGGAACCTCTGGGCAATTTCTTTCTGCGATTCGCGAAATTCTTTGGCGCCGTCATGTTGTTCCTCGGTACATACGGCGTGGCATGTGAGCTGCTGCTTTTACTTTTCCACGCACTAAGGATTCCGGATTCAAGCGTAGCTCTTATAGTGGCGACATCAGCCCTTCTAGCAGTTATCGCAACCGTATCCGTACTGAAACACCCCTCATCCCAACATGCAACCGAGAAGTAATCCTTCACGAGGCCCTTCGGGTCTCCCGAGTGGATTGGGTCAATGCCTGATTAACGTTAGCGCACTATCGGATGCGCCGTTTCGCGAAGAAGTGAGATCGTGCTCAGCGTCCGCCGCACGGGCGGCTACGTCCCAACGCGTTATCGGAGAAGCGAAGTGCCACTTCAAATTTTGGCCACAATACTCCGGCGGTTCATGCTAGCTCGCCGTGGCGACGCCTCAGCAGGGCCACCGACAAAGCCCCCGCGATGAGAGAGGATGTGCCAAAGGTCAAAACAAGAACGCCTATCCAATTGGTCGAATAGAAAGAACCAGAAAGATAGGAACTGACGGTGAAATAGAAAAGTACAAGCGCGGCCACACCGAACGCAATCGAGAAAATGGTGAACACGAAGTGAATCCGCCGGATAACATGCGGCAACAGTCCTACTGCTGTAGCGAGGAGTGGCATCCCAATCTTTGTAACATCGCGGCTGCTTGTGTTGCGCTCAAAGTGGTACAGGAGAATCAAGGCCAGCATTGCTCCTGCCCAGAGTACCCACGGTCGTCGCGTCACCGCGCCAAAATCCTCCAGACCAGAGCAGAATAGAATCGTCCACGGCACCATCCAAAGAGTGCTGATTCCGAGCTCGTGCAGTTGGCTCACCGGAACCCTTGTCGTCATACCCTCCATTGCGTAGATGAAGCCGTAGACGAGCAACAAGCCTGTCGCTGCTGCTACCACACTCGTGATTGCGCGTAGAATCCGTAAGGTCATTCGGTGCCGCTCCCACTGGCGCTAATGATAACAGCTGTCACCAATGACTATTGGGGGTTAGCTAACTTCATAGGGTAGAATTTCGCAAGTCGGCGACCAATGACAAAATCTCGAATAAGAATCGCGGCTCTAGCCCTCACGTTTTTAGCTGCCGTCATCATCGTCTGGGCTCTGACTTTTCCGTCCGACGCCGACCCCAAGAACATCAAGTACGTCCTCTGGAAAAACGGCCTCTACGAAATGAATCTTGATGCGGCGACGAACACGATGATTGGTGACGGGAACCGCGAGAAGTTGGTTATCGGTAAGTCCAAAGTCCAGTTGCGAGAAAAGTTTGGCTATCTCTCGACGCCCGCAGACGTGTCGCAATACCTGAGAGGCTGTTATCAGACGTCGGCTTGGAAGAACAGCGACGCGCTCTTCATCCGAAACAGCCCGTGGATGGTCACCTTTGACGGAGACAGAGCCACAGAGCTGGTGCTCATCAAGGGGTGTTGACCGAACGCGGTAAATGGAAAAGCGAAGTGTTGTTTTTTAGCCGAGGGTCTTCGCAGAGAAGCTGGCGAGTTCGTCATCTTCGACGGTAAAGCTGACTTCGATTGGTTTGCAGCATACCTCGCAGTCTTCGATGTAGGTTTGGCGGCCGACGGACAAGTCCAACACCATCGAAATTTCTTCTCCACAGTATGGACAGGTGAATTCGTGTTCCACTGGATAACAAGATACTGCAATCGACCCGACAGGACAACAGAAGCGCCATTCGGCTAGAAAACGCCGCCGGAAAGCCGCGCTAAAAACTGCCGAGGTACTGTCCCAACAACCGTAGCGAATGGAAAGCAGGACAGTCAAGCAATCGACTGTGCTCTAATTGCCCCACGCAGCACGCTCGTGTTGAAGCGAGATTCGTTCATGTGGAATTTTCGGATTACGCGACTAGCGACGCGTCAAAGACGCAGTCAAGGCTTGTCAGGAGTTGGCGGGAACATCAGCGAGAGCTTTGCAAACGTCGGTAAACAATTGGTGGTCTCGGCTCGCAAATGTGAGGAATTGGTTGCCATCCGCGACGTATGATTCGGGTTGAATTTGGTCGAGCTGTTTCCAGAATAAAGTCACCAATGCCTCAACCTCAGGGTTATGCAGGGAAAAATCGCCGAAGTTTACGAAAACGGAGATGTAGTCCGAATTTGAAGGTACCTCGAAGACATTGCCTTGCCACACCTGTCCAAGCTCCTGTGGAGAATCGAAGATGTACCACTCGTCGAACCCTCCGTGCCGCAAAGTTTCTACGGACCGAACTTGTGGGCTATACGCGACCCCACCGCGACTTTGCCATCCAGTGCGTTCCTCTTCCTCTGTGAGCCGTAGGGACCCACTATCGAGCGAGGTGACTGCAACGAATTTTCCAACCAATGTTTCAGGGCATCGCAGCGAAAAACTATCCAGGTCGTGAAGCCCCGTTGCAAGCCACTGGTATCTACCATGAGAGCCTACGACCGTCATCGGCGTAGAACTTTCCATCGAATTTGTCCCCGGGAAGTTATAGCAATCGGCGCCGCCTCATGCTCCTTACGTTTCTTGCGGTCGCAGCTCAACGCCTGATTGACATTAGCGCTTCATCCGATGCGTGTTTTCACGAAGAAGTGAAATCGTGCGCAGCGTCCGCTGCACGGGCGGCCGGATTCGTTCTGACGCTCTAACGCTAGATGTGGAATTCTAAAGTTACCGGTTACGCGACGTACTGCTTGACCTTCACTCTACGATTATCCGGTCTGCCCATTCTACGAGCGAGACAAAGACCGCCGGATTGCCAAATTTTGCTCCCCATTGATTCAAGTCTGTTTCCGTGACCCCACGGGCCCGGGAACAGGCTCCTCAAGCAAATATCGGAATGTGTCTTGCCACAACCTTGTCGAGTGTTTCGCTCAGCGGCGGCCAGCCAACCGGCAGTATCGCGTTCACCATGGACTTTCGCATCAGAGAAGTCGCCTCCGCGAGGAGGAAGATTTGTACCTCGTGACCCGCTTCTGCGAGCACGAGTCCGTGCGCGAACGGAAAAGCCGCCCTTGTTGGGTCATCGGGACCCCAGGCGCTTTTCATCATAATTTTGAGAGATTTTTTTGACTCCTCGGCCTTCAGACCCAACGCTAGAAAAGGTAAACCCGCCAGCTGAGTCAGGAACGTGCGTCGCGCCATATTTTTAATCTCCTGGGATGGGATTCCCTTCGGGGGACGAATGCCGCCAGTCTACACCTCTTTTTCTTCCCGGCGCTGGCCGCAATCGCGCAAAGCACCAAAGGTATTGAGGCCAAGCAGCGAAGTCCTGACGAACGTCGGCGCTGCATCGGACGCGCGTCTTTGCGAAGAAGTGAAATTGTGCGCAGCGTCCGCCGCTGGCAGGTTGGTTCCAAACGCGACAGATTCAAGTGTTCGATTTACCAGGAGCTAGCGGGCTACCGTCATCTAACGTTGAAAAAGGGTGGTTACAGCACCGCGCCTTTTGACATATTTCGAAGGAAAGATTCTGCAGTAGATAGCAATTCCTTGAACGAGGCCGGGAAACAGTAGCAACGCCCCTACCAGCAGCAGCGTGAACCCTCGCATTCCGCAAGCGGCGGGGATGCCAAACGCTAGCCCAACTCCCAGAGTAGTCATAAGTACTCGTTGCCACCAAATAAAATTCAACGAGGCCCCGCAAAATGGACAGTCCGTGTAGAGCGGTTTCCCTCCGACGTGCTTGACCGCTAGGTCTTCGAAGCAAGAGGGACACCCAGACCACGCGAGCTGCTTTCCGCTCAGCGAAAAAGAATCGTCTCGCATCTACCTAAGTTTGTCACAATGCGTGCAGATATGGCGATAGATTCCAAGCCGAACCCTTATGTGCTGGGTTTTTCGATTGGAGTGGGCCTCGCACTTGCAATTCTTGTCTCAGTTCTATGGATTCCGTGGGTCTGGGACGCGAAATATAAGCAGTTGCGGGATTTTCTTTTTTTCAGCGTGGGGTTTTTCATCATTCTCATTCGGAGATACGGAAGGAGATGCTGGGTCCCCCGTTTTTGGCTCGCGCTCGCAATTCTTGCACTCGCTCACTCAGTGGGTTGCTGGCTATACATCACTCGCGTCGGCGGCTTACGTCCAATCCAACTTATCCTGATTGTAGTCGTCGAAGCATTTCCGGCTGTCTTTCTTATCAACTGGTTTGCGCGTGTGGCGGGCGAAGATTAACACCGAACCGAAGATGTCATCTGAGCAGTCTCATTTGTTCCAGTCCTTGGCCCAATATGCTGCAAAGCCCAACCCTGTGAATACCATGAAAGCTGAACATCCGGAAATCCACCTAATATTGCTGGCATCACCCACGTCGAACAGGCTTATCCCGAACGAGATGAGAGTGCATATAAATGCTATTTTCGTAACATAGCGCCACCCGTAGGCAGCACCATTCACGGATAGGGCCATCACCCCCAAGCCGGACACGAGCAAGAACCGACCACCCGAAAAGCCGAGAGTTTCAATCCCACGGGCATTGAGAAAGACCCCGAAGAGAACGAGGAACAGAGTCCACAAATTGGTCGCGACGGAAATCTGTCTCGTCGGGTTGTCGCGAGTCAAGACCCAGAACGCGAGACTTTGTGCCACGATAAACAGAAGTAGGAAGGTTGCAAAATCAGCTAAGCCTTGGCCCTGAGAGCGCATGTATGAAAAGTACAGAAACGAGAGAATTGTAAGAGAACTGCAAAACCATACAACCTTCCATACGACCCTTGTCGGCAGAATAAACCACTGCAGCGAGTTCAGAAACAGCAGGCTGGGTACAAAGATGGTTACGAAATCTTTCCCGAATGGCTTAGTTTCGCGCTGATATACGATTCCAAGAGAAAGGAACAATCCGACAACGATGGAGTATGCCCGCTTACTCACCGATGTTTCCGCTGTAATTTATCAATGGCACAATCGTTCGCACCTCTGTGATGTGAGGAGGTATACTTCCGCCAGTGCGCACACTCTACAACAAGACGCCGATGAGAATCACGGTTGGCTACGTCGTCCTGATTGTCGTGCTGCTGATAATCTCGAACGTGGGGTCGGATTCGGAAGGCCGATTATTTGGTTATCTAGTCGTCGGCTTTCCGTGGGTTTTGGTAGTCATGAACGACAGCATACGGGGAACCGCACTATTCGTTACTCTTAATTCGCTGACCGTTTATCTCGTGGCGTTAATTTTTTTCGAGGCATTTGAAGACACAGACCGAGATACGATTTGAGGCACCTAAATAATCACGGTGCGCCTCGCGCGGCTGGGAGCGCATAAATATCTTTTGGGTAGCACGCTTGGTCGGAAATCATAATCGACGGGGGGGCGTCGCGTGGCGTGTTCGCTAGGCGCGGAAAATCCGGCGGTAATTTTGCTGCGAGCTGATATGTTCCCGAAGGAATCCCTGCAAAGCGATACATACCGTGTGGGTCCGTTTGCGTCGAGAGCGCAATGTCCTTACCCCGCAGTTCCACAGTGACGTCGGGCATCTCGTGATTATAGTCATTCGGCTGTTCCTGCGTTCGCAGCACGCCCTCGACTACCGACCCGCGTTTTCGCGCTCTCAGTTCCGCGAGCAGAGCGCCCGCCCTCGCCGCCGGCTGAGTTTCCGTACATATTCCCGCCACTAATTTTCCGGGCTCAGCTCCGTAGAAATCCTTCATCCCCGCTTTGTAAGGCGTCACGAAATAAGATTGCCCCATCTGAAAATGGTAACTGCAATCCCCATCCCCTCGTCCTGAGTAAATATCAACTTCCTTCTCCTCGAATCCACTGATATTTTCATCCACTCGAAATCGGTAACGGGACAAGCCGCTTTGGTCAGCACCTCGCCGCTCGTCCGGCGGATTTTCAATATCAATAACGGTTCCGACGAAGCTGGGGCCCGTTGCTTTCAAATCGGTGCAATTGCCCTCAGTTTTAGACGGTTTGCCACATGAACAAGCCAACGAGCTGTGCGCACAGAAGGTACCGAATGCAAGGATGACCATTGTTAAACGGCCCAAGCTGCGATTCATGCAATCTGTCTCCGTTGTGCGATTATAGAAGCCCCCAATCATTGTGACAACGGCTTGGAATTGACGGAAGGTCCTGATAAACGTCAGAGCTTTACGGGATGCGCGTCTTCGCGAAGAAGTGGAATTGTACCGGCGCCTAGCCCTCGCGCCTCAAAAGTACTGTCACGAGGCCCATACACAGGACGTGGCGTTAGAAACAGAAGCTCCTACCCACCTTCCGTTTTGCTTCTCCATGAAGTAATACGTTCCATGCATGCACAATATTCCGCAGGTGTAAGTCATGGTCAGCAAAGCCTTGGTTTTTTGAGCGTTGAAGCCAACGCTCGATACAGAAACATAACCCTCGGCTTCAGGATAACGCGTATAGAAATCCTCCCAATGTGATTTCAGAACCAGCTCGTCGAGTTCGCGCTTGGGCACGAGAATGTACGCCTTGTCTACGGGGAACATTCGCAAAAGGCGTCTCGGAACCCGATTTACACTCGCATAGTTTTCGAGCGTACTTCCCCACGTGCTGTAGAATTTCTTGTCTCCCTTGATGCACAAGTTGTCGGTGCTTTCCGTAGGCGAAAACTCGGTCTCTTCTTGAAAGATGAGCGATTTTGGCTCGTGCTCCGATTTCCATATCATGGGCAAGACTGCTCCGTACACCTCATAGGCCTCAGGGTCGGCATAGGATTCGGGGCTGAGATTGTCCGC
>Ga0209624_10003760_pt1 | contig 10610 bp, 8 predicted proteins | sample JacPinW_OM2H0_O1_FD_188565 | JGI IMG/M metagenome (GOLD analysis project Ga0209624, IMG submission 188565) | Forest soil microbial communities from Algoma, Ontario, Canada - Jack Pine, Ontario site 1_JW_OM2H0_O1 (SPAdes) (version 2) | ecosystem: Environmental > Terrestrial > Soil > Boreal... | reverse complement strand
CGGTGTTTTCGCCACGCGGAACTGCATGATCGGACGTACACCATCGGAAAGCACAATGTTGGCGCCTGCGCTGGCCGAAAAATCCACGATGAGATCGGCGCGTTCGCCGGGAGCGATATCGAGCCGCTTCACGGAAACGGGCGCGGGAAGTAATCCGAGGTCGGTGCCGATTTGATGAAATTCCATTCCACCAGAGAGCGAAAGATCGAAGAAGCCCGCATTGGCGCAATTGAGCAGTCGAAAACGATATTTGGCCGGCTCGACTTCGAGATACGGAAATAACTTTCCGTTCACCAACGTTCCGCCACCGCTACTTTCCGGCATCCAGGGCGATTCTATGTTGGGAGAAACGAAGTAGGAAAGTTGTCCCTCGATATCGAAGGAGCGATCGTAAAGCATCAGCGGAATTTCGTGTTTTCCTTTGGGTAGATTCAGGCCATCCTCAAAAGAATCGCGGAGAAAATATACGCCGAAAAGCCCGGCGTAAACATTCAGGCGGGTGATGCCCATGGCGTGATCGTGATACCAGAGCATGGCGGCGTCCTGCTGATTCGGATAAAAACTGGTTTTCGATTTTCCGGGAACGTACCAATCGGTTGGATAGCCGTCATGTTCAGGCTGCACTTTTGCGCCGTGCAAATGGGAAATTACACGCACATCGGGCTTATCTTTTTCCGAGCCGTGGATGCTGTAATCAATGGGAAGAAAATGCGCGGTGGGAAGTTCGTTCGCCCATTCGACAAAAATCGGTTCGCCGTTGCGCGTTTCTACGATCGGACCGGGAGAAGTGTCGCCGTATCCCCAGCAACGCGTGGGCTTCACATCGCGATGAATTTTATTTTCAACCTGGCGCATGGCCATACGGTAGTAAGGAATTTTGCTGGAGGACTGTTCGGGGTGCGGACGGGTGCCGGCGGGCCGAGCGATGCGCGGGATCGGCAGCGGGTCCACGAAATGTTCGAGGGAATCAAGATTCAGGAGCTTTTTGGGTTGCTGGGATGAAGAATCATCCGCGCGGAAAATGCCGCGGGGCGTGACGGCAAATCCAGCGAGCAACAAACTCGATTGGTGCAGAAATTCACGACGGCTTGAACCGAAGCGTCTTCCAGACATTATTTTATTTTCCCCTGTGAACTTTGCCCTAGTAAGAAGAGCCAAACACAAAAACATGCGGGACAAGAATCGAGCCGGCGAATTTCTTCGCTGGACGATTCCTGCCCCGCAAATTCCACAGATCGTTACGCGCTGCTAGTTTTTCCGCAGCCCTGTCGTCGGGTCGAGGATCACTTTTTGGTCCTCGCCTGAGCGACAGTTGGTGAAGTCGAACATTTGAATGATCGAGTTGGCGATGTTGTCGTACGAACCCGCCCCGGTGCGTTCGCCGAAGAGCCAGTTATCTTCGATGAATCGCAACACGGAGGTTTGATCCGTCAGCGTGTGATCTACGAAGTTTTCCCTCGAGTACGGGGAGATCACCAGCAATGGCTGGCGAATCGCGTAACCGCAACGGCCCTGGGCTGGTGAGCTGCCTTGATTGCCGGGAAGCGCGGTGGCGCCATTGCCGCAGGACTGCGTAACGGTTGTAACACCGCTCACAGTGGTGGCGATAGTGGTCAGAGCGTCCGCGGAACTGCTGGACTGATTGACGATCGGGGGCATTACGTGGTCATACCAGCCGTCCGAGTCGTCGTACGCAATCACGACCGCCGTGTCCTTCCAATAAGGTGTGTTTTGGAGGAAGTTGATGACGGTGGTGATGAAGGTCTGCTCGTCGAGCGGATCGGAATTGCCGGGATGCGCGTCCTGGAAAGCTTGCGCTTTCAAGAAGCTGACCGATGGAAAGTTGCCCGCCGTGACGGCGGCAAAGAAGTCCTGCGTGTCATATGCGTGATTGGCCGGACCGTTGTGGCCGATTTCCGCTATGGATGCCGGACGGGTGTGATTCGGGTTGGCGGTGGAAGCATAGTATTGGAAGAACGAGTGGTGTGGCACGTAGTCGCTGACCGTTGCCGCTGCCGTCGCCGCCGCCATGCTGTCGCCGTTCGCAAGCGCGAAAGCCAGAATCTGCGGATTCACGGTGCTGCGGCTGCAGCCGGTGGAACCATTCGGGTTGGTGAGGGTCAGGTTAAATCCGCCCATGAATGAGCCCCAGGTAACGCCGTCGCTGGTCATGATGTCGCCAACGGTGCGGGTGGCCATTTGCACGGTGCTGCTGGTAGATGAGCACTTGTCGCCAAAGGGATCGCGGTCGCTGATGAGAGTTAGGCCGCCATTGCCGTCAGCAACTTCGCTGGCGGTGCTGGTGGTGGGGAAATTTTGGGCGATTCCGTTCGTCTGGCCGGAAACGAGATTGACGACGCCGACGGTGGAAGGCCCAAAGTTCGTGCCGAACGAATTGTCATTGATTGCGAAGTGCTGTGCATAGTTCCACAGAGCGGTGACGGTATTGCCGTCAAAATAGCCCATGTTCATACCCTTGGTGAGAACGACCGCGAGCGGGGCGTTCGGTGGCGCGCCTTTGGCGCCGGTGGAAATTGGGTAGAGGTCAACAAGCCCCTGATGCAAGGCTTCCTGTTCATTCGTGTACGCGTGACTGTTGCTATTGGTGAGCGCTTGGGTGCGATCCAGGCGGTATGGATTCGCGGCGTTCACGCCATTTCCGGAGACGTTCAGAAAATTGGGGTTGCGGGTAAGAAGCGCGTTGTCGGAAGCGAGCACGTTGGAAATTCCGTTGACGGTGGGAGTTTTTTCGCGCGCTTCAAACTTGGGTTCGCCGGCCGGATTTTCGGCGACTGGATAGGTGCCAAAATAGTGGTCGAAGGAAATGTTTTCTCCGAAGATGATCACCAGATGCTTGATGGGAGTGGCGGTGTCACCCTGGCTATTGTTTTTGTCTTTGTCCGCGCGGGGAGACGGCGGAATGGGGCCGGCGATCATGGCGGGGCTGAGCATCATTGCCACCAGACCGAGAGCGAGAAACTTTCGTATCATATTTTTTCTTCCTCCAAAACGAGTGGGTTGCAGATCCGTGAACCGGACTGCGAGCGTGCGGAGGTTATGCCGCGAACATTACGAGTGCATTAATGCCGCGCAAATCTTGAATGACGCGCACCAGAAAAATTCACACAAAAATAACTTGCAGAGCGACACAGCTGGATTTAATCTTGGAGACGGAATAAACCATGCACCGCGCAACGCGTTATTACTTTAGCTTCGACTTTACGTGCCGTTCCCTCGTTAATAATTGCGGGGGAAGCGGACCGGCGGAGCTTGTGCGCGGCGAGGTAAGCCAATAGAAAGCTAAGCGCAACAAGAAGTTTCCACCGGGCCGCTTCCCTAAATGGGGAAAGCGGCTTTTTTGTTTTTAGGCGAAGGAAATTCTGGAAAACATTTGGACGGACAGGAGAATGCCATGACGATTGACGAATTCAGATTGAGGATTGATCAGGTGGACGACCAGCTTCTGCGATTGCTGAGTGTGCGGGCGCAACTGGCGATTGAAATTGGCCGCGCGAAGCGGGAATCCGGCGTGGAGCTTTACGATCCGGTACGCGAGCAGGAAGTTGTGCGTCGTGTGTTGGAAAATAATCCGGGCGTGCTGGATGCCGAGGCGCTTACACGGTTGTTTTGCGAAATTGTGACGGAATCGCGGAACGCCGAAGAGCGGGCGGCGCTGAAGCGAGCGCCTGCTGCGAGTGATGTGGGGACAACATGAGCCCTGCGAAATCAATTCGCGTTGCATTTCAAGGCGAGCGTGGCGCGTTTAGCGAGCAGGCGGCTATTGATTTGCTTGGTGAACAAATTACGCCGGTGCCTCGAGCGACATTTGAGTTGTTGTTTGCCGCCATCGAAGAAGGAGCGGCGGATTTAATTTTGGCGCCGATTGAAAATGCGCTGGCCGGGTCCGTGCATCGTTCATATGATTTACTCCTGGAGAGCAATTTGACGATTACCGGCGAAGTTGTGATTCCTATCGCAATGAATCTGATTGGAGCACCGGGGGCACACTGGGAAGACGTGCGCTCGGTCGAATCGCATCCGGTGGCGCTGGCGCAGTGCGAACGATTTTTTGCGGAGAATCCGCAGATTCGGCGTGTGGTTGCGGAGGATACGGCGGGCAGCGTGAATAATGTTGTACGCGCGGGCGATGTGTCACGCGCCGCAATTGCCGGAATGCGCGCGGCGGAAGTTTATGGCGGCGAACTTTTGCGCGAACATTTGGAAGACGACCGCGCAAACTTTACGCGATTCCTGCTGCTATCGCCTGACCCAAAAACTGCGCGCGGCGCAAATAAACTTTCGCTGGTGATGAGGCTGGCGCATCAGCCGGGATCGTTGCAGGCGGCGTTGGAGCCTTTTGCGAAGCGGCAAATTAATTTGTTGCGAATTGAGAGCCGGCCGATTCCCGGGCATCCGTGGGAGTATCGTTTTTATTTGGATTTGGCGGCTTCGGCAGAAGATGCGAAGGTGAAGAACGCGTTGGAAGAGCTGCGGAAATTCGGACATGAGGTGCGAGTGCTGGGATGTTATGTGACGGCGCAGACCGTGGGATTAAGTCTTACGACTGAGCGGAATTAAAATGCGCAACCACGCGCCGCACGCCTTCGCGAAAATCTTTTGCCGGAGTAATTAAGCTGAGCACCAGAAAACCGTCCTGACGGAAATCGAAGAAGCGGCCGGGATGGACGAGCACGTTGTGTTTTTCTAATAGTGTGACGGCGAGATCTTCGTCGGAGCCGGTGGCGGGAACGCGAAGCGTGGCGTACCAGCCGCCTTGACGATCGAGGCGCGATAAAAGTTTGTTGGGCGCCAGGGCAGCATCCAGATGGGCTAGATTCGTGGCGATTCTTTCCTGCAATTGCCGCTGAATTCCTTCGCGAATGGCGAGCAGCTTTGGCAGCGCGAGTTGCACGGGCGTGCCGGGAGAAAGAAACGTGTCGGCGATAATTTCCAAGCGTTCCATCGCGCGTTGCACGAGCGATTGCGGGCCGCTGGCAACCAGCCACGCCAATTTCATTTGCGGGAGCGCGGAGATTTTGGAAAGTCCGCTAAGCGTGAAAGTTAGAGCTGCGTTATCAAACGCGAATGTGGAATGCGGTTTGGATTCGGCGGAGTAATCGAGAAACACTTCGTCGGAGACGATGGCCATTTCATGTCCGGCGCAAATCGAATGCAGTTCGGTGGCTTCCTTTGGCATTACAAATGATCCCGTTGGATTATTCGGATGCACGACGAGCACAGCGCGGGAACGCGGAGTAAGGGCGGCGCGCAAAGCGGCGAGATCCATGTGCCAGCCGTGATCGTAAAATAATGGATAGGGAACAAGTTTTACATCATTCAGTGTGGCGAGATATTCCAGCAGAGGATAACTGGGCGCGGGAAAGAGAATTTCGTCGCCGGGTTCGCACAGCAGACGAAAAATATAGCCGTAGGCTTCGCTGGTACCGGCGGTGAGAATGATTCGTTCAGGATCGACATTGCCGGCGCAGATTCCAAATCCCGGGCGGCCCAAATAATATTCGGCAACTGCTTCGCGTGCGCTGCGCAGGCCTTTGCTTTCGGGCGAATATTCCAACGCGCGCGGATCGGCCAAGGCGCTTAGAATTATTTGCGCGGGATATGCAACGCCGCACGTTGTGGGATTTGACGCCGTGAGATCGAGCAGCGATTTACCGGAGCGGCGATGAGTTTCCAGCGCTTGCGCAAAGCGATTCGTTTGCAAATTCCAATTTGTGCGCGCGGCGAACATCGTTAGGTAGCGTAACACCGCGCGGCGTTTTTCACGCACTGCGGAAGCCGTGTAACGTGCCGCAATTACTTGGACGAAAGTATGAATTGATTTCCATCGGGATCTTTGAATTTAAGAAAAGTTCCCCACGGCATTTTTTGCGGGGGCGCGTCAAATTCCAAGCCCCTCTGCAAAAGCTCCTGATAAGTTTTTTCGGCGTTGTCGCACCAGAAAGAAATGTGCGAGAACGTGCCGATGTGCGTCGCGTGCTCATCTGGAGTGAAGAGAACGACGGCGGATTCAGCGCCGGGGATGCCGAGTTCAATCCAGCGCTGATCGCCCATGGGCTGGTCGGTAAGAATATTGAAGCCCAGGACTTCCGTGTAGAACTTGAGCGCGCGGTCCTGATCGCGCACCGGGATGCTGCCAAATTTAATTCCCCGAATCATGTGGCCTCCTTTGCGATTTCACTTCGTAAGTCTGCGAAATCGCGATTAAACCGAAGCGAATCCTAGCCGCTGCGCACACCGTTGGCAATCCCATTTCGATTGCTACAGTGGTAGCAAGTGTAGTATTTACAGGTATATGGCGATGAAACCTTCGTTCACGAAACTGGCGCTGCCGCTAAAGCTGGAACAATATGTTGTGGAAGTTTTGCTGCGCGATTTGGTGGGCCACGATCGCAGCCCCGCCGCGTTTCTTGTTTATTTTTCTCTTTACGCTGTGACGTATGCCGCCGGGCGCCGCAGCGTCCGCGTTAGCTTGAAACAACTTGCGGAGCGCACCGGACTTTCCAAGAGCGCCGTGCAGGCGGCACTGCGAATTCTTCTGCGGCGACAATTAATTCGGGCGCAACATGCCACGCGCACGGCCGTGCCGGAATATTTCGTTCAGCGGCCGTGGGCGCGATAGCAAACACTTTCTATTCATGCCGCAGCAGATCCACTGGATTAATCCGCGTCGCCCGTCGCGCGGGCAGATAGCTCGCCGTCGTAGCGACCGCCATTAAAAGTAATGCGGCGCCAAGAAACGTCAAAGGATCATGCCCCGTGATGCCGAACAGCAACTTGCCAAAGAAATGTGAAAGATAAAATGTGGCGCAAAGTCCGGCGATGATACCTGCCACCGCGAGGCGAATCACGCGCGCCAGCACCAGCTGAACGATGTTGCCACGCTGCGCGCCGAGCGCCATGCGGATGCCAATTTCCTGGAATCGCTGGCTGACCACGTAAGCGATCACTCCGTAGATTCCGACGCAAGCCAATATCAGCGCGAAGAATGAAAACGACCCAACGAGCCATGCGCGAAGTCTAGGCTGCCGAATGGATTCGCTGATCAACTGATCCATCAAATTGACGTCAATCGCCATTTCGGGATCGCGGGAATGAATTGTATTTCGCGCCATCGAAACAATCGGCGCCGGATTTCCCGCAGATCGCATCACATAGTTATTGTCGCGGCCCAGAAATTTCATTATCGAGGACGGCAGCTGCGGATAGGGAACGTAAATTTCTTCAATCGAATCGCTGTCGAGTGCGTCGTGCTTGATATTTCCAACGACGCCGGCAATGGTCAACCACTTCGAGTCGTACCGAATGTGCTGACCGATCGGATCGCTATCGCCCCAAAATTTTCTCGCGAGGAGTTCATTGATAACCGCGACGCCGGATGAATTTTCTGAATCGACGTCGCTGAAGTCACGTCCCCGTTTCAAAGGAATGCCCATTGTGGAAAAATATCCGGGGCTGACCGGACGAATTTGCGCGATGTAGTCTGTTCCCGCGGGTGCAGGTTTCCCTTCCACGTCAAAAGTGTTGCCCCAATCGTTTCCACCGAACGGAAGAAATGTGACCATTCCGGCCGAGGTGACACCGGGCAGCGCGCGAATATCCGCAAGAGTTTTGCGATAGAACAGAATCATGTTTGAAGATTCGGGATACGTCTGCTCATGTAAGCTGATGCCTACGGCGATCGCTCCGCGCGGCTGGAAACCGGGATTTACATCGGAAAGGCGCACAAAACTTTTTATCATCAGGCCGGAGCCGGCGAGAAGCGTTGCGGCCATGGCCACTTCGGTAAAAACCAGAATGCTGCGCGTTCGTTCCGTGACGGCGCCCTGCGTGGTGCGTGTGCTTTCCTTCAACGCCGTTGTAAACGTGCGCGATGCGGCGAGCGCAGGCAGCAATCCGGATGCGATTCCGCAGGCCGCGGAAATGATAAATGCAAATCCCAACGCCCAGCCATCCACACGCACGTGAGCAAGTTGCGGAATGATTTTCACGCCGTACAAAATCAGCAAGTGCAGCCCCCAGAAAGAAAGGGCGATGCCGGCTGCTCCGGCGAGAGCGGCAACGAGCGCGGATTCAATCAGCATTTGGAAAATCAAGCGGAAGCGCGTGGCGCCAAGCGCTCCGCGAACCGCCATTTCGCGTTGACGCGCACCGGCGCGGGCCAACATCAGATTTGCAACATTGGTGCAGGCAATCAGCAGCAGGACGCACACCGCAAACTGGAGCACGATCAGCGGCTGGCGCAGATTTCCATTCAGCGATTCCTGCAAAGTTACCGCATAGAATGCGCGGTTGGGATCGTTGTTCGCGGTGCGCATTCTTTTTCCGACCACTTCAATTTCAGCGCGAAGTTGTTCAGGCGCGATTCCAGTCTTCGTGCGAGCCAGGACTTGCAGAAAGTGTGAGTCCGGATGTTGTTGAAATATCCCGCCATGAAGCGCGGCAGGAACCCAGAACATTGCTTCGCGATCCGGAAAATCAAAATCGCGCGGCATTACCGCCGTGACCTCATACGGCTCGCCATTCAATGTTACGGACTGACCGACAATATCTTTGCGTCCGGCGAATGTTTCCTGCCAGAACGAGTAGGACAGCGCGACTACATGCTCGTGACCCGGCTCACCCTCGGAGGACAGAAACGGACGGCCCAGCAGAGGAGGAATTTCGAGGGCGTCAAAGAAAGATGGCGTGACCAGTTGACCGTGCGCAATTTTTGAATCGCCGTGGGCGGAATACACAAAACCATTTCCAGAAAACGCCGCTACACTTTCGAGTGTTTGCGCCTGCTGCCGCCAGGCGAGGAATTCATTCGTGGAAAATCTGATCTGGGGGCGGTTTGGTATTTTTCCCCAAAGCATAAAAAGATGATTTGCTTGTGGAAATGGCGGCGGTTGCAGAACCAGCGAATTCAGCATGCTGAACATCAGCGTGGTGGCGCCAATGCCCAGCGCAATGGTGAGCACCGCGGATAAAGTGAACGCTGGACTCTTGCGCAATACTCGCGCGGCGTGCCTTGCATCTTTCGCAAACGCTTCAAGCCATCCGGAAATTTTCATAGTGAGCGACCTCTTTTCACGATGAATGCGAACTCGGCAATTCAGCGCCGCGTTTCAGGAACACGCCGCCTTGTTGGATTTGACGAAGGAAATTTACAGCGGTTTGGTGGGATTAGAAACAAATTTGCCCCGGCGCGCCAGAGTCGCTGGCAATGCGCCGAGGCACGGATTCTGTTTGGTGATGCTGTGGATTACTTAATCTTCTTATCCGATTCAACTTTTCCGTCGCGCACGTGAATCACGCGCCAGGCATGCTGCGCGACGTCCGGTTCGTGCGTTACCAGAATGATGGTGTTGCCCTGTGAATGAAGCCTCTCGAACACGGTCATGATTTCTTCGCCGGTTTTCGAGTCCAGGTTTCCGGTAGGCTCGTCGGCCAGAAGAATTGAGGGGCGATTCACAAGTGCGCGCGCAATGGCCACGCGTTGACGTTGTCCGCCGGAAAGCTCATTCGGCTTGTGATACATGCGTTCTTTCAAGTCCACAATTGCCAAGGCAGCTTTCGCGCGTTCCATGCGTTCCTCGGAAGGCGTGCCGTTATAAATCAAAGGCAGCTCAACATTGTGAAGTGCGGATGCGCGAGGCAACAAATTAAATGTCTGGAAAACGAATCCGATTTCTTTGTTGCGGATGTAGGCAAGCTCGTCGTCATCCAATTCGCTGACCAAACGTCCCGCGAGCCAATACTTTCCGCTGGAAGGTGAATCCAGGCAGCCAATCAAATTCATTAACGTGGATTTGCCGGAGCCTGAAGGGCCCATGATGGCGACATATTCGCCGCGGCGAATTTCCAGATCAACTCCGCGCAGCGCGTGGACTTCTTCAGTCCCCATCACGTAAACCTTCGCGAGCGCGTCCGTCTTGATCGCCATGCCGGCGTCAATTAAATCCTGCCGGTAACTATCCGATACCGCTGCTTCTACGGGCATCCGTGGATTCCCCTCTTGGCTTAGACGCCGCTTAGGTCGTTTCGGACGTCTGCGCGGGCGTGGTGTTGTCTATTTTTACAGGAGTATCCGGCCGAAGCGTACGCAGAGCCTTGTAGCTGCCGGTGACGATCTCATCGCCCTTTTGCAAACCGTTGGTGATTTCGATATCCGTGATTCCGGAAATTCCAGTTGTGACTTGAACAAAAAGCGCTTTGCCGTTGCGAATCACGAACACGCCCTGAATATCATCTTTCTTGGCGTCCGTGGAATTCGTATCCGCAGGTTTCGCGGCGGCCAAAGTAACGCTGCTGCCTCCGCCTTGTTTCGCGGCCGCTGTTTTCGCGGCGTCTTCCAATTGTTTGCGCGAACGAACAGCCAAGGCCTGAATCGGAATCGCCAGAACACTATCTTTTTCCGCGGTAACAATTTTCGCGGTGGAAGAAAGTCCGTTGCGCAAACCTAGCGGCGGATGATCCACAGTGACGACTACTTTAAAATCTTTCGCTTCCTGCGATCCGGTTGTGGATTGTGTGGAAGCCAGACCGGAACTGCGCAGCACGGCTTGATTTCCAACCTCAGTTACTTTGCCTGTGAAGGTTTGGCCGGG
>Ga0209624_10003759_pt1 | contig 10612 bp, 7 predicted proteins | sample JacPinW_OM2H0_O1_FD_188565 | JGI IMG/M metagenome (GOLD analysis project Ga0209624, IMG submission 188565) | Forest soil microbial communities from Algoma, Ontario, Canada - Jack Pine, Ontario site 1_JW_OM2H0_O1 (SPAdes) (version 2) | ecosystem: Environmental > Terrestrial > Soil > Boreal... | reverse complement strand
TGCGGAGAGGCTCGCGATCGCAGAACAGGTCGCACTTGCCAAATGGGACAGCGGAGCGCCGGTCGAAGACGAGGCTCGAGAGGCCCAGGTTATAAGCGGTGCGATCAAGCTCGGAGAGGCGCGAGGCCTGAAGTCAGACGAGGTCGCACAGTTTTTCAGAGCCCAAATCGAAGCTAACAAGCTGGTTCAATATTCGTTGTTGGCGGATTGGCGGCGGATTGGCAAGGCGCCAGAGCACCAGCCTGTCAGTCTAGCCGCGCTTCGTCCAAAGCTAGATCAATTGGAGCTAGAAATGATTGACGAATTGAGCGGAGCCGCGACCATCCGTGCCAACCCCTCATGCAACAGCTACATCGCAAGAGCCGTTGGCAAATACGTGTCTGCGCACAGGAATCAGGTCGGAAGCCTCAAAGCAGTAGCTCTTGATCGGGCTCTCGCCGCTACCTGCACTGCATGACTCAGCTCTGGCAGCGTCACGTCGTCGGCGCGTCCAGCTCCGCGCATGGTCGTGGTTGGCAGCGGCGTTGGGCTTTGCGGGGAATTTGACCGTCTGATTCATCCGGTCAGTGGCGCGACGCAGTCACTCTTGTGCGTTTTCCGACGGAGTGATCCTACTTGCGCCTTTGCAGCAGAAGGAGCATTCAGGGGCGCAGTTCGTAACGCATCCCGGGGTTTCTGGAACCTCGCACTCAATCTTTCAAAGGTGTGCTTGCAAGGATCTCTACTTTTTCGATCTGCGGGGGAGTCGCGAACAATTCGTTGGCCCGCGCCCCCAACGCCTTCGCAATCTCGCCAGTCAGATGGGCATTGCGGCCCGCTTCATTTGCAAAGGTATCGAAGATGCCGAACTTCCCCGGGCCGAGCTTGATCGCATACCATTTTACGGTTCCTTTTTCATTCACCGCGAGTGGCTGAGCCGATTTCAGAAATGCCTCCGCCTCGGCCTCCTTGCCTGAGCGTGCTTCGAGCGTGACTAACAATCCGATTGCTTCCATTGAGTTATTCTCCTCTTTCTCAATCTAGGCTCCGGCGGGCAAGTTGACCACTGGCAGAAATGCCATATTTGGTATCAAATGTGTCATGCGCGTTTATGTACTTGCACTCGATGAGGTCTTCGATCTGGGCTTGTCGGCCATTCTGGATGCATTCCAAACCGCGAACGACTTGATCGAGATGGCTGGACTCGCTGTTCCACGGTTCGAAGTCAAGATCGTAGGTATGCGAAAGACGGTCCGAACGGCGCACGGACTGAAGGTGCCGATTCAGCCAGTTGGAAGACAAAAGCCTGAATGCGTGATTGTCCCGGCAATCGCCTGCAAGACACCCGTTACTCTGAAAGCAGCTCTAGCCAGGCCTGACGTCCGCGATGCTGCGCAGGCGGTTCGAAAGTGGGCAAACGACGGAGCAACGTTGAGCGCTGCGTGTGCTGGAACCTTTGTGCTGGCTGAGTCTGGTCTGCTCAACCAGCAGCGCGCAACCACCACTTGGTGGCTGGCGCCAATGTTTCGCGAACGATACCCTGAGGTATTGCTGGACGAATCGAACATGGTGGTCAAGTCAGGAAACGTTGTGACCGCCGGAGCCGCTCTAGCGCATATTGATCTAGCCTTATGGCTGATACGTGGTGTCAGCCCCGAGCTCGCCTCGCTCACGGCAAACTATCTCATTGTCGATTCCAGGCCGTCTCAGACTGCTTATGCTCTTACCGATCACCTGATGCACTCCGACCCGGTGGTACAGCTCTTCGAACGCTGGGCGCGTGCCAGGCTCGCACGTGGATTTTCCCTCGACAGCGCCGCGAAAGCCGTAGGCGCAAGCAAAAGGACGCTTACCCGGCGGCTTCATACCGTCCTGGGGAAATCTCCGATGTCGTATTTCCAAAGTCTGCGCGTTGAACGCGCGGTGCATCTCTTGAAAACAAGCAAGGCAAGTGTCGAAGAAATTGCCGCACGAGTCGGGTACAGGGACGGTGGAACGTTGCGACTCCTTCTGCGACGACGGCTCAATCTCGGAGTGAAGGAGATTAGAAGAACTTCCAGATTCAGCGTTAACGACATCAGGACAAAGACCTCATCCTTGAAAAAATGAATGTCTTCGGCTTGCCCCGCCTTACTTTCACTTGAGACTGGCAGGCGTTACCAGCTTGTGATTTACGAAGTTGTAAGGTGGAACCGCGCTTCCTCTCAGAATCGCAAGCCCCAACTGGATCAGGCGCGGACCATACGTGTGAGCTTCATGGGAAACGGAACCGATGAGGCTGGGCGCACCAGAGCGCATCTCTTCCAACACTTCCGGAATGCAATCCTGGCCAACCGTGGCGACATTCTTCTCCGCGCCGTGCTCGCGCACCGCCTGCAGCGCGCCAAGCAAGCTGGTATCGGTAGCCGCTGCGATCAGGATTCGCTGCTTCTTATGGTCGCGCAGAAACGCTCCCGTCACCTGGTAGCTGCGCTGCCGCAATCCGCCGCCCTCCAGCCTCATGAAGCGATCCGGCGAGATCTGCGGCAGACGGGAACGAACGCCCTGAAAGGCTCCCGTGATCCTGCTCTGCACGAAGGATCCAGCCTCGGCAATGTCCAGGCCAACGATCCAGTCCGGTTTGCCTTTCCATTGATCGATTGCATATTGCGCCAGAAGTTCGCCGGCCTCGAAGCCAACCTGAAAGTTGTCGACGCCAAAATAAGTTGCGTGTGGGTGGGGAATGTCGATGGCGATGACCGGAATTCCCGCGCTCGAAAGCGTGTGCCCGATCAAAGGCGCGATGTGTTCGTCAATCTGAAACTCGATCACCAGATCCACACCCTTCCCGACGAGTTCCTCGGCATTGCGCAAAGCCACTTCCGGATCGTACTTGTTGTCAATCACCACCAGGTCAATGCCCGAATTGGTTGCGGCGGCGCGCAGGCTGGCGGTTACCGCCTCAGAAAACGGCATGGTCACGCTCTGGCTTGCAAAACCAAAGCGGATTTTCTTGGGCCGCGCGGCGGCACGATAGCGTCCGTCCTGCGATTGCGCAAGATAGCCGCGATGGACAAAGGTCTTGAGAATGCGATAGACGCTGGTCTTGGAAATGTGAACTCGCTGGAAGATGTCTTCCAGCGTAAGGGCCGTCTTCTCTGCTTCCAGCAACTCGAGGATGTCCATGGCCTTGGAAAGAATCGGAATCAGATAGAGCCGGCTAATCTTTGCTTTGGTCAAGGTGTCAATCCCCTATTGAAATGTAACTATACAGCCGGACCCGGCCTCCCATAAAAATATGCTCAAGGCATATAAAAAATTTCCTGCATCATGGGGAAGCGCTCCCCCGGCCGAAGCGGATCGAGCGGAGCAAAATAGGGAGCCATGGCCTGCTGCCAGCGCGTATTGACAGGGTCCGCTTCGATACGAGCCCATGTTTGCTCAAAGTCCTCGACCTGCATGGTGAGGAAAAGCAGTTGATCGCGGCGAAAGATGGAGTACTCCGAGATGCCCGATCGCTTGAGCAGGGCAAGCATCTCCGGCCACACCTTGGCGTGCGCTGCGTCGTACGCCGCTTCAGTCCCCTCCCGCAACCGCAAAAGGAAAGCAATTCTTTGCATAGTCACTCCACTAGTCTTTCTGTTTTGAGCTGCCTCATCCACCGTGGAGAGATTAGCATTCAGCTCAATCCCGGTTTCGACAGGGCGCTGAAAAGAGATTTTGAGAGCGATCGCGATTCGAAGGGTATAGCTCTTTCCTATTGACATTGCCGCCTTGGCGACCAGATAGTTTAAGCCGCATGAATAGCAGGCTGCAATGCTTCGCCAACCTCGAAAAGAGTGCCCTCTTTCACCCTGCCAATGCAGCCAACAAAGGCTGGCGCGGGACGCGGCGGTCTTTGGTCATCATCATCGCCGGCCTTACCCTGACTACCTGCATCGCATCCGCCTCCGCGGGAAAGCCGCAACATCTCACTTGCGACTCCCTTGAACATCCCTTGGGCATCGATTCTCTCCAGCCCATGTTTTCCTGGCAGCTTCAGGATGACGGCTTTGCTGCGCGGCAGACTGCCTACAGGATTGAGGTGGCGACCAAGCCCTCATTGCTGAGTGGCAAGCCTGATGTGTGGGACAGCGGCCGCATCCCTTCAGATAAGTCTTTTGGCGTGGCGTACGGCGGTCCGCAATTGGCTGCTTCCACCCGCTACTACTGGCGCGTGCAGCTTTGGAATAAGGATGGAAAGCCTTATCCCGCGAGCGACGCAAGCTGGTGGGAAACTGGATTGCTTAACCAAAGCTGGAAAGCGCAGTGGATCGGCTACGAAGATGCGGAGCATCGCGCGGTCCGCAAATCCGGCGCTGCATGGATCACCAATGCTGACAGTTCGCCCGCAGGCGCCCCGGCAGGCCGCGATACCCAGCACGATTTTCGCTTCCGCTTCCAGCTCGCAGGGCAGGTGAAACGCGCGGAGCTATTCGTTACCGGAGAGGACTCGGCTGCAGCATGGGTCAATGGCACGCAGGTGCTGGAGACCGTGCCCCTGCCGCCGTGGAAACAGGCGCCATGGAAAACCTACCTGCGCCACGATGTCACCGCGGATCTGCATGCAGGTGAAAATCTGTTGGCCGTCGGGGTCACATTGTACGGAACGCCGTCGGTCAACGGCATGGGGCCATCGCAGAGCGACCACACACCGATGAGCGCGTGTCTCTATGTCGAGATGATGGATGGCTCGACTCACGTCTGGGCTAGCGGCAAGGCGTGGAAGGGTGCCCTCGACGCCAAGCTGAATTGGTATGCGCCGGAGTATGACGATTCTTCCTGGCAACATGCCATTGCCTATGTGCCTCCCCCTTCACCCATGAGCACAACATCGATGGGGAATCCCTGGCCGACGGGGCCGGTAAAGTTGCTGCGCCACAGTTTCTCGATCAGCAAGCCCGTGACCTCTGCTCGACTTTACGTAACCGCGCTGGGCGCCTATCGCGTGCAAATCAACGGCGCGCGGGTGGGCGATCAGGTTCTATCTCCGGGATGGGACGATTTCCGCACCCACGTTCCCTACCAGGCCTATGACGTCACCCAGCAACTGAAGACGGGGCAAAATGCGGTTGGGGCGTGGCTCGCTCCTGGCTGGTACACCACTCCACTGATGTGGCTGCGCCAGGGATACAACTATGGAGACACTCCGCCGGCACTCAAGGCAACGCTGCGCATCGAGCATGCAGACGGATCGATCGAGTGGATCGTGACCGACGAATCCTGGAAAGCTGATATCTCTCCCATCTCTCAGGCGGAGATATACGACGGTGAAGACTATGACGCGACCAAAGACCAGCCGGGTTGGGATACAGCCACTTTCTCTGATGCTCATTGGAAGCCGGTGGATTTGGTCAAGCCGTTAGAGCCGGAGATCGTTCCCCAGTCTTTTCAGCCCATCCGTCCCCAGCAGACGCTCACCGCGGATGCCATCACCAGCCCTAAGCCCGGAATCTATATCTACGACTTCCGCCAGAACCTGGCTGGAGTCGCGCGGCTGCAGGTGCGTGGACCAGCGGGTACCAGCATACAGTTGCGCTTCGGCGAAGTGCTCAATCCTGACGGCACCCTATATGTCGACAACCTGCGTACGGCGAAAGCAACCGACCACTATGTTCTTTCCGGCAAGGGCCTGGAAGAGTTCCAGCCCGACTTTACCTTTCATGGCTTCCGCTATGTGGAAGTAAGCGGCCTGCCTGCCAAGCCGGACCTGACTACCGTGAAAGCAGTGGCGATCTATACCGACGCGCCCATTACGGTGCAACTGCACTCCGGCAGCCCGATGATCAATCAGCTCTGGAGCAACATCCTCTGGGGACAGCGTTCCAACTTCGTTGGAGTACCCACGGACTGCCCGCAACGCGATGAGCGCCTGGGCTGGACTGCGGACGCACAAGTCTTCTGGCGGACAGCGTCCTACAACATGGACCTGACACAGTTCTCCAAAAAGTTTGCCCAGGATATAAGAGGGACACAAGTGGGCACGCCGATGTACGGCATCTTCGCTCCGGGTACAGATACGCCAAATCCCGGCTTCGGCGCCGGGTGGAGCGACGCGGGCGTCATCATTCCCTGGACCGCGTGGCTGCAGTCCGGAGACACGCGCGTGCTGGAACAAAACTGGGACGCCATGGAGAAGTATCTGTCGGCGATCCAGGCGGCCAATCCGGACTACCTATGGAAGACGGACTACGGCATACCCTTCGGCGATTGGCTCTCACCGGAAGGGCCTACGCTCGAGCCGCTGGTGGCCACCGCCTATTGGGCTTACGATGTCACGCTTATGAAGCAGATGGCGCATGCCCTGGGCAAGAGTGAAGATGAGGCCAGGTACGATGCCCTATTCAGCAAGATCAGGAGCGCCTTCGAAAACCAGTTTGTGCGTGCGGATGGATTTATCGCCGGGGCAGATAATGGTCCTTCGCCCTTCGGGCAGATCAACAATCCCGAAGCCAAGGCTAAAGGGGGAGATACACAGAGCGGCTATGTGCTGGCGCTGAACATGCAACTGGTGCCCGATGCCCTGCGCGATGCAGCCAGCAAAAAGCTTGTCGCCAAGATCGATGCCAACGGCGGGCGCCTGGCAACCGGGTTTCTAGGCACCCCTTATCTATTGGCGGTGTTGGTGGATACGGGTCACAGCGACGTTGCCTATCGCCTGCTGCTCAACACCGAATATCCCTCATGGGGCTACCTGGTAGGGCACGGCGCGACCACCATGTGGGAGCGGTGGAATGGAGACCAGATGCGGGGAGACCCCAGCATGAACTCTTACAATCACTATGCCTATGGCGCTGTGGCTGATTGGATATACCGCTACGCGGCCGGGATCGATGCCCTGCCCTCAGAGGCAGGCTTCCACACCGTTTATCTCCATCCAAACTTCGACCTCCGCCTGGGCAGTCTCGACGTGCGCTACCAGTCCTCGTACGGCGAGATCAAGTCGTCATGGTCGATGAATGGAACGGCTGTTACCTGGCAGCTCACGCTTCCGCCCAACACGACTGGCCGCCTACCGCTGGCAGTAACGCAACAGGGTAAGTTCACGCTGGACGGAGAAGCGTTAGCAAAGAGCAAGAAGCTAGGTCTGGTGAGTAGCGGAGATGGAAGCCCCATCTACGAATTGCCCGCGGGCACTTACTCGTTTCGGGTCACGACGAACTAACTCCAGCACGTGGCCTAGGATCTAGCCTGCTACATGGATTTATAAATTTCTTGCCCCGCCCCCTGCCCGGCAGTAGACTCTGGCTAGTTGTAACTTGCGCTGCACTTAAATGGATGTGGCGTGGTTACGACCCCGGCCTGCTGCGACGTTATGAAAACCTACATCCTTTCCCCCGCAAGGAGATCGTCATGGGCAGATCGAAGAACCATACCGAAGCGTTTATAGGTCCTCGGAGGCATGGCGTTCTTACCAGCGATTGGCCAGCCGGCCGATCCTCTTCAACCCCTACGCGCATCCACATTCCCAAAAAGTCGTGCAAAGATCACTTTAGCGTTCTAGAACCCCAGATCAACGCTCAGGGTGTCCATAAGTGGCCGTTCGACGAGTTCTGTCCCGTTGACGTGGTGTTTTTTACCGGAGATGACCGGCACCGTGTCCGCATGAACCGTCACGAGTACTTTGAGGTTAGCTACCTGTGCTCGGGCTCGGCTGACTACCACATCCAGGACAGGCTCCTACCTTGGGGCGAGGGAGACTTGGCGGTGGTCGGCAGCACCGTGTACCACCGGATAGAGTGGCGATCCTCCTCGCCGGTCACGATTGCGGGGCTCTTCTTCGAGCCCGACATGATTCGTTGCGACGGCGCCAGCGACAGCGCGGAATATCTGACCCCGTTCTTCCTCCAGGACTCGGAGTTTCCTCATATCGTGCCGGCCGAGAGCGGCGTACCACGCCAGGTGCTGGAGCTGATGTTGCGCCTCCGCTCGGAACTACCGGCCTCCTCGCCGAGGGCCCGGCTCACGGTGAAGGCGTATTTGAAGATGCTTCTCGTCCTGCTGGTTAACCAATACGCCTCTTATGCAGGAAAGGTAGAGACCTTCCAGCGCCAGCAGGCCGCTCTCGACCGGCTTATCAGACTCTTTCGCTATTTGGGAGAGAACTGCGGCGAGCCGATTCAGGTTCGGGAAGCTGCGCGGATCTGCGGAATGAGCGGGTCGTACTTTATGAACTTCTTCAAACAGGCCACCGGCTTGCCGTTCATGAAATATCTCACCCACTATCGCATCGAACGGGCGCAAACCCTGCTGGCCAATACAGATGAGTCGATGGCCAGCATCAGCCAGCAGATAGGCTTTTGCGACCAGAGCTATTTCGGTATGGTCTTCCGCAGAACTGTCGGCATGACTCCCGCAGCCTATCGCCGGCGTTCCAGAGATAGAACCCCCACGGGTTGCGGAGCGCTGCATCACACGGCTTTAGCATCGTCAGGGAAGCTTTCGTTACTGCTGCCCCCGGGGCGGGATGCTAAGCAGATCAACACTTTGGCTCACGCTTCACTCCAAGGAAAAGGGTGATCTAGAATCCGACCCGACGGAAGTCAGTCTCCTAACAGAACCCATTAGAAACTGGACGGGTGCCCCAGGTTCGTCAAAGCGTACCTGGGCCGAAAATGGTATGTTTCGATTGCTTTTAGCTGATTGATTAGCAAAAGGCTATGGTGGGGCTTCCCCCGGATTTCCTGTGGAGTTTGGTGGCGTTGGCGAACTTCATGCGGCTTTCCTTACTGAAAGCCGCACACGCGGTCGTGTCCGGTGCAGCGTACAGGAAATCCGGAGTACGCTGGGGCGAACGTGGGGCACCTGTCCAGTTCCTAATGGGTTCTGCTAGGGCACAGACACCGCCTAGAATCATTTTTTTCTTTCTCACCGAAGTTATGGGTCGAATACCGTTGTTCGCTTATGGTCACTGAGGACTAAATCGGGCATACCGTACGAATTCAACAAAAGCATAGACGAATCTCCTAGATTGAAATCCACTTCGCCCCCTTAATAACTCAATACGCAATCCACAAAGTGAGGGGGACCCGCATGTCTGACAGGAGCGGTGTTGGGACAGTCGGTTGTTGGGCGCTCATTGCATTGTGTGTCCTCTTTGCAGCCCGAGCCCTGAGGGCAGATGTGGTTGGCACCGTGAGTGGAACAGTTACCGACCGCAGCGGAGCGGTTATTCCCAACGCCACGGTGGAGCTGAAAAACGGCGACACCGGCTACGATCGCCAGACGGCGGTGAACTCCACTGGTTTCTATGAGTTCCCCAGCGTACCCATCGGCGACCATTATGTGATCCAAGTCCACGCGGACGGCTTCAAGCCATTGAACCAGTCAGACATAACACTGCTGGTGAACCAGACCTACCGGGCTGACTTCCGGCTCGACGTGGGCAGCGTTTCGCAGACGGTGAATGTGCAAGGGCAACCGGTGCAGGTAGAGACGGCGAGCAATCAGATTGGCGACGTCATCGAAGATACCAAGATCACTGCTTTGCCCCTGAATGGAAGAAGTTATATCGACCTGCTCGGCCTGCAGGCCGGCGTGGTGGCCGTGGGGTCAAGACAAAGCCAGCTCAATTTTCCCAAACCCACGGATGGCTTGGGCGACGTAGGGAACCTGTCGGTCAATGGCATGCAAGAGTCGGCCAACGAGTTCGTTGTCAATGGATCCTCGGCCCAGGAAGTTGTTAATAACGGCGCAGCCATCGTTCCGGTTCTCGACTCCATTCAGGAATTCAGACTGCTCACCAATACCTTTGACGCGGAGTACGGGCATTCCGCTGGCGCCATCGTCAACGTCGTTACCAAAAGCGGCACCAACAACATTCACGGCTCGGGCTTCTATTTCCTGCGCAACCAGGCGCTGGATGCGAGGAACTATTTCTCCCCGACGCTGGGAACATTCACGCGCAACCAATACGGCGGAACCATCGGCGGCCCGATCGTGAAAGACAAGCTCTTCTTCTTTGGGGACTACGAGGGGCAAAGAGAAACTCAGGGTGTAACTGTCGGCCTGGTGAACGTGCCGACCAACGCCGAACGAAGTGGCGACTTCAGCGGGACGAGTGGACTCGTCAACGTCGTACAGGGCGACAACGAGCCTGGCCACATGGCGCAGACGCTCACTACGCGGCTGGGCTACCCTGTAACGGCGGGCGAACCTTATTGGGCTCCCGGTTGTACCACCACGGCGGCGTGTGTATTTCCCGGCAATGTCATTCCCCAATCGGCGTGGTCTTCTGCCGCCTTGGGTAGTTTGAAATTCATACCGGCGCCAAATGCGGGCGCCTCCAGTTTCAGCGCTGCCCCCCAGAATCAAATTCTGCACGACAACAAATTCGCAACGCGCATCGATTACAACCGTACTGCGAACGATCAATACTCTGGCTATTACTTCTACGACGACGCCACCGTGGTGCTTCCATACACCAACCCCACATTTGAAAATGTGCCTGGCTTCGGCGGCGCAACCCTCTCGCGTTCGCAACTGGCGACGATCAGCAACACCCGCATCTTTGGCAACAATAAGGTAAACGAGTTACGGGGCGTATTCCTGCGCAGTGCCGCGGATCGCAACCTGCCTCAGGGCGGCCTGGGCAACGTTGGCAGCTTTGGGTTTG
>Ga0209624_10003758_pt1 | contig 10614 bp, 11 predicted proteins | sample JacPinW_OM2H0_O1_FD_188565 | JGI IMG/M metagenome (GOLD analysis project Ga0209624, IMG submission 188565) | Forest soil microbial communities from Algoma, Ontario, Canada - Jack Pine, Ontario site 1_JW_OM2H0_O1 (SPAdes) (version 2) | ecosystem: Environmental > Terrestrial > Soil > Boreal... | reverse complement strand
CGAAGGTGATCCAGTCGTTGGTTGGGGCGTCGGGGTTGAGGTGTCGTTTGTGCATGAAGAGCGCGCCGAGGGCCATGCCGAGGACGAACTCCGGCAGGCAGAGGACAGGTAGGATGATGTGGGCCGTCAACCATGTGGCTGGGACGAGGGGGTGGTACGAGGGAGTTCGGAGCACTACGTTTAGAGCGAAGAAAATCGCGGCGATGATCCAGAGGGAGGTCTGGCTCCTGGCAGTTGGGCTCATGGTGCGGCGGAAGGCTAGCAGAAGGACGGGGAAGCAGAGGTAGAAGAAGGCTTCGACAGAGAGGGTCCAGGCCTGGAGTATCCAGGAGTATCCGATATCGGAGACTGGTAGAGCCCAGGATTGCAGCATAGGAAATATGAGGAGTTCGCGGCCGGTTGGCAGACGCGCATGCAGGGGAATTCCGATGAGGATCGCGAGAAAGTAGACGGGATAGAGACGAGCGAAGCGGGCTACGAGGAACTTGTAGATGTCGCGTGGGGTTTGGAGATTGTCCTGGTAGGTGTAGAAGAGGATGAAGCCCGAGAGCATGAAGAAAAGCGCTACGCCGAGCTCTCCGTGCTCCAGAAAGACGGTGATGAGATGAGGCATGTGAGCGCGCGCGGTAAAAGCTGCGCCGTAGTGGAAGGCCATCACCCAGATTGCGGCGAAGAAACGGATTCCGGTGAGCGCGTGCAGGCCTGTGCGACGGATGCGTTTGCCTGGAGTGGGGACGAGCCCTTCTTCGAGCAATTCCTGAGTCGACATTCGGCTAAGTATAAATGGCGGCGTCGGGCCGATGCTCTTGTCTGGGAATTAGGTATTGGGGCACTTAGAACTCCGGGCAACCGAAGTTACCCATAGCTCCGTTTTTCGGACAAATGACGTCCTCCGCCTCGCGCAGATATCAGAAAGCGGACGGTTTGGTACGCTAACGCAAACATGGAGGTCGATTCATGCGTCTCGCAATAGGGGGTTTCCTGTGCTGTGCAGCTATGTCAGGCTGTACTCGAGAGCCTGCAGTCAAAATGGGTCTTTGGGAGAGCACTACAACACAAACGACCAAAACCACCGGAACCATTCCACAACGCATGACTCAAGAAATGCACCAAAAGGGCATGCCACCCGACAGCTCATTTCAGCGGAAAGAACATGCGTGTATGACCGCTGCTGTCTGGGAGGCCATAGAGAGTGAGGCGACGGCCTGGCTCCAGCACACTCCTTCCGGTTGTACCGTCACCAAGAGCACCGACCGGCGTGATCTTAAGGCGGTGACGATGAACTGCAAGATGCAGACCGGAATGACTATGACAGTGGACAGCTTCAGCTCGATCGATAAACCCACCGAGATGCACGGAGCCCTACACGTGACCGCGACCGTCCCTGAGAATCTATCAGCTGTGGGCAGGACTACTTCTGTTACCGAGACACATGGACGCTTTCTGTCTCCGGATTGCGGATCAGTGGTTCCGGGCAGAAATGTTCCGGCGAACTAGAAATTTCTACCGCATCAACGCAAGGTGCCGGGCGCCGCACATCTCGCGATTACTGATCGGAACTTGCTTGAGAGGACCGTTTGTCGGACAACCGAAGTCACTCGGCGCATCTGGCTTGGCGCATCGGCAGCTGCCAAGCTGGTTCAAGTTGCCGATAACCCCGTTTTTCGCGAACGAGCGTCTGCCGCGCCCTATTACTCACGAGAATGCGAGTTCCGTTAACGATCCGTGCCAGGCCCCAGTAGACTGTGATAATTGAGTGCAGATGAAGACACATCGAAATCGAACAATTGGTCTGGTACTTTTCGCAACCGCAGCAATTTTTCTTGCTGGCTACATGCTGTTTCATGGGTATTTTGATCAGGGTCACTTCGAGACTAAGCAGATCGAGTGGTCTTCCTCGAGGCAAGTTGCCGTTTTAGCAAAACGCTGGGACGAACAAGCTCTTGGCGGGCTCACGTACTTCGTTATTGTTGACAATCACCCACTCACTCCTAAAGAACTTAAGCACGCATACCATAGCAATGCTGTCGTCTTTGCTGCGATGAGTGACTGCCTCCACCTCCACTGGGATGGTCCAAATAGGCTATCCGTGGCGTGCACTGGCTCCTACCTCAATCAGGAGTATATCGACGTTGAGAAACGTCAAAGCGGTGATGTAACCATTGCCTATAGCAACATTTCACCGGAGACAGCACAAACATTTCACCCGAAGTAAGCTGCTCCTTTCATCCGTCGGTTCGTACGTTCGTGGTCACCAGATTGATCTTTGTGTCTTTTGCGCCAGAATCAGTCTCTGAAAACGCCTTTGTGTTCACCGTGACCTCGCGATCACAACAGGCAAGTTGCCAAGTTCCTCGAAAGTCAGATTATCGGCAACTTCAGTCTGAACCGGGTCGTAGTTTCCGAAACCCCGTTTTTCGGGAACGACATCAGACCCCTAGATTTCGGTAGGACAATTTTGATAGTTTTCTCGTCTATGCACTTCATGTCCAGATTTGTTCGCCCGTGTATCGCCATTTGTTTTCTCGCCCTGAGCGTTCCCGCCGGAAGTGCTGCAATCGACAAGAACATAACGCAAGATCGGCGTCAGTTGGTGACGATCAAGATCAGAAATGGGAAGTCTGGCCTCCCGATATGGCTGGCGTCACTTTATGTTTTCGTTGGCAATGCTTCTCCGTCGCAGTTGGAAGAAGCCCGCCGCCCCACCAAATTCTGGTCAGATGCTCACGTAGACATAGCTACTGCCGATTCGCGTCAATTGCGCGTCTGGGTGGATTTCATACATCGAGACTGTCGCTTTGTCGACGGGGAAAACAAGTTTAGGACGTTCGACTATTCCGGAAATACACTCAACGGAATTCCCACCTATGACACTGATTTGATCCTGACCAAAGGTATTGTCGCTCCAAACCTGTGTAGCGACAAAACGCAAGCCCCCGAGCCGGGAGTTTTGACGATCTACGTAATTCCGGCAACATCCAAGGAGCTTTGGCACAGCTAAATTAGCCTTAAGATGACTTTGCTGCTTCCGCTCCCCCGAAGTCGGGTTATCGGCAAGTTCGGTGAAGTTTCCGATAACGCCGTTTTTCGGGAGCGAAGATATGTTGAGTTTTTCCTCCGCCGGGTAGTGCTTCTGACTGAGCTAATGACCAGACATCAGAATCCGGTAGCCGACGATTAGGCCAACGATCAATAGAATTGCACCCGCGATACGGGTGGGTAAGCGGTCATAGTCCTCTTCAGCGACTCGGGTCTTCATCCCAATCTTTGAGTAATAAGCGTTTGTCAGCTTTGGCATGACACGCGGAAAGAACGCTGTAACGAAAGCGGCCGCGAGAAACAACAACACCGGTAGTAGACCAATGACACGCATCTCTAAGCTATAGATCAAAGTGATTTTACACCCTGCGTCTGGTATCTCCCGCAAAGTCGGGTTCTCGGAAAGTTCGGGGCCGACAGGTTGAAGTTGCCGCCCCCGTTTTGCGGAAATGAGCACTGCACGGTCAGAGCTGGTCGCCTAACCGTGAGGGTGCGAACGTCGCACAATTGCCAGACGCAGCGATGATCGATTGGTATGTCGCCGGTGTCTAACATCTTAGGAGCGTTATGTATCTTCTCAAGCAGCGCCATTCGGCCGACAAAGTTTTGCTCGCCTACACCCTGTTGGGTGCGCTTTGCTTGGGTACTTTTCCTTTGCTTAGCGACCGCAATGCTTTGGGCCAGTGCTCCCTTCTGCAAGGCGAGCAGGTTAGCAGAACACTGGCCACGCTCACGATGCAGACGGACCGCTCAACCTTTCGACAGGATGCGCCGTTGGAAGTTACGCTCACTCTCAAAGCTGGATCGATCGGTGTTTACCTTCCAGCGTATTTTGGTGACTTTATAAAGGCCTGCGAGCACGGGTTTTCGGCAACGCTACTGACATTAGCAGGCAAGTCGGCTGGTCTACATGCAACCGGCTGCATGGGCGGAGGGCTTCACTCTGGCCTGGGCGTTGACACTGCGCAAGCCGAGCTTACCAATTTCGTTCGCCTTGAACCGGGCGAGATGCGTACATGGCATACAACCTTGAAGACCTCTGCTTTGAGCCGTGGTCGCTATTGTTTGTATGGGGAGTATCTTTCCTACGCGTATATGATCGATGAAATCGCGCAGCTCCGGGAAGTCAAAGGATTGATGGCTAAAGGCCGGATTGCAGCCACGCCGTTGTTGATCGTTATACGATGAGAATCTATCCTGCACGCAGGTTCCATGACGCCGTTCCGGTTATGTTATTCGCCGCACGTTCCCGCAAAGTCACGTTATCGGCAAGTTCGCGTCAACTCGTCTCGGGCCCGGGCGAATTTGTCGCAAACACCGTCTTGCGGTACAGCATATGCCGAGCAGTTACCTGACCGACGGGCTGCTTCGGCGGAGATCGTGCAGGTGAGGCAGGGCAGACGACGTAGATGGGACACAAAGGGGATAAGGGTTGGATCGGAGCTGGACCAACCTTCGATTTGCTTTCAGAGTGTAGCTAGTGGAAATGGTCTAGGCGAAACGTTTGCGGCTCGCGTAACGAAGACCCGCTCCCGCGAGGCCGGTGGCCAGCAGCAACAAGGAAGATGGCTCGGGAGTCGTGGCTGCTGCGGGAGCGACAGTGTACAGGCTGTTAAAGGCCAGACCGTCTTCGAATCCTCCGGTGGCTGTGCACGGAAAAGATGCACATTGCGCAAGGCCACGCTCCGAAAGAAGGTTTTCCTTATCAAACATGTTACCAGTGGGGTTGAAAAATACCGGGACGGAGAAATTTACGGTAAAGTTGCTGATCGGCGTGTTGGGTGCAATCAAGACCATTCCCGCCAACGTTCCTCCCGTCGGCCCCGACAGACTTCCTTCGGCGTAGTCCGAAGGATCGCTGAAAGAATAGGTGACATCCAGCGTCGTCACCCCGGTTCCGAGCGAAGTGGGCACGTCGAAGGTGGCTGACAATGTTGAGCCAGGATGCAAATCACTCAGATTGAAAGTGATCGTCTCGAGAGTGTCAGCCTTCGCCAAACCTGCTGCGGCGATTAACAAGACAGCGGAAAGCAGTATCTTCATAAGGTTCCTCACCTTGAAAATTGGTTTCCCTGGCCCGAAACGAAAATTAATACACGTCGTTTCCCGTGTCCCAATGAAACGCCAGTATACGTTCTCCGAGGCTGCCCGAAATGGCCTAGAGGCTCAAGGGATCAGGCTTTGATTTGAGGAGAGCCTTTCTTGAGTGAGTCGAGCCCGGCTTTGAGGTCGGCGTTTTCGGTTTCGAGATTTGCGAGTCTTTCGCGGACTGGTGCGAGGGTCTGTTCCAGTTCTTCGGCGGTGTAGCGCGGGGTGATGTGCTGGGGGCAGTTCCAGTCGAAGCCTTCGACGTGGATGAGGATGACGCGCTCGATGACGCTGGAGTCATCTTTTGAGCGGAAGGATTTGATGAGCTCGGGAGCCATGGAGTCGTGCTCGTGGGCCTCTATGCGGCCGAGGATCTTGAGGCGCGTCTGGTAAGGGTAGTCCATGAAGAAGAGGGCGACGCGGTTGTCGTGGTCGAAGTTGCCGAGGCTGATGTACTGCTTGTTGCCGCGATAGTCTGCGAAGCCGATGAGGGAGGGATTGAGGACGTGGACGAAGCCTTTGGGGCCTCCGCGATGCTGGATGTAGGGCCAGCCGGTCTCGCTGACGGAGGCCATGTAGAAGCTGTCACGGCGGTGGATGAAGTCCTGTTCGGCCGAGCCTAGAGTGTCGTTGCCCTGCGGGGCGGACTTCTCCATGCGGTCGTATTGGCCCCGGCTGCCGTGTTCCTTTTGATGTTCTTTGACGAGCGGGGTGAAGGCTATTTCCTGAAAACGACGACCCATCGGGTTCTCGATCCGGGCAGGTGGACTCGCTGCCACAAAAATAGATTCGCAGGGCCCTTAGAAGATTCATGGTACCGCGGCAGAGTCGGGTATTATCGGCAGAACCTGAACCTGGGGAGGGGAATGTGTGCTTTTCGGCTGCGGCTAACTTTGTGGGAAGCGGTGTGCTGGGGACGATTGGAGTTGCGACGCTGACGCAGGTGAAACATAAGCGTGAGTTGTTGTTTGCTTCGCTGCCTACGCTGTTTGCGATCCACCAGTTTACGGAGGGGTTTGTGTGGCTGGGGCTGGATGGGGCGATGTCCGCGGATGTGACGCACAAGATGGGTGCGGCGTTTGTGCTGTATGCGCAGGGGCTGCTGCCGTTTCTGATTCCGCTGGCTGTGCTGCTGTTTGAGTCGGATAGGAAGAGCCGGAGGAGGATGATTCCGTTTCTCATGCTTGGAACTGCTACGACGCTTTATATGCTTTGGGCGCTGATTGCGTATCCGTTGCACATTTATGTGAAAGACAACAGCATTGTTTACATCAACGATGGAACGAATAACACGATGCTTGCCGTGTTGTATGTGATTGCGACCTGCGGTTCGCTGTTCTTCTCGAAGGTGCGAGATATGGTGATCTTTGGGGCGGTAAATCTGGTGATCCTGCTGACTGTAATGGCCGTGAAGCGATATGCGTTTACTTCGTTGTGGTGTGCTTATGCTGCGGTGGCTAGTGTGATTATTCTGGCTTACTTCTGGAGGAGCAAGCTGACGCGGCCGTTCAAGTATGCTGACGCGATTTTTGGTTGATGGGAGGGTTGTCGTTGAGGGTGTAACTTTCAAAGTCTCTCACGTCAACAAACGAAGACGGTATTTATTGCCGGGACAGGCCGGTCCTAATCAATTTTGGGTGGACTATCGGTTGATAGTGGCAGACTTCTAGAACTTTCCTGCGCATTTCGTTGCATAACAGTGGCCGATTGTTCGGCGGCGATTATTGATTACGCCACCGTTAAAACGATTTCGAAATGGCCATCGAATTGCCTCGATGCAGTCAGGCCCACAAAAGCCATTGGCTTTGACCGCTTTTCCTGCAGAGCAACGGCATGTCCAACCTGCAAGCTCAGCACGATCGAGCATTGAATCTATTAATGCCTTGATTCCCGCGTTAGGAGGAACACAATGAAGAAGGTCACATTACTGTTACCGGCCATGTGTCTGGCGCTGATCCCATTTACCGCGAAGGCGGCTGATCCTGTTTTGAAGCTCAATACTAATACTGGGCAAATCGGTCCCTACGACATGAGTCTTAATCCTGGTGGGCCACTGTCTTTGTTCTGTCTGAACGAGCTGAATCATATTCAGGCCGGTGAGAGCTGGACTGTTGATGTAATCAATGGGGCAAACTTGGCCACAGATAACCGAACTAATGGCACCATTCCTGGAGATGGCACCCTTCTTCAATTTGAGGAAGAAGCTTACATTCTCAGCCAATACACCGGCGGCCCTTCAAGCGCTCAAAACACAATCGATGTTCAAGAGGCGCTTTGGAAGATATTCAACCCCACTGAGACTGGACTTGACACAACTGCAACTAACTGGGATACGGATGCGGCGACGTTTACGTATACATCAACGTTCTTGAGCAACTACACGTTTTATATCTACGACGATGGTACCGTGCACGATCGAGATGGAGACTCCGCTCCGCAGAACTTCATCGGGGTCAACCCACTCAGCACCACAGCTACTCCTGAGCCATCAACTTTGTTGATGCTGGGAACGGGGCTTACGGCTATGGCAGGTGCGGTTCGTAGAAAGCTGGCTCGCGCGTAATTTCCTTCGGCCCCTTGGCGGACAGCCCGATAAACGATAGAGCGCGCAGCATTGAGCTGCGCGCTGTTTTTTTGCTGGGTCAGGCTGCTGCCTCTCGAAGCGAAGAATCCGTCCGCTTCTCACAAAAGCGGGGATTCTTCTCCTTCGACAGGCTCAGCTTCAGAATGACGAACTTTATAAGCTTCGACGCGTTTAGAGGCCCTTCTTCACGAGGAAGAGGATGAGGTCTTTGACGCGGTTGGAGTAGCCCCACTCGTTGTCGTACCAGCTGATGACCTTGCCGGTGTTGCCGATGACCTTGGTCAGCTTGGAGTCGACGATGGAGGAGAGCGGGTTGCCCTTGAAGTCGGAGCTGACGAGCTCTTCGTCGGTGTAGCCGAGGTAAGGCTTCAGCGGGCCATCGGCTGCGGCCTTGAGGGCGGCGTTGACGCTCTTGGCGTCGATGGGTTTCTCGGAGACGAAGGTCAGGTCGACGACCGAGACGTTGGGGGTTGGGACGCGGATGGCGAAGCCGTCGAGCTTGCCGTCCATGGCCGGGATGACCAGCTTGAGGGCCTTGGCGGCGCCGGTGCTCGAGGGAATCATGCTAAGGGCGGCGGCGCGGGCGCGGCGGAGGTCCTTGTGCGGGGTATCGAGGATGACCTGGTCGTTGGTGTAGCTGTGGATGGTGGTCATGATGCCCGAGGCGATGCCGAAGGTGTCATTGATGACCTTGACCACGGGGGCGAGGCAGTTGGTGGTGCAACTCGCGTTGGAGATGATGTTGTGCTTGGCCGCGTCGTACTTGTCTTCGTTGACGCCGAGGACGACGGTGATGTCCTCATTGCTGGCCGGGGCCGAGATGATGACCTTCTTGACGGTGGTGCCGAGGTGGGCCTTGGCCTTTTCCGCGTCGGTGAAGAAGCCGGTGGATTCGACGACGACCTGGGCGCCTACGCTGGCCCAGTCGAGCTTGGCGGGGTCGCGCTCGGCGAAGACTTTGATCTTCTTGCCGTCCACGGAGATGAAGTCTTCGCCGTGGGAGATTTCGTTCTTGAGGTTGCCGAGGATGGAGTCGTACTTGAGGAGGTGGGCCAGGGTGGCGGGGGTGGTGAGGTCGTTGACGGCTACGAATTCGATCTCTGGATTTCCAAGGGCGCTGCGAAAGACGTTGCGTCCAATGCGGCCGAAGCCGTTAATGCCTACCTTTACTGCTGCCATGATTTCGGTTGCTCCTATCGTTTGTTGCGAGGAAATTTATAGATCTTCTGGTATTGAAAGGCGCGGCAGATTCGCTTGCGCCCACCATTTCGGATGTTAACACCCGGGCGGGGGTGAAGCAAATGCAGGCATGACGCTGCGGCTTCGGCTGGACGTGTCGTGAAGGGACGGTGTGAGGCCGAACTCGTGGGCTAGAAGTCGAAGAACTTCTCGCGCAGAGCGCCTTCATACTCCTTCTTGGCTTCTTTCGCCTTGTTGCGCGCATCCTCTTCGCGGAAGCCGGCGGCTTCCCACGTGTCGATTTCGGCTTCGGAGTGATCGCCGGATGCGAGGGCCTCTTCTTCTCGGATGGTGTTGATCCATTGGTCTATGGCTGCCTTCTAAGCAGTCTGGAGTTGGTCGAGATCGGAGATTTCAACGGCCATCGTTTACCTCGTTGATTCGAAACGATAGCAGCGGAAGATGAATGGAAGATTTCATAGCCGAGTGGCGTTAGAGGTGCGGGCGATTTGCGGGGGGCTTTGACGCTGTGTTACAAGCGTCATATGCGCGAGTTGCGCGAATGGATAAGCGAAAAGATGAGACGACGTCCTAGACGTGGACCGAATGAATCGGAGTCCACGGGGAAAAGTGGGCAGGAGTTGCCCTCGAACCAGCCGGCTCCCCTGAGACCATCGTACCCAGAGGCTGTGCCGGTCGGTACAGCCGATACGGCACCGGCACCTGCTGTCGAAGCAGCGACCCATGCTGTGAGCGCGGCGGTAACGCCCAAGCCCGAACCGCAGATTGTGGTGGAGACGCAGCCTGAGTCGCTGGCGACTCCGCCAGTGGAACAGGTGGCGCTGAAATCGCCGAAGGGTTATGTGGTGTTGACGATTGGGCTTCCGGGGTCGGGTAAGACGACCTGGTATAAACGGCGGGGCGTGACTCCGCTGTCGAGCGACCTGTTGCGGACGCTGCTGTTTGACGATATTACGGAGCAACGGTACCAGGGGCTCGTGTTCTCCACGCTGCGGAGTTTGCTGCGAGCTCGGTTGATTGCCAAGATGCCGTGGAACTATGTGGATGCGACGAATCTGTCGCCGCACGAGCGCCGCCAGTGGATCAAGATGGCGAAGAGCTTCGGCTATGAGGTGCAGGCGGTGTTCTTTGATGTTCCGCTGGCTGTATGCATGGAGCGGAACTCGAAGCGCGACCGCCAGATGACCGATGACGTGATGCAAAAGATGGCAGAACGCCTCAAGCCGCCAACTTTCAAAGAGGGATTTGAGAAGATTACGGTGGTGCGAGTGAAGGGGCAGCCCGGTACGATAGGAGAGCCTGTTACCGTGTCCGACACTGCGGAGTAGCTTCCCTCAGGTTAAGACAAGTTAGAGTAGGAGACATGCCTACGGTCGGCGTTGAGTTCGCGAAGGTGAGCTATGCGTTGGCTGATGGGCGTTTTTTGCTGCGCGATATCTCGCTTGAGTTGGAAGCGGGGACGACTACGGCTTTGTTGGGGCGAAGCGGGTCGGGTAAGACTACGCTGCTGCGTATGGTGAATGGGCTGGTGGCCCCCACCTCGGGTGAGGTACGGGTGGCTGGACGGCGGGTTGTGGAGTGCGACCTGGTGGAGTTGCGGCGGGGGATTGGGTATGTGATCCAGGAGACGGGGTTGTTTCCGCATGTGCGAGTGGCCCGGAATGTGGGGATGGCGCTGGAACTTGCGGGTCGAAGAAAAGACA
>Ga0209624_10003757_pt1 | contig 10615 bp, 10 predicted proteins | sample JacPinW_OM2H0_O1_FD_188565 | JGI IMG/M metagenome (GOLD analysis project Ga0209624, IMG submission 188565) | Forest soil microbial communities from Algoma, Ontario, Canada - Jack Pine, Ontario site 1_JW_OM2H0_O1 (SPAdes) (version 2) | ecosystem: Environmental > Terrestrial > Soil > Boreal... | reverse complement strand
AGCGAGAGGAGAACAGAACTATGCCCGCACAAGCAGCTCCTTACGGCCGAGTTACCCAGAAAGCGCCCGCCGTTGCGGAAGTGCACATCCTGTGGATCACCGCGGGGCTGAGCTGTGACGGCGATTCTGTATCGGTGACCGCAGCCATGCAGCCCAGCATTGAAGATGTGCTGCTGGGGGCGATCCCCGGTCTGCCGAAGGTGCACCTGCACAACCCGGTGCTGGCCTACGAGTGCGGCGACGATTTCATGAAGTACTTCTACATGGCGGAAGAAGGAAATCTCGAGCCGTTTGTGCTGGTCATGGAAGGGTCGATCCCTAACGAGAAGATCAAGAAGGAAGGCTACTGGGCCGCTTTGGGCACCAATCCGAATACCGGCCAGCCGATCACAACGAATGAGTGGATCGATCGACTCGCCCCGAAGGCGCTCGCGGTTGTTGCCGCCGGAACATGCGCCACCTATGGCGGCATTCACGCGATGGAGGGCAATCCGACCGGCGCCATGGGATTGGCTGACTATCTCGGCTGGGACTGGAAGTCGAAAGCTGGACTGCCGATCGTGAATGTGCCCGGCTGCCCGGTGCAACCGGACAACTTCATGGAGACGGTGCTCTATCTGCTGTACCAGGTCGCGGGGCTCGCTCCAATGATCCCCTTGGACGATCAGCTCCGGCCTACATGGCTGTTCGGTACGACGGTACACGAAGGCTGCGACCGCGCCGGCTATTACGAGAGCGGTGATTTCGCCACCAGTTACAGCTCGCCAAAGTGCATTGTGAAGCTCGGCTGCTGGGGGCCTGTGGTGAACTGCAACGTTCCGAAGCGCGGATGGATGGCCGGGATTGGCGGCTGCCCGAACGTGGGCGGTATCTGCATCGGCTGCACCATGCCCGGTTTTCCGGATAAGTTCATGCCCTTTATGGACGAGCCCCCCGGAGCAAAGCTCTCGAGCACCGCGATTGGTGCTTATGGAATGGCCATCCGCAGCCTACGCGCGATGACAAACCGCACCGTCAACAAGGAACCAAAGTGGCGGCATTCCGGTACGAAACTCACGACTGGCTATCAGCCCAGAGCCTACTAACCAAAAAGGAGCCACGATGGCCACCATTACGACGACCTACAAAGAAGAGGCAGCTAGTTCCGGCAATCTGGTGGAAATGAACTGGGATCCGATCACCAGGATCGTGGGCAGCCTCGGTATCTTCACCAAGATCGATTTCGGCAAGCGCAGAGTTGCCGAATGCCACAGCACATCCTCGATCTTCCGCGGCTACAGCATCTTCATGAAAGGGAAAGACCCGCGAGACGCGCACTTCATCACCAGTCGCATCTGCGGCATCTGCGGCGACAATCACGCGACCTGCGCCACCTACGCGCAGAACATGGCCTTCGGCGTGCGCCCGCCAGCCATGGCGGAATGGATCGTCAACCTGGGTGAAGCAGCCGAGTACATGTTCGACCACAACATCTTCCAAGACAACCTAGTCGGCGTGGACTTCTGCGAGCAGATGGTGAAAGAAACGAATCCCGGTGTTTGGGAACAGGCGCAGAAGACAGCGTCTCCCCATGCTGAGCTGCATGGATACAAGAAGATCTCTGACATCATGACCGCGCTGAATCCGTTTACCGGCACCTTTTATCGGGAAGCTCTACAGATGAGCCGCATGACGCGTGAAATGTTCTGCCTGATGGAGGGCCGTCACGTCCACCCGTCCACGCTCTATCCGGGTGGTGTAGGAACAGTTCCGACCGTACAGCTCTTTACTGACTATCTGGTCCGCCTCATGAAATACGTCGAGTTCATGAAGAAGGTGCTCCCGCTGCATGATGATCTCTTTAATTTCTTTTACCAGGCGTTGCCAGGCTACGAGCAGGTAGGCCAGCGACGGATCCTGCTGGGCTGCTGGGGCTCCTTCAACAATCCCGATGTCTGCGACTACACCTACCAGAAGATGACCGGCTGGGGTCGCGGTATGTATGTAACACCCGGCATCGTCGTAGACGGCGAACTGGTGACGACCGACCTCGTCGATATCAACCTGAACATCCGCATCCTACTGGGCAGCTCCTACTACGACGACTGGCAGAACGCAGAAACCTTCGTTAGAAAGGACCCTCTAGGAAACCCGGTAGACCAGCTCCATCCCTGGAACCAGAGCACCTTTCCCAAACCGCAAAAGCGCAACTTCAAGGACAAGTACACCTGGGTGATGTCGCCGCGGTGGTACGACAAGCGTACGAAGGATTACCTTGCTCTCGATACGGGCGGCGGTCCCATCGCGCGCCTCTGGGCCACGGCTCTCGCGGGCATTGTCGATATCGGCTACATCAAAGCTACCGGAAAAAGCGTGAAGATATATCTTCCGAAGACTACTTCCTTGCCCGAGGTTGAATTCGAGTGGAAGATCCCCAAGTGGAGCAATGCCATTGAGCGCGACCGCGCCCGCACCTACTTCCAGGCATATGCGGCCGCAGCTGCGTTGCACTTCGTGGAGCAGGCATTGGCCGAGCTGCATGCCGGAAGAACCAAGACGTGGAACGATTTCAAGGTGCCGGAGGAGGCCATCGGCTGCGGCTTCCACGAGGCGGTGCGTGGCGTACTGTCGCACCACGTCGTGATACGCAACCACAAGATCGCCAACTATCATCCCTACCCGCCGACGCCTTGGAACGCCAATCCGCGTGATATCTACGGAACACCAGGCCCTTATGAAGACGCGGTACAGAACACACCGATCTTCGAAGAAAACGGGCCAGACAAGTTCAAAGGCATAGATATCATGCGGGCCGTACGCAGCTTCGATCCCTGCCTGCCATGCGGGGTGCACATGTATCTGGGGAATGGGAAGGTGCTGGAAACCCAGCACTCCCCTATGTTCGGTCTGCAACCCTGATTGCTGGACGGTAGCCGCGCGCTCCGGAGCAATGAGGCATTGCAAGATGCTGAATGGAATCGCAGGTGGAGCTGAACTGACTGTCCAAAGGAGTCGCGTGGCGAATGCAACGGAGTTTCAACAACGGGTCCAGCAGCTTGGAAAGCTGATCGCTGAACTCGAACATATCCCGGACACCCCATTGAAGGTGGCAACCGGTGAATTGGTCCACCTGTTGATGGAGGTGCACAGCGCGGGAATCGAACAGATGATGGAGATCGTCTTCGATTCGAGTGCCTCGGGCCAACAGACGATCGACAAGCTGGGGAACGATCCGATCGTCCGCAGTCTGCTACTCCTCTATTCTCTACATCCAGAAGACCTGCAAACGCGAGTGGAGAAGTCGCTGGACGCGCTGCGTCCGCGGCTTCGTAAGCTCAACTATGGAATCGAGCTCCTCCAGATCGAAGAAGACGGAGCGGTCCGTGTCCATGTGGAGTCGTCAGGTCACGCCTGTGGCAGCACAACCGAGAATGTGCGCTCCATGGTCGAAGAGGGCGTCTACGAATATGCTCCCGACGTCACTTCGCTTGCGATCTCAGGACTCGAAGGCCAGCCATCGTCAGGCTTCGTTTCACTGGAAAGCCTGGCGGGACCTCGCATCGCGCACGCGTTCATGCCCGCTGCGCAACAGCTTGCCGTGGGAAGCGGCGATTGACATCACAGCATCGCCGGGGGAGAAGGGGCTGATCATGCCGAACGAACAATTGCCGGGAATAGAGCAGGCGTTCGGCGTTTTGCGTCAGTTCACGCGATCGCGGCGCTCTTCCTCGGAGCCTCTCGAACGTTGCGAGCTGTGCAGCGCAGGGCTGGCTCACGAGCATCCGCATCTGGTGGAGTTGGCGACACGAACCATTGTCTGCGCATGCGATCCCTGCGCACTCCTCTTCGACAATGCCGCAATAGGAAAGTACAAGCGCGTCAGCAGACGCGCGCTCCGGCTTGCCGACTTTGCGATGACAGATGCGCAGTGGGATGGATTGCTGATTCCTATCAATATGGCTTTCTTCTTTCGCTCCAGCCTGGAGAATCGAGTCGTCGCCCTCTATCCCAGTCCGGCAGGTGCAGTCGAATCCTTGCTCCCGATGGAGGCGTGGCAAGAGATCGAAGAGTCGCATGGAGCGTTGATGCAATTGAAGCCGGACATTGAAGCGCTGCTGGTCAATCGCGTGGGCCATGCACATGGCTCGGCCCAGGCTGAATACTATATCGCGCCGATCGACGATTGCTATCGACTGGTGGGCGTAATCCGCATGCATTGGAAAGGCCTCTCCGGCGGAGCAGAGGTGTGGACGGAGATTGGCCGGTTCTTCTCCGACCTGCGCGTAAGGTCTGAAGTAATCAGCGAGGTGCCGCATGCCTGAGCTGACCTTCAAAATCGAGCAGGCCAGCATGCTGCCGTTCGCGGCGTCGCCGACGATTGCTTTTCAACTTCATGTCGCAAACGCGGTGGAAGGCCAAGCTATCCATACCATCGCGTTGAACTGCCAGATTCAGATTGAAGTGACCCGCCGGCGCTACAGCGCTGAAGAACAGCAGCAGATGCTCGATCTCTTCGGCGAACCCGATCGATGGAGTCAGACGCTCCGCAATCTGCTCTGGACCAACGTCAGCGCCGTTCTTCCTGGCTTCAAGGGCTGCACGCAGGCCGATCTTCGCGTACCCTGCACCTTCGATTTCAATATTGCAGCAACGAAATATTTCGACGGGCTCGTTGGCGGCGAGATCCCGCTCAACATGATGTTTAGCGGAACAGTCTTCTATGCGGAACCGGACGGATCGCTGCAAGTGGCGCCCATCTCCTGGGATCAAGAGGCCAAGTTCCGGCTGCCGGTACGGGTCTGGCGGGAGATGATGCTGACCTACTACCCCAATGGCGCGTGGCTCCATGTTCGCCGCGACGTGTTCGATCGGCTTTACCGCTACAAGATGAAGCGTGGCATCCCTACATGGGAGCAAGCGCTGGAAAGCGTCCTTCCCCTGGAGGAAGTGGAAGAGGCGGTGCGATCGTGAATCTCAATCAGGTTGAGAAGATCGCTGAGGCTGTGCTGTACGAGGGATACATGCTCTATCCCTATCGTCCTTCGTCAGTGAAGAATCAGCAGCGCTGGAACTTCGGCGTGCTCTGCCCCACTTCCTACTCCGCGCAACAAGAGGGGACAGAACGCGACACTATGCAGACGGAGATCCTCGTGCGCGGCAACTCCGGCACCAGGCTCACCGTGAAGGTTCGCTTCCTGCAGATCATCCGGCGTTCGATCGGAAAACTTCACGTTCCAGTCACTTCCCTGCTCCCCGGCACCGAGCCTCCATTTGATTACGTAGATCGCCTGGAAGTGGGCGGCCGCATCTATCAGGCATGGCAGGAAGCTGCAGAACGCGAGATCGTCTGCGAACCAATAGAATTGGCACTGCCCGTTGCGTCTGCGTCCATTCCATTCAGCTTTTCCGCACACAGGGAGGTCGAACCTCTGCGCGGTGAAGCCGGCGATATCGTTGGCATCATGGTGCGTGAGTGGGAGCATCTCTCGGGATCAATTGAGATCAGCGAGACGCATTTGTGCGATGACCTCTTCAAAATCAGGGTGTTGGTACGCAACGATTCGCACTTCGCCGCGACCTCCGAAGCTCTGCGAGAAGAAGCAGTGCTCTACTCTCTGGTCTCGACGCACACCATCCTCGGCGTGGAAGACGGCGCGTTCCTCTCCTTGCTCGAACCTCCTGCGGAGTACGAGACGCTGGTCGCGGAATGTAAGAACATAGGGACCTGGCCCGTGCTGGTCGGTGAAGACGATTCGCAGCAGGCTGTGCTGTCGTCGCCCATCATTCTCTACGACCATCCGCAGATCGCTCCAGAGAGTACGGGTAGCCTCTTCGATGGCACGGAGATCGACGAGATCCTCTCCCTGCGCATCATGACATTGACGGACGAGGAGAAACGCGAAATACGGCAATCGGACGATCGTGCGCGCGAGGTTCTCGATCGCACAGAAAGTCTCCCCGAGGAGCAATTCATGAAGCTCCATGGCGTTCTCCGTGGTTTACGGTCCGTGAAAGAGGAAGTGCAATGAGAGAGTGGGAGTGGCAGCTTCTGGAAGAAAAGGCGTTCCTCGATCATATCGAGATCTCCGGCGCACCGGTGCGCGTCGGCGATCGCGTCCGGCTGTGCCCGCGCAGCGGCGGTGACATTTTGGACATAGCTCTCAAGGGACAGATCGCGACTATTGAGGGCATCGAACAGGACTACGAAGGCAAGTGCCACGTGTGTGTGGTGCTCGATGACGATCCGGGGCGCGATCTCGGCCTCATGCGGCAACCCGGTCACCGCTTCTTCTTCGACCCGGCAGAAGTTGAGCCGCTGCCCGCCGGCCATGAGCAAGAGCAGCAGCGTCCAACCAAGGCTCGTGTGCTGATCGCCGGCATCGGCAACATCTTCTTCGGAGACGATGCATTCGGAGTCGAAGTGGCGCGGCGTCTGGCAGATTGTTCGCTCCCGGAGGAGGTGCGAGTCGTGGACTTTGGCATCCGGGGACTCGACCTCGTCTATGCACTTCAGGATGGATACGACACGACGATTCTTATCGATGTCTTCCCACATGGAAAGGCGCCGGGCACCGTGTCCGTGGTCGAACCCAACCTGAATGACCTCGATGCTGGCCCGGAGCAGGGTGGATTTGTCGAGCCCCACGGCATGGACCCGATGAACGTGCTGCGCATGGCTAAGGCGATGCGGGCACCTCTTGAGCGCATCCTGCTGATTGGCTGTGAGCCCGCTTACCTGGGCGGTGACGACGGACACATGGGATTGAGTGAGCCAGTGAAGGCAGCGGTGGACGAAGCAGTCAAAGCAACACAGGGACTGGTGACACAGATTCTGGATGGCAGTTGGCCTGCCGCGAAGGATTAGGAAACGTTCAGTCAACGGAGGATGCAGATGGCGATGGAATTGACGCACGTAACCATGAGCAAGGTGAATCCCATGGCTTACGATTCGAAGCTCAAAGGGGCAACGTCATGTGCTTAGCGATTCCGGGAAGGATCGTGTCGCTCGTCCCTGACGAACCGCATCTTGGCGTCGTCGAGGTCACCGGCGTACGACGCCGGGTCGATCTCGGTCTGCTGATCGAAGACATGCCAAAGATTGGCGACTGGGTGCTTATCCACGTGGGATTTGCAATGTCCAAAATCAGCGAGCAAGATGCCGCGGAGCAAATGCAGCTGCTCACTATGCTCGGAGAGGGTGAGGCTGCCATGGACGAAGTTCGCGGATATGGTCTGGAAGAGACGGCTGAATTGCGCAGTGTGAGAGGGAGCCCGGGGACGAAAAAAGACAGGCCGCTGTATCAGTAATCCACGGCATAACTTCAGGAGACGCATGATGCGATATGTCGATGAATTCCGCGATCCCGAACTGATTACCAAAGCTGCCGAAGAAATTCGTCGCCTTGCCGAGCCGGAACGTCATTACCGCATCATGGAAGTGTGCGGCGGTCACACTCACGCTATCTATCGCTTTGGCCTGAAAGATATCCTTCCGGACAATATCGAGCTTATCCACGGTCCGGGGTGTCCGGTTTGCGTGTTGCCGATGGGGCGGATCGATGATGGGCTCGACATCGCCCGGAAAAACGATGTGATCTTTGCAGCCTTCGGCGACATGATGCGCGTTCCGGGGGCGCATGGCAGCCCGTTTGAGCACAAGGCCCGTGGGACAGACGTCCGCATCGTATATTCGCCTGCAGATGCACTGCAGATCGCGCGCAGGAATCCGGATCGGCACGTCATCTTCTTTGCGATTGGGTTTGAAACCACGGCTCCCTCCACTGCGCTCACGCTCATGCGAGCAAAGCGCGAAGACATCCATAACTTTTCTGTCTTTTGCAATCACGTCACTATTGTCCCGGCAATTCGGGCCATCCTCGATTCTCCAGACATGCGTCTCGATGGCTTCATTGGACCGGGGCACGTCTCCACGGTGATTGGCTGCCGCCCTTATGAATGGATCGCGCGCGCGGAAGGAAAGCCGGTCGTCACCTCCGGGTTCGAGCCGCTGGACCTTCTGCAATCCATCGTCATGCTTCTGCGGCAGTTGCGGGCTGGCGAAGCCAAGGTAGAAAACCAGTACAAGCGAGTTGTGCCGTGGGAAGGCAACCGGGCCGCGCTGAAGGCGATGGCCGAGGTCTTCGAGTTGCGCCCGCACTTCGAATGGCGTGGACTTGGATTCATCTCGCAGTCGGCCTTGCGCATTCGCAAGGAGTATGCGGAGTGGGATTCGGAGCAGCGCTTCGATGTGCTGGAGACGCGCGTCGCCGATCCCAAAGCCGCCCAGTGCGGAGAGGTGTTGAAAGGTGTTTTGAAGCCGGCCCAGTGCAAATTGTTTGGTAAGGAATGCACGCCCGAGCACCCCATCGGTGCGCTCATGGTTTCTTCAGAGGGCTCATGCGCAGCATATTACAACTACGAGTACCGCAAGACCGCCTCGCTGGTAACGGAGATAAGCTCGGTAGCCTGAGCGAAATACCGGCTGTCGACAATAGCGCGCCGACGGTCCGTTTCCGCGACCCGCAGATCGAGATGGCGCACGGCGCCGGCGGCAAAGCCAGCCGCAGGCTTGTGGAGGGACTATTCGCCCCACTGCTGTGCGGCAACTCACGCGAGCCGCTGGGCGACGCAGCCCGCGTCGAGATCGACGGCATACCCATGGCCATGACAGCCGATAGTTTTGTGGTGAAGCCTCTGCGCTTTCCCGGCGGCTCCATCGGCGAGCTCGCGGTAAATGGCACCATGAATGATCTTGCAGTTGCCGGCGCCAGAGGCCACTCCATGGTCGTCACGTTTGTGCTGGAGGAAGGTCTGCCGTCTTCCGTTCTCGAGGCCGAGGTACGTGCAATGTCCAGTGCGCTGCGCCGTTCGGGAGTCGCCATGGTGGGAGGCGACACCAAAGTCGTCGAACGTGGCAAGGCTGACGGAATGTATATCACGACCGCCGGCATCGGACGCCCGCTGCCCTACCTACGCGTAGATGCGCGCAGCGTCCGACCCGGGGACAAGGTACTCCTGTCCGGCCCTATCGGCGATCACGGCATCACGATTCTTCTGGCCCGCGGAGATCTGGACCTAGAAGCTGACCTGCGCTCGGACACACGGTGTGTGCTGCCACTGGTGGAGGCGCTGGGCCAGGAAGCAGGTCCCGGCGTTCGCTGGATGCGCGACCCCACCCGCGGTGGCGTTGCCACATCTCTCAATGAACTGGCGCGCGATTGCGGACTTGGAATCTGCCTCCTTGAAGAGGAGATACCGATCCGCGATGCGGTGCGCGGCGCATGCGAGTTGCTCGGGCTGGACCCGCTGCACATCGCAAACGAAGGACAATTCCTTGCGGTTATTGCACCGGAATATGCAGACATAGCCCTGAACGCGCTCAACAACACACCGGGCGGTGAAGCTGCGTGCATTATCGGCGAGGTGCGAAAGGAACCCGCGAACGCGGTCCTGGTCAGCACGCAATACGGCGGCAGCCGCATTGTGGACATGCTGGCGGGCGACCCGCTGCCGCGAATCTGCTAAACGATCCTCTCAGGGCACTTATGGAAACGGCATACTCACTCGCGGAACAGATCGAAGAGCGGTTGCTGCTACGCAACCAGGTCTTCGAGCAGTACTTTTCCGCAGAAGCTCGCCGCCTGGCCGAAGCGTGCCGTGAGATGTCGGAGCGCTTTCTGCGGGGCGGTCGCCTGCTTGCCTTTGGACGGGGCCCATATGCTACCGACGCGCAGCACGTCTCAGTGGAATTTGTCCACCCGGTGATCGTTGGCAAGCGTGCGCTTCCGGCACTCGATCTCTCTCTCTTGATGCAGCCATGGCTGGACGCGATTGTGCGGGCGGACGATATCGTCATGGGCTTCGGGCCTCCTGAAGGGGATAGCGAGGTCTGGTCTGCTTTGCAGTCCGCGCAGAAACATGGCGCCATGACCTTCGCTTTGCCGGGGCCGTCGAGTACCTACGCACTGAAAGCCGCGACACCAGATCCCTTCATGCACCAGGAGATGGTGGAGATTCTGTGCCACACACTGTGGGAGACAGTGCATGTCTTCTTCGAACATCGCGAGCTTGGTCAGGATATTGGGCAGACCGAATTTCTTTATCCGTTTCTAGGAAAGCAGAAGCAGGAGACCGTCGGCATTGTGGAGGACGTCGCTGCCTCTATACAGATGAAGGTGCACGATGACGCGCTACTGCGCACGCGCCTCGCCAAGGAGCAGTCTGAGGAGATCGCCGCAACAGCTCTCGACATGCAGAGGTGCCTGCAAAGCGGCGGCAAGTTGATTCTCTTCGGCAACGGCGGTTCGGCTACGGACGCAAACGATTGGGCGATTGATTGTGTGATGCCTCCGGCCGGATATAACCCGATTCCGGCGGTCTCTCTCGCCATGGAGCCCGCGATCATCACTGCGATGGCCAACGACGTCGGCATCGAAGTGATCTTTCTGCGCCAGATGCTCGCGCAGGCGCAGCCCAACGACGTGATCGTCGCAATCTCGACCAGCGGCGGATCACGCAATATCATGATGGCCATGGAGGAAGCCCGGAAACGCAACCTAATGACGGTGGCTCTCCTCGGGAATGATGGAGGAGAAATCTATCGGCGTGGACTTGCGCGCCATCCAATCATCGTCCG
>Ga0209624_10003756_pt1 | contig 10622 bp, 9 predicted proteins | sample JacPinW_OM2H0_O1_FD_188565 | JGI IMG/M metagenome (GOLD analysis project Ga0209624, IMG submission 188565) | Forest soil microbial communities from Algoma, Ontario, Canada - Jack Pine, Ontario site 1_JW_OM2H0_O1 (SPAdes) (version 2) | ecosystem: Environmental > Terrestrial > Soil > Boreal... | reverse complement strand
CTGTCGGCTGTGACGCTGATTGCGGCTGGGTGTCATCGGAAGACGACGACCGCGTATCAGCCTCCGCCACCGCCGCCGGCAGGCGCGAGCGCGAATCAGAGCGGCAAGGTTGCACAGGCTGGACGCCCAGGCGGGGCCGATTCGTCGACGGCGGTTCCCACCCCTGCTCCTGTACCGAATAACATGGGCAAACCGATATCGACAGAGGTTGGGCTGGCGAGCTGGTATGGTCCTCCATATGCCGGGCGCAAAGGCGCCGATGGCACGGTGTATGACCAGAACGCCATGACTGCGGCGCATCTGACGCTGCCCATGGGGACGATGGTTCGGGTGACTAACCTGAGCACGAATCAATCGGTGGTGGTGAAGATCACGGACCGCGGGCCATTTGTTCGGGGCAGAATTATTGACCTTTCGCTGGCGGCGGCGAAGGCTACAGGGGTCTATCGCGCTGGAGTGGCGAAGGTGAAAGTTGAGGCGTTTGCTTCGGCGGTTCGGGCGAATGCGGACCCCGGCGGGCGGTGGTGCGTGCAGATTGGGGCTTTTGCGCGGGAGTCGGATGCGGTGAAGCTAAAGGCAGATCTGATGCGGCGATACACGACGGCGAAGGTTATTGAGTTTCCGGGGCCTACGGGGTATTGGGTGCGGGTTAATCCGAGGGTTCCGGATAAGCGGACGGCGACTGAGGTGGCGGACGGCATTCATCCTAAGGATCCGGCGGTTGAGCCTTATTTGATTCGTACGGATTAGGGTGTTGCTTCTCTCGGCGGCTATCTCGCGCGAAGAGAAGGCCCGGAGTAAAGCCTACTATCTTGTGGGATCGAGATAAGCCGTTAGACCGCTCTGCTATTTTCCGGATGGCGGGGGTGGTGGGTAGTAAGGGAGCTTTTGCTGTTCTACGGTGGCGCGTTTTACGCCGATCTCGTCGAAGAGGATGCTGGGGACGATGATGGTTTGGGGGACGGCTCCGAGCGAGTTGGATATGTAGGGATCGTTGCCGGCGGCGATGATGCCGGAGCGAAGGCTGCGATTGTCGAGTTCGTCGAAGGCAGCTCCGCGAACGAGTTGCCGAGAGCCGTCGGGATGTACCTGGTAGAGGAGGCGCGGAGAGAGCTCGCTGCCGCCCAGAGTTTCGACGGCGTAGACGTCTTTGCCCTGGTCCTTTGCCAAGGTGAGCAGGCGCTTGTTGAGCTCGTCCTTTGTGAGGGGCTGGTCGGATTTGATGAGGAGGACGCCAGTGCGCGAGTGCGGAGCTTGTGCAGGTGAAGCACGGCCGTGACCGTTTGAGAGGGAGAAGTCCTTGATGGGTTCGCGGCCGATGACAAAGTTTTCGAGCTTGCCATGGTCTACGACGTTGACCGATTGCGCAGGAACGCCTTCGTCGTCGATCACGTAGGCGCCGAGGAGGCTTTTGCCGTTGAACTTTGTCTCGAGCGGATTGTCGACGACGCTGATGGTGTCTGGAAGCACACGGGATTTGAGACTGGTAGCGAAGGCTCCGGTGGTACGGACGGAGGTTCCCATCTCGGGGCGATCGGCTTCTATGTTGGGAACGAAGAGACGGGTGAAGACGTCGGCGGCGGCGTCTCCGCTGAAGAGGACGGGGCCGTGGTAGTCCTCGGCGGAGATTACCGGGGCCTTGCAGAGTTCGTCGAAGCTCTTGAGGTCTTCAATGACACGTTTGCGAAATGCGGATGCGCTTTCGAGGTCCTTCGCGCTGCTGGCGACGGTGCCATTGTCGCGGCCGAGGCGCATGCCGTCGGAGGCCTGGCCGCCAACACTGATGGCGCCGTTATAGCCGGTGTAGCCCTGCCGGACTATCGTTCCTTCGGTGTTGATGAGGTATCGGTTGAGAGCGATGCCGCGGATGTTCGCCATTGAATACTGGACTTTTTCGGCAAAACCTTTGACGTCAGAATCGGTGGCGTAGAGACCGCTTGCTTCGATGATGCGGTGCTTCCAATCGTTACGGTCCAGGTCGAGAGAGACGAGCGGGAGTATTTCGACGACGGGTTTGGCCTGGGCGAAGTCCTGCTGGTTCTGGGCGGATTGGAATTGTTTTAGCGCAGCTTGTTTGGCCGAGAAGGCACGGAGAGCGTTTTTGTAGGCGGTGTCAGTTGCGGTCCAGAGGGCATATTGGAGGGCCAAAGGGCTGTCATCGAGGGGAGCGAGTTCGATGCTGCCATCGCCACGAGTGCTGCTGCTGTCGGCTGCGTAGTCGCCGATGCGGACGGTGACGCGGACGACGCGCTGGTGGTTGGAGGCTTCCTGGGTGAGTGCGCCGTAGTTGGCGACAGCTTCGTAGGTGCTGATGTCGTCGAGACGGTACTCGATGAAGTAGGGCCGCTGCATGCCGGGGAGCATGAGGCCCTTCTCGCGGTCGAGTTCCCGCTGCATAGCGAGGAGGAGAGGGTCGTTTACTTTGGTGGGGGACTCGGCGGTGGCGCGATTTGTAACTGTGATGGTGCTTAACAGGAAGGCTACGCAGAGAGTGGCGGCGGAATTTTTATGGAAGAGCTTCATTGCTGGACCGCCTTTCCGTCGGTAGCTGCTGCGACCCCGGGCGGAGGCAGGATGGGTGGGCGGGCTGTGCCCTGGGCCTGGCGCTGTGTTTCGATCTCGCTGACCAGCATGGCTGGGGCAACGGCGCTGACGGGGATGCTGCCTGATTCGGCACCGCAGATGCCGTTGAAGATATCCTGCTTGTCGTTGGTGGCGAGGATGCGATTGAGCGCGGCCTGCGGAGTGCCTACAATACTTACGCCGCGGACGAGTTCGTCGGGACGGCCATCGACGTAGACGCGGTAGACGACCAGTGGAATGACCTGGAAGGCCTGGGGCGAGCGGCGCGTGGTAACGGCGAATCCAGAGGAGATGTCTTCGAAGTAGAGGCCGTAGGCTTTGCCCTGCTTTTTGGCTTCAGCTTTCAGCATCTCGCGGAGTTCGGTGTCGCTTACGGTTTTGGACGAGGTGACGATGAGGTTGCCCTGGCGGCCGGTGGGCATGTGGCCAACCTCGGCTCGGCCGTGGCCGTTGGAGGTGGAGAAGCTGGCGATGGGGAGGCGCGACATGAGGAAGGTGTCGAGGACGCCGTCTTTGATGAGGTCCACGCGGCGGGCAGGCTGGCCTTCGTCGTCGTAGCTGTAGTGACCACTGAGAGAGACGCCGTCGAAGGTGGCGAGGGTGGGGTCGTCGGAGACGCTGAGGAAGGTGGGAAGGATTTGTTTGCCGAGGAGCTTGGTGAAGGTCTGGCCTTCGTCGTCTCCGCGTTGACGCTGGCCTTCGAGACGGTGGCCGAGGACTTCGTGGAAAAACACGGCGGAGGCTCGGCCACTGAGGATCGCGGGGCCGTTGAACGGCTCGGTGACCGGAGCTTCACGGAGGGCCTCGAGGTTTTTGGCCATTGCCGTGGTCTTGTCGATGAGGGTCTTCTGGTCGGGCAGGTGGGAGACGTCTTCGGCTTCGAAGGTTTCGGCGCGGAAGAGATCCATACCGTCTGCTGCGCGAGTGCGGGCGACAATGATGAGACGGGCGACGTGGTTGGGAGTGGCTACCTTGGCGCCCTCGGAGGAGACGAAGTAGTCGGTTTCAGTAGAGGTTTCGAGCGCAACGTTGTTGAAGAAGACGTCGGGGTATTGCTTGAAGACGCCGGAGAGTTCGCGCAGGCGGTTCTCCCAATTGGGGCGGTCGACGACAAGATCGGGCGAGGGTGGGAGGAGCGCGGTTGTTGGTTTCTCGCTGGAGAAATCGGCAGAGGAGTCTTCTTCTTTGGCGCGGACCTGCTGCTCGGTTTTGACCTTCAGGTAGCCGTCGAGCGCTCTTGCGTAGCCGCGATTGGTGGCGAACCATAGGCTGCGGGCCAGAGCAGGGCCATCGTTGGTAAGGGGGAGCGGGACAGTGGTGAGGGCGCTGTTGCGATGGTCGCCGTGGGTGTTGTCTTCGGCGGGAGCGCCTAGACGGACCTGAACGTCGGCGATACGGCGGCGGCTCTCGTTAGAACTGGTGATTGCTCCAAACTGGGCGGCCATAACGATGGCGTCGCTGTCAGAGACGGCGTAGCTGAGGAAGTAGGGCTTGGGCTGCTCCACCCCAGCGGCTACGGCCGTTGGGGACCCCGGCTGCTGGGTGGCGTCGTTGGCTGTGCCGAGGGAGTTCATCGCCCGGTGTAGCTCGGACTCCATGGTGTCGATGAGGACCGTGGTGGCCGGCGACACTGGATTGGGGGTTGCTGCCACTGCGGTGTGGCCTATTGAGGTCATCGCGACGGCTACCAGACCGGCAAGACCGGCGCCGGCGATTGCCACTTTTCTTCTCTTCATGGGAACGGGAACTCGTTTCGCCTGCAAAATACACCTGTTGCTGAGTGTATCGGAAGTATTGCCGATCCGCGCGATGCGGCTCAGGCTTCCGTGCAGGAGGCTGCTCATTGGACGAATCGCAGCCGATAAAGTTGACTTATCGCAGGCTATGGCGCCGGACACTGAGCCATACGGTGAGTCCGATGAAGTCGGTAAGGAGGAAGGTTTCCGCGAGATTAAAGGTGCGGCGGTCGGAGGTGTGGAGTCCGAAGATAAACAGGGCCGCCAGGGTGACGACGATGCCGAGAAACATCGCATAGTCGCCGTAGTGAGTTTGAGTGAGTGAGACAACGGGGCGGGCGGGCACCTGGGAGGCAACGCGAACGGCAAAATCGGCAGGGATTCGGACTTCGGGGACGGCTTCGAGCGCGCGGGTCAGGCGCTGGTCGAGTTCCAGCGCAGCGGGGGGCGAGGGGGGCTGGTTCATCGGTTGGTAGTCCATGCCACCCTCCTTTCTTCTGTTTGATGTGTTTGCAGTGCTTCGCGAAGCTTTTTGCGGCCGCGGTGGAGATGCGTTCGAACTGTGCCGATGGGCAGGTTGAGCGCGTGGGCGATCTGTTCGTAGGAACGCTCCTCCTGATGATAGAGGACGAGGATGGCGCGCTCGATCTGGCTTAGGCGTTGGAGATGCTCTTCTACTGCCTGCTGAAACTCTCGCTCCTCGATCTGCTGCTCGGCGTTGCGGCTGGGATGCTGGAGGCGGTCCTCCCAGCCGGAGGTGTCGTCTGAGATGGAGATGTGGGTGCGGTCGTCGCGGCGGCGGCGCTTCCACTCGTCCTGAGCTACGTTGACGGTGATGCGGTAGAGATAGGTGGTGAGGAGGGATTCGCCGCGAAAGCTGGGGAGGGCTCGGTAGAGACGGAGGAAGACCTCCTGGGCGAGGTCGTCGAGGTGTTCCCTGCTGCCGGTGAGGCGCAGGAGGGTTCGGAAGACCATGGCTTGATGGTCGCTTACGACCTGCTCGAAGGTGAGATCGGTCTGCAAGGACGGTTAGACCATAGAGTGTGCCCAAAGTTTCACGCTTGCTAGTGAAACTTTGCAAGGGCGACCCGGTCTAACGCGGGCAGAAAGAGGAGGAATCTTATGAATTTCATTTTTAGTCCGTTTGTTGTGCCGGTTGCCGGCTGCGTGGTCGGTATTGTCGCCATTATTGCGGGTATCTGGCTGGATGCGCAGAAGCGCCGGTTGAAGTCCGAGGAGCGGGTTGCGATGATCTCGCGGGGCGTGCCTATTGCTGAGATCGAACGGCTGATTGGGGTTGGGGAGGAGAAGCCTCCGGTTAAGGATCCGCTGCGGAGTTTGAGCAATGCTCGGAGAACCGCGATCGTTCTGGTATCGGTGGGGTTGGGGCTGATGCTTTTCTTCGTCGTCCTGAGCTACATTGTGCAGGAGCGTGATGTGCTGGCAGGAGCCGCGGCCGGGTTGATTCCGTTTGCGATTGGTGTCGGGTTCTTTGTGGATTACAACCTGCAGAAGCGGGAACTGTCCCGCTTCGGGTTGGAGGTCGGAGCGGAGTTGCCTGGTGGCTCCTCGCATCGATAGCGCGCCTGATGGTTCTTGTTAGTTGTGTAGGTTGATTCCCGGGATTGCGGATCATGGGTTAGTTTGACACCATTAGGCGAACTTTCCGGAAATGTGACTTCACGGGCAGTTCACAATCTTGTCACCCCACGTGACAGAGTCTTGTCGATGGTGTGTTGTGCGAGAAATCATGCCATGCGCGAACTGTGGCTGCCCGCTCGGCGTCTGTTGCCCCGTTATAGATGGAGCCGAAACTCTGGCCGGTGACTTGATTGAGGATCGCGGCAAGCGCATCGACGACCTGCTGCGGCCCGTAGTGACGCACCGCTTCAAAAGCTTGGGGAAATTTGTTCCTAAGCGAAATTTGAGGGATGGGTAGACTTCGTCGGTCATCCATTCGCTCGATGATTGCCGGGACGGCTGGACACCCAAGCGCTTCAAGGTCAGAAAACGCCTGCTGCTCGGTCGTGCTGTTGAGCGTCATCTCAATTAGAGTTGCCACACGTCGATCGATTGTTGGAGTAGGTCGCTGGCCGTGAGAACTCAAAGAGATTGAAAAGCCGAGCATTGTAAGAGACAAGAAAAGCACTGCGGAACGCATCATGGCAACCACTCTATTCTTTACTTAACTGCCTTGGAAACGGCGTTTCGGAAACTAGAATCCTCAATATTCAAAAATGACCCCCTACTTGTTTTTTTGCGCTCTTGCCTGGAATCATGCACACTGGCTTCACGGTTTGTGGAGCCATGGTTGATGCGTTTTCGTAGTGTGTTGCTTGTTCTGGTCGGCTTTTTCGCAGTGGCGATGATGCTGGCGCGGGAGCAGCGGACGACTCCAACTGAGGCTCTGGCGTTGCGGCAGGCAGCGCAGAACCGGCCAGCTTATACGTTGCCTCCTGCGAAGCTCCAGACTGCGCAGGCACTGTTTCGGGAGCGCACTGTTCTTCATTTTGTGGGTGAAGGCTGGGGGATTTTGCAGTTGGTATTGCTGCTGGCGCTGGGTGTGCCGTCGCGAATGCGGAATGTTGCGGAGAATTTGACGAAGAACCGGTGGGGGCAATGCTTCGTCTTTGTGTTTCTGTTTCTGCTGGCGATTACTTTGCTCAATGCGCCTCTGCGAGTGTATGGGCACCATGTCGCTTTGGTGTTTGGATTGTCTGTGCAGGGTTGGGGGAGTTGGGTGTGGGATCAGACGAAGAGCTTTCTGTTGACCTGGGGGGTTGCGGGGCTGCTGGTGATGGTGCTGTTCTGGGTGATACGGCGTTCGCCGAAGCACTGGTGGTTCTGGTTCTGGATCCCCACGATGGTCGCGGTGTTGTTTGGAGTCTTTGCTACGCCGATTGTGGTTGATCCGCTGTTCAATAAATTTGAGCCGCTTGAACACCATGATCCTGCTCTGGTGCAGCAGTTGGAGAAGGTCGTGGCGCGGAGCGGTGTGACTTTGCCGGCGAACCGGATGTTCTTCATGCGTGCGAGTCAGAAGGTTACCGGCATGAATGCTTACGTGACCGGGATTGGACCATCGAAACGGCTGGTGTTGTGGGACACGACGATTGCAGCAGCTACGCCGGATGAGTTGGCGGGGGTTTTTGGGCATGAGCTGGGCCACTATGCTCTGCATCACATCGCGTTGGGTCTGGTGTTCACAGCGGTGTTGCTGCTGATTGGTTTTTTTGTTGGACAACGGACGACGCAGTGGCTGTTGAAGAGGTTCGGTGAGCGTTGGCGGATTCACTCGCAGGAGGACTGGGCCTGTCTTGCGGTGCTTGTGCTGGTGCTGAATGGTCTGAGTTTTTTGTCGGAGCCAATCGATAATGCGTTCAGCCGCTCGATTGAGCACGCGGCGGATGTCTATGGGCAGGAGGCGATCCACGGAATTGTTACTGATCCTCAGAGTTCGACGCAGCGGGGGTTTCAATTGATGGGCGAGAACTCTCTGGACGATCCTGCGCCGCATCCGTTCGTGGAGTTCTGGACGTTCAGCCATCCCTCAACTGCCAGCCGTGCAGCGTTTGCAGCGGCTTACAACCCCTGGACGAACGGTCAGCATCCGAAGTATTTTCAATGAGGAAGATGACGCGGAACACACCAAGTTCGGACTGCCTGTTCTGCAAGATCGTCGACGGCACCATTCCGGCTAATCGTATTTATGAAGACGAACTTTGCATTGGCTTCCCTGATATCAATCCCCAGGCTCCCACGCATGTGCTCGTGATTCCCAAACAGCACATCGGCTCGACCGCGAAGGCTCTGGCCGAAGACACTGCGCTGATGGGTCATTTGATGGCTACGGCCGCTGCGATTGCCCGCAAGGAGAAGCTTGATAGGGGTTACAGAATTGTTGTGAATACGGGCGACGAAGGCGGCCAGACGGTACACCATCTGCATCTGCACCTGCTGGGGGGTAGGCGTATGACGTGGCCTCCGGGGTAGATGGCCCCAATCGAATAGAAAAGGCCCGGGACACTACTCCCGGGCCTTTATTTTTCGACTTCGGTTGGATAAGCCTCGGCTACTGGTTGAAGTTCATCTCTTCTTCCTGTTCAATTCCGTAACGGCGGAGTAGGTTTGGAAGATTCTGCGAGAAAGCCGCGCGCGGCATCACCGTGTCACAACCAGCTTCGACGGCCTTGGCCTTCAGGTCTCCCTGCAGATGCGACAGGAAGCCGATGATGGAGGTGCTGCGTTTCAGCTTGGCCTTGAGTTTGGGAATCAGCGTCAGGGGTTTGGCGTTTGCGTTGTTGAGGTCGAAGACGATCAGGCCTGGCCGGTCTTCTTCCTCTCCGGCAGTAAGGGCCGAGATCGCATCTTTCTCGTTCTTGACGAAGGCGACCTTTACGCCGAGTTTGCGAGCGGTCTCCTGAATCTTCGCGATGAAGAAAAGATCTTCAATGAAGAAGAAGATTTTGGTGGGCGCATCCGGTGGAATGGGAATGGATCGGCCCTGCGAGTAGTCGATTGGCTGTGAGTCACCCTGGTATGCGCGTCCGCCGCCGTGGCCGTTGCCGCGACCGTAACTGGCGTCGATGGTGGAGGGCGGCGCATCGGCGAAGTTGCCGTTTACGGCGCGATAGCTATGGTCCATTGGGCCAACGAAGCCGCGCGAGCCGCGCTGCTGCTGCTGTTTGCCGCCCTTGCGCTTGAACGCGTTGTTGCCGGGCTGATGGGTGTCGCGGTCGCGGAATCCGCCGCCATTATTACTGTAACCGCCACCGCTTTGGCCGCTGGCGACGTTGCCGGGATTCTCGGGCGAGCGTTGGCGGTCACGATCGCGGAACTTCTTCTTCCAGCGCTTGCCGCCGGAATTGTTCTGCTGGCCGTCTCTGGGCTGAAAGTTCTGGGTCGGTGCCTGGGGCGCGGCCGCTCCCTGGATGGAGGCGACAGGCTGGCTGGCGCTCTGATCGCCACCGGTCTGAGCGCCTTGTTGCGTGTCGAGTCCCTTATTTTTCCGTTTGCGACGGCGGCGGCGGCTGCTCTTGGATTGTCCCATGCCGTGCTGAACGTTTTGGGGTGTGAAATTCGTCTCCCCGTCCTGTTGCCCGGGTGACGTTGTCAAACCCTGGTGGGACTCCACCTCGGGTGCATTCTGCTCTGAAGTCATGCTTCCACTTCCTATTGCTTTAGATCGCAATTAGCGGTTCACTCTCCACACGGCGCGACGGTTTCTTTCCCTCCGTGTAAGCCACGAAGTAGGAACCAAACCGGTTTTTGCAGCGTCGGAGGAACGGTCTCAAGTTGTACTCGAACGGACGTCTTCTATGCAATTTGGCTACTCTCGAACCAGTAATCTACCGGTTCCGCGCAGCCCGGAGCGCCTGACAGCGGCGAACCCTTCTTTTTTCACCCTCACCTGTTTGCGACAGAGTCCGACTAATTCGGTCCACTGTAATCCTGTGATCAGCCGGCAAAGCCACACAACCGGAAGCTTTAATTATGGCCACACAGTGATCGGCACCCACAGCCGGTTCACAAGGCAACTCCTAGCGTACGCTCAAATAGGATTCTTGGCAAGGGATCTCTTCTACGACTTCCTAATCACTCTATTGGACTATTGGAGTGGCATTTAAAGAGGAGAAGGGCCGCTGGTGAAAAGCGACCCTTCTACGCAAATGGCCGTCACTGGCCTCCCAAAGGAACTTCCGCTGGGGAAGTCGAATCTGGCTGGGCCACGCCATCATTGGGCGTAGCTCTTTTTCGAGCCTGAATCGGCACTGACGGATCTCAGCAAAGCGTGCTGGATTGGTAATTAGCAATCCAATCGCCAAATCGTAATGGTGCCTTTTCCGAGTCAAATCGTTGACTGACGTAGCTGGGGGTCTAGAAAACAGGAGACTCCGAGGTGGGCGCTCCGGATTTTGGAAGACCAGAGCAGCGCGAATCGTTGGATTGACCCGTGCGTGGCTGGGTCCTATAATCGGACTTGTTCCGGCAGCTCTCTCGTTTGCTGTCGATTTGCTGGTATGGGAGTCGGGTGGATCGAGGCAAATGGTGGACGTGCTTTTGGAGAGCGCGTCGATCACAGGACTTGCAGGACAGGCTGAGAAAGCACGCGATGGTGCGCCTAAGGCCGGATGAATTCAGGATAATCCCCCAAGGAGTACCACACACCGCATGAATCGCAACTTTGCACTTGTCACCGCCCTCGCTGCGGGAATGACGTCCGCTGCTGGAGTGGCGCAGACTGCTGCTACCACTACGCCTGCCGCTGGTTCCACGGCCCCTGCTGCTTCGACCGCTCCCGCC